>WNFT01000090.1_pt1 | contig 70869 bp, 62 predicted proteins | sample 5400191 | NCBI WGS metagenome assembly WNFT01 (sample SAMN13153359, study PRJNA577476) | soil metagenome | isolation source: 80 cm saprolite under Madrone tree | place: USA:California | collected 2016-06-14 | reverse complement strand
CCAACGCTTACTTCGCCTCGTTCGGGCTTCCCGAGCTCACGGCTCATGGTTAGTTCAACCCGCCGAACCGCCGGATGCGGACCCGCATGTCCGGTCGTGTGGCAGGGGCGAGTGGGCGACCACTCCCCCTATGCCGATTTCGAGCTTGAAGGGCTAACAGGCACTGCACGGATGCTCCGAGCCGGGTTTACCGAAGGCGGCCAGGAGGATCAGCAGGGGAGGGCATGGCGGCAGATTTGCGGCTGCCTAGGGTATTGGCGGAGACTTTTGCAGGCGCGGGGAGCGGAATGCCCACGCCAGCGTTTAGGTCGACGTGATCTTTCCCGCAAGCAGGGCAGTAGCCCTTCCCGGTATCTTCATCACGCAGGCTAGCTAGCTCATAACAGCCGCAAATGCAATCGCAGTAGCCGGTTTCGGACGCCGTTTTAATGGGTATGAGCGCCATCGCAAGAGAATAGTACGTTTTCCGTTAGATGCTTGCAAGAGATGCGGAGCGCTTCGATCATCATTGCTTTGTGGTGGGTTATCTCGCCAAGCAGTACACTATTAGTCAGAAGCCTGCATCCACATGTCCTGTTGCGCATTGCAGTTGTACCTTAGATGACTCGAGAGTGGCCAGCCATGCGTTCAAAATCAAGAATCCGCGCGTTGATTCTCTATCTTGCAGCGTTTGTTGCATTGCTGGCATTTGTCCCGGTCGGCATGGCGCAGGACGATACGAGCATTCCGGGGGACCCGTCTTTCGCTAACAATGCAGCCTGGCGGGCGCCTGCCGCGAACCTGTACGTCAGTGTGCGTGAGTCAACCGGCCTCCCTGTTAGCGCGAACGCACTGGTGAAGCTGTCTTGCCCGCTTGCGGGAATCGATGTGAGCGGACCCGCGCAAGGTACTGGCGCGCAGGTGCAATTCCACAATGTGCCAGCCGGAGATTGCAACATAGAAGTCAGCGCACAAGGCTATAAGACCGCAAAAGATCGCACCGAAATCACTCAATCGCTGTCGTCCCACAATCAGTACGTCTTCATCTATATGCATCTGGAGTCGGAGAGCGTGGAATCTTCAGCGCGGCCTCCGGTCGTTCCGCTCGGCCTTGTCAAAGAGATGGACAAAGCCATGGAGGCGATGCAAAAGAAGAACGATGTGGATGCGCGCAAACACCTGGACAAGGCAGCCCGCATCTCGCCCACGAACCCGGATGTGGCATACCTGCAAGGCATGCTGGAACTGGACCATCATAACTTGCCCGTCGCTGAGCAATTTTTCCAAAGGGCAGCAAGTTCTTCGCGCGCGCAAGAGCGCGCCCTGCTTGGATTGGGCTATGTACAAGTGCAACTGAATCAGGCTGCGGCGGCGGTGCTAACGCTCGAAAAAGCACTGCAACTGAACGCATCCTCGGAACGCGGGCATTTGCTGCTGGCCAATGCGTACTCGCAGCTACGGGAATATCCCAAAGCGCAAGAACATGCGCAGCGCGCGGCTGCTTTCCATTCGGAAAACTCCGCTTCTGCGAGAACGTTGCTGGCTCAAATCCTGGCAGCGCAGGGTAATCGTGAAGGCGCCAAGTTGGAATTGGAAGGAGTGCTGCGCGAATATCCAAAATCACATTCGGCGTCTGTGGCTAAGGAAACTCTCGCCAGCCTGACAAAGCCGACACCTGAGGGCGCAGCAGCGCTGCCGGCAAGCATGAACGTGGCTCTCTTCCCCTCCGTGTCTTCCGCGTCGGTAACACCATGGGCGCCGCCCAGTGTGGAGACTTCGGCGCCCGGGGTAGCACCGGACGTTTCCTGCTCCGCGGATGACATTGTCGAACACACCAGCAAGAGCACCAGCCGGCAGCTTGAAAACCTCGAAAGGTTCCTGGCTACCGAGCACATTCAGCACGAAGAGGTTAACGGTCGAGGCGAAGTCTCCCAAGTCCGCGACAAGAGTTTTTCTTACATGGTTTTCATCGAGCATGCCAAAGACGGCCTCGTGTTCCTCGACGAGAAACGCGACGGAGGCACAGGCACCGATTCATTTCCCACTTCGTTGGCCACCGTCGGGCTAGTAAGTCTCGGCGTGGATGTTTTTCACCCCGGCTTCGCCAAAGCGCTGAACTTCAAATGCGAAGGTCTCGGCCAGTGGCGCGGCAAGGCGGCGTGGATAGTGTATTTCGAGCAGAAACCTGATGTGAAATCTTTCCTTCGGCTTTGGGAGACGAAGACCAAGACGGTTGAAATTCCGCTCAAGGGCCGCGTGTGGGTCGCGGCCAGCAGCTACAACGTCTTACACGTGGAATCCGACCTACGCGAGCCCATGAAGGATTTGGGCCTGATCCGCGACCATTTGGCGATCGATTACGGACCCGTGAGTTTCCAGAATGGAAAGACCGAACTTTGGCTGCCATGGTATGCCGACATGTACCTCGAGCTGCATGGAAGGCGCTATCACCACAACCATACGCTTAGCAACTTCAGCCTTTTCGCCGTCGATACGAGCGACAAGATTAGTCTTCCGAAGGATGCTCCTCCTCCAGAGTAGAATCCGAAGCTACCTGCATTTAAAGAGAGGCCGTAGCGGCGCGAGTGGGAACTCGAATCAAGTGCAGCGAAACGGCGGGATTGCGTTTAGAAGTCTGTGAATGCAGCCGGACTGCTCACAAATGATTCGATTTCAATTGCTTAGATGCGACAAACAGGTGGGGCAAAAGTGAAGCGTTTACAGGTTCTTGAGATGCGCCAAGCGAAACGGTGATCCGAGATGTTCCCGAAGGTCCAGCCAGTGCTGCTCCGGAATGGTCATGAACACATCCACCACTGCGGGGTCAAACTGGCTGCTGGAGCAGCGCCTAATCTCTTCGCGGGCATGGGACATCGGCAAGGCCCGGCGGTAAGGACGATCGCTGATCATGGCATCGAGCGAATCCGCGATGGTAAAGATTCGCGCACCGAGGGGAATCTGTTCTCCCTTGAGGCCGCGCGGGTAACCTGAGCCGTCAAAAAATTCCTGGTGCGCCAGGACGATCTCAGCGGCGTCACGCAAAAACGGAATGCGAATCAGCATGTTGTAGCCGATTTCGCAGTGCTCGCGCATTTTCTTTTTCTCCGCGTCGTCCAGCGGACCGGGTTTGCGAAGAATGCTGTCTGGAATGGCCATCTTGCCGATGTCATGGAGGAAAGCGGCGCGCGCCAAGATGGGCAGGTACTGGTCCGGGACGGGCATGGACCTGGCGATGGATATGCAAAACGCAGTGACCCGCTGGCAATGTCCTTCTGTTTCGGCGTCCTTTAAGTCCAGCGCGCTTCCAAGGGCTTCGAGCGTATCGTCGTAAGACTGTTCAAGCTCTACGTGCTTTGCGGTGAGCTGTGCGGTACGCTCCTCGACAAGTTGCTCCAGATTGCGCTGGTAGTTGCGGTTTTCGATGATCAATCGGCGGTGTTGCAGCGCCCTCCCAACGCCCAAAAAGAGCTGGTCCTTTTCGAAGGGCTTGAGGATGTAATCGTAAGCTCCGCGGCGAATGGCTTCCAGTGCGGTGGAGATGTCGTGGATTGCCGTGACCATGATCACCGGCACTTCCGGATCGTACTGGCGCATCCACTCAAGTAGCCGGATCCCGTCCATCTCGGGCATGATCATGTCGCTCAAGACTAGGTCGGGCGTTACTTTCTTAACCTGGTCCTGCGTCCTCATCGTCCACGACGAGTATGTTTTCCATCTCCACGTTGGTGTGCCCCCAGAAGGCATTATATGTGACGGCACACACAAACGGGGACCTGCTTGCCTAGTAAGAAAATAGCGTGTTAGCGTCACTGGAGGGTCACTCCTCAGAGCTTCTCGCCGTCCACAGCAAGCTTCGCGGCAGCACCATAACCGCAGCGACGGCACTACCGGCCGGGAGGCGGGTCACGGTGTTGGCGAATCAAGGCTTGCTTGGGATCGCGTTCTTCGAAGCCACTGCCTCGATCATCCTGCTGGTTCTTTTTCTTCTTTTCCGCCGCGATCACCATGCGGGCTATTTCCGTTTTTGGCTTGGCGGGTGGTGCTGCTTCACTTTCTCCGCCTTGTGCGAACTGGCGCTGCTGATTCGTCAGCTTCCAGGGTTGAATCTCGCAAGTGTCCTGGGGCAGGCCGCCGCTCTGATTCTCTTCTTAATTGCCGTCGTGAATTGTTCGGTAGGCTCGGAGCGGCGATTCCGGTCCGCCGTTCCGTTGACCGTCTTAATCCTGGCGGCTATCTACTATATCGAGCGCCGAGGCCCCCGGCAGGTTGCCTCTCTCCACTGGGAAACGGCCATTTTCGAGACCGTGATTTGCCTTCTTGGTGGTTGGGTGATGTGGAGATCGCAGATGGCGCGGCGCAGTCACGGGGCGCAGCTCCTTGCAGGAATATTCCTAATGAGTGGCTTGCATGGCCTGGACCGTCCGCTTTGGCCGGCTAACCCGCTCTTCCTCTTGCGCGTGGCTTTCGACCATTTTCTTGGCGTTGCCTTGGGCATCGCCATGGTCGTGGTCGTCCTGGAGGGTGCGCGCACTCGAAGCGAAGAACTCAATGACAAAATGCGCCGGCTGACGCTCTTGACTGCCGCAAGCACGCAGACTCTGTCCATCCAGGAAGTGATTAACCAGGTGCTGTCGCATCTCGTGAAGAGCCTTGGCGCAACACACGGCATTGTCCGCCTGAAAGAAGGCGAAGGAAATTCTGCGCAACTTGTGGCGCGGGCGTCGGTGGGATTCGACCAGTCGTACCTGACTCGCTACGCCAAACTCTCTGCCACGCAGCCTTGGGCGCAACACGTGTTGAAGGAGGAGTGCCAATTCCTGGAGTCCCGTGAAGAGTGGGATCCCGCGGCTCTGAAGAGGGTGGAAGAGGCTGGATTGAAAACGCTCGTCACCCTACCTCTCCCTGGCAAGCGGGAGCCGCTGGGAGTTATCGCCGTCGGTTCGACGCGCCAGGGACGCTTTCAGCCGGATGAGCTATCGTATCTCGTCAACATCGCAAACCTGCTCGGATTGACGCTTCAGAACGTCAGCTTGTTTGAACAAGTCACCGCCGTACAGCGCCAGTGGGAATATACCTTTGATTCCATCGGCGACCCGATCCTGGTTCACGATCGCGCCGGGCGCATTCTGCGCAGCAATCATCGGCTCAGCCAGCTCTTGGGACGTCAGGGGAGCGCGCTTGTCGGTCGAAGCGTCATGGAACTCCTCCCCGTTCAAAACGCCGGCTATAAGAGTTGTCCATACTGCGAGGGGGTCGCTGGGGAAGGCGACGAGCCCGATCCTTGGCTGCCCGGCTATTTTCTGGCCTCCAACTCCACGTTTACGGATCCGAGTGGATTACAGCTCGGAACTGTTCACGTCTTGAAGGACATCACCGATCGCAAGCGCGCGGAGGAAAAATACCGCTCGCTTGTGTCCAGCGTTCAGGAAGGCGTGTTTATCTCCACGCCTCAGGGCCGCTTCCTCGATTTCAACGATGCGCTTCTTCGAATGACCGGATTTGAAAGCCGTGAGGAGCTGCTGGCGCTGGATATTCCCACGACGTTTTACGCGAACAGCTCCGACCGCGAAAGGCTCAAGAAGCTCCTGGATCAGCACGGCAGCGTCGCCGATTTCGAATTCGAAATGCGCCGCAAGGATGGCGAACTTCGCACCATGCAGGAATCTTCCATTGCCGTTCGGGATGCCGATGGAAACGTAACAGCCTATCAGGGATTCTTGCTTGACATTACCGAGCGTAAGCGCGCCGAATCCGAAATCCGTCGCCGCAATCGCGAGCTCCTGGTGCTAAATTCGATCGCCAAGACACTGACTGAATCGCTGGACCTGACCGATTCGCTGCGTCGAACGCTTGGCCAGATGGCCGAACTTTTTAACCTGGATGCCACTTCGCTTTATTTGTTTGAAGAGGACGGCACGCAGTTGCGTCGCGCCGCGTCAGTCGGGCATCGTTCCGAGTTTTCAAGGCGCTTTCCGCCGGTCTCCGTGAGGCCGGAGCTGATGCAGCACATCAAGGCCGTCCACGCAACGTTTCTTTCGGCACGAGGTTTGCCACTGCCTCCGATTTTCCGAGATGCGCAGGCAAAAGAAGAGATTGTTGACGCCTACATTGTGGTTCTGTGGTCCAAGGACCGCGTGATCGGCGGGTTGGTCGTGGGCAGCCGCACCCCTCGGGAGTTCTCTCCGGCCGACGTGAACTTGCTCATCGCCGTCGGCAGCCAAATTTCTAGCGCCATCGAGCGCTCGATTCTCTATGAGGAAACCCGCCAGGCCTACGAGAATCTTCGCCGTACCCAGGAACAGTTGCTTCACAGTGAGAAGTTGGCGGCCGTTGGCCAGTTAATCTCCGGCGTCGCTCACGAATTGAACAACCCGCTTACCGCCATCCTCGGCTACAGCCAGTTGCTGACGTCCAGCGGACAGATGGGCCAGCAGGGAATCGACTATGCAGATAAACTCTACAAGCAGGCGCAGCGCACCCACCGTATCGTGCAGAACCTTCTTAGCTTCGCCCGCCAGCATAAGCCTGAGCGTATGCAAGTGCAGATCAACCAGGCCCTCGAAGAGACGTTGGCCTTGCGTGATTATGACTTGCGCATGCACAACATCCGCGTCCACCTGAATCTCGCGGAGAGTCTCCCTGTAACGTTCGCTGATCCGCACCAGCTCCAACAGGTTTTCTTGAATATGGTAAACAACGCGGTTGACGCCATCCTGGAACATTCCACTGATGGCGACCTGTGGGTACGCACCGGCATCAATGGGGATCGTCTGTGCGTGGAATTCACCGACAGCGGACCCGGCGTGAAAGATGCTTCCCGGGTGTTCGATCCCTTCTACACCACGAAGCCGGTCGGCAAGGGAACTGGTCTGGGCTTAAGCATATGTTATGGAATCATCACGGAACACGGCGGAACCATTCGCGTAAGTAACGTCCCGGCGCGCGGAGCGTCGTTTCTCATCGAGTTGCCTCAACAAGCGGTCCCCTCTTCTGCCATCTCCACGTCCGATCGAAAGGCCACCGCAGGAAGAAATGGACGGATCCTCCTGGTGGATCGCGACGACTCCGTGCTGGAAGCGGTCGCTACCATCTTGCGTTCCCGCGATCATCAAGTCAACTCGGCGAGAGACCTGCGTGGAGCGCAAATCCTTCTCGAAAAAGAGAGCTTCGACCTGATCGTCGCGGATCTGCATGTTTCCGATGGGGCAAATGGGGGGGACTTCGGCGAATGGCTGGTCCAGCACATGCCTGCTCTCAGCAACAAATTAATCTGGATGTGTGCCGTCGCACCCACGGAAGACACAGGCGAGGACATTGCCGGAAAAGGCCGTCACATTCTACAAAAGCCTTTCAAGGCCACCGATTTATTGGCGGTGGTGGACGAGCTGCTGCTAAACAGCGCTCATGCCGCGGCGTTCCATCGATGAAGCCAGCTCTGCCGCAAGCGCGGCGCGCTCCCCGAGCTCTTTGAGCGCCGCTTCCATTCGAACGCTTAATCCGCTGACCAACTCACTCAGTCCGTCCAATTGCGGCAACGGGGCGAAGCCCACCGTCAGCTTCCATCGAATCATCTGGTATTGCCACGCAAACTTTGCCGTGAGGCGCAGCCTCTCAAATTCATGCGCGGCGGCTACATCCGGAGATAGCACAGCGATCACCCTCGCCATTCTCAAAAGGCCCTGGAAATCCCCCCGCAGCGCAGCCAGGTAGGCGAGGGCAATTCCCCGGCGGTCCCGCCGGACTAGCCGCTGCGCGCCGCGAGAAGCTCTCTTCGAAAGAAAGTCGTAATCTGTCTTCGCCAATGCCTGGCGGATTTGCGGCAAGTAGTCAACATGGCGTTGGCCTTGTTCCAGCGCCTGCGGATCGCTCTTGAGATTTCTTGCGTCCCGGGGCTTCCTTAACGCCCACCCAAGCGCGAGGAGAAGGACGGCAACGAAACCAAAGAACAGAATTAGCGCCAGATTCAATTTCGTGTAGCCTCCGTCTTCCAGAATTGGGCAAGCTGTTCATTGAGCAAGCGCAAACGCAGATTGAATTGCGGCGCAAGCATTTGGTAGACCCCAGCAGGCAGGAGAGTTTTCGGAGTTCCCTCGGTTTGCGGTCTGCGAAGGGTCCAGGTCCACAGGAGGATGCTTGCGAGAAACGCCACCATGCCTAGAAAATTCCAGAGAGGAACATAGCTATCCAGGAAGCGTTCAAGTACCGTGTTGTTCAGCACGCTGAAACACGAATAAAGGCAAAACCCTATTGCCAGCGAGCGATCCTCGCGTTTGGCTTCCACGTCGTAATAACGAAGAAAAACAAATACGGCAACGATCACGGCGGCGATTGCCAGCTCCAGGGCCCGAGCGGCTTTTGGGAGCACGAATCGCAAATCGTGTTTTGCCGCTAGGCCGGCATACAACAGCACAAGAGACGCGGACCCAAGCAGAATGCGCCACGCAAGTGCCCAGACGCCGCGGTAGTGGGAAAGGAGATGCTTGCAGACCTCCATCACAGCCACTCCACGGGCGCAAATCACCAGTGCCTGCATCGTCCATGAGATGCGCCAGGAAGCACTAGAGAAAAACCCCAGTCGGCTGTAGACGAGGAATGCCAAAATGCCGAGAACCAGATTCAGAAGCACATAAAGAGAAAATGCCGGATACGCGCGGTAGTTCTTGCGGACCGCAAGCAGGACCAGAAGCAAAACTCCTGCCACAATGTTCACCGCCCACATTATCTGCTGCGCTTGTGATAGATCTCTCAACACGCTTGCATCTTAACACATGCATACTTGTCAATTGAATAGGAGGAATGGCCTCCCGCCATAGTTCAGGAGTACTGGGCTGAATCCCATGATTCAGCCCGTTCTCACAATTAGAGGATTCTCAGGCCACAGCTAGCGGCTGGTTCAGTGAAGGTGGTCCTGGCGGAAGTGGCCAGCCATCGGCTACGAGCGTTGCATTCGAAGTTGGTGGCCCCGGTGGCAGCGGCCAGCCATCAGCGCTCAATGTGCGATCGATTGCGGCCGGTTTACCGGCTGAAAGGTTGACGGACCGCACAACAGGCAGTACCATCAATACGGCCAAAGCACAACCTGCCACGACCATTACTGTTTTTTTCAAGGTTGTATCCCTCCTGATGTACAGGGTGAGGAGGGGCACTTTTGGCGAGGGTCTTTTTTGTAAGATGTTCCGATTGCGGAACACCGGCGGGCATGAGAACGCTTACTCAGTTCCAGCAAAACCGTAGAGTCATTCAGGACTTCACGCTGACAACGCTTGCGGGCATTCCTGGGCAATTTGCCCGGCTAACCTACATCGCTTCCTTGCGGGATCTTTCCAGCGGCCGGTATGAACATGCCGGACTTGCCGCGCTCTATCCAGACGCGTCTATCCAACAAGCGTTGCAGCTTTGCCATGAACAGATTTTCGAACGCATATTGGAGGAGCCGCTCTCCAGCCAGGAGCAGGATCTACGGGCTTGCCTCGCGGCCATGGATGGTGGGATGTCTGTAGCGGTTTCTCACTGGCGCCGCAACGAAGCTTACCGCGTCCTTGTGCCGGAACAAGCGCCGGATTATCTAAAGGATCTTTTCTGCTCAAATCTCCGCGCTATTCTGGAGATTCTCGACGAGGAACGCTCTCCGGCCCGTTCAAGCGCGTAACCACGCCCGTCACGCGTCCCACAATCTCTGCCTCATCCGGCACGCGCCACGTTTCCGGCAAACAATGCGACAGCGGATGCGGTTGCATCACCAGCCGCGAGCCTTCCTGGTGGAACCAACCGCAGCGGTATCCATCCCGCACCTCGACAAAGTACATCGGCCGGTCATGCTCCGTGGTCCAATGGCCATCATCAATTTTGTTTACCGAGCCATCCACCAGCACGATGCTCCCGGGACGCAGCAACGGCATCATTCGCAGGTCCGACGTGCCGATGTATCCATAGAAGTAATGGCTATGGCCGTTCGTGAGTACGCCTTCAAAGTTTCCCCATTTTTCCACCATTCGCGACAGAAATTCGGTTCGCTGCGGATCGAACGCCGGGTCAAATTTCATCGGTATCCGTAGCGAAGTGGGCGCGGCCATCAAATGCGTCTGCGGCACTGCGAACGCCGCGCCATCATGAAAACACTCTTCGATTGGCACGTCGTACCAGCGGAAAATTTCCACGGGGTTCAGCCGGTAAATGGCCGCCAGCGTATACAATTTATGCAGACCCGGTACGACACCGCGATTTTCAATATCCGCCAGCCTGCTGATGTGCACGATGAAGTCGCGACGGCCTCGGCGTGCGGCCAGTTCGTAACTGGCGCGCTCCACATCTCGATAGGTTAATCCGAGTCGCTCGCGGGCCTGCCGCAGACGAAAACCGGGAAGCATCAATCCCTCGGGGGCTGAGTGAATCCCTGTAAGCAGAGTACAACAGAATTACCACACTGTTAAGTTTTCGGAACAAACCGGCAGATGTTTCAATTTGGAACTGCTCCACTTCCTAGCAGGAATTGACTCGGTTCGGGAGACTTATTCCTATTGCACCCACGCCAGCCCGTCGGGCTGCCTTCCCGCCGACATGTATCCGGTGACTTCCAGATTCTTCAAGTCTATGACAGCAACTTTGTCCTTCGCGCTGACGGCCACGTATGCGCGTGAACCATCGGGAACAATCAAGATTCCCGCCGCCCCGCCTCCAAGATCGAGTGTCTTCAGCTCTTTCCGAGTAGCTGAGTCCAGAACCACAAGATTGGTGCCCGCTCCTGCACCGAGGCCCGATGCCAGCACGCGCTTGCCATCCGGCGTGAACTTCAATCGGTTGGCGCCCCTTAGCGAGATGGGCAGAGTTTGCGTCACCCGTTTGCTGGCCACATCGATGATAGTAACGGTAGCGTCCTGTGCGTTGGCCGCCCAAATCTCTTTGCCGCCGGGCGACACATCAAAACCCTCCGCCCCGTGCCCGGCTGCGACGTTGGTTACACGCCATGTCTTGCGCGGAGGACCCGTTGGCAAAGAAACCTGCTCGATGATGCTGATTGTTCCGGAGCTAACATTTGAAGTCACAATCTGGTCGAGACTTTCGTTGACCGCGACCATGTGCGTTCTGTCCTGCCCCGTGCCGAGAACCAAATCTACGCTTTGTGTGGCGGGGTCGTAGCGCCCAACCGCTTTGTTCGTCTCCGCTGTGAAATATAGCTTGCCGCCCGCGAACGCCAATCCATGCGCGGAGCGCAGCGCCCCGAGATTGATCGGCAGCAACGCTTTCCGCGCAGCCAGATCGATTACCGAGAGGGTGTTCAGCGTGCTGTCGGAACCGCCGTAGTTCGAAATGTAGGCAAGCTTGCCATCCGGCGATGCCACGATCTCATGCGGATCCGGGCCCGCGGGAACGCGCGCCACGATCTGCAAGTTCGCCGGATCAACAATCGCTAGCATATTGTCGCTTTTCTCCAACACCAGCAATGCCGGAGAAGGCGTTTGCGCCACCGCAAGGTTTCTCGCTCCCGACAATAACGTGAGCGCGGCCGCGCCCCAAATCGAGATTCGTCTTTTATTCATGCATCGCATGGTCCTTTTTCCTTCCGTCCAGCAAGACTCTCGCCGCAAATTCTACACCACGTCTCTCCAAGCCGTATCGCCGGCCCTTCATGCCCTGGGTAGTGTCGGGATACCAGTGGGCCCAAAGCCGGCCCCACAGACGGTACCTTCCCGATTCTGCTATCCTGAAAAAGATATGGCCTTTCACTGGAAACGCGTTTGTTTCGGGCTGCGCGCTCTCTTCTTGACCGTTGCCTTGCTCCTTGGTGGTGTCGCCATCCGTGCACAAGAAGCTTCCGTGACTCCGCCTCCTACGGATTCCAAGCCCGCCGCGGACGCCGATTTCATGGCTGCCGCCGACGAAGTCCTCGGCCAGATGAGCCAGATCACCGGCCTGAAACTCGTCACCCCGCTAAAAAAGTCGCTGCGTTCCCGCGAAGAAATCCGAGCTTACGTCATCAAGCAGATGAACGAAGAGAAGAATGCCGCCGAACGCTACGCTGACCAGCGCAGCGCCGAAGCCTTTGGCCTTCTTCCGAGGGGCTTCGACCTGGATTCCTTCATGGTGAATGTGCTCACCGAGCAGGTTGAAGGGCTTTACGATCCCAAGACCCGTGAATTTTACATCGCGGACTGGAGCCCGCTGGCCGACCAGCGCATGGTCATGGCTCATGAATTGACGCACGCCCTCGAAGACCAGCATTTCCAGATCGAGGCGTGGCTAAAAGCAGCCCGGCCCAATGAAGATGCCGAGCTGGCGCGCGACGCTGTGCTCGAAGGCAGCGCCATGGCTGCCATGGTTGATTACTTGATGCTTGGGACCGGACGCTCCCTCAAGGACCTGCCGGACTTTGACCCGTCCATGCTGATCGGCGATTTGGGCAGCACTCCTACGCTGGAAAAAGCTCCGCCTTTCCTCAAAGACGCGCTAATCTTTCCCTATATTGGCGGGCTGAATTTTTCAGCCGCCGTCATGAGAAACGTTGGATGGCTTGCTCTGCCGGCGGTGTTTGAGAAGCCGCCTGTTTCCACGCAGCAGATTCTCCATCCGGCGCTCTACCGGTCCGGCAAAACGCCCACGGCTATCGCACTCCCACAGCTTGAGAAATTGCTCAGCAGCAACTGGTCGAAGCTCGACGAAAACGTCATGGGCGAGTTCGGCTGGAAGGAAGTCCTGAAGCAATTCCTCGACAGCGACCGCGCGAAGAATTTGGCGGCGGCTTGGGACGGCGACCGCTACGCCGTCTTCGAGCACAAACAAACAAAGAAGCTCATTCTGGTAACGCGTCTGCATCTCGACAGCGAAGTACACGCGGCACGATTCTTCGGCCAGTATTCGGAAGCGCTCGAGAAAAAATACGCGGAACGCTCGAACTTGCTGCGCCGCCCGAACTTTTTCTCGTTTGATACTCCCGATGGTGGCGTGTTCCTGGATTGCCTGGGACTTGAATGCGTCACTCTCGAAGGCACCACGCGCGACAAATTCGATGCTTTTACCAAAGCCCTGGACTGGCCTTTGGCGCCCCAGCCGCCGGAAAAGCCCGGGTCCGTTCCTGCCAAGACCGCGATGACGCCGGCATCCGGAGAAAACATCGCCGCTGCGAGTTCCGGTCTAAATTAACATTTTCCTTTATACCCTGACGTTCTTACTCCGCGCGCTGGACCGCAAGAAGCGTCAAATCGTCCGGTTGCTTCACGCCCTCCGCAAAGCTCTGCAGGTCTTCCAGGCATTTGGAGATCAGCCCCGCAGGCTCTATCCCTGTGTGCCGCGCGGCCAGCGTCCGGATCCGGTGGAGGCCATACTCTGCGCCTGCGCGATTCCGTGCTTCCGTCAATCCGTCGGTATATAGGAATAGCGTGTCACCGTGAGCCAATGTAAGCCGATGGACAGGGAACCGCGTGTTGCAGAACATTCCCAAAGGCACTCCCGTGGAATCCTTTGGCGTTGCTCCATCACCTTGGATGTGAAGCACGGGAAGGTGGCCCGCGCTGACAAACTCTACCGAACCATCATGGGCGGCCCGTCCCACGACCAGAGTCGCAAATTGCCCAGCGAGCGTGCTCTCGCAGAAAATGCGATTGGCGTCTTCTACCATGCGATCGAGCTGCAAACCGGCTTCGGCGAGACTGCGAAACGTGGCATGAAGGTGGCTCATGAGCATCGATGCGGCAACACCCTTGCCGGAAACATCACCTAGCATAAAGAGCAGCCACGGTCGGTTTCGAAAAGATCGCAATAATCGCCGCTCACCATGCCCGCGGGTTGATAGTGGTAGCGCACGTCCCAGCCGACTGGTGCCAGGCCCGGTTTCGGCAAAAGAGCGCGTTGGATGCTCGCGGCCATGGAGAGATCATTCTCCAAGGCGCGCTGTTCAGCGCTCGTAAGATGGTCCAAACAGAACCGCACCAAGGGATCGGCCAGCAGGCGCTCAGCTTCAATGGTGTCGTGGCACGTCTCGCAGAGGCCGAATGTTCCTTGGTCGATACGGCTCAGCGCGGTGTCCACAGCCGTCAACAATTCTGAAAGCGAAGCGTCAGCGGCGGGCGAATGCAAAGCCTCGTGAAGGCGCGTGCGGCGTTGTTCCAGTTCGGTGCGCAAATATCTTTGCTCGGCAATGATCACAGTGTCCCCTGCCATAGGTTGCTGTTTTGCGGCTGAACTTTCCATCCGATTTCCTCCTTTGAATTGAGGAACAGGAGAACCGCTTCGACGCCGGGCGCAAGGCTCCCCGCTTACGATCCGCCGCTAGAACGTGAAAGAGCAAGCGGTTTTGCCAAGCCGCCGGCAATCTCCATTTGATGCTGCAGGCGTGCCAGGCGGTGCAGGAATTTTTGTTCCAGCCGCGCACATCGCGCGGCGAGATGGGGATCGCGTGAAACGCTGTGCTGCCGCCGGAGTCTCGCCAGCGCCAATTGCGCAAATTCCATCGCGCGACAACCGTCTTTGGCGTACCGTTCGTAGTAAATCGCCAATTGTTCGCAGGCTTGAATGCCGTCGTGCGCATCGGTGACGACTTCCAGCCAAATCTCTGCCGCGCGCGCGTGCTCGCCGCGCCGCTTGGCCATCTGCGCCAGCTCGCGGCGTGCCTTCGGGCGGAATTCCGCCGGCAGTCCAATTTCCAGGGCTTGCGCGCACGCGGAGTGCGCGCGATCGCTCTCTCCGCGGCGCTGGAGAAATCGGGATAGCCCGAAAAGATCGAGGCTCTCGATTTCCGTCGCGGTGTCGTCCTGCTCGGATAGCAGCGTGTTGATTTTGCCGAAAAGAGCCGCCAGGCCCCGCAAATCCATCTGATTATGGCGCACTACCGCCGCAAGAGGCTCGACGGGCCCACCGCGCAGGTAATCAAAATAAAATTGAGGTATGAGTGCGGAAGAAACGTCGTTGTCACGTTGCCAGCCCAGACGCGGAGCGTCGAGAACTTGGCGTTCGAGTTCCACCAGCCGCACCGAACCAAGCCGCAGCTTCCATAACGCGCGCGCGGGATGCAGCAAATCCAGATGCGCCGCCAGCTTCGGTACGGCTATGGACCGCGTCATCGTGAAACGGTTTTCGAGTAGCGGCCAGTCAAATGATTTTCCATTGAACGTAACGAGAACCGGCCGTTCCGCTAAGCGCTGAGATAATTCCTGCAGCAGAGAATGTTCTTCGGCAAAGTCGCGCATAAACAATTGCTCGGCCTGCAATCCGCCAGCATCCCACCATGCGAGACCGATCAGAAATGCGTATGTGCCGGTGCCTCCCGCGAGGCCCGTGGTTTCCGTATCCAGGACAAGCCATTTTTCCGGATCTTCGAGCGCGGCGCGCATTTTGCGCGAAACGGATACATCCCGCGTGCGTGAAAGCAATTCGAGCGTCATGGAAGATGGATTCGCGAATTCCGGCGTCGAGAACCAATTTCGAATCGCCAGGTGTTCGCCGAAATGATTCGTAGCCACGCCCGCGCCGAGAAGCCGGCCGAGCGCGTCTTCTTCGCCGGGCATTCGAATCGCCGCGGGCCGCGCCGGCATGGGCCGCGCAGGCTTCAGCGCAGCGAGCCTGGCGAATTTGTCCGCAGCGGCAGCCATCTATCCGCACAACCCGTCGAGAATGGCGAGGGCGGCTTCTTTTGCGCGCGGCGCGAGATCGCCAGCAGGACCAACGCAGGAAGGGCAGCCTTGTTCGCAGGGGCACGCGGCGATCAGTTCGCGCGTTTTTTGCACCAGGACGGCGTGCGTTCGAAACAGCGGCTCGGAAAAGCCGATGCCACCGGGATAAGCGTCGTACAGGTACAAGTTTGGTTCGAAGAATTCGCTGGCATTCGTGGAAACGGCGTCCTGCAGGCGAGTTGGGGAGAAACCTGTTTCGAACGCGCGCGTCCTCGAATGCCACGAAGTGAGTTCATCTCCCTCACGCAGGACGACATCGTTCGAATCTGGCGAACCGGCAGAGGGCGGGCGCTCGCCGATAGCCGTGCCGAGGTCGCGGCGGTCGCACATAAGCAGAAGCGTGGCGACGGACTCGAGCGCATACAGCAGCCCGAACATTCCGCTTTGCCGTTCGCTCACGGTGAAGGGAAGCGATTCGAGCAGTGGGCGTTCCAGCGTAATCCAGTAAGCGGTCGTGTGCATTTCGTTTTCAGGGAGTTCAAGCTTCCCATCGCCGATATTTTCGTGGGTGAAGAATTTGATTTTCTTGAAGCCCACAACTTGGGAACGCACCAGAACATCGCCGTGAGAATGCTCGGACGCCTCCTTGCCGGGGCACTGTTCAGTCGCGGCGATTTCAAGGACGCGGACTTGCGTGTAGCGCACGGCGTCGGTGTAATAGTCGGCGTCGACGCGCTTCACGTAAGCTTTGCGTTCCTTGAAATCAAAGTGCTCGACGTGGTGCTGCTGGCCGCCATGAATGTAGATTGCTTTTTCGTGCAGGAAAACAAGTGCACTGGGAAAATCGACTTCGCCGATGACGGTCGGCGCGCCGGTGACATCGATGATTACGAAATTGTCGCTGGAGACCGAGCGCAGGCTGATGGTGTCAGCCGGATAGGCTTCCTGCGTCCAGTGATAATTTTCTCCGGCGAGATGAAGAAATCCGGCCTCCGCGAGCCGCGCGCACAAGTCCCGAAGATCGACATCGCCGAATTTGTCGTTCGGAGATATTGGCAATTCGAACGCGGCGCATTTCAGGTGGTTGATGAGAATTTCCAAATTGTCCGGCTGGATGAAAGCGCGCTCCGGAGTGTTACCGAAAAAATAATCCGGATGGCGCACTATGAATTGATCGAGCGGCGACGAGGAAGCTACCAGCACCGCGCAAGAGCTTCCGTTACGGCGTCCAGCGCGGCCGGCCCGCTGCCAGGTGGCGGCGATCGTGCCGGGATATCCGGCCATGACCACGGTGTCGAGCGAACCGACATCGATGCCGAGCTCGAGAGCGCTGGTGGAAACGACGCCGCGAATTTTTCCGTCGCGGAGGCCGCGCTCGATTTCGCGGCGCTCGTTCGGCAAGTAGCCGCCGCGATAGCCGCGAATCGTTTCGGATTTTCCCGGAAGCTGCGGATTCGTTTGCTGCAAATAGGTTAGAAGGATTTCTGTTTGCAGGCGCGAATTGGAGAAAACGATGGTTTGCAAATCGTGTTTCAGAAATTCCTGCGCGACGCGCGAGGATTCATTGATATAGCTGCGGCGAATGCCCAACGCGCGATTTACGACGGGCGGGTTGTAAAAGACAAAAGTTTTTTCGGCGGCGGGAGCGCCGTTGGAATTGAGAACTTCGACTTCCGTTTCGAGAAGGCGTGAAGCGAGATCGCCGGGATTAGCAATGGTCGCGGAGCAACTGATAAATTGCGGATCGCGGCCGTAGAAGTGCGCGATGCGGCGGAGGCGGCGCAGCACATTGCACAAGTGGCTGCCGAAGACGCCTCGGTAAGTGTGCAATTCATCGAGAACAATGTAGCGAAGATTTTCGAACAGGCGCGTCCAGCGCGTGTGATGCGGCAAGATTCCCGTGTGCAGCATGTCCGGATTCGTCAGGACGATGTGGCCTTTTTCGCGAATGGACCGGCGGGCGTCGGCGGGCGTATCGCCGTCGTAAGTGAAAACGCCGAAGCGATTTTCCAGGCGCTGGTTGAGGTCGTGAAGCTCGGCAAGCTGGTCTTGCGCGAGAGCTTTTGTCGGGAAGAGATACAGCGCGCGAGAGTCGGAATTTTCAAGCGTCGCGTTCAAAACCGGTAAGTTGTAGCAGAGCGTTTTTCCGGAAGCGGTGGGAGTGACGATGACGACATTTTTTCCGTCGTGAACACCTTCGGCTGCCTCGGCCTGATGAGTGTAAAGCCGGCGAATGCCTTTGGCGCCGTAGGCGGCAACGAGATCGGCGTTCACCCACGCGGGAAAATCCGCCCACTGAGCTTCGCGAGCCGGAAAATGGCGGACGGCTGTGAGCGTTTCGCCGTTGTGGTCGCGGGCGGCGAAGGCGTCCAGCACTTCATGGACGCGAGTGACGGCGGCCGACGTTTCAACCCTGCGAACTGCCAACGATTCCGGCATGAAAAGCCCTTTCTGTAATTCGCCTTTTATTCGCCAACGCTAGCATGGGGCCGGGCACCGCGCAAGAGCAAATCAGGTCTGGGTTCGCAGGCGGAGGATGAGGAAGGCGCCTGCGAAGAAGAGGATGGCGGAGGCCGTGAAGGCGGTCTGGACGTTGAAGGCGCTCCACAGGAAGCCGACGAGAAGGCTGGAGAGGAAATCGCCGACGGCATTGACGGCGGCGAGGGTGCCAAAGGCCATGCCGTGCTGCTCCTTGGGGACAATTTCGGCTGTGAGGGAATCTTCGAGGGCTTCTTCGGTGCCGATATAGAGACCCGCAAGAATGAAAATCACCGCAAGCAGTGAAAGGGAATTTGTTCCGGTGCAAAGAAGAATCGCAGTGACTCCCGCAAGGGCGTAGCCGGCAGCGAGCACCGCTTGGCGATGCGGGACCTGATCGCTAAGCCAGCCGCTCGCGTAGGCCGAGCCGGCGTAGAAGATGTTGTGAAGAGTGTAAAGACCGACGGCGAGGCTGGCGGCGCGCCCCACTCCATGGACCGGCGTGAGCATTCGCGTGGCGTAGAGAATCAACAAGGAATGTGAGAAATCGCCTGCGCCAAAGACGCCTACGCCGAGAAGCAGACGCCGGAACGATGGCGGCAACGCTTTTAGGCCGAGCAGGAAAGAGCGCGAGGGCTTCGGCGCGACGGGGCGTTCGCGGACGAGCAGCCAGAAAGCCGCTACGGCGATCAACCCCGGCAAGAGCGTCCAGAGAAAAACTTTGCGGAAAGAATGCCCCGTGGCTTCGAGAAGCCCCAGCGCGGTGAGCGGGCCGGCGATAGCGCCGACCGTGTCCATCAGGCGTTCGAGGCCGAAGGCACGGCCGTAGGCGTTGGGCGGGACGTCGGCGGCGAGCAGCGCTTTTTTTGCGGGCGAGCGGACACCACGGCCGAGCCATGCGGCGGCGCGGCCGAAGAGCACATGATAGGCGCGTGTGGCGAACGCGAACGATGCCGTCGCAAGGGCAGTGAAGGCGTAGCCAAAGACCGCCAGCGGCTTGCGGCGCTTCAGGCGATCGGTGAAATGGCCGGCGGCGAGTTTGGCGAAGCTGGAGAGGCCGTCAGCGATGCCTTCGATGGCGCCAAGCCAGGCGGGACCCGCGCCGATGGCCGCGAGAAACGCTGGGAGCACGGCCGTGGCGGTTTCGTGGCTCCAGTCGCTAAAGAGGCTGGTCAGGCCGACGCCAAGGACGGTGCGGTTGAGCCAGGATTGGTTGGGGGCAGGGTTTTCCATATAGGGATTCTAAGGTCCTCCATCTATTTCTTGGCGGGGCGGTAGAGGATAACGCGGACTTTTTCTAGGGTGATGAGGCCGCCGTCGACCATTTCATCCAGCCGGGGAAGAATTTTGTCGATGTGCTCGGCGGACTCGATGACTTCGAGGATGATGGGCAGATCCTGGGAGAGGCGGAGAAGCTTGTCGGTGTGATAGATGCTGGAGCCTCCGTAGCCGCCGACGCCGCGGAACACGGTTGCACCGGAAAAGCCGTCGTTGCGGAGCATTTCGACGATGGCTTCGTGGAGGGGTTTGCCGTGCCATTTGTCCGATTCTCCGATGTGGATGCGCATCAGGGTGCGTTCGCCTTCAAATTTTTGGTGGGTCATTGGTGAACCTCGTGACTGATGAATAGTGACTGGTGATCCATCGATCGTGCTTCGCGACTGTTGACCTTAAGACCCTTCGCCCATCCTTATCGGATGGGCCCAGGATCACACGTTTGAGCGCGTGCGTGTTCACTCTCAGAATGGGTGCGCGCTCTTAGAACTTGTTGGCCAAGCGAATGCCGGCGACGGACAAGAGCAGGCCGGCTACGACACTGGCGCCAACATAGGCGGAGGCACGGAGCCACTCACCATCTTCCAGCATTTTGGCAGTTTCCCATCCGAAGCTAGAGAAGGTGGTGTAGCCGCCGAAGAAGCCGACGGCGATGGCCACGCGCCAGTCCGGCGAGATTACCATGCGATTGAGCGTGAACTGGCCAATCAAGCCGAGCAGGAAGCACCCGGACAAATTGACGAGCAGCGTGCCCAATGGGAATGTGCTCGCTGTGCGGATTTGCACGAGGCCCTGCAGGCCGTAGCGCGCCAGCGTGCCGACCGCGCCGAAAATGGCAATCAACGTGAGACGCAATTGCTCTCCAATCTTGCAGGCCGCTCTGGAGCGCCAATGATGGCCGGAGCCATCTGCAAACAAAAAACTCCTGGCGCGCTGCAGCCAGGAGTCATCAGACCCGGTGAATAGCGCCGGGACGGTTATGGCGAACTCCATCGCCTTTCAGATTTCGACTTAAGTTTAGCAGCTTCCCAGGCCGACGAAATGCGAAATCGATGGCGTTGTGCATGACTGCGAGCGGAGAGGCCATACCCTGCGCCCGTTGAGAGGCAAGAGGTTACTGGGTCGATATCCCCCCCCCGGCCGTTTTCATTAAGTGTTCATTCTAAAGGAGTTAGATTGCTAAAGAATTGTGCACATTCAAGCCGCCCAGGAATATTACATGTTTAGTAAATCGTAAGCCGTTTGATATGGTGCCGAAATAAGAAACGCGCCAAGCGCGCCATTTCCTAGGATAACAAATAGTCTTACCTGGAATGATAGGGGTAGGAGAGTTACAACCGGTGAAGGAAAAAGCCAGCGGGCCATCCCCCAAGGTGCCTTGGCTACTTGGCCGAATTGCCGCTATGCTCGCCAAAAAGCCAGCGCCGCAAGCCCTTAGGGAATCTCGGAAAACGACCGAGCCCTACCCCACTGGCCAATTGCGATCCAGCCCAAAGCAGTCGATAAGCTACGAGCCCTAATACGAAAAGGACCGTGATAGCCGAGGCGATGAACGATGATTTATTCATGAAACCCCTCGCCCACATTGTAGCACCGCCCAGGCTGTGCCGCTGCAATTCCGTGGGCCAGCAAGTGTCCTAATTCTGCTTCAATGCGCGGGAGCTCAACGCCAATTCAATGGCTCGGTCCATTGCCGCGAGAGGAGACTCTACGGTCTTGCCGTGGCCGACGGCGAGACGCTCAGGTTTGAGACTACGCAATTTTCGCGCGCTTTCTGCCGCGACTTCACGGTTCCATGAAAACAAAGCAGGAAAGGGAAAGAGAAGTTTGAATGTTCCGGCGGCAAGCACGCCGGTCTGAGTGGTAAATGCATCTCCGGCAATTAGAGAGCCATCCCGCACATCCAAAAAGGAAAAGTGGCCCGGCGTGTGACCGGGTGAAAATATGGCCTGAAGGGAGCCGATGCAGTCGCCGTCTTTCAAGAGCAGTGTCGGTTGAGCCTTAACGCCCGGGAAACCAATGAGCCGTTTGCCCATCTCGCCCGCATCGAGCGAAAAGTCCTTCCGCAAGAGTCTAGATTCGCGTTGCCCGACTGCAAATTCCATTCGCGGATATGCGAGGGCGAGCGCGTCCAAGGATCCTAGGTGATCGATGTGAGCGTGCGTGAGAAGGATACGGCAGATTGGCGCGCCCAAACTTTGCGCCGCTTTGCGGATGCCGGGAGCTGAACCGGCAACACCGGTGTCAACGAGAGTGAGGCCATCATCTTCCCTGAACAGGAAACAATTGACCATGCCAAAGCGAGTCAGCCGGACAAGGTTCTTGGTTTCTTGAACAAGCTGCACAGGGAACCTCGGGAAATTCAGTAGTGGAAACGGTAGCGCAGTTGGACAAAAATTTCCCGCGGATTCAAGTAGTGCGTTCCTCCAAAGGTAAAGCTGTTGTCAAGGAGGACGCGGCGATTGGCGACGTTCAAGGCTTGAACGTTTAGAGAAAAGCGCTCGCCGAAACTCTTACCGAGCGAAAGGTCAAAAGTGGTGTGCGGCTGGAGATGATCGCCGGGGACGCTGGGGTCGCCGTTGGTGAAGCCAGAGGCGTAGTAAACATCGGACGCGGCGTAGGAATGGAACGGTAGATCGTACCGCGCGCCGAAGTGCAACGTGTTGCGCTGGTCGTGATCGAGGAGGGCGAAGCCGTCGCCAAAGGAAAAGTCGGTGAGGCCGCCGTTGATGTTACCGAAGGCGAGAGCAAGCTGATTCGAATAGGTGAGATAAACCTGCGCGCGATTGCGGATGCGAGGAGAACGGAGCGTAAGCTCCCAGCCGTTGATGCGCGCACCCTGTATGGTGATGGGGAAAAACAGGTCTGAATTGTTGAAATTATTGTGGTCGAAGAAATTCACGGCGCGAGTGAGAAAATTGCTCGCATCGAGAGTCCATCCGTGGAACGGAATGGTTACGCCGAACTGGTGCTCCTCGTCGCGTTCACCGTGCAGCGGGATGAAGCTCAAGCTCTGATTGTTGGCGGCTTGCAAGAGCGGACCGGAAACGGTCAGCAAAGGCGGCGCCTGGTAAAAATGACCATAAAAGGCGCGGAAAACCCAGTTGAGCCTGGGAATCCGCAGCGAAGCGCCGACGCGCGGGCTGGCAGCATTCTCAACCACGCCGCCAGAGAAATGTGTTTGGCGGAGCCCCCCATTCAACGTGAGCCAGGATGTGGCCTTGAACTGCTCCTCGGCGTAGATGGCTGCGAGGGATCCATCCGGATTGTGGCTTTCGGCCGGCTCCACATTCTCGCATTGCGAAGGGTCATGACAGGTCAAACCAAAGAGTTGATCGTCCTGTTGAGAGAAGCCGTAGAGTCCAACGCGAAGGTTGCTGCGGTTCTTGATCCAGGAAAGGGTAGCCTGGCCACCTTCGTATTTCGAGCTGCGGTCTTCGTTTGCGGAGCTAGGGAAATCCTGCAGAGGGCTTTGATAATTGGCGCCATTGGAATGGAAAAAGGGAGAAATTGTAAGCATGAGTCCGGGATTGAAGGTGCGGACCCAGGAAAATGCGACGAACGAGTCGTTCTCCCGGTTGGCATCGTGGAGGAATTGCCCTTGCGTGCGAGGATCGTTTGGATCGAAAGGCACTTGATAGAAGTCGCGGCGCGCTTGAGCGACGAGGCGCAACTGGTTGTGAGAATCGGCGTTGTAAATCAACGAAGTGAAACCGCCGAAGCCGTTCGCGGCGTCGTGAATCACGGCGGTGGTGGGCGTTTGCAATCCAAGATTGGTGCGATTTCCGGTAAGGCTGCCGTAATAAGCAAAGCGATTGGTGTGCCCGCCGAAGTTTAGCTGGTCATCGGTCTGATAGAAATTTCCGGCGGAGAGAACAAGCTCGGCTTCGTTGTCACGCTCGAATCCAGTGCGCGGCGCGACGTTGAAAATGCCATAAGTGCGGTCGCCGTAATCAGCGGAGTAACTTCCGCGTTGCGCCTCCATGGTGTCAATGTCTTTTGGGTCGACCTGGGGGCCAAGATTGCTGGCGATATTGGTGTTGGGAATGGAAACGCCGTCGATCAGCCAGGTAACTTGGTGGCCGCCGCGGACGTGCAACTGGTCATGGACGACATAGGAACCAGGGACATAGTCGGTAATCAGCGCGAGGCTGTTGGTTCGCGAAGCCCCAGGCGTCTCTCTGATTTCGAGCCGGTTCACGAGAGTAGTGGGCGTGATCGATTCCAGCTGTGCCGGCCCAGCGTCGGCAGAGACGGTGATTGATTCCGCTTGGGTGCTGAGCTTTAGCTCGAAGTGCAAAATGGGAGCGGTGCCGGAGAGCACAGCGATCGTTTGTTCTGCGCTGGCGAACGAAGCGGCGGAAGCTGTCACGCGATATTCGCCAAGCGGGACCCCATCAAAGTGAAATTCGCCATTTGCATCGGTTTCTGAAGTTTGGATGTAGCTAGAGGCCTGAGCCTTCAAAGTGACGGTAACGTTCGGCACCGGCCGGTGCTGCGGATCGTGGACGATGCCGCGAACCGTGCCGAAGACCGTTGCAAAACCCGCGTCGGCAAACGGAAAAAACAAAAGTATGAACCACAAAATCCTGCGCATGAGAACTCTTTCTCCTGAAAAGGGCGAATCGCGCGGGCAGTCAAGCCGCGGCGGAAGTTGATCAGATAGTTTTCCGGAGAATGCGGCGCGTCAGGCGGCCGCCGAAACGAATCGAGGAGGAGGGGAGAGAGGTTCGATGGAACAGGGAAAATCCAAGGGCTTTGCCGATTCAATTGATGAAGTGATGGCTACCGATGACGCAGCCACGATGGGCGCGGGCAGCACAAAGACAATCGAAGTGAACAGGGAACGGTCAGAATCGTGAGAGCAGGACATGGTGCAGTCCATCTTTCCAGACACTTCATGCCCGCAATCCATGTGATGCGAAGGCGCTGCGGGAGTGTTCTGATGATGATGCGCGGGAATCTTGCATTGACCGGACGCGCAGCAGGCGGATTGATAGGACGACCACGCGGCACCGGCAAGGGGCGCGTAAAGCAAAACAACCATGAGCAAGCAGATGCTTGCGGAGACGGAACGGCGGCGGTCTTGACGCGCAGTTTGCATGTGGCACGTGAGCCGTATATGTCGTTAGGCACTATAGCGTGAAGCGCCATAGTTTGCAAGCTGGATCGACGACGAGCCTCGCTCACTCTGACAACTATACGCCAATCGCGAAGGTCTCTCACGGCCTGGCAAGTCGCACGCGCTGCGAGTTCTGGCAATACCCCCTAACTTGACTTGAATTGCGGGGCGTCGCAGACTCGAATCATGGCACACAGTTACATACGATTTGATTTTGGCACGGACGAGGAGAAGGCGCAGCAAGCGCGACACAAACTCGACGGCTGGAGGCAGGCTTTTCGTCTCGACAAAAAGCTGCAGTACAAGCTAGACCGGCCGGACAGCGCGGGTGTCGAGACTGTGAGCAAACCCGAACCTGATGCGAAGGCCGCGGCAGAGAAATCCAAAGGAAAAGCGACGGAAAAGACCAAGGGCCAGGCGGCTTCCGTTAAATCGAGCGCGTCCGCTGCAGAAAAACCTGCGGCCAACGGGAGAGTCGGCTTACTGGTGAGGCTTTATTTTTCGTCGCACGAAAAACTTTCCGAACAGCGATGGCTGGACCGCATTCCGTCCGAGGAGCCGTTCAAGAGCGCTTCGCCAAAAGTTATTCATCACGGTGACGCGGAGTTTGAGACGACGGACAAGCAGTTTGAGACTCTGGTATGAGCGGTTCTTAAGCGGCCTGCCAGAATCGCAAGGCAAGGCCAAATTGGCTGCCTAGGCCCGGCGCACCGGATTTGCCCGGAAGCCGCGATTTGAGCCGAGCGCGGTGGAAATCCGGTATAATTGAATTCCGCGAAGGCACCATTCCGAACTCCAAGTCGAGGGCAGAACGAATGGCGTTACAAACGCGCGTCAAATTGACAAAGCTTGACGCCCCCAAGGTTCACGGCCTCGATCACGACACCCTGGTTCGAATCTACCGCACGATGTTCCTTTCGCGGCGGCTGGACGACCGCGAGATTCAGCTGAAACGGCAGAACAAAATCTATTTTCAGATTTCCAGCGCGGGGCACGAAGCGGTGTGCGCGGCCATGGGATTGGTTCTGCGGCCGGCAGTGGACTGGATTTATCCGTATTACCGTGACCGCGCCCTGTGCCTCATGCTTGGCGTGACGCCGCTGGAAATGCTTCTTGCAGCGGTGGGGGCGAAGGACGACCCCAGCTCGGGCGGGCGGCAGATGCCTTCGCATTGGGGCCAGCCCAAGCTGAACATCGTGAGCAAGTCTTCGTGCACGGGCACGCAATTCGTGCAAGCTGCGGGGGCGGCGGAAGCGACGCTTTATTACGAGGGGCGGCCCAAGGCGCTGGCGCAGGCGAAGAAGGCGCCGCTCGGCGAATATGTTAATCACGAGCACGACGAAATTGTTTACGTTTCCGGCGGAGATGGGGCGACGAGCGAGGGCGAGTTCTGGGAATCGCTGAACGTCGCGTGCGGGAAGAAGCTTCCATTGCTGTACCTGGTGGAAGACAATGGCTACGCGATCTCCGTGCCCGTGGAAGTGCAGACAGCCGGCGGGAGCATTTCGAGACTAGTGCAAGGATTTCCCGGGCTGCACGTGGCGAAATGCGACGGCACCGACCCGATCGAAAGCTATTCGGTATGCAAGGAAGCCGTGGAGTATTGCCGCGAGCGCCGCGGACCTGCGCTCATACACGCGCACGTAACGCGGCCGTATTCGCATTCGCTTTCCGACGACGAGAAACTGTATAAGTCCGCCGAGGAACGCGAGGAAGAGGCCCGGCGCGACCCAATTTCCAAGTTCGCGCTTTTTCTCGTGCGCGAAGGCATCCTCGACCAGAAGCAGATCGAAAACCTGGAAACGGAAATCGACAATGACGTGCGCGATGCCGCCGACCAGGCGCTTGCGGCGGAAGAGCCATCCGTTGATTCGATTCGAATGAATGTGTACTCGCCGAACGTGGATCCGACGTCGGCGGCGTTTGAAGCGGAACCGCAATTGCGTGGCGCGCCGAAGACCATGGTCGAGATGGTTGCGCTGACGCTCTCCGACGAAATGGCGCGCGACGAGCGCATCACCGTTTTTGGCGAAGACGTCGCCGACGCCAGCCGCGAAGACAATCTGAAGCACGTAAAGGGCAAGGGCGGCGTCTTCAAAGCCACGGCCGGATTGCAGCGCAAATACGGGAGCGACCGGGTGTTTAACACGCCACTCGCGGAAGCCAGCATCGTCGGGCGGGCGCTGGGGATGGCCACGCGCGGGTTGAAACCCGTCGCGGAAATCCAGTTTTTTGATTACATCTGGCCGGCGATGATGCAGATTCGCGATGAATTGTGCGTGATGCGCTGGCGTTCGAATGGAGCGTTCAAGGCGCCGGTGGTGCTTCGAGTGGCGATCGGCGGGTACCTGACTGGCGGCGGTGTGTATCACAGCCAGAGCGGCGAATCGATTTTCACGCACTGCCCGGGGCTTCGGGTGGTGATGCCTTCAACAGCGCTTGACGTGGCGGGTCTTTTGCGCACGGCGATTCGTTGCGACGACCCGGTGATGTTCCTCGAGCACAAGCATCTGTATCGCCAGCCGTACAACCGATCAGAGAATCCCGGTCCAGATTTTACGATTCCGTTCGGCAAGGCGCGGATGGTGAAAGGGGGCAGCGACCTCAGCATCATTACCTACGGGGCAGTGGTGCATCGCGCGGAAGTTGCGGCGGCGCAACTGGAGCGCGAAGGCGTATCCGTGGAGATCGTCGACCTGCGTTCGCTATCGCCGTACGACTGGGAAGCCATTGCAGCGACCGTTCGAAAGACACACCGGGTGATCGTGGTCTACGAGGATATGTTGAGCTGGGGCTATGGCGCGGAGATCGCCGCACGGATTGCGGATGAGCTGTTCGAGGAATTGGACGCGCCAGTCAGGCGCGTTGCCGCTATGGATACGTTCTGCGCGTACCAGCCGAAGCTGGAGGACGTGATCTTGCCGCAGACGAGCCACATTGCGGCGGCCGTTAAGCAGCTTCTGGAGTATTGAGCCGTTTGGATTTGGACTATTGCCGCGAGGAAACTTTTTCGACCCCATTTGCGTAATTAGAGACAGGGAAGCCAAAAAAAATCGCTCTGTGGGGGTGACCCAATGACTTGCGTAAACTGCCAGAAAGACATCGCTGTCGGTTCGAGGTTTTGCTACAACTGCGGCGCCAAGCAGCCGGAAACGCCCCCACCGGGCTTGTCACCCGCAACGGGCGGCAAGAAGAAGCTGATGCGCTCAAGCACTGATAAAAAGATAGCCGGAGTGTGCGCCGGCCTGGCCGATTATTTTGACCTGGATCCCACGATTATCCGAATCGTCTGGGTGCTTGCGTTCCTCTGCGCCGGAACTGGGGGACTTGCTTACATCATTCTTTGGATTGTGCTCCCCGTGGCGCCGGCAGGGGTAATACCAACTTCGGCGACCGTGACTTCCTAGAATTTTCCGTTAAGAATAACTGCACGGATCGGGTGGCGACGCTCTCTAGCGCCACCTGTTCCTTCTTTAGGCGCTAAGCGGTTGCGGCTCTGCTTTTCGCGCGCGTGTCCGACTGGTCCCTGAAATTCCAGCGCTTGTGATTGACGCTCACCGATGCCACGTCATCAGGCGAAAATGGAATCTCCTTGTATCCGCGGACCTCGATGATGCAGCCTTCGCTTATGACCACTTGCTCGAAAATCCTGGCATCCTTCAGTTGCACGGAAACAACCTGATAACCGAAGCCGGTCTCTTCCGCATTTTTCAAGTGTTCTGCACACCCACAAGGAATCGGAACCAACCGTTTCATTACAGTCCTCCAGCCGAATCGGAAGTGTCGGGGGAGCGGAATAGTACGATACTGGGGAGAGGCTGTCTACCATCACAGGGACGAAGAATAAGCGAAGTTGTTTGAGGGGCGTGCGATTTACTTGCCTTTACCTTCGAAGAGGGGTTGGTCGAGAGACAATCGGCCCGCGCCGACGGTGGCGAGCGCGAAGCTTGCGGCGAGAATTGCGAGAGGGAATTCATAATTGTGCACTGCGAAATAGCCCCCGGTGCTGTGGACCTTCCAGATGGCCACGCCCATCTCGATAGCCAGCAGCAGCGCCGCCACACGCGTAAACACTCCTAGGGTCAAGAGAACTGCGCCGAAGACTTCCAATACACCCGAAATGTAAACGAAGTATCCCGGCAGGCCGTGCTCCACGAAGAAGGCCTGCATCCCCGGAGCGGAGTGCGCCACCTTAGGGTAGCCGTGGGAAAAGAAAATCAGGGCGAGAACCAGGCGAAGGACTAGTAACCCTATGGGCTGGAGTGAATTGAGAAACTTCATTAGCAAATCCTCCGCGATTCGTGGCGAGAGTTTGATTCGAATGCCTGGGGATTCTAGCAGAAAAGCAAAGCCGTCACGGTCGCGCCTGAGGTTGCCCGCGTTTCAGGTACAATCTTTAGCGAACCACGAAGAGTGACGGGGAATCATGTCAAGAGTTGCGACGAATAGTGTGCTTGGCGGCGGAGATAAGGGCCACGAATGAAGAGGAAACTCCTGATTGCCGTGCCGCTACTGGCGCTGGTGGTGCTGGTGGCCTGGATGCTCCGGCCGAAGCGCGAAACGCAGGGCGAAGCCGTTGTCAGCGAAAAAGTCGCGCCACTCCTGAACAGCATCGCGCAGGTGCGCGAGCAGGTGGGAATGCTGCATTACGGGGAGCGCGTGGACGTGCTCGCGAAGCGCAATGACTATATAAAAGTGCGCACCACCACAGGCGCGGTCGGTTGGGTGGATAGCCGGCAATTAATGGAACCAGCCCTTTGGCAGCGCAGCATCAAGCTGCTGGATCAAACGCGCGGAATGCCGGTGCAGGCGCGCGGGCGGACCAAAGTCTCCACCAATTTGCGAGTGCAGCCCGGGCGAACCGAGCCCCGCCTCTATCAATTTGCGCGCAACGTTCCCGTGGAGATTGTGGGGCGCGCCACAGCGGATTGGGTGCAAGTCTCGGACGAAAAAGACAATTCGAATGAGCCGGAGCAAACGAAGAAAGAGGATTGGTTTCTGGTGCGTGGCGTGGCGACACGGCCTCCCGGAGACTCCTCGGCGCGAGGCGAGCCCATAAATACAACGCAACCCGGCGAGCAGACCGTGCCAATCGCCGGATGGGTGGTGGCCCGCTTTGTCGAGATGGACTTGCCAGATCCGGTACGTGAGGGAGCATCTTCAGCAAATATCCGCCCGGTGGCGTGGTTCGAATTGAATCGCGTGAGCGACCCTTCGGGCGACAAGCCACAGTACCTTTTGGCGGCCGCGCGCGGGCCGGAAGGCCAAGCCTGCGACTTTACGAGGCTGCGCGTTTACACGTGGTACGGCAAGAGAGGCCGATACGAAACGGCATTTATCGAAAACAAGTTGTGCGGCCAGTTGCCTGTTCGGCTTGGCACTGGGCCCAGCGGCGAACCAGAGTTTCGCTTTCGTGTGCTGGATGGGAAAAAGGAAGAGCGCGTCTACCGTTTGATCCAGACTGTTGTTCGACGTATTCGGGAGCCGGGCGAAGTTTCTGCAAGACGTGGCTCGGCGAAAATAACGAAACCGCCGTCGAAGTGACTTCAATCGCTTTGAGATATTGTGGAATTGGCACACGGTATTTCGCTCCCACTCTGACATCAAGGGACCGAGGCCGAAAATAAGACGATGACGCTGCACATCAACGAAGCGGAAGTGCGGGCGGTACTTACGATGCCGCAGGCATTGGAGGCCGTGGAAGAAATTTTGCGCAAGCAGTCGACGGGAGAAGTGGTAGTGCACCCTCGCCGGAGGTTCGAATTGCCCGGAGGAGGGTTTTTTCATTACATGGCCGCGGCGGATTACTCGGCTGGCTACGTTGCCATGAAACAGTACACCTATGTTCGAGGCAAGCTGCAATTTCTCGTTCCACTTTACGAGGTGGCGAGGGGCGACCTATTGGCGCAGATCGAAGCCGATTACATGGGGCAGCTGAGGACCGGCGCGGCCTCAGGCGTAGCCACGAAATATCTGGCGCGCAAGGATTCTCGCGTGGCAGCAATCATCGGTACCGGCGGCCAGGCAAGGACGCAGCTCGAAGCGGTTGCCATGGTTCGCAAGCTCGAATCGGTGCGCGCCTATGGCCGCGACGGCGCGAAGCAAGAGAGATTCTGCGCCGAGATGTCCGAGCGGATTGGCATTCCCGTACACCCGTGTTCTTCCGCGGGAGAGGCGGTGCGCGGCGCCGATATTATTTCTACTGCCACAACTGCCTCGCAGCCGGTGGTTCACGGTGCGGATTTGTCGCCTGGGGTCCACATCAATGCCATTGGCGCGAACCACGCGCACAAGCGCGAGCTGGATGACGAAGCGGTCGCCAGCGCGGACGTCATCGTCGTGGATTCCATCGAACAATCGCGGCAGGAAGCGGGCGACCTAATCATCGCTTTTCATGGCGATGAGATTTGCTGGACGGGGGTCAAAAAGCTTTCTGAGATCGTGGCAGGAAAAGCGATCGGCAGAACCAGCGATACGGAAGTCACGCTCTTCAAATCGAACGGGATTGCTTCTTGGGATCTGGCCGTGGCGATGCTGGTGTATGCAAAGGCGAAAGAAAAAGGACTTGGCCGGGAATTGCCATTATGGAGTGACGGCGCGAAAAGCTAAGAAGGCGACCTAATTGCTTTTTTCCTGGAGCTTGCGGTGCAAGGCGTCATGCAGCCGGGACTTCACGTCTTCAGGCAACTCGATAGGTTTCGAATCGCAGAAAATTTCCACGGTCAGTCTGGTTTGATCGACAACCATTTTGCATTCTCCGCAGTGTTCGAGATGGCGCTCCAGTTCCTGCCTCACCGATAGATCGAGATCCCCGTCGATATAATCGGAAATCTCGCGAATGACGCTTTTGCAGTTCAATTTGCAACACCCTGGCGAAAATAACGGTTCAGCTTCTGGCGGAGCTTGAGCCGGGCACGCAGCAGCCGTGATTTTACCGCAGGTACGGAAATGCCGAGCACTTTGGCGGTTTCTTCCGTGGAAAGTTCTTCGACGTCGCGCAGCACGAAAATAACGCGAAAGTCGGGCTCCAGCTTGTCGATAACTTCCGAAAGAATTTCGTGCATTTCCGTCTGGGCAAATCGTTGTTCCGGGCTTGGCCCCCAATCTTCAAGCTCGCGGGGCATGAGGTCTTCGTCGCCTTCCACCGGCTCGTCGAGCGAAAACTGGTTCGGGCGCCTTTTGCGCAGGCGCATTAGCGCTTCGTTCGCGGCGATACGCACCAGCCAGGTGTAAAAGCGGGAGTCTTCCTGAAAATCCTTGAGGTGCGCGTAAGACTTGAGGAAGGCATCCTGCATGGCGTCTTCGGCGTCTTCGCGATTCCGCGTGATGTTCATGGTGAGCCGGAAGATTTTTGCTTCATACCGGTGCACCAGCTCTTCGAAAGCACCCGTATCGCCGCGCTTGGCGGCGGCCACCAGGAGGTGTTCGTCGTCGCGTACAACGGTAGAGGGCAGTCGATGGGGATTCGGTGCGTTCAATGGTCTGAGCAGGCCGACCGGCGGCTGCATCCTCGCTTTCCCATCAATAAAGGTAGCACAGAGCATTGAACACTTCCTCGTTACCCGTGTTTGGATGCCCCTGCTGGCCATAAGATTCAGGAAATGAGCAAAAGTCCCGCGACGGTAGCGCGTTGACGAGTGCTACGGGAATGGCCGTCGTTAGAAAGCCACGTTAAAAGAAGGCAGTGATGACCTAGCGGCCTATGCCGAAAAGTGCGCTGGCGGCTTCAAGGGTAAGTAGTAAAATCTGAAGCCATAGTAACCTAACGAAATGCGAACACTTCCCGACCACCTCCGGAAAGGCATGAAGCTCGTGATTGTCGGCTGCAATCCGAGCGAGTCTTCCGTCCGCGTTGGCCATTATTACGCCGGCCGCGGAAATGAATTCTGGCCCATGCTTTATGAAAGCGGGGTCGTACCGGAGCCTTTTGATTATCACGACGACAAAAGAGTGATCGAATTCGGCGTTGGGCTTACGGACCTGGTGAAGCGTCCCACCAAGGGTATTGAGGAACTGAAGCGCGAAGACTATGCGGAAGGGCGAATTGTTCTCTCGCAGAAGCTTGAGGAATTCGCTCCCCATGTTGTGGCATTTAATGGGAAACTGACTTACGAACAGTTTGCGCAGCGAAAATGTAAATTTGGCATTCAGAAAGAGCTGCTCTACGGCGCGCGCGTTTATGTTCTGCCTTCTACCAGCGGCGCGAACGCCACCGGCAGGAGCGAAAAGCTGCGGCACTTTAGAAAACTGGCGCAGCTCGTTGCGCGTATCGGCAGAGAACACGAGAACAGGGCCCACTGAACGGAGTTCCCCGTGAGCAATCCTCCACAACCTGCGCAAGCCGGTGCGATCATCCTTGAGCAGAGGCACGAGGGCATCGCGATATTGGTGATGAATCGCCCTGACCGGCTGAATGCGCTGAACAATGAATTAGCCTCCGCGCTCAATGACGCGCTCGGCCGAATCGCGAAAGATCCGAGCGTCCATGTGGTTGTGATCACCGGAGCGGGGCGCGGTTTTTGCGCGGGCGGCGACCTTGGCGCGCTGGGAAAGGGCCGCCAAACTGGCGCGACACATGAGTTGGAGCCGTTGCTGCGCGCCGGCATGCAAATGGTCCTCAAGATGCGCACCATGCCTCAGCCCGTGATTGCCGCCGTGAACGGCGCTGCCGCCGGTGCGGGAATGAACATTGCGCTGGCCGCGGATATTCGCATCGCCGCGGAAGAAGCCACCTTTGGACAAAATTTTGCAAAGGTTGGATTGTTTCCTGACTACGGCGGAACGTATTTCCTGCCGCAACTTGTTGGACCAGCTAAAGCTGCCGAGCTTTTTTACACGGGTGACATGATTGACGCGAATACCGCGCTTGCGCTCGGCGTGGTAAATCAGGTTGTTCCGGCGACCCAGCTCGAAGCGGCTGTGAAGACTCTAGCGCAAAAAATAGCCCAAGGACCGTCACTGCCTATCCGCGCGGTGAAGAAGGCGCTTTTTGCAAGCGGGGAAAAGGAACTTGCGCAGGCGCTCGACAACGAAGTGCGCGAGCAGATTCGTTGTTACCTTTCCGATGACGGCAATGAAGGAATTCGAGCGTTTTTCGAGAAGCGGCCACCGAAGTTTCAGGGGAAGTAGCCTTCCTGATACAAGTCCTTCGACGATCATGACCAACGGCCACGAAACGGTTCAGTTGCGGCTCGAAGATCGCAGGGCGTGGATCACCCTCGACCGGCCACCGCTCAATATTCTCGACATTTCGATGATGCAGGCGCTGGATGAGGCGTTGAAACGCGCTATTCCCAAATGCGATTTCGTGATTTTTCAGGGCGCGGGTCCCAAGGCTTTTTCAGCCGGAGCGGAAATCGCCGATCATTCTCCCAAGCGCGTCGGAAAGATGCTTTCGGCGTTTCACGCTGTTTTCCGCAGGCTCGCTGCCGCGGACTGCGTGACCATCGCGGCGGTTCACGGTTACTGTCTTGGCGGCGGAATGGAACTCGCGAGTTTCAGTGATTTTGTACTTGCCACGGAATCTGCGGAGTTTGGCCAACCGGAAATTAAGCTGGGTTGTTTTCCTCCTGTTGCGATGGTCACGTTGCCGCAGCTTATCGGGATGCGCGCGGCAACGCGTCTTATTTTAACTGGCGAGGAAATCGGCACAGCCGAGGCATGCCGACTCGGCCTAGTCACACGCGTGGTTCCTGATGCGGGGTTGCCAGCAGCATTGGACAACTTGCTCGGAGAACTTCGTGAGTTGAGTCCGAGCGTTGTAGGTCTGACGCGCAAGACACTGCGGCATCTCCATTCTGCGGATTTCGTGAAGCAACTCAAAGAAGCGGAACGCGTATACTTGTCTGTGCTGATGAAGAGCCATGATGCACGGGAGGGAATTCTCGCTTTCCTCGAAAAGCGCCAACCAAATTGGAAGGGAAAATAGATGGATGAGTTGGAGATCACGCCTGCGGATGTGAAGGCGCGGATGGATCGCGGCGAACAATTGGTTCTCATTGATGTGCGCGAGCCCTGGGAGCATCAAGTTTGCCGGATCGAGGGCGCGAAACTTGTGCCGCTAGGTTCGCTGGCGGCGAGCCTGCAAACGCTTCCGGACGTGGACGAAGTGATTTGCTATTGCCATCATGGCATGCGCAGTTTGGACGCGGCGGCTTGGCTGCGGTTTCAGGGGATCGAGAAAGCGAAGAGTTTGGCCGGTGGAATTGAGCGCTGGTCTGTCGAGATCGATCCGAAGGTTCCGCGATACTAGATTGCGCTGCCACCGCAAACGGGCGCAGCAAGCTGCGCCACTACAAGAACAAAAAACATGACCAAGGAAGGAAGCGTTGCCAAGAGACAAAATTAAATTTCTGCAAAAGCCGACGTGAACTACTTGCCGAAAAGCAAGAGGTCTCTTGCTGGAAATGGGCATGGAGCTTGAGTCACGCGACCTGGATAAAGAGCGATTGAGCGGAGCCGAACTCGAAGAATTGATTGGCGGCCGCGACTACAAAGAATTCCTGAATACGCGGAATGAAATTTACCGAACGCGGAAAATGAAAGAGCATCCGCCCTCTCGCGCGGAGGCCATAAAATTAATGGCGAAAGAGCCGAATCTGATTCGCCGGCCCGTAGTTGTCCGGGGATCGGAGATCATACTGGGCTTGGATGAAGAGGCTTACCGGAAAATCATAAAGTGACGTTCCGTCAATCGGAGGCCAACGGATGGATGTCAAGACGATTGCCGTAATTGGCGCGGGGACGATGGGGCGGGGAATTGCCTACGCCGCTGCTTTTGGCGGCCACAACACGGTTCTCGAAGATGTTTCGCGCCACGTGCTCGAAGAAGGCGTTGCCTGGATCCGGCAATCCTTTGAGGAAGGAGTGGCGCGCGGCAAGGTTGAAGCTGGTGTACGCGACCGGGCGCTATCGCTGATTTCGACGGCGAACAATGTCGAAAGCGCCATCCGCGACGCCGAATTGATCATCGAGGCTGTTCCGGAAGAACTGGAGATGAAGCTGGAGCTTTTTACTATTTTCGACAAGTTTGCCAAGGCCGGCGCCATTTTTGCGAGCAATACGTCTTCGCTTTCCATCACGGATTTTACGGATGTCACGGTTTCGCGCGATCGCTGCATCGGGATGCACTTCTTCAATCCCGTGCCAAAAATGAAGCTCATCGAAATTGTAAAAACGTCACATACCTCCGATGAAACCGTGGCTACGTGCCGCGAAGTCGCGCGGCGCATGGGTAAGGAAGTGGTGATCGTGAACGAAGCCCCTGGGTTTATCACTACGCGCGTGAACGCGCTGATCGGCAACGAAGCGTTCAACATGCTGGAAGCGGGAATCGCCACGCCCGAAGACATCGACAAGGCGCTGAAACTGGGCCTGAATCATCTCATGGGGCCGTTCGAGCTCGTCGATCTTGTTGGACTTGACGTGCGGCTCAAGATTCTTGAGTATCTCCATGAAACGCTGGGCGAAAAGTACCGCCCTAATTCCTTGCTGCGGCAATACGTTCAGGAAGGGCGGCTAGGCCGCAAGACGGGACGCGGTGTTTACGAGTACCCGCAACAAAAAGCCGCGGAGAAGAAAGCATAGTCGCGCCGGAGACAATGGATGGAACCCAGGATGAAACCACTCGCCGAGAGAATCGTCATTCAGCAGGGCGACCTGACAGAAATGGATACGGACGCCGTCGTCAACGCGGCCAACAATGATTTGATTTTGGGCGCGGGCGTTGCAGGAGCGATTCGCCGCAAAGGCGGAGAAGAAATCCAGCGCGAATGCGATGCCATCGGCAGCATTCCTGTCGGATATGCGGCCATTACCACGGGCGGAAAATTGAAGGCGCGATTCGTGATTCACGCGGCGAGCATGCAGCTTGGCGGAAAGACGAATGCGGATTCGCTGCGGTGTTCCGCGGCGCATTCTTTGAAAATTGCCAATGAGCGCGGCTTGAAGACCATCGCATTTCCCGCAGTCGGCACGGGCATCGCGGGATTTCCGCTGAAAGACTGCGCGGAAATCATGCTTCGCGAGGCGGCGCAGCACCTGAGAGGAGAGACCTCTCTCGAAACAGTCTACTTCGTGCTTTTTGACGAAACGGCTCAGGGAGTGTTTGAGCGTGCCTGGAAAAAAATCCAGGCTGAGCCCGCTTCCGATTCAGCGGGAGCCAAAGGCGTGTGACGCCGCTCGCGGAATTGCTGGCCGACCGCATTCGCCGCTTCGGCCCTATCACATTTGCGGACTATATGCGCGAATGCCTGTACCATCCGGTGTACGGCTATTACAGCAAAGCGGAATCCAAACGATTTGCCGATTACTACACCAGCGTCGACGTACATCCCATTTTTGCGCGGCTGATGGCGCGGCAGTTCGCCGAGATGTGGGAACACCTTGGCCGCCAGGCGGAATTTATGGTTCTTGAGGCCGGCGCAGGCGTCGGAAGGTTTGCTGCCCAAGTTCTCGATTTTTGCGAAGCGAAACTTCCTGCTTTTTACGAGGCGCTGCGCTACGTCGCTGTGGAGCGTTCCGCTGCGCGGCGCGAGCAAGCGATGATGCATGCCAAGCGCCACGCGGCGGCCGGACACTTCGCGAGTTCGGCTGAAGTCCCGGCGCACATCGCTGCAGGGTGCTTCTTTTCCAATGAACTGGTGGATGCGCTGCCGGTGCACCGCGTGGTAATGGAGGGCGGCGCGATGAAAGAAGTTTTCGTCGATTTCTGCGACGGGAAATTCGAGGACGTTGTGGCGCCGGTTTCGACTTGCGCGATCACCGAATATTTTGCGGTGCAAGGCATTGCTCCGGTCGAAGGTCAGCACGCCGAAGCGGGGCTGGAAGCGTGCGACTGGATCACGGAAATTGGGCGGCGCCTCGAACGCGGCTACGTGCTTACGATTGACTACGGCCATCCCGCAGCGGACCTTTTTGATGAACACCACATGCGCGGGACGCTGCTTGCGTATCAAAACCATCGTGCCAGTGAAGAGTTTTATGCGGCACCCGGCGAGCAAGACTTGACGGCACACGTCAATTTCACGGCGCTTGAATTGTGGGGAAAACGATCAGGCCTCGAAACGGCGGGGTTCACTTCACAGACGGCGTTTCTGCTGGCGCTCGGCCAGGGCAATGAGTTTGCCGACCTTTGCGATGAGGGGCAATCCGAGGCGGAGCGCATCAAAGCGCGGCTGCAACTCAAGACGCTGATTCACCCTGAAGGGATGGGAGAGCGATTCCAGGTGCTCGTCCAGCAAAAGGGCGTAGACGCTTCGCAGTTGACGGGTTTTGCGGAAATATCGCCGTGAGTTTCTAGAAGGCTCCCGAGTCGGGACAGGCACTGCTCCGCCCCCAAAAGCCATTTGCAGCCCGCGTTTTTTGTAAGTGGTGTATCTAAAAGACTTAGGTGATGCGTAAGTCCTTTGGTTGCAATACATTGCCGCGGTAATCGACAAATCGGATTCGAGCTATATAGGTTGCACTCACTCTTTCCACGAAACCGGGCGGCCTGCGGGCCAGATCAACTACGATACTTCCGGGAAGATACTCGACAATTTGACAATTGAGTAGCGAGACGATTCCTTCGGAAACTGGACCGAGAAAAAAATAATCGTTTGGGACACAATGAGTGAGCCCATGAAGCAAAAGATAATTGTCGCTAGCTTGCGAACAATAAGCTATCACTAGCCCGCCGTACTAATCCCGACAAGCCGGACAATCGGAAACGGACCCACTGCTAGTTCTTGGGAGGCCCACCGACAGTGCAAAAGGATTCTTATCACTGCGGCGCAGGAGAGGGCTTTTTTAGCACAGGTTTTTCGCCGGAGGCGGGGGTGGGGACCGCCACGCCCGGCTTTGCGGGCTCGTTCGTGGCCGGGGCGGCGACGGAAGTGCCGCCGCCTTCGGAATACGCCTTTTTTAGATAGCGCTCAGCGGTCGCCTGCGCACTGCCGGTATCGTCGTTGGTTTGTTTGGCTTTGCTGTATTCATTGACAGCACGCTCACGCTGGCCCAGCAAATCAAAAATTTCGCCGAGATAGATGTGGCTCCAGACTTCCGTCCACTTTTCCGAGGGCTCCGGAACGGTCTGCAACGCTTCGCGGAAGGCGTTTGCGGCGGCCTGATAGTTTTTCTGGTAGAAGAACGCCTCACCCATGCGGAAATTCGCCAGCGGCCTGTTCGGCTGAATTGTGAGCGCCCGCTGATACTGCGCGACCGCATCGTAGAACTTTCCTTGTTCGGCCAAATCTTCGCCTCGCGCGATGGCGGCGCGGGCTCGCAACGAAGTGCTTCCCTTCAGGATGATATTGCCGGGATCGATCTTGATTCCGTTTGGTTTCGGGCGGCCGAACGTTTCGACGGTGAATCCCGATTCGGTGCCGATCACGTCGATCGTTTTCAACTCCGGATTTCCTTCCGTATCGATACGCAATTCCACCGGCATGCGAAACGTATCCAAAGGCTGCTTGATCTTGCCTACCACGCGAAAACCTTTTGGTGTGCGGTACACGACGTATTCCAGGGTGAACTCCGGCACGCCCGTTGAATTCAGCCATTGAGCGAAGAACGCTTGTAAGTTCGGAGGGTCTTGCTGCGGCTTGACGGGCGCTTTCGCGCGGCGCTCGGCGATCTTTTCAAAGTCCTCAATGCGCGCGCTCTTCTCCGCAAATTGAAAGTAGAAGTCATGCAGGGCGGCTTTGAAGGCCACGTCGCCCATTTGTGCCCGCAACATGTGAAAAAGCATCGCCCCTTTGTTCATCACTACGGAGCGGTAGTCTGGGGAGTAAGGCGCCAGCCGCGCCGCTTGCGCGATGGGCGCGGCATCTTCATACATCAGCGCGCCAACGGCAAATTCGTCCACGGCACGAAGTCCCGCTTCCTTGCCGGCGTTTTGCTCCGCGTAAAGCGCTTCGGAATAGCGCGCCAGGCCGTCGCTGATCCAAACGTCGCCCGGCGTCGCCGGCAAAACCTGAACTCCCCACCATTGCGAAGCCACCAGGCGCGCAATGGTCCTGTCACTGCCCTTGGGGTCCCAGGCGCGCTGGCTCAGGAGCAAAACTCCGGGGGCCGCGAAATCGCGGAGGGTCCCATCCGGAATCTGGATCAAGGTGAACGTGGGATCCGGAATGGGCCCAAACATGTCTGAAAAAATGATCGCTGAGCGCCCCACGCTCGATGCAAATTCCGCCGCATTCGCGGTGGACGCCTTCGGGGCGTAAACGGCCACGCTGATTCCTTCCGCCTGCTTGGGATTGAGTTGGAGATTGCCCACTACAAACGTGCCATGCGGCGCCGGATTCTTGCACTCGAAAGTGTAGAGAAGGCGCCCGCCTTCCACGGCATTCTTGCTGGGCATAGGCGTCGGAGCGGAGGATTTGCCGGTTCCCGCGACGGCGAAGGAATCTGGAACGTTCAGCCGGAATGTCGCGGTATAACGGTTCGAGGGAAAGTTTGTGAGGGGGAACCACCTCGCCGGAAGCAACAGATAGGCGCCCTCTTTGTTGATCAGGGCGGCACGCACACCTGGCACAGGGCTGTTCTCTTCATTTACGAGCAAGCCCGCGTACGTATAGGTGAGGGTGACATGGCCGTCGGTGGCTACGGGCGTGGGCAACTGGACGACCACGACGAGCGGGTTCTGATTGTCGCGCTCGAAGGTAAGCGCTTTGCCGTCGGCTCCTTTTACCTCTTTTACGATCAGATTGGGGTGCAGCTCGACACGCACGCTGCTGGAGGCTTCGATAGCCTTGAAATTGATTTTTGCGGTTGCCGAGATCGATTGTCCAATGGCGTCGAGCGATGCGGAGATGTCGTAATGATCGGCGACGAAATTCGCGGCCCGGGGAGCCTGAGCGTGGAGAGGCGCAACAACGCAGGAAAGATAGAGCAGCGTAAAGACGCAAGAAGCGCCTGAAACTCTTCGGCCAAGGGCCATCGGACCCCTTTCAAATGTCTTCAATTTTGCACCAATGTACACTAGTAGGATACCAAACCCCTCACTTCGCGTTGCTTTGAGCTGCGGCAAGCAGTTTGGCAATCTCATCCGCCGCCCGTTGGACCGCTCCCGGGGGGCCAAGAAGGCGCCGCACTTCGGCTAAGCCGCGGCGCATTTCTTCCACTCGTCGTTTGCCTTCTTCGGAGTCGGAGAGCAGGCTTTGCGCTTCCTCTGCGACCCGTTGGGGAGTGAAGTCATGCTGGATCAATTCGGGCACGACGGCGCGGCCGGCGATCAAATTGACCATGCTGAAAAACTTGGTTCGCACCAGTGGTTTTACGAGGCGCGCCGTCATTGGAGAGAGGCGGTAGACGACAACCATCGGCTTCCCGAGCAGGGCCGTTTCCACTGTGGCTGTGCCGCTGGAGACGATGGCCAAATCCGCCGCGGACAAAGCATTGTAAGTGTCGTCCTTGATAAAGCGCACATGCCAATCGGAAGGGAATCGCGCCTCCAGGCGCGCGATATCCAGCTCGGGCGCAACCGCAATGACAATCTCAAGCGAACTTTGCAGCTTTTGGCGGATCTCCGATAGGGCGTCAACCAACACCGGCAAATGGTGGGCGATTTCTCCCCGTCGGCTGCCCGGCAGAACGGTCAATATTTTGCCTCGTTCTTCCAGACCGTATTTCTTGCAAAATAATTCCCGCGTCAACGTTGCGTTTACGCTTCCTACCAGCGGGTGGCCGATGAATTTCACAGGCACGCCGGCATCGGCATAGAACTTTTCTTCGAAGGGAAAGATGCAAAGGGCGTAGGCGAACCGCCGCCGCACCAAATTGACGCGCCACGGCCGCCAAGCCCAGAACTGCGGGCAAATGTAATAGACGTTTCGAGTGCCCCGGGGGCGCAGCTTGCGGGCGAGGCGCAGATGGAAACCGGGAAAGTCCGTGAGAATCGCAAGCGGCGGACGGCGGCGTTCCGCTTCGTCGACGAGCCCCCTCATAGCGCGGAACAGGGAGGGCAAGCGCTTCAGCACTTCGGTGATTCCAACCACGGAAACTTTTGAATAATCCGTGATGATCTCGACGCCCGCGGCGCGCATTTGCGGCCCGCCCATTCCGAAGATCTCGACGTCCAGGCGCTGCTTCAAGGCTGTCGCGAGGCGCGCTGCGTACATGTCTCCGGAAGCTTCGCCGGCGGAGAGAAGGAGCGGTATGGGTGGCATGTGCGGATGGCGCAAGAATCAGTCGCTGGCTGGTAACACGGAGGGCTCCGCCGAGCGGTTGGCTTCGAAGGGAAGGTGCAGTTCCTGCTCCTTGTATTGCAACTGGTAAAGGCGGTAGTAGATTCCGCGCTGCGAGAGGAGCTCTTGATGCGCACCCTGCTCGCGCAAGCGCCCTTTGTGAAACACGAGGATGCGGTCGGCGTGCTGGATCGTGCTCAACCGGTGCGCGATGACCAGCGCCGTCCGCCCGGACAACAAGCGATTCAAGGCTTCACGAATGAGCAGCTCGGTCTTAGTGTCCACGCTCGAGGTGGCTTCGTCCAGAATCAGGAAGCGCGGATTGTGGGCCAGCGCGCGGGCAAAATTGATGAGTTGCCGCTGGCCGAGGGAAAGAGTTGAGCCGCGCTCATTGACGTTGCTGGCGACACCTTCCGGAAGGGAGCGGATGAATTCGCCGAGGCCGATTTCTTCGACGGCGCGCTCAACGGTGTTGCGGTCGATGTTGGGAGTGCCGAGGCGGATGTTGGTTTCGATTGTGCCAGTGAAAAGAAATGGATCCTGCAGCACGATGCCGAACTGACGCCGCAAATCCTGCAATTCGATCGTTCGAATGTCTTTGCCGTCCAGGAGGATTTGTCCTCGCTGAACGTCGTAAAAACGCAGCAGCAGGGAAATGAGAGTGGTCTTGCCCGCGCCCGTGTGGCCTACAATGGCGATGGTTTGCCCAGACTCCACTCGGAAGGAGACATCGCGTAGGACCCAATCTTCGTCGGCAGGCTCGGGAACGTTGTTCATTTCAGGGTTTGTAAGTACAAACCCTGAATCCCGGCGGTAGCTGAACCACACGTTGCGGAATTCGATTTCGCCGCGCGGATGGTCGAGCGGAATGGCGTTGGGGTCGGATTCGACGAGCACCGGTTCGTCCAGGAGTTTGAAGATCCGCTCAGATGCCGCCATTGCGGATTGGAGAATGTTGAATTTTTCGCTGAGGTCCTGAATCGGCCGGAAAAAGCGCTGCGCGAACATGGTGAACGCCGTGAGGACGCCGAGAGTGAGCCCGCCAGAGAGAATCCGGTTTCCGCCGGACCAATAAATCAGCGCAATCGTGGCGAAACTAAGAAACTCGACCGCGGGATAGAAGAGAGCATAAGCAAGAATGGCATCGCGCCAGGCCAGCATGTTGTCGCGATTGCGCTTCTCGAATTCATCCATGGCCTTGCGCTCGCGGTTGAAGAGCTGCACAACGCTCATGCCGGAAATGTATTCCTGGAGAAAGGCGTTGATTCGCGCAATGGCCGTGCGGATGCGGCGATTGGCGTCGCGCACGAACTTGCGGAAGATCATCGTGACGATGAGGATGCCGGGCAGGACGGCGAGAGTGTCCAGCGCGAGGCGGCGGTCGATCTTGAAAAGGAGCACGGCCATGACCACGAGGAGGAAGAAGTCGTTGATCATGGTGACGACGCCGGCGGCGAAGAGGTCGTTGAGGGCGTCGACGTCCGTGGTTACGCGCGTGACCAGCCGGCCGACGGGATTGCGGTCAAAGTAGCTCATCGGCAAACGCTGCATGTGGCCGAAAATTTCGCGGCGCATGTCGTACATGGTTTGCTGGCCGACGCGCTGCATGATGCGGATCTGGATGTATTGGGCGAGAAAGTCGAAAACAAGAACAGCCAGCAAGAGAAGGCTAAGCCAGCCGATGCCCGACCAGGCGGACGCTTCGGAGATCAGGCCCTTCAGCTCCGGAACAAAGTACTTGTCGATGCCCTTTTGAAAAATAAGGGGAGGCGCGAGTTCCAGCGGCGTGACGATGGCCACCATCAGGAGAGCGAGGGCCACGTGCCACTTGTAGGGCTTCATGTATAGCAGAAGCCGGCGCATCAAGCGCGAATCGTACGCTTTGCCGAGGGCCTCTTCTTCGTGCAGGTTGCTCATGCGCGTTCGAGCTCTTCTTCCAGCAACTGTTTCTGGTACAAATCCGCGTAGTAGCCGCCACGAGCAAGCAGCTCGTCGTGCGTGCCGCACTCGGCGATGGTGCCTTCGACCAGGACAACGATCTGATCGGCGTCGCGGACGGTTGAGGTGCGGTGCGAGATCAGGATCGTGGTGCGGCCCTGCATGATTCCGCGCAGGCCGTTGAGGATGCGTTCTTCCGTTTGAGTGTCGACGCTAGAAAGCGCGTCGTCGAGGATGAGAATCCGCGGATCGCGAACCACGGCTCGGGCAATCGCGGCGCGCTGTTTCTGCCCGCCGGAGAGAGTGATGCCGCGCTCGCCGACCATGGTCTCGTAAGCCTTACCGAAATCTTGAATATCACCGTGGAGGCTGGCAATTTCGGATGCTTCGCGGACGCGCTGCTCCTCGTATTCGCGCAGGCCGAAGGCGATATTGCCGCCGACAGTTTCGCCAAACAAATAAGTGTCTTGGGGCACGAAACCGATGGATTGGCGCAACGTGGTGAGAGGCCATTCGCGAATGGGACGGCCGTCGATTAGGACGCAGTCATCGGGAGCTTCCCAGAGGCGGGCGATGAGAGCGGCTAGGGTGGTTTTTCCGCTGCCGGTGGGGCCGACGATAGCGAGCGTGGAGCCAGCGGGGACCTTCAAATGAATGTCGCGAAGCACGGGATGAGAAGCGTTGCCGTTGGATTTGGAGGCGCCATTCACCCCTGCTCCGGAAAGGGTCGTCGGGTAGGTAAAGGTGAGATGGCGGAATTCGATTTCGCCGCGAGGTTTGGCGCCTTCCGGAACTTTCGCGTCGCGGTCATCGATATTGGGTTGGGCGGTGAGGATGTAATTGAGCCGGCCCATGGAAGCGGCGCCGCGCTGAAAAATGTTGGTGACCCATCCGAGGGCGATCATGGGCCAAACGAGCAGAGTGAGGTATCCGTTGAAGGCAATCAGCGCGCCAAGCGAGATCTGGCCGCGGAAAAGCTGATGGCCGCCCTGCCACAGCACGATCAGGAATGTCGTGCCGATGAGCGCCTGAAGGGACGGCATAAACATGCTCCACGTGCGGATGAGCTTGATGTTGCGCGAGACGTACTCACGGTTGGGTGCGTCGAAGCCGCGGATCTCCGATTCTTCCTGAGCATAAGCGCGGACGACGCGCACACCGGCAAGATTTTCCTGCACGCGCGCCGTGAGCGTGGCCAGCGCCGCCTGAATTTGTTCGTACAGGTCGTGAATGGTCTTGCCAAAGAACCACACGGCGACGGCCACGACCGGCGCGGGAAGCAGAACCCATAGTGTCAGCGAAGGCGAGAGCATGACCATGACGAAAATGGCCATGATCATGGTAATGATGGTCGTTGCGGTGTACATGATGCCCGGGCCGAGCACCATGCGGACGGCGTTCAGGTCGTTGGTGGCGCGGGACATCAGTTCGCCGGTGCGATTGCGCACGTAGAATTCGGGCTCGAGGATCAGAAGGCGCTTCAAAAGGTCATTACGAATGTCAAATTCGATGTCGCGGGAAACGCCGATGAGCGTCCAGCGTGCTGAAAAGGAAAGAACGCCCTTGATGGCAACGCACAAAACGACGATGAGGCAATAGATGCCCAGCGTACGGCGGCTGCTCGGGGCGTAAAAGGGAATGGAACTGCTGAGCTTTGACGCCTTCAGCCCAAAGACAAGCGGAGTTGCGGATGGCGCTGGGTGTTCAAAAGGAACAGGGTTGCCCGCGAGCGTGTCCGTCATGACCCCGGTGGCCAGAGGAAGGATATTGCCCACGACGCCCATCAGAACGACGGTGAGGAGACCAAAAACGATCCCGCCGGTGTAGCGCCGCAGATACGGCATCAGCCCGCGCAAGCCCTTGCCCGGACGAGTTTCGCGCGAGCCATCGGATGCCCGATTACTTGCGGCTGACGGGGCGGCGCTCATCGCAGCACGGACCTCGCATCTTGGATGGATGGTGATTCGAGCAGGAAGTGCTCGTAGGCGCGGTCGAGGGACTGGTAGCGCTTTGTCGCCGGGTTCCAACGCACGCCGATCGGCAAATTGTGCGAATCGGTAGTGCCCTTCAGAGGCGTGAAATAGAGTTGCAGGCCTTTTTCATCATTTTGCTCGTACTGCAGCCGCCAGCCGGTCACGGGAGTCAGCGGTGTCAAACCCAGAAATCCTTTTTGGTTTTTCAGGTGTTCATCGCAGCGCAACACCTCCGCCCATTTCCCATCCGTGTTTTCCGCTACGACGACGCGGGTCACGATGGTCCCGGGCAAATTGTTCGTTGGTGTTTTTGGCACGACGTTCGCCGCCAGAAATTCCTGCTTCCCGTTATTTGCGAGGTCACCAAACAGCAGCACCTGGGATTCGCTCCCCAGCAGGGACTGGGACGCCGATTGAATCTCTTCGGGCACAACTGGTTCCGCAGGTTTGGTTTCCGCCTGAGCGGCAGACTTGGGCGCATCCGCACCGCATCCGCCCAGAAGAATGGCCAGGGACAGAAAACTCAGCGAGAAAATCAGGGGGATTCTCCACCTGCGGGCCGTGCCAACACAAGGACCCACCCTAAGGAAGGACGGACCGATACCCGCCTCGTTAGCACACGAACAGCCACCTTGTGAAGTTTTCTCCATCAGAAATTGCCGCCGTGGGCCGTATTTCCAACTCTCGCCCGGGCTTTCCATCCTTCTCCGGCGTGCAGGGCACTTCGATCAAGTGCGGCATAGCCGGACCTGCTTCACCAGAATGCTTGCTCCAGCAATTCTAACCGTTGCCCGCCCCTGGGGGGAAGGACTCCGCGAATTGGGCTTGTCCAAGATTGGAATGAACTAGCGCTGGGCAAGAATCGCGTCCAGGCGCGCTTCAAAATTCTCCTCTCCTTCAGACCAAAGCTCGCTGCGCGCCACGGGCAGCGCCCGCTCGATTGCTTCCACCCAATTGAACAATTGTTGGATGTTTTCGCGTGTCTTGGCGTGATATTCCTTCAGGTTGGCGCTCACCGCCATCCATTGCCGGAATCTATACTCCATCGGATGATCCGAGGAATTGAACGGATTCGACGCCGCTCCCGGCGCGAGCAGCCCTCCATGCCCGGTGAAAAAGTGCTCGAAGCCTAAATCGGCTATGAAGTGGCCGGCTGCGGACGCAAGCCCGTGGTCATACTTCGGGCCGTGGCACGTCAGCACCAGGGCCTCCGGCTTGCGCGGCCACTTCAGACTCTCGATATCAAATCCCCACAAGTCCCATTTTGCGCTGGCGATGTACGCGGTGTCTGCGTTCAGGTTCTGGAGCGCGAGAGCGGCAACCTCCGCGGGACCCGCCTTGAGCGGGCGCAAATCCCATTCCGCCACGGGCGTCTCCGTCGCGTCGACGGCTTGAACGATCAGCTCGCTGAACACCGGTTGGGTGGCCGAAAGCGGCGCGGTCGCCAGAAACCGCGCAAATTCGGCCATCATTGTTTCCAGCGAAAAATCGCGTGTCCACACGCGCAGGTAAGCATGGTTGGCCATGGTGGTTGGAACCCCCGGGATTATACCGGGCTAAGTAGGGAAGTAGCGAATCAGCAGCCGGACGACGTGGGGCAGCTTCGCGGTTCAGCTTCCCATGTTGGCGCTCTTGGCGCGCTCGGGCGACTCCGCCGGCGGCGTAAAACCCTGCGCCATCTCTCGCAGACGTTCCCGCAAGGATTCTCCTACGCCTTCGAACACCTGACCGCAAGCTTCGCGAAGTTTTACTTCCGCTGTCGCGGCGATTCGCGAAATCATTTCCCGCGACCGGTTATCCAGCGATGCCACCGTCGCAAGCATCCACTGGTTAGAAACATTGTCCAGCCGGCCCTTGTACTGTTCGGCGGCTTGCTCACCCATCTGGTTGTAGATTCCGCGCATCTCCTGCTGATGCGCAACGGTCATCGCTTTCCAGGAATCCAACAGCGGTCCAAACCCCTCAGAAACCTTCTTCTGAGCCTCCGCCACGCCCCCGTCGAGGGCGCCACTCATGGAGGATTGGAAGCGCCGCAGGAAAGCTTCCTGCTCGGCGGTCGTTTGTCGCGCGAACTCTATGCGTGCCGCGTCCAGTTGCTGCCGCGCTCCGTCCGTGGACCGCCGCACCTCTTCGTTGTATCCCTTCAGCTCTTCGCGGCCCGTCCGCTGAATTTCATCGGTGAACGCCGCAACCGTCGTGTCCGCGGCTTCCGCGAAGAGCGCCCGCGCGCGCGCGAACGAATCACGCACCAGCTCTTCCATCTGTGTTTGCGCGTGTCCTACAAAGCTGCGGCTCGAATGATCCAGCTCGCTTGTGAAGGCGCCGGAAACCTCTCCCGCCCTCTCCCTCAATTGGTTTTCAGCGTGATCGATGGTTCTTTCCGTCAGGTTCTGAATCTGCGTTTGCGCTTTTTTCTCGTACCATTCCGCCGATTTGTGGAGTTCTTCAACCATCTGGTGTTTCAAATCGCTGGCTTTTCCTTCCAATTCGGCCAGGTTGCGCCCGGTGATCGAATGCGAAGACTCCTGCAGGATTTGCTCCACGCTACCCAGATTCTCCCGGAAGCGCGCCAGCGATTCCGCGAAGGCCTCGTCTGCGGAGTTGCGGATGCGGTCCTGCTGCATGGTAAGTGCGGCATCCAGTAGCGAGCGGCCTCCTGCCAGCCGATGGACCGCTTCTTCGGCGCTTGTCACCTGTGGCTGCACTACCTCTTTGATTTGCTGCTCAAATTGCGCCACAGCCTGGCGGCCGGCTTCGTCGAACGTCGCGCGAATTTTCGAGTTGAGCTCCTCGGCGATCGCCTCGGACCGACGGTGCAATTCTTCGCGGTGCGGACCCAATACATTTTCGAGGTTTGATTGGAATCCGGTCAGCGCCTGCTGATGCGTGTTTTCGAGTTGCGCGGAATGTTGTTCGAAACGCCGGCTCGTTTCTCCCGCAACGGCTAGTACGGACTCCAGCCGTTGCGTCTGCTCTTGCAACGAGTCTCGTAACCCAGCCAGTCTCTGTTCCGCCTCTATCGCCGAGTTTGCTGCCGATTCGCGCGCCGCCTTGGCGTGCCGCGCTATCTCGTCCTGCAGTTGATCCATCCAGCCGCGCGCATGCTCATTCAGACCGCCTGCTGCGCGATCCTGGGCTTCCGCCAGCGTGCTCTCGATGGCTGCCTGCCAGCGCGCCTGCGCCGCTTCCAATTCACTTGCAAGCTGCCCATGCAAGGACGATTGCGCCGACGCCAGCGCCGCTGTTACCTGTTGCTGAATCTCCTGGGCCGCGGCGAGCAGCGCCTCACGCTGGGTAGACGCCGTTTCTTCCGTCCGCTTCGCCGTTTCCTCAAGGGCCTGTGTCGCTGACCCCGCGCGCGCAACAATTTTTGCTTCCAACTGCTCCGCCTGAGCTTTCAACCGGGCAGCCGCTTCCTCCGCTTCCTGGCTGGCGGTTCGCAGGGCCTCCGCCGAGGTTTCCAGCCGCTGCGCGTGTTCGCCGCGTTGGGTGGCACCTTCCCGCGAGAGACTCGCCGTTAAGTCGCGCGTGAGTTGTTCAAGCTGTGGCGCCAGCCACCGCGGCAATTCCGTGCGCAACGCCTCGGCCGCGGCCGCATGGGCTGTCCGCGAATGCTCATCCGCTTCGTGCTGAAATTTTCCAATGGCCTGGGCAGTTTCATTCTCGATCACCGCGCGTCCAGCGGCGAACTTCTGCTCCCACTGCTCGAATGACAGTCGGCGCTCCGCCGACACTGCCTGCGAAGCTGCCTCTCGCGTTGCCGCCTGAATTTGCTGCTTGGCATCCGCCACCAGCCTCGCCACCTGCCGCGCCAACTGTAACGACGCATCCGTCGCGCTTGCCGGAGTAGGGAATACCCTCAAATTGTCCGCTTCAGTGCCCGGTAGAAGATCGGCTTCATTCAAATGGGGCAAATGAGGCGCCGCTTCCGATTCATCCACGTGAGGCGGCAATGGCGATGACTCTGGCGCCTCATGCAACTTCATCACGATCTGCCCCGATTCGGGGAACGCTGTCCAGTCTTCCGGTGGAAACCCGATGCCCCAGACGTTGCCGGAAATTTCCAGTTCCAGCGCCACTTGAAAAAGCTGCCGCACCGTCCGAGGCCGTTGAATCCATGCCACTCTGCCGCGCACTGTGCGGAGCGGCTGGCCTGTTTCCGGGCTGGGGATTTCCATCGTCACCCACATATTTTTCAGCACGTAGTGTTTCGACTGGTAGCGACAGCCATGGCAATTGATAATCAGCGACGAAGTTCGTTCCACGAACGGGCGACCGAGCGCATCGACACCCGTCACCACCAGCGGAACCGCCTGCACGATCCGCGTGCTACGGCGCTTCCTTAATTCCGCACTGGCGTTATTGGCGCTCTCAGACACCATTTCTATCGTTTCGTCGGCAAAATTGCTGCCTGATTCGTTCATACAGACCGCCGCTGTCCCTCAGTATTTTAAGATTTCGCGCAGGCGATTGAAATCGCTGCATCTACTTCATCGCGTCACTTTGCGGAGTACCTTCCGAGGTCGGCCTGCGGTGCGTGCCCGTTAGGAACATCCATGCTTCCTTTGCAACCCAAATTGGCCCTACCAGCAAATAGATCGGTCCCTGGAAAAACGCCGGATGGTTTCCCTCAATCCGGTGGCCGAGAAAAAGAAGCACCCATCCGCCTAGAAAAAATCCCGTTCCCAAGATCCATTTTGTGAAAAGCAGAAGGATAACCCCGGCAAAAATCATCGGGATGCCAACGCCATGCAGGAATTTATTCCAGCCGGATTCGTGCTCGTGATCGTACTGCGTCATGTAGTGCGCCAGGCTCGGCATTCAGCGCACCTCCTGTCAGCCAGATTGCGGCTGCCCAAGGTTTGGCGGGAGGACAGCCACCTTGGGAATCAAACTCTATACCTAAATGCGAGGATTGGCTAGAGCGTCCTGAGGGTACTAAGAGTCATCCAGCTGTTCACCTATTGCGGTCTAAAACGAGTGGGCCGTGAAACGTAGGGAAATCGGTTTCTTTGAAGGCAGTACGTGGGCCAAGCCTTACAAATCCCGCCGGCCTTCCATAGCCTTAAGCATGGTCACTTCGTCGGCGTACTCCAGGTCCGCGCCCACGGGGATTCCGACCCCAATTCGCGTGACGCGCACGCCCAGCGGTTTCAAAAGCTTCGAAAGGTAAACTGCGGTAGCTTCGCCTTCGGCTGTGGGATTCGTGGCGATGATGATCTCTTCAACCGCGCCGCCTTTCAATCTTTCAATCAGCGATTTGATATGCAGTTGCTCTGGTCCGCGACCCGAAAGCGGCGAGAGCGACCCGCCCAACACGTGATACATCCCGCTGTATGTCCGGGTTTTCTCAATCGCCATGATGTTGTGCGCTTCTTCCACTACGCAAATGGTCTTCTTGCTGCGCGTCGGTCCCACGCAATACAAGCAGGGATCGGAATCCGTGATGTTGGAGCAGATCGAGCAAGCGCGGATTTTTTCTTTGGCGTCGCGAATCGCGTCTGCAAGGGCCAGCGCATCCTCGGGCGCCGCTCGCAACAAATGAAATGCCAGCCGCTGCGCAGTCTTCTGGCCAATTCCGGGGAGATGTTTCAGTTCATCGATGAGGCGTTCGACAGGAGCGGCAAAATCGGGCATCCAGCATGTGTAGCATAGCCGCGCGCAGTAACGCAAACGGGCTAGAGATCGCGGTACATGATGTAGGCGTCGACGTGGCCTTTGCTTGGATGAAGGAAAGCGTTCGGAAGGCAGCCGACGGTCTCAAACCCGAAGCTCTGCCACAGACGGACGGCGCGTTCGTTGGTGCTGATGACGAAATTAAACTGCACGGCACGAAATCCGCGCGCACGAGCGCGTTCGAGCGAATGCGAGCACATTGCGCGGGCGACCCCGCGCCCGGTTGCGGTGACTGCGGTCATGTACCCACAATTTGCGACGTGGGATCCGCCGCCCTTCTGGTTGGCTTGCAGGCAGTAGGTTCCAACGATCTCGCCGCCATCTTCCGCGACGAAAACCTCGCGGTCGGCTGAAAACCAGTACGCGAGCGCGCTTCGTTTGTCCATATCGCGTGGCAGGGTGTAGGTCTCGCCTGCGCGGATGATGGGCTCCATGATGGCCCAGATGGCGTTCCTGTCTCCGTCGGTTGCGGGCCGGATCAGCATGCTTGTAGTTTGCCACGAGTGCTCGTAAACGGAGACAGCCTCTCCGATCACATCGCAGAGGCTGTCTTAAGTGGTGATTAGACTTGTTTAGTTTTCGAGCTGCGTCTGGAAAACTTCACCAGGGAGCACAAATCTCGCCGGCCGCTGAGCGGATTCCACGCGAGGCAGATTGACCGGCAGCCGTTCTTGTTTGTCGGGAAGCCCAGCCGTTTCATCCGCGCGCAGACGCTCCATCTTGATGCCCAGGGAGCGCTCCAGTTGGAACAATTCGGAGCGCTGCTCTTTCACGAAGAGCGTCGAAGCCACGCCGTGTCCGCCGTTGCGTCCGGTTCGCCCAACGCGGTGGATGAAATTCTCCGCTACTTCAGGCAGGTCGTAGTTGATGACGTGCGCGATGTCTTGCACGTGAATCCCGCGCGAAGCCAGATCCGTCGCCACCAGCACGCGGAAGCGCCCTTGCTGAAATCCAGCCAACGCCGTAGTGCGCTGCGATTGCGAGCGGTCGCCATGAATCATGGCAGTGGAAAAGCCTCTGCGATTCAAGCTCTCGGCAATCCGCTCGGTTCCGCGCTTGGTTCGGGCAAACACGAGGCACTTTCCGGTTTCCTTGGCTAGCAAGCGCTGTAGCATTTCCTGCTTGCGGTCCATGGCAACTTCGAACGCCTGGATGCGGACGTTTTCCGACGGCTTCGAGGTCGAGCCGAACGAAAGACGCACTGCGTTGCGAAGATAATCCTTCACGACCCGCACCATGTCGCCTTCCATCGTTGCGGAGAAGCACATCGTCTGCCGCTCTTTCGGCAGGATCGAGACGATGCGGCGAATCGCAGGGAGGAATCCCATGTCCAGCATGCGGTCCGCTTCGTCGAGGATGAGCATGCGCAACGCGTTAAAATGGAAAAGTCTGCGGTCGAGGTAATCTTCGAGCCGCCCCGGAGTTGCGACCACCAGCCGCGCTCCCTTGCGAATTGCCTGAAGCTGCCCGCCCTCGGACAATCCTCCGACAACGAGCGCCGCGGGAAGAAGCTGATTGCCGCGCAGCTTGTTAAACTGATCCACCACCTGCATTGCAAGTTCGCGCGTAGGAACTAGCACAAGCGCGGCGATTCCCGGCGTTTTATCCTTGAGCAGCTTTTCGATCACGGGAATCAGGAACGCCAGCGTCTTGCCGGTTCCCGTCTGCGCCGTTGCCAGCACATCTTTGCCTTCCAGCGCTTGCGGGATTGCCGCAGCCTGGACCGGCGTCGGCGTGGTAAACCGCGCCGCAGCCAATCGCTCCTTCACATAAGGAGAAATCGGAATTTCGGAAAATCGCGCTGACGCGCCTTCCGGCAGAGCCTCCGAGGAGCGCTCGGCATTCACTTCTGAAACATTCAACATTCAATATTACTTTCTTGCTGGCAGAAGCCGTCGCGGTGCGCACACGAGTTCTCGGGCGGACCGGCGGCCTGCTTGCCAGCCTTGTTTTAGATTACGCGTAAAACGTACGGAGGAAACTGGAGGCGGGGAGTCTCAGATCAAGAACTGCACCAGAGGGACCGCACAACACAACCGAGGTAATAAGCGCAAAAACACTATATCACACTTCTTGGCTCTTCGAAACCGTCAAATTATGGAATCTGATTTCTTCCGGCTTGTGGCAATGATTGTGAATCCTTTCGTCGCCAAGTAAGTTGTTCATTTAGAACGCCTTACGCCGGAACAGTTTACTTGCAAGGTCACTCAGGAAACAAAGTGCAAGATTCCTTCTTGCCCTCGTTCTAACATGGAGACAAAGAAACACGCACTCCCAAGGACGCCCAATGCCCATGGTCGAGCTGCTGGTCTTTTTGATCGCGATCTTCCTGATCGCCACCCCCATCCTTGCGCTCATCCTTCTGGTGAGGTACAGCAAAGTTCGCTCGGAGCTTAATCGGCTTAACGAGGAAAACGCCCGGCAGCACACTTCTTTCCAGCGTGAACTTGCGGATCTAAAGCGGCAACTTTCCGCCGTGGTCCATCCTACTGCGCCAACTGCTGAAAAACCATTGGAGCGCCCTATCGTCGCTCCGTCACCACGCGCGACAACCGTACAAGATACTCGTGTCCCATCCCGGCAGGTTGAGTTGCCCGCGCCAGTCAAGCTGTCCCCGGCCGTATCAGTGTCTACTCCCCCGGTACAACCGCCACTGCCCAGCGTGCCCTCCGAGCCGAAGCCTGTTTTGCCTGCGGCCGCGAAGACGCCAGCAGAAGCAAAACCGTCTGCGCCGGTTGCTCCATCGCAAACGACTACGCCATCTGTTCCTTCGTCCCAGCCTGCTGCGCCACGCATTCCCGCGCCCAAGCCGCAGGCGCCAGTACAGATTCCTCCCTCTGCCGCTCGCGTTTCAGCTCCACCGCCGCTCTCTGCATATCGCGTCCCTGCGTCGCGGCCGACTCTTCAACAACGCATGAAAACCGTATCCGCGATTGAAGAAACTCTCGGCACAAACTGGCTCAATAAACTCGGCATCATCATTCTCGTGGTGGGTGTCGCTCTCTTCGGTATCTACGAACTCGGCGCGCTTGGGCCGCTGGGCAAAGTCGGGATTTCTTACCTGGCCTCCGCGTTTCTTCTTGTGGGCGGCATTTATGTCGAGAAGAACGAACGCTATCGGCTGCTTGGCCGCACAGGCATCGGCGGCGGGTGGGCGCTACTCTTCTTCAGCACCTTTGGGATTTACCACGTGGAAGCCATGCGCGTTCTTTCTCAAGACCCAGGCGCGCTCACGCTCGATTGCGCTCTGATGCTCCTTGTCGCTGTAGCCATGGCGTTCCACACGCTGCGCTATCGCTCACAATTCGTCACCGGTCTGGCGTTCCTGCTTGGTTACACCACCGTCGCTTTGAGCCAAGACACGGTCTACAGTCTCTCAGCAGGCGTGTTTCTCGCCATCGGACTCGTTTCGATCGTCCTGAAAATGGGCTGGTTCGAACTCGAAGTCTTCGGAATTCTCTCCAGCTACCTGAATCATCTTTATTGGCTCTACCGCATCCTTGGCATCGAGGGAGCTCAAGGTCGCCACTTCGAGCAATACCATGCCAGCTTGGCTTTGCTTTTCTTCTACTGGCTGACTTTCCGTATTTCCTACATTGCCCGCACAATTAGAACCGACTTCGAAGAACACGTCTCCACCCTCTCTGCTCTCTTAAACGTCCTCCTGCTCCTCGGCGTCATGAAGTTTCAATCCGTCCAGCCGGAACTCGCCTATCTCGCGCTTCTGGTCGTTGGCGCGTTCGAATTCTTCCTGGCCCAACTGCCCATCACCAAACGCCGACGGCAGGCTTTTGTTGTCCTGAGCGTGGTTGGAGCCACGCTGATGCTTGCCGCTGTTCCTTTCCACTATTCCGGGAACAACGTGGCCATCCTCTGGCTTGTGGGCGCGGAGGCCTTTCTCGCCGCCGGGATCATTGCGAAAGAGGTCGTTTTCCGGCGTCTTGGCCTTTTAACGGGTCTACTCGTCGGCCTCCATCTTATCGGCGTTGACTTTCGCCAGCTCCTCAACCAGCGTCTTGCGAACGAAGATTTGGCACTCGCCGCGGGTGTCCTTTTTTCTCTCTGCGCCGTCGTTTTCTATATCAATGCCCTCGGCGCCGGCTCCCGCTGGAAAGAATTATTTCCCGGCTCGCCGGATCGCCCGCTTCTGACCATCCATTCTTATCTTGGAGGGTTTGCCGCCGCATGCGCTGCCTGGGCTCTTTTTTCGCACGATTGGACCGCGCTTGCCTTCGCCGCCGTCATGCTTATCGTCGCGATTCTTGGACGCGCCCTCAAATTGCAGCAGTTGCAGATTCAATACGCTCTTGTCGGTGCACTTACGCTCTATCGCGGGATCATCGTCAATCTGCACCTCGAATCCCCTGAACACGCTCACATGCGCTTGCGGCTGCTCACACTTCCCATTCTCAGCGCCGCATTCTATCTCACCGCCAAGTTGTCTTCTCTGCGTGACGATCCGGATCAACGCACAGTCCGCGGCCTCTTCGTGGCCGCGGGTAGCGCTTTCATTGCTCTCCTCATCTGGTACGAGGCGCCGGAGCCTTGGCAGCCACTCGCGTTTATCGCTTTCGCAGTGATTCTGTCCGAGGCCGGGCGCGCGCTTCGTTATCGCGCCCTTGCCTGGCACTCGCATCTTCTCACTGGTCTCGCCGTCTTCACGGCATTAACCCCTGATCAGAGCGGTGTTCCTCTCTGGCACACAATTCCGGTGCGGGCGTTCAGCGCATTACCGGTCGTGGTGGGCGGCTATTGGCTCGCCAAGCGGCTCGGTACCACGGACGATCGGCACCTCGGGCTTGCGCGCGTGGCCTACACCTGGATCGCAGCCGGCACGACGGTATGGATCCTCCAAGAGGCGCTCCATGCACCCTGGATTGCCGTCGGCTGGATCGTTTTCGCAGTCGTGCTTGCGCTCTCCACACGCTGGATTCGTTACAGGCAGCTTGCGTGGCAGGCGAACGTCGTCGGCCTCTGCGCTCTTCTCCGCGCGTATTTCTATAACTACAATCTGGAGCAAAAATTCTGGGGTCCCATCTCCTTGCGCATTTTTACAATAGCAGTCGTCGCCGCAGGGTTGTATCTCCTCTCGCGCAAAGCCACGCCTGAGGAACGCTACGCACGCGTGATCGCATTCCTTCATTCCTTCGCGGCGACTGGCTTGTTGGCACTTCTCGCCTGGTACGAAGCGCCCAACGGCTGGCTGGCTCCGCTCTGGGCCACGTTTGCATTGGTCCTGGCGATCGTTGATCAGCGCCTCAAGCTCGAAGAATTGCCCTGGCAATCGCACATTCTCGCGGGACTCACGCTAATGCGCAGCGTCAGCGTGAATCTCTACGTCGCCGCCACCTGGCACGGCATTAGCGTCCGCCTCTTGTCCCTGGCCATCGTCGCGGTAATTTTCTACGCGCTCTCTCACCTCATCCGCATGCCCGAAGAGTGGCGCCGGCGGGACATCCATCACATTTATTCCTGGGCGGCATCTACCATCGGTGGGCTGCTCCTCTGGTATGAATTACAAACACAACCCACCAGCGTCGCCGTGGCCTGGGGCGCGTTTGGCCTCGTACTCTTTGAATACGGCTTGTTGCGTAAGATCACGCAGTTCCGTTATCAGGCGTACATTGCGCTCATTACCGCCTTCACCCGGATTTTCTTTTCCAATCTCACTTCAAGCGAACCCGGCGAATTCTGGGGACCGCGCATGTACACCATCCTCCCGCTCGTGATGATTTTCTTTTTCGTCTATGCGCAATTGCCGGAGAAAGAAGAAAACACAGGGCGCGATCGCCGTTTGCACGTTGACGCTCTACTCGCGTACCTGGGCACCGCCACGATCGTGGTGCTTTTCTATTTTCAGTTTCCTATCGAATGGGTAGTCACTTCCTGGGCCGCCGTCGTGTTCGCGCTTCTGGGCGCTGCGCTGCTTCTGAATCGCCCGCTCTTCCTGCATCAGGGCCTGCTGCTGACGGTCCTCGTACTTGGCCGTGGCATGGTGCACAATCTTTTCGGCGCGGGCTATTTCGGTGAAGGCGACTGGCAAGGCCGCTATTTCGTCCTCGGTTCCGCAGCCGCCATCTTGCTGGCGAGCCTGTTCTTCGCTTTTCGTCTCCGGGGTCGTTTCAACATCCCGCAGAATACGGGTACCTGGATGAGGCCGCTTGCCATCATTGCAAGCCGCCCTGAGCAAGTGGAGTTTTTCGTCCCCGTCATACTGCTTACTTGCATGCTCGCTTTGAAAATGCGCGCGGGCATGGTCACCGTGTCATGGGGCATCGAAGGCGTGATGATTTTCTTGCTGGCGCTCGCGGTCAAGGAGCGCAGCTTTCGCCTCACTGGCCTGGGAATTCTTCTGCTTTGCGTCGCTAAAGTGATGGCCCTTGATGTTTGGGGGCTTCAGCCGCGAGATCGCTACGTTACCTTCATTATTGTCGGCGCCGCGCTGGTGCTCGTTTCATTTCTTTACAGCAAGTATCGCGACGCCATTCGCCAATACCTATGAAACACTCCGTTGTGTTCGTCGTTTTCTTTTTCATCCTGGGCTTCGCCCTCGCGGGGCTCTACTGGAGCCAGCGCCGCCCCAAGTCCACTCCCATCTCCGCCAACGCCATCTTGAATATGGCAGCTGACGCCCAGCGCGATCTCTCCCGCGTTCCCATGCACTTCACGCGCCTCTCCGATGAGCAGGAAATCACCATCGGCAGGGAACTGGCCGCCCGTTACGCAACCCAATCCCGCAAGCTCACTCCCGAAGAGGAAGGTCTCGAAAAGTACGTCACGCGCGTGGGCGGAGCAGCGGCGCTGCACGCGCATCGGCATTTGCCTTACACCTTCACCGTTCTTCCCGATCACAACATGATCAACGCCTTCTCTCTTCCCGGGGGGCCGGTCTACATCGGCGAAGGCATGCTCGACCTCATGATGAGCGAAGATGAGCTCGCCAACGTCTTGGCCCATGAGATCGAGCATATCGACCACTATCACTGCGTCGAGCGCGTGCAGCTCGAAGCGAAACTAAAAAATCTGAATCTCGATATACTGGGCGCGTTGCTGCAGATCCCTCTTGATTTCTGGCAAGCCGGCTACCACAAAGACGAAGAATTCGAAGCCGATCGCGAAGGTATGTTTCTTGCCGTCCGGTCCGGTTACTCGCCGTACGGCTCCGTCGATTCGTTCGAGCGCTTCGCCAAATTGTGCGACGAATACGTCATACACGCGCGAAGCCCGGACCAGGAACTTTCCGAACTGGCCATTCAGAGTCTGAATGGTTATTTTCGTTCACACCCGCTCCCCTCCGAGCGTCTTGCGCAAGCCAGGCGCATGATCGCCGAGCAACATTGGGAGGATCGCAAGACGCAGAGGCCCTTCCGCGTCGAGTACGAAGTGCACAACGGGGAATACGTGAAGTAAAACATGGAAGGGAATTCAGTGCGGGGGAGACAGCTAAAACAAGCCGGGAATCTTCATGCCGGCCATTCCGGGAATGCCGCCCGCGAGATTTTTCATCTGGTTGGCGAGTTCTTCATCGACGCGACGCGCCGCCTCATTGACGGCCGCGCGGACTAAATCCTGCAGCATCTCCTGGTCTTTACCGGCGAAGACTTCCGGCTCGATTTTCACGTCGACGATCTGCTTCTGGCCATTCATTTTCACGTTGACCATGCCGCCGCCGGCCGAAGCCTCCACGGTCACGGAATTCACTTGCCTCTGCAGGTCTTCCTGCAGTTGCCGGAATCGCGATAGCATCTGTTGGAGAGCGCTGACTTCCATCAGGATTCCTCTTGTTTTCGTTTCACTTCGGAAATTCTGCCTCCGAAGCGTTGCAACATGGACCGCACCATCGGATCGCGTTCGAATTGCGCACGCAAGTCTTGCGTGCCGGACGCACCACGCGCCGCGGACGCAGCGGCTGCAACTGACTCAAGTTTAGCACAGACGCGTACCGCCCGGCCGAGCACCTTGCTCGAAATGACACGGATCTTTTCCTGCGACTCGCGGCCTTCGAGCAATTCCGCGAACGGACGTTTCTCCGGAGAGAAATAAAGCCGCAGCTCCGCCCCTTCCAGCTCCCACCGGTTGCTCTGCTCCACCAACTCGCCGAGGAATTTCTGCTGCGCCTGAATCGCCGTCTTGATCTCGGCAACATTTGCTTGCGAAATTCCGACCGCCACTGTAGCAGCGCCATTCGTTTTTGCCGCGGCGATCGATTCTTCCTTCGGAACTTTTTCTTCGGCTGCTCCCGGAACCGTTGTCGGTACAACTGCGGGCGCCGTGGTTGCAGAAGCACCTCGCGCTGTCGCAAACGGAGAAGAGGATTGCATCGCCGCCTCAACTTTGCGAGGTTGAGACATCGGCGGTGCAACGCTCGGTATGGTGGTTCTTGTAGCCGGGGCAAAAGCCGTCGTTGCCGCTGTGCCGCCCGCCGCTCCCAAGCTTGCAGAGCCGCTCGATGCTCCGCCTTTCAATTCCACGAGCAGTTCCTCAAGAGACGCCAGCCGCGACGCATTGATCAGCCGCAGCAAGCCCATCTCGAGATGCACACGCGGATCGGGCTTCCGCCGCAAATCATCATCCGTCTGCAGCAGAATCTGAAAGAATCGCGTCAGGTCTTCCTCGCTGAAAAGCGCCGCCGCCTTTTCCAGCGCCGGGCGCTGATCCGGCGTGGCCGCGATCAAATCCGAATCTGCCCCGCAAGTGCGCGCGATCAGCAGGTTGCGCATGTGGCGGATCGCTTCCCGGCAGAAATGCTGCAGGTTGCGCCCTTCTTTCTGGAACGTGTGCACTAGCCCAAGCGCGCGGTCCGCTGATCCTTCGGCGATGGCCTGAACAAGTTCTTCCAGCGCATCATCCGGCACCACGCCCAGCAGTTCGCGCACTTCTTTGTCGGGAATCGTATCGCCGCAATAGGCACGCGCCTGCTCCAACAGCGACAGGGCATCGCGCAAGCTGCCTTCGGCCATGCGCGCAATCACCGCCATCGCGCCCGGCTCGATTTTCAAATCTTCTTTTTTCGCGATCTCTTGCAAACGTCCGGCAATCTCCGCAAAAGTCAGCGCGCGAAAGTGAAAGTGCTGCGACCTTGACCGGATCGTATCTACCAGGTCTTCCGGTTGGGTCGTCGCCATCACAAAAATCACACGGTCGGGGGGTTCTTCGAGCGTCTTCAGCAATGCGTTGGACGCTTCCCCCGTCAACATGTGCGCTTCGTCGAGGATCACGACTTTGCTTCGCGAGGCCGCCGGCGCGTACCGCACCATCTCTCGCAGCTCGCGGATCTGGTCGATGCCGCGGTTCGAGGCCGCGTCGATCTCAATTACGTCCAGCGAAGTCCCTGCCGCAATCTCTTTGCAAGAATCGCACTCCCCGCACGGGTTCGGCGTCGGCCCCTTCACGCAATTCAGCGCCTTCGCCAGAATCCTCGCCGCGGTCGTTTTTCCGACGCCCCGCGCTCCCGAAAAAATGTACGCGTGCGCCACGCGGTCATTCGTGATCGCGTTCTTCAGCGTTTCCGTTACGTGCTGTTGGCCGACGAGATCGTCGAACGTTTGCGGGCGCCACTTGCGGGCTATGACCTGGTAGCTAGAGGAACTTCGGGTGATCTGCGGCACCCGAGGTGATCCCGGTACCGTTGCTCCCTTCCGGGCCTGGCGGGGTTCGCGGGACCTCGTTGCACAGAGCCCGAAGTTCCACGCTCCGGCACTCGCGTCCATTTCCCGCGAGAGCAGAGAAAAGTCTAGCACAGCGTCTCCAGCCCAGCCAGAACGCACGGGTCCGTATTATTGGATTTCTTTGGTCAGGATCTCTAATGCGCTGGCAAATTTTGCAAGCAGATCAGGATTTCGGCTTCGCCGCTGCTGCTGCCGGCGCATCCGGCGGCTGCACCTCGGATGGATTCACCCAATTCACTTTGAACGGGCCCGCACCGTGAACCTGCACGATGGTCTCGCCCTTGCTCATGGCGAAATGCCTCATTTCTTTTGGCATCGTCACAAAATTCCCGACGTTCATCGCCGTCATTTTTGTTTCGTCGAAAGTCTCGCCCATGCCTGCTAGAAACGTTCCCTTTAACACGGTTACGTTTTCATCGGTCGGGTGCCAGTGCGCGGGGATCTTGGCTCCGTCAACGCACCGCAGACGAACCACGAAGGGAGTTCCTTCGGCGCTTGGATCGCCAGCAACGTTTGCAAGATCGCACCCCTTTATGATCGGCGTCCACTTCAAATCGCCGTAATGCATAATTTTGGGCGGCGCGGCGCTCTCTTTTTTCTCCTGACTGTATACCGCGGCCGCAAGCGCGGCCATACCGATCAACGCGACATTCACACTTCCCATCCGAATGTTTTTCATCTAACTCGCCTCCGTCAAAAAATCAGAGTCCCGAACTGGCCAAAAGATACTCTGCCCACCCACGGCAAGCAACTGACGTAAGTCTCGCTGTTGCTGATCAAGCACTGTCGCGCGCCACAACACTGCTGTGCCGGGGCTCTAGCTCGAACAATGCCTTGCTCATCGGAAGCTTTTGAACTTCGCCAAAAATATGATGCGCCGCCAGGGGACATTCCATCTCTCCCCGCACGGCGCACGATTCCCCTTCGATCTCTGCGTTAGTTTTTTTCTTCTTACTTCTTCGGAAAGTTCGGATCGGCCTTCACTTCATTGATCTGCTTGGTGTGGCGTTCGCTGTGCGCCGCGATGAGCAGAACAAACTCGTACCCATCCAGCTTTCCCATCGGGCTGTCTGTCACGTGGTCGCGCAGACCCGCCGCGCTTTTGAGAAAGTTTTCCGTCGTTGCGCGGCTCTCCACAAAATGCTTGATCGAGCCTTCCGGCGATCCAAAACGGTTTGTCGGCACCAGCGGTTCCGGCGCCTGCACTTTGTTCGTGCGGTCGGGAACCATCGCCAGCACTCCCTCGTCGGTTTTCTTCACGTCGCGGCCCGGCTCCCCTGCCGGCGCCATCATCACTTTTTCCTTCACTAAATCGCGGATAAAGTCCTCGGCTGCAGCGATGTGCTCCATCACCTGCGCTACCGACCAGCGGTCCGGCGCCGGCTTGAAATTCCACTGCACTTCCGATAGCCCCTTGGTCGCCTCCAATACATTGTTCTTCGTCGTTTCCAGATATTGCAGCGCCTTGTCCTTCTCCGCCTGCGTTACTTCTTGTGCCGATACAGTTGCGGCTCCCGCGATCAACAGCAACGGGATCAGCACGCCTGCCAGGGACTTGGTTCTCATCTTCTTTCTCTCCTTGTCTTATGCAGCCGCTCAGCGGCCGCCTTTACTTTTTTCGATTGGCGAAACGGGGTTTGCAGAATACCACATTCATCTGTCCCCCACGCGTGGCAATGCACGTATTTTCAATAACTTGAAATCGCTGTAATTTGCAGCCTGCACAGGCGGGAAATTGGTTCAGGTTGGAATAGCCTGCGTCCGCAAACGAATCCGCTGGTGCATCTTAGGATGGTTTTTCAACTCGTGCCTGTCTCAAGCTGCGGCTCCCCCGGTTTTTCGCTCTACTTCTTGGTTTTGTCCCTCGAATCGGAATGTGAGTGGATCTGATTGAGCCGGTACCGCTGCAGTCCTTCTCGCGCTCTGCCAGCCAACTTTGGCAAGTAAATGAAAGGAGAGTGGTTAGCCCAGCTCGAACTCTCTGAAACTGTGCGCGGGCGGGACAACTCCCCGCTGAGCGTTTACTACTGGGGAAGCAATCCCGTCACTCCCAGATTCTTCCCGGAGAACTTTAGAAATGGCTTCGCAGCAAGTAATATGTGGCGACTGCCCTGATCGGGCCATAGATATAACGAAACGCGAATATTCCCAGCAGCAGGCCCACCATGGCGTAACTGTTTCCCCGCAGCCAGTCGAGGTAGCGTTGCGAACGGGTCTCCCCCATGAACAGCATGATGGCCGTGCTGCCATCCAGCGGAGGAACCGGCAGCAGATTGAACGTGCCAAGGAGCAGGTTGAGCGAAAAGAAAGCGCTTAGCACACTGCCGGCGAAGTCTGGAGTTCCTGTGAGCGGATCTTCGTGCAGCCAGCCACGGGACCACCCCAGGCGCAGCACCACAGCCGCGATCAGCATCAGTGTGTAGTTCGTTGCCGGTCCGGCTAGGGCCATCCATGCCGCCCGGCGAGGATGCCGCCGCTCCCACAAGGGATCGTACGGCGCGCTCGCCCAGCCAAAAAGATTCCCGGTCATGATCAGCGAGAGGATAGGAATGACCACCATGCCCCACGGTTCTCGCTGGATATGCGGCACGGGATTGAGGGACACCTGTCCGCCCGCGAACGCTGTATCGTCCCCACCGATTTTGGCGGCTAACGCGTGCGCCGCCTCGTGGCAAGTGGTGGAGAAAAGAAATGCGACATACCAGATGAATCCCAGCGCAATTAGTTCCGGTTGGACGTCCGCCATGAAATAACTCTTTGTTTCTCCGCGCCAGTAGCCTAGATGGCCCAGCCCCGCTTTGCAAGCCATCTGGAGCGTTGCCTATGAATACGAGCAAGGCTACCGCCTCCAGACCGGCGGTCTCTCAACATGATTAATCAGCAGTCTTTCGGGGAGAATCACTTCCATCAGGTACCTTCGCCGGGATAATTTACGGCGCGGTTTGTGTTGGAATGGCTTTGGGACCCGACGGCGTGAAATGGAAATGGATGAGCCATTCGCTGGGAACGCTGTGACCGCCGGCTTCGGGCGAAGTAAATTGCCAACGGCGGGCCGCCTTCAGAGCTAGATCAGCGAAATACTTGCTGGGGCCGGGAGAATCGAGCGTTGCCTCAGCGACGTTGCCCGTGGGATCAACCTGAACGCGCACCCCGACGCGGACCACTCCGTGAATCGTAGCGAGCGCTTTCTCAGAAGCGTCGGGCAAGACCTGCTCGAGGACTTCAGCCCGCGCGGAAGATGACCCAGAATGGCTCGGAGAGTTTGCCGATGGGAACGTATCCGTGCGCACAGCAGCAGGGGTTGGAGTGGGGACCACCGAACTCCGAGGCTCTGGCGTAGCCTTTTTCTCGGCCGCCTTGAGCGAGTTTTGCGTTGCGGTCGGTGCGGCTGGCTTCGGAGCTGGCGCGGCTTCCCGGCGCGCGGGCTTCTCGGCGGAATCTGGTCGTGCCGCGGGTTGCACAGCGGCCGTTGCGGCGGACGACGAAGAGTCAGAGCGATGGCCAAGGATTTTCGGGAGCGCCAGGACCGCCACGACAACCAAAAGTGCGGCCGCAACAGGAACGACGTAATTGGGAAGTTCCAGCCCCTGCTTCGGTGGGTTCGTGGCCGGCGGACGCGGTGCCTCTGCTTGCGCTTTTTGCAGTGCTGCTTCGAACTTTGGAACTTGCAACTTCGCTGCCGGTACTGCGGGGACAGTGGAGAGCGGAACCGCCAATGGCGAAACGGATTGTGCGGCGGCCACAGCGACGGCCACTGGATTGAGGCGCGCCGCGATTTCGGGAACGGACCAGCGCCTCCGGGGATCGCGCCGCAGGGCGTGCCGCGCCACGTCGAGAAATGGCTGGGGAAGTATATCGGGAACGATCGGATCCGCCTGGCTTCCCGGTTGCAATGCACACGTTCGCTGCGTGAGCGTTTCGACCAAAGTCATACCGAGAGACCACACGTCCGCGGCGGCGGACAGCGGCGACGTGGCCGTTTCGGGAGCATCGTGAGCGTCGAATTTGCGGGATAACTTGCGGGATTCACCAATGGGGAAGAGAGGGTCGCTGGAAAGTTTGAGCTGATCGGCGGTGGCCAGAATGTTGGAAGGCTTGATCCGTGAATGAACGTAGCCAAAGCTATGGAGATAAACGAGAGCATCCAGAACCGGTTCGAGCATTTCGCGAGCTTCGGAGCCCGTCAGGGCGCGCTGGGGAAGAATCTGCGAGAGGTCTTCTTCGGCATATTCCATCACGACGTAAAGACGATCCCTGTTTTCGATGCGGCAACGGCCGATGTCGTAGATGCGCAGCAGATTAGGATGAACGAGCTGCATGATGCGGCGCCAGAGCGAGATTTGGAGATCCGCGTTGGGACCCGCTGGAATGAATTTGATGGCCGCCTTTTTAGATTGCGGCTCGGCAAGCTGCGTGAGGAAAACGGCGGAGTCGTCCGTGCCGCCTAAGTAGTGCCGCAGCCGGAATCGATTGTCGATGACCTGACCTTCGCACTGTCTCCAGAATTCGCTCATGGCGAACCTCCAACTGGGAATTCCCGTGAGCCGGCCGTTGGGAACACACCCAACAGCGTGGCGCGCGACCGCCGAAGGAACACCGCGGCGTCTAGAGCAGGCTGGAACGTCTCGACGTGCGATTCGCAGGCGCCTGGGGCCGGGCGCTCGTCGACCACATTTTGGCATGAAACGGGCCGGAAGGGGAGTCTGGTTCCTATCGGTTATGGAAAAGGCATGGACGGCTGTTCAGCGAGCGGCTTTGGCGGAGGCGGCTTGGATCAAGGCATCGCACGCCGAGATGCAGGCGTGGCGGAAATCGCGCGAGATTCTCTTGTGGATGTCCACGGAATGAAGAAGCGTTGCCGTGCCGTGCAGAAGTGCTACCAGCGCCAGTGCTACAGGAGTGTGCTCATCAGGCTGGCCGCCCAATTGATTGCCTAGACTCTGCTTCAGGAATTCAAACGAAGGCAGGTGTTCCTTGCGCGCGAAAGCCATAGCCCAGTCTTCAGAGATGAGCCGGAAATCGTTAGGATGGGCAGCAAAGAAATCGAGAACGCGGCGGCAAACCTGTTCCGGGCTCCGGGAGGATTTGATCGCCGAGAAGAGATTCAGCCGGGCGCGGCGGCGCAGCAGAGAGAGAAGGTCTTCCTTATTGGAAAAACGCTCATAGAGAGTCGGCGTCGTTGTGCCACAGGCGCTGGCAACGGCGCGCATGGTGAGGGCGTCCTCGCCGCACTCGCTCAACAGCCCGTACGCGGCGTCGAGGATGCGGCCTTCCAGACAAGCATCGGCCTTGCGCGGCATGCAACAACCCTCCCATTCACTTTTGCGCTGCATTATATCCTTTACACCGTTAAAGATACAATGTATAAAGAATAGGCCCGAACGACCTTCGTTGGGATCCCCAAAACTACGGAAAGACAGGTGCGAAACGGCAAGTCATGTTTCGATTTCAATATTGTGTGACCACTAAGGCCAGCAGGAAGCTCGCCTGGGAGGTTTTCTCGAATTGGCGGCGTTGGAACGAATTTGCAAACATTTATGGCCAGTTGAACTGGCGCGAAGGCCGGCCATGGGAAGCCGGAAGCCGCCTGGATATCGAAGTCCTAGAGCCGGTAAAGACGGTGGTGAGTCACGTCATCACGAATTGCCAGCCGGCGCATAAAGTCGGATGGATCGACCACTCGCTCGGCGTCGTGCTGGCGCAATGGGTTAGCTTCGAAGAGCACGCCAGAAAAGGCACGCGGATTCATACCTGGGGAGACGTCGTCCATTCCGGCGTGAAAATCGCCGGACAAACCGCGGAGCAGGTCATCACCAGCTTCACGGAAAAATGGTACGAGAATTTTCGATGCGCGTGCGACCGGCTTGCGGAAGCCAGCGGCGACTGAAGAGCCAGGCAAGCGCGAAGTTCCCTCTGCACGCTACTGAAAAACCTCGCAAATTGAAACGCTCCCATGGTTTTCAATGTGGCAGCCATCATTTTGAAACAAAAGGCGATTTTTTGTGGGTCGCGCGGGGGAGAAGAAGGCGCTTCGGACCGCTGACGAAGGGACTGTCGCGTTCGTAATAGCGAAGCACCTGATCGGCGGCGCGCGTAATGCCAATGCGGACGGTTTTTCCGATTGGCCCGACGGGATGGCTGGTTTCGCCCAGCCAGAGCGGGCCGGGAGCGCAAAGGTCGAGCCCGTCGTGGCGGCGGTCGATTTGAAAAGCGGCCGCAAGCCGTCCGGGGCCGCGTGTGAGATCGAGAAGTCGAGCGGTCTTGCGATGGCCTTGCATGAGCTCGACGCCATCGAGGGGTTCGAGCGCGCGGATGAGAATCGCCGCGGCGATTCCTGCGAGCTCGCTCACGACATTCAGCATGAAGTGCGCGCCGTAATTGAAAAAAATGTAGGCGTGGCCTGGAGCGAGATACATCGAGCGAATGCGCGGAGTGGGGCCGCGGAAATGATGTCCCGCGGGATCGCCCGGCGGGTAGGCTTCCGTTTCCACGATCCGGCCGCTCAAGCGACCCGCCGGTAGATCATGCACGACGACTTTTCCAATGAGGAAGCGAGCGAGCTTGACGGTGTCGGCCGGAAGTTCGGAACGGCGGAGGCGCCGAATGGGGGATTTCTCCAGAGAGTTTTTCAAAGCAATGGGAGGCGAGGACATGGGCGCCGATTCAATGGGAGAGCAGCTTCTGCAAGTCTTCGGGGGAAACGAGATCCTGATACTCCCTGTGCTTGCGAAGGAAACTGGAGGTGTAGGGACAGAGCGGAACAACCCTCAGATGTTTCTCGCGCGCGAAATCCAGCGCATAGCGCGTAAGCTTTGCCGCCAGTCCTTGGCCTTCAAGCGACTGCGGCACTTCGGTGTGAAGCAAAACCATGCGGCCGGGAGAAAGGCGGTAGGCGAGCACGGAGCGAAGGCCGTTGATGGACAGCTCGAATCGGTGTGCTTCTTCGTTTTGGGTGACCGCGACGTTATTCAGTCTCACGTCCACTGGCTCGCTCCTGAAACCCTCCGGCTGACCGGGAAAGTCTATCAGGGAACATTGAATACTACGGCGTAGGGGAGTCGGAAGGCTCGTTGTTGAAGAGGCGGGCGAGCTCAGCGTGGTCGATGACGACCGCAGGGTCGCGCTGGATGGCGTCGAAGTATTTTTTCTGAAAGGCGTCGCCGGATTCCGTGGGAACAAACATTTTCCGCGCGAGGGCGATGGCACTGCTGGCGTATTCTGGTGTTACAGGCTCCTTGGCGGTCAGCGTTTCGTCGATGCGCACGACGAATTCGGAAATGTTGTGCAGCCAGGCAAACTGCGCGTGGTCGATGACCAGTTGGAAAAGCTCGCCGGTGGTAACGTGGCCGTGCTCGCGCTCGTATTCGCGTCGCTCCATGTTGAGAAGAGTCTTGTGAAGTCGGAGAAGAGCGAGGCGCAGGGTGAGCAGTTTCTCGCGGGCGGGGGAATCGCTGTTCGAGGGAAACAAATTTGAGTTTAGAGAATCCATTTTTCGAATAGCACCTCTATTCTCCGATAGTCGGCGGGCAATTTCAAAATGATTGCGCGACGAAAGAGACTTCGATACAGAGTTCGCCCCGAGCCAGTCGCGGTAAACGCGACACCGAGCACACAGAGAATGTCGAAGATCAGTTGTGATAGCGCTGCTCGCCGACGGGCAGCGGGATGGGAAGCCGGTTGCCCGGCGGAGGGAGCGGGCACGTCGAATAGGGAGTGTAGGCGCACGGAGGATTTTCCAGGCGATTGAAATCGAGTACAAGCTCGCCGGGCTTATCGAGCCCGTGAGTGGGAAAACCGGTGTAGAGAAACCGGCAAGCCCCATAAGTAGTTGTGGCGCTGGTCTTGTCGCGAAGGATGAAGAAGAGTTTTGCGACAGCGGGGTCTTCAAGAACGGGCTCCAGCCGAAAGGTTTTTCCCGCAAGAGTGAATTCGGCGGTGCCAGGAACGGGCTGGTCGTAGCTGGTGCCAACAAGAGTGGCGAGCGTGACGGTCTTGTGCGGAGAATACGGAATCCATCGGGCGATGACGCGAAAAGCGAGATCGGGCCCGTACCACTTGAGTCCGTGGAAACCGGTGATGGCGGGAGAATGAGAATCCTTGATGCGAAGAGCGAAGCGCGCCTCGCGGCGAATTACATACAGGTTGAGAGTGCCGATGGTGAGATGGGGAGAGAGTTTATCTTTGTTCGCTTCGGCTCGCAGAGTCTGCGGTCTTGCGGGAGCCCCCGCGACGAGGAAGTCCGGAGGGAACCCGCCCACGGGGGGATTGAACGTCACGGCTTCGCCATCCAAGCGGAGGATGGCGAGGTGAGCGGGTCCGGACGCGAGATGGATTTTGTTGTCAGGAGCGGAGCCGACGGAATTTTCGCCGGGCTGCAGCCATTCCAGGCCGGCGAGAGATAGCCAGCCATAGGGCTTGAGGAGGTCCGCTTTGTGTGCTTCGCGCCAGTCAGCGTTCTCTTTTTGCCAGGAAGTCTCTTGCGAGGCTGCCGGCGAGGGTAGCAGCCCGGGTAGGAGAGCGATGAAAATCAGGCAGGCCGAACGATTCCTGAAGCGCATAAGAAAGTATACCGCGGAAGAGAAAACGCTGAAAAAACGAAGCTGAGAAGAAAGAGCATGACAGCGCAGCAGATTATTTGACGGCGCGGCTCGATCACTGTTTCCCATAAAGTATACGGCAAGGCATGGAAGGTATGCGTGTTGACTAAATCGATTTGCCAATGCATTCGTGCAATTCTTTGCTTGCTGGAAATGTAACCTCGACGCCCTCTTCCCTATCAAATGATAGTAGTCAAATCATGCTTTCCTCAGCGGGAATGATCGTCTTGATTCGCTTCCGCGAGGCGAGGACAAAAGGAAAATAGACTCTTATGAGAAAGACGAAACTTACCGCGGGACTGCTGACATTTTCTCTGTTGCTTGCCGCCAGCACCATCGCAGGGAATTCCAACAAGGGCACGCTGAAGGTCGACGAAAGCATTACTGTCGGTGGCAAACAGCTCCCGGCCGGGACGTATCAAGTGGAATGGACTGGAAGCGGACCGAGCGTCGAAGTTAGCATCTCGGGCGGCAGGGGGACGGTTGCCAAAGTCCCTGCGCAGGTGCTTCCGCTGGAGAAAGCCGAAGCCGGGAGCGGGTATTCCACCAACACCGACCAGGCTGGTAACAAGGCGCTGACGGGAATTTTCTTCGGTGGCAAGAAGTATCAGTTGTCCATCGGCGAAGCGTCCGCGACAACGGTCACAACTTCCGATAAAACGCAAGGGAGCAACTAACCTCGGCATTTCTTTGCGGAGTTCATAGACGGAAGAAGGAGGGACCGCGCAACGGTCCCTTTTTTTTCGTCTATATGCAATTAGTCCATAACAGAACTAGCTCCCAGGAGTGTATGATTTGGAGCGTTTGGCCCCGTGGAGGGTTGGCCTTTTCTTGAAATGGATTAAGTCTATTGCCTCGACCGAGTGCAATTCCCGACAGCAGTTCTGGTTTTTAGCAGCGGAGGAAGCTTCATGATTGTAGGTGTGCCCCGAGAGAGCTTTCCCGGAGAGCGGCGGGTGGGGCTAGTGCCCGCAACCATCCCGAACTTAACCAAGGCCGGCCTGGAAGTCATGCTGGAGGCCGGTGCAGGTATCGCTGCGGGCTATCCCGACGCGGACTACGCTGCGAAGGGCGCAAAGATTGTCTCCGACCGCGCCGAAGTCTTTCGGGCCGCGGACATCGTTGTGCAGATTCTCTGTTATGGATCGAACGACAAGACCGGCAAAGCCGACGTTCCCCTATTCCGCAACGGCCAGGTAATTATTGGATTCTTGAGGCCGCTCGGCTCTATCGAAACCATTAAAGAAATCGCCGCGAAGGGCGTTATTTCGTTTTCCGTGGAGTTGATGCCGCGGACGACGCGCGCCCAGAGTATGGACGTGCTTTCCTCGATGGCTACGATTTGCGGCTACAAGGCAGTCGTGCTTGCCGCGGATACTTCGCCGCGCATTTTTCC
>WNFT01000061.1_pt1 | contig 71095 bp, 73 predicted proteins | sample 5400191 | NCBI WGS metagenome assembly WNFT01 (sample SAMN13153359, study PRJNA577476) | soil metagenome | isolation source: 80 cm saprolite under Madrone tree | place: USA:California | collected 2016-06-14 | reverse complement strand
GACCTGGGGGAGGATACCGTGCGCACGATGACTCGAGCGGTTCTCGTCGGGCTCCTCGCGACCCTCGCGGCCGCCCCGCCGGCGTCGGCGGAGACGGTGAGGATCGGGTTCATCACCTCGCTCTCCGGCCCCGCCGGCATCATCGGCAAGCACATGAAGGACTCCGTCGAGCTGGCCCTCGACCACCTCGGCCGCCGAGTCGGCGGGCTCGACGTCGAGGTGATCTACGGTGACGACCAGCAGAAGCCCGACGTGGGCAAGCAGGTCGCCGACGAGATGCTGAAGAAGCACAAGGTCCACTTCGTCAGCGGCATCATCTGGTCCAACGTCATGCTCGCCGTCGCGCCGGTGGTCACGCGCGAGCGGGTCTTCATGATCGGCACGAATGCCGGCCCCCACCAGCTGGCCGGCAAGGACTGCTCGGAGTACTTCTTCACCACGTCGTGGCAGAACGACCAGACGCCCGAGGCGATGGGCAAGTACATGACGGACCAGGGCCTCACCGACGTGCACATCATGGCGCCCAACTACGCCGCCGGCAAAGACATGCTCAGCGGGTTCAAGCGGTACTTCAAGGGCCGGATCGTCGCCGAGGTGTACACGCAGGTCAACCAGCCGGACTACCAGGCCGAGATCAGTCAGATCCGGGCCGCGAATCCGAAGGCGGTGTTCGTCTTCTATCCGGGGGCGATGGGAATCCAGTTCGTGAAGCAGTACGCCCAGGCGGGGCTCCGTGAGCAGATCCCGCTCTACTCGGTCTACACGATCGACGAGGTGACGCTCCCCGCGCTGAAGGAGGCGGCGCTCGGCATCTGGGAGACGCGGTACTGGAGCCCGGACCTCAGCAACGAGGCGAACACGAAGTACGTGTCCGACTTCCGGAAGAAGTACGGCTACACGCCCGCGTTCTACGGCGCGCAGAGCTACGACGGCGTGATGTTGATCGACGCCGCGGTGCGCGCGGTCAAGGGTGACCTCGCGAACAAGGCGGGGATGATCGCCGCCATGCGGAAGGCCGACTACAAGTCGACGCGCGGTCCCTACAAGTACAACCTGAACCACTTCCCGATCGAGAACTTCTACCTTTTGAAAACCGTGCGGACGCCCGAGGGCGAGTTCGCCATGCAGATCCAGAAGACGGTCTTCGAGAACCACAAGGACGCCTACGCCAAGGACTGCGGGATGCAGTGGTAGGCGCGACGCGGATCGGCGGGCCAGGGGCGCGGGCGCAGCTCGCGCCCCTTTTTTGCGCCGGCCGGGCCGGACGGCCGACGCGCGGGAGCGAGACGTGCTGCTGGTGCTCGAGCAGGGACTGAACGGGCTGCAGTACGGCGTCATGCTGTTCCTGATGGCGGCGGGGCTGACCCTCGTCTTCGGCATCATGAACCTCGTCAACCTGGCCCACGGCTCCCTCTATATGGTGGGCGCCTACCTGGCCACCGCCTTCGCCCGCTGGACGGGCTCGTTCGTGCTGGGCGCGCTGCTGGCGCTTCCAGCCACGCTCCTGGTCGGCGTGGTGGTGGAGGTCATCGCCCTCCGGACGCTCTACGAGCGTGACCACCTCGATCAGGTGCTGGCCACCTTCGGCCTCATCCTGTTCTTCAACGAGCTGGTGGCGATCGTGTGGGGGCGGGCCGCGATCTACACGAGCCTGCCGCCGTCGCTCTCGGGATCCTTCGTGCTCCTGCCCGGCCTCCGGTACCCGACCTACCGCGCCCTCGTCATCCTGGTGGGCGTGGCCGCGGCGGTGTTCCTCTACGTCCTCGTGACCTCCACGCGGCTGGGCATGCTGATCCGCGCCGGTGCGTCGAACCGCACGATGGTCGCGGCGCTCGGCGTGAACATCCGGCGGCTCTACACGCTCGTCTTCGGCCTCGGCGCCGCCCTCGCGGGCCTCGCCGGGCTCATGGCGGGGCCGATCTACGCCGTCCAGCCCGGCATGGGCGAGCAGATCCTGATCCAGGTCTTCGTGGTCATCATCATCGGCGGTATCGGCTCGATCCGCGGCGCCGTGGCGGGCGCGATGGTGGTCGGCATGGTGGACACGCTCGGGCGGGCGTTCCTGCGCCCCACGCTCAGCACGATCGTCTCGCCCGCCGCGGCGGACAAGGCGGGGCCGGCGCTGGCGTCGATGCTGATCTACCTCATGATGGCGGCGGTGCTCTTCTTCCGCCCGCAGGGACTGTTCCCGACCCGCGGCCGCTGACGATGGCGATCTCCCGACGGGCGATCGTGCTGGCAGCCGGCGCGGTGCTGCTGGCGCTGGTGCCCCCGGTGGCCGGGCTCCTCAACCAGCCCTTCTACGTCGACCTGTTCCGGCGGATGATGATCTTCGCGATCGCCGCCCTCAGCCTGGACCTCATCCTGGGCTATGGCGGCATGGTGAGCTTCGGTCACGCGGCCTACCTCGGGATCGGCGCCTACGCCGTCGGCATCTTCGCCTTCTACGGCGTGGACAACGGGTTCCTCCAGTGGTCGGTGGCGATCGCCGCGTCGGCGGCGGCGGCGCTCGTCATCGGCGTGATCTCGATCCGGACGAGCGGTGTGTACTTCATCATGATCACGCTCGCGTTCACGCAGATGCTCTACTACCTCGGGATCAGCCTCGAGACCTACGGCGGCGACAACGGGATGCCGCTCAAGACGCGTAGCCAGTTCGCCGGGCTCGTCGACCTGCGAAACCCGTCGGCGTTCTACTACGTCGTCCTGGCGCTGCTCCTCCTCTTCCTGGTTCTGGGCCGGCGGCTCGTCGACGCGCGCTTCGGCATGGTCATCAGGTCCGCCAGGTCCAACGAGCCGCGCGCGCGGGCGATCGGGTTCGCACCGTTCCGCTACAAGCTCGCCGCCTTCGTCCTCGCGGGGGGCGCGTGCGGCCTCGCGGGCGCGCTGCTCGCGAACCAGACGGAGTACCTCACCCCTGACTTCATGCACTGGACCCGGTCCGGCGAGATCATGTTCATGGTCATCCTGGGCGGGATGCGCACGCTGTTCGGGCCCGTCCTCGGTGCGGTCGTGCTCCTCGGCCTCGAAGACGTGCTCTCCGCCCTGACGGAGCACTGGCAGATCATCCTGGGGCCCTTCCTCGTCGTCGTGGTCCTCTTCGCCAAGCGGGGCCTGTTCGGGCTGGTCTCGCGTGATGGCTGAGCCGCTGATCGCCGTCCGCGGCCTCAGCAAGAGCTTTGGCGGCCTGCGCGCGACCGACCGGGTCGACCTCGACGTGGAGGACGGCGAGACGCACGCGATCATCGGCCCGAACGGCGCGGGCAAGACCACGCTGATCGGCCAGCTCGCGGGCGACCTCCGGCCCGACGCCGGCACGACGCGCTTCGCGGGGCGGGACGTGACGTCGCTCGACGCGCCCGCGCGCTCACGGCTCGGGCTCGCGCGCTCGTTCCAGATCACCAGCATCTTTCCCGACTTCTCCGCGCTCGACAACGTCGCCCTGGCGGTCCAGGCGCATTCGGGTCATAGCTTCCACTTCTGGCGACCGGCCCGCGCCGAGCGCGAGCTCCGCGAGCCCGCGCTGGCGGTCCTCGGCGGGGTCGGCCTCGGCGCGCGCGCCGACGTCCTCGCGGCCAACCTCGCGCACGGCGAGCAGCGGCAGCTCGAGATCGCCATGGCGCTGGCGACCCGGCCGCGGCTGCTCCTGCTCGACGAGCCCGTCGCGGGCATGGGCCTCGAGGAGACGCAGCGCATGGTGCGCCTCCTCTCCACCCTCAAGCGGCGCGTAACGATCGTGCTGGTGGAGCACGACATGGACGCCGTGTTCACCCTCGCCGATCGGATCTCGGTGATGGTCTACGGCCGGATCATCGCCACCGGGAGCCCCGAGGAGGTCCGCGGCAACGCCGAGGTTCGCCGCGCCTACCTCGGCGAGGGGACCGAGTCCTGATGCTCACCGTCGACTCGCTCGAGACGGCCTACGGCGTCAGCCAGGTGCTCTTCGGCGTCAGCCTCAGGATCGACGCGGGTCAGGTGGTGACGCTGCTCGGCAGGAATGGCATGGGCAAGACGACGACGGTGCGCTCGATCATGGGGATCGTGCGGCCGAGGGCGGGCGAGGTGCGCTTCCTGGGCCGGCCGATCCACGGGCTGCCGTCCTATCGCGTCGCGCAGACGGGGATCGGCCTCGTGCCCGAGGGCCGCCAGGTCTTCCCGAACCTCACCGTGCGCGAGAATCTTGTCGCGACCGCGGCGAACCGCGGCGGCCACGGGGACCCGTGGACGGTCGAGAAGGTCCTCGACCTCTTTCCCCAGCTCGCCGGTCGCCAGCGCGTCCTCGGCGGGGCCCTCTCGGGCGGCGAGCAGCAGATGCTCGCGATCGGGCGCGCGCTCATGACGAACCCGCGCCTGCTCATCCTCGACGAGGCGACGGAGGGGCTCGCGCCGCTCGTCCGGACGGAGATCTGGCGCTGCCTGGTCCACCTCAAGGCGCGCGGGCAGTCGATCCTGTTGATCGACAAGGACGTGGCCGCGCTGGCGCGGATCGCCGACCGACACTACATCCTCGAGAAGGGCCAGATCGTGTGGAGCGGCGCCTCGGCCGAGCTCCGTGCACGCGCGGACATCCAGCACCGTTACCTCGGCGTGTGAGAGACTGGCGGGCGTGAGCTGGATCGATCCGGCATTCCCGAAGACGGCGACGGTGTCCCAGCTGGTCGGCCGCGTGCTGGGACTCAACCCGGGCATGATGACGGGCCCGGGAACCAACACGTACCTCGTCGGTCGCCGCGACCCGATCCTCATCGACACGGGCGCGGGTGTGCCAGACTACCTGCCGCTTCTCGAGCGTTACCTCGGCGAGCGCGGGTTCACCCAGCCCGCCCGGGTCGTGCTCACGCACCGCCACCGCGACCACATGGGCGGCGTGGCGCAGCTCCGAGCGCGGTTCCGCGGGCTCCCGGTCGCGAAGATGATCCACAAGGACGGCGGGCTCCCCGAGCCGATCGAGGACCTCCGCGAGGGCGAGCGTATCGAGGGCGAGGGCGTGACGCTCGTCCCCGTGTACACGCCCGGCCACGCCTCCGACCACCTCTGCTACTACCTCGTCGAGGAGAAGGCGCTCTTCACTGGTGACGTCATCCTCGGCGGGTCGACGACGGTGATCCCGTCCGACGACGGCGATCTGCTCGAGTACCTCGACTCGCTCCGTCGCCTCGCGCAGCTCGACCTCCGCCGCATTTACCCGGCGCACGGCCCCGTCATCGAGGACGCGCCCGCGAAGATCCAGGAGTACATCGACCACCGCCTGATGCGCGAGCGGCAGATCCTCGCGGCGCTCGGCGACGGGATCGCGACGATCCCCGACATGGTCGCGAAGATCTATGCGGAGGTGCCGAAGGAGCTCCACCCTACGGCGGCGATGTCCGTCGAGTCGCACCTGAAGAAGCTCAGGAAGGAGCGGCGCGCCCGGGAGGTCGTCCGGCGGGACGCACCGTCCCGCTGGGAGCTGGTCTAATCAACGTTGGGGGGAGCGGCGCCGCTCCCCCCAACGCCCCCCACCGGTCATCCGCAGCGGCCTGGCCCGAGACCCGATGGCGCCGGCGAAGCCGGCGCTCGAAACGCAGTTACTCAGACGCGTGTCGAGCGGCTTGCCCGCCTGCGCGCCTCGCCGACCAGCGCCGCGAAGAGGCTGCGTGCGACGGGGTCGCGCGCGACGAGCTCTTCGGGATGCCACTGCACGCCGACGACGAAGCGGTCGCCGTCCGCCAGCTCGACTCCCTCGACGATTCCGTCGGGGGCCCAGGCGACCTCGCGGAGCCCGCGGCCGAGCGTCTTGATCGCCTGGTGGTGCATGCTGTTCACCGCGAGCTCGAGCGCCCCGACGATGGCCGCGAGCCGCGTGCCCTCGCCCAGCACCTTCACGGGGTGCGTGGGCTGGTCGCGCGGCTCCGTCTGGCTGTGCCGGAGCGGCGTCCGCTTCGAGTCCGCGGCGTCGCGGTACTCGTCGGCGATGTCCTGGTAGAGGCTCCCGCCGAGCGCGACGTTGACCACCTGGACGCCGCGGCAGATCGCGAAGAGCGGCACGTCGTCCGCGAGCGCCCGGTGAACGAGGTCGAGCTCGAGGGCGTCGCGGGCTGGGGCGACGTCGTCCGTGGCCGCGTGGCGCGCCTCGCCGAAGCGCGCGGGGTCGATGTCGCCGCCGCCCGTGAGGACGAGGCCCTCGAGCCGTCGCCAGAGGGTCGCGAGCGCGTCCCCGTCGAGCCGAGGCGGGAGCAGCACGGGGATCCCGCCCGCCGCCTGGATCGCGGAGAGGTAGGCCGTGTTCACGTACGCGCGCTCGGGGGATGTGTCGACGGTGATCGAGGTCGAGACGCCGATCAGCGGTGGCTTCACGATCCGAGCGTAACACGGGCGCTTGGCTGGGGGACGCCCGAGCGCGTATCATGAAGCCCACGATGAGCCTGGACTCCGTCTCCTCGCAGCAGCACGCCCCCCTCCACGCGCCGACCTCGACCGTCCAGGTCATCGGCACGCGCTGGGCCGTCGCGGCCGGCCACGCGCTCGCCTCCGAGGCCGCGGCGTGCGTGCTGTGGGCGGGCGGCAACGCGATCGACGCGGGCGTGGCGGCGGGGCTCACGCTCGGCGTCGTCCACCCCGACATGGTGAGCGTCGCCGGTGTGGCGCCGATCCTCGTCCACGTCGCCCGAACCGGCGAGACCTTCCAAGTGTCCGGCGTCGGGCCGTATCCGCGCGCCTCGAGCGTCGCGTATTTCCGCGAGCGTCACGGGGGCCAGATCCCGCCCGGCCTCCCGCGCACGGTCGTCCCTGCCGCGCCGGACGCGTGGCTCACCGCGCTCGAGCGCTGGGGCACCATGTCCTTCGGCGACGTTGCGCGCGCGGCGACCGAGCACGCCGAGCGCGGCTTCCCGGTCTCGACCTTCTCCGCGTACCAGATGGCCACGAACGCCGACAAGTACCGGCGCTGGCCGACGTCCGTCGCGCTCTTCCTCAGGGACGAGCGTGCCTACCGGGCGGGCGAGATCCTCGTCCAGCGCGAGCTCGGCGAAACGCTCCGCCGCATGGCGCGCGCCGAGGCGAAGGCGGGCGGGAGCCGCGAGGCAGGCATCCGCGCCGCGCGCGACGAGTTCTACCGAGGCGAGACGGCCAGGCGCATCGCCGAGTTCCATCGCGCCTCGGGCGGGCCGCTCACCGACGAGGACCTCGCCGAGTTCGGCGTGGAGGTGGCGCCGGCGCTCACGACCCCATTCGGCGCCTGGGACGTCGCCGCCTGTGGCTTCTGGTGCCAGGGGCCGGTGCTCCTCCAGATGCTGAATCTGCTCAACGGCGTCGATCTCGCCGCGCTCGGCCACAACGCCCCCGCGTACCTGCACCGGATCGTCGAGACCGTGAAGCTCGCGTTCGCGGACCGCGACGCGTACTACGGCGACCCGCGCTTCGTGGCGATTCCCGTGACCGGCCTCCTCTCGAAGGCGTACGCCGAGGCGCGCCGCGCGCTCGTGGGCGCCCGGGCGTGGCCCGAGATGCCGCCGGCCGGGGATCCGCATCGGCTGACCGCCGAGCGACGTCGCGAGGCGGCGCTGCCCCTCGCGGGCGGCTCGCACCCGGCGCAGTCAGGCCGGGAGACTGACGCGCTCGACACGAGCTACGTCGCCGTCGTCGACGGGGCGGGGAACGGGTTCTCGGCCACGCCGAGCGATCCCAATGTGGACTCGCCCGTCGTGCCGGGCGTCGGCTGCGTCGTCTCGCCTCGCGGCTCGCAGGGCTGGCTCGATCCGCAACACCCGAGCGTGGTGGCGCCCGGCAAGCGGCCCCGCCTCACGCCCGCGCCGGCGATGGCGTTCACCGGAGGGCGGCTGTTCATGGCGTTCGGCACGCCGGGCGGCGACGTCCAGCAACAGGCGATGCTCCAGGTCTTCCTCAATGTCACGGTCTTCGGCATGGAGCCGCAGGCCGCGGTGGAGGCGCCGCGCCTGGCCTCGCGCAGCTTCCCCGACTCGTTCTGGCCGCACGCGATGGCCCCCGGCAAGGTGGAGATCGAGCGGAGGATTCCACGCGAGACCCGTGACGCGCTCGCGGCCCTCGGCCACGTCGTCGCCGAGTGGCCCGAGTTCGAGTGGCGTGCGGGCGCGGTGTGCGTCGTGCGCGTCGGGCCCGACGACACGCGCTGGGCCGGCGCCGATCCACGGCGCGGCTCGCTCGCGATCGCCCGCTAGATAACTCGGAGGGGCTTCGCCCCCCTTCCGAAACCTCCCTCCCCCCAGGATCGAGTGCGCCGGCGGAGCCGGCGCTCGAACCACGATCGACGGCCCCTTTTCTCCGACACGCTAGAGCAGTAGCTACCCGGGCCGACGGCCGATGAGGGAGAGGCCGCGGATCGTCAGGACGACCGCGCCGTGCTGGTTCCGCATCTCCATGAGCGAGCGGATCAGGCCACGGTCGGGCTTGCTTCGCGACGGAATCGCCTCGAGGATCGTCATCCGGCCCGACAGCGTGTCACCGGGGCGCACCGGGTGCAGCCAGCGCAGCTCGTCGAAGCCCGGCGAGCCGAGGCTGGCGGTGTCGTGCAGCAGACCGTCGAAGAGGATCCGCATGAGCAGCGAGCCCGTGTGCCATCCGCTCGCGAGCAGGCCACCGTAGATCGAGCGCTTCGCAGCCTCCTCGTCGATATGGAACGGCTGCGGATCGAACTCTCGGGCGAAGGCGAGGATGCGTTCCTTCGAGATCGTCCGGGCCCCGAGCTCGATCACGTCCCCCGGCGTGAAATCCTCGAAGTAGCGCACCGTCAGGAGAGGGCCGGCGCCGGGGAGCCCATCGGGCGCGAGGCGATCGGCTCCTCGCGGATCGCGAGGGCGAGCCCGGCAGCGAGGAACCCCATGAGCGCCGCGGAGACGAACGCGATCGTGTAGGCGCCGGTCCATTCGTAGATCCACCCGGCCAGCGCCGCGCCGAGCGCGGCGCCGACCTGGTGCGCGAAGAAGATCCAGCCCAACAACTCGCCGACCGAGTAGCGTCCGAAGATGTTGGCCGTCAGCGTGGTCGTCGGCGGCACCGTCGAGATGTAGTTGAGGCCGAAGATCGCCGCCCAGAGGTGGAGCGACGGGGCGTTCCAGACGTAGAGCAGGAACAGGAGTGACAGGCCGCGCACGAAGTAGTAGAAGGCGAGCGGGCCCCGGCGCCCGAACCGGTCGCAGATCCAGCCCGAGCCGACCGTCCCCAGCACGTTCATCGCGCCCATCACACCGAGCGCGGTCGAGGCCTGGAGCTCGCTGAAGTTGTGCTCGAGCGCGTGCGGCATGAAGTGGGTGAGCACCATGCCGTTGGACGTGTAGCCGCAGACGAAGAACGTCGCCATGAGGAGCCAGAATTGCGGCACCACGAGCGCGTCGAGCACCGACACTCGCTGTGCCTTCTGGGTGGCGGCCGCCTGCGCCGCGGTCTGGACGGGCCCGGTCGCGCCGTAGGGCCGGAGACCGCGCTCGGCGGGGTCGTCGCCCACGAGCCAGACGGCGATCGGCAACACGAGCACGAGCAGGCCGACGCCTTGCCAGAGGAAGCTCATCCGCCAGCCGAACGCGAGCGTCAGGGCCATCGCGAGCGGGATCACGACGAGCTGACCGGCGGACATGCCGCCGGCGGCGATCCCGATCGCGACGCCGCGGCGCGCCTCGAACCAGCGCGCGGCGACGGTCGACGCGGTCGTCAACGCGAGGCCCCCGGCGCCGAGCGCCATGAGAAGCCCGGTCGTGAGATAGACGTGCCAGAGCCGCTGCACGAACGCGGCGCCGATCGCGCCCGCGCCCAGCAGCACGAGGGCGACGGTGACGACGCGGCGCGGTCCCCAGCGGTCGGCCAGCCGGCCGACGAGCGGCCCGGCCGCACCGAGGACGAGGAGGGAGATGGCGGCGGCACCGGAGAGGGCCCCCCGACCCCAGCCGAACTCCGCTTCCATGGGCTTGATGTAGACGCCGAAAACCGACCGCAGTCCCGAGCCGGCCACCATGCAGAGGGTGACCGCGCCGAGGACGATCCACGCCGGGTGGACCCGCCGGGGAGAGGGCATGTGGTTATGATGCCAGCACCCCGCCCCGGCGATTCACGGAGATGCGGTCGTCAGTCCGCGACCCGGGCGGTCACCGCGCGCCTGAACGTGATCGTCTCGCCCTCGGCGTCGACGACGACCGTGTCGCCGTCGACGAACTCGTGCTCGAGCAGTTTGAGCGCGAGCGGGTCCTGGACCAGGCGCTGAATGGTCCGCTTGAGCGGCCGCGCGCCGAACGTCGGGTCGTAGCCCTCCCGGCCGAGGAGCGTCTTGGCGGCGTCGGTGACCTCGAGCTGGATGCGCTTGGCCTCGAGCCGCCGCTCGAGATGGCCGAGCTGGATCTCGACGATCCGGGCGATCTCGTCGCGCCCGAGCGCGTTGAAGATCACGAGCTCGTCGATCCGGTTGAGGAACTCTGGCCGCAGGGCGTTCCGCAGCTCCTGCATGATCAGCGGCCGCACCTTCTCGGGGCGCTCGTACTCGCGGAAGATGTGGCTGCCCAGGTTCGACGTCATGATCAGCACCGTGTTACGGAAGTCCACCGTTCGCCCGTGCCCGTCCGTCAGCCGGCCCTCGTCCAACACCTGGAGGAGGACGTTGAACACGTCGGCGTGCGCCTTTTCGATCTCGTCGAAGAGCACGACCGCGTACGGCCGCCGCCGCACGGCCTCGGTGAGCTGCCCCCCTTCCTCGTAGCCGACGTAGCCGGGGGGGGCGCCGATCAGGCGCGCGACGGTGTGCTTCTCCATGTACTCGGACATGTCGATGCGGATCATCGCCCGCTCGTCGTCGAAGAGGAACTCGGCGAGCGCCCGGGCCAACTCGGTCTTGCCCACGCCGGTGGGACCGAGGAACAGGAACGAACCGATTGGACGATTGGGATCGGACAGCCCCGAGCGGGCCCGTCGAACCGCGTTGGAGACGGCGCGGATCGCGTCGTCCTGGCCGACTACCCGCCGCGCGAGCCGCTCCTCCATGCGAACGAGTTTCTGGATCTCGCCCTCGAGCAGCCGGGTCACGGGGATCCCGGTCCACTTGGCGACGGTGACGGCGATGTCCTCCTCGTCCACCTCTTCGCGCAGCATGCGGCCCTGCGCGTGCTGGTCGGCCAACCGCGCCTCCAGCTCGACGAGCTGCTTCTCGAGGGTGAGGAGCGTGCCGTAGCGGAGCTCGGCCGCGCGGTTCAGGTCGCCGCGGCGCTCGGCGTCGACCATCGCGTGCCGCGCGGCCTCGATCTCCTCCTTGATCTTGCCGATCCGGGTGATCCCTTCCTTCTCCGCCTGCCAGCGCGCCTTGAGGCCGGCGCTCTTTTCCTGGAGCTCCGCCAGCTCGGCGTCGATCTTCGCGAGCCGCTCGCGCGAGACCGGGTCGTCGTCGCGCGCGACCGAGACACGCTCGATCTGGAGCTGCATGATGCGGCGCTCGATCTCGTCGATGTCTTGGGGCATCGAGTCGATCTGCATCCGGATGCGCGCGGCCGCCTCGTCCACGAGGTCGATCGCCTTGTCGGGCAGGAAGCGGTCGCTGATGTAGCGGCTCGAGAGCACGGCCGCGGCGACGAGCGCCGTGTCCTTGATCTTCACCTTGTGGTGGACCTCGTATTTGTCCTTGAGGCCCCGGAGGATCGCGATCGTGTCCTCCACAGACGGCTCGCGCACCATCACCGGCTGGAAGCGTCTCTCCAGCGCCGGGTCCTTCTCGACGTGCTTCCTGTATTCGTCCAGCGTCGTCGCCCCGATGCAGCGCAGCTCGCCGCGTGCGAGCGCGGGCTTGAGCATGTTGGCCGCGTCCACCGCGCCCTCCGCCGCGCCCGCCCCCACGAGCGTGTGCAGCTCGTCGATGAAGCAGATGATGCGGCCCTCGGCCTCGGTGATCTCCTTGAGGACCGCCTTGAGCCGGTCCTCGAATTCGCCCCGGTATTTCGAGCCCGCGACGAGTGCGCCGATGTCGAGCGCCACGAGCCGCTTGCCCTTGAGCCCCTCGGGGACATCGCCGGCGACGATGCGCTGGGCGAGGCCTTCGACGATGGCGGTCTTGCCGACACCGGGCTCGCCGATGAGCACGGGGTTGTTCTTGGTCCGTCGTGAGAGCACCTGGATGACCCGGCGGATCTCCTCGTCGCGCCCGATGACGGGATCGAGCTTGCCCCGGCTCGCCAGGTCGGTGAGGTCGCGCGAGTAGCGCTGGAGCGCCTGGTACTTCTCCTCGGGATTGGGGTCGGTGACCCGCTGCGTCCCGCGCACCTCCGCGAGCGCCTTGTACACGGCCTCCGCCGTCACGCCGTTCTGCGCGAGGACGCGGCCGACGACGCCGTCGCGGTCCTGCGCGAGCGCGATCAGGAGGTGCTCGGTCGAGACGTATTCGTCCTTGAGGTGTAGGGCCTCCGTCTGCGCCCGCTCGAGCACCTGCCGCGTGCGCTCGCCGAGATACTGGCCGCTTCCGCCGCGGACCGCGGGGAGCTTGGCGAGCTCGGCCTGGAGTGCTCGCTGGATCGCGTCGGGATGGGCCCCGAGCTTGGCAAGGAGGGGACCGACGATACCCTCGCGCTGCTCGATCAGGGTGGTGAGCAGGTGCTCGGGCTCGATCGCCTGGTGGCTCTGCTGCTCCGCCAGCGACTGGGCGGCCTGGAACGCTTCCTGTGCCTTGATCGTGAACTTGTCCAGCCTCATCCTCGAGTCTCTCCTTCACTCGCCTCGGCCGGCGGGGGCTCGATTCACAGACTCGCCTTGCCTGCAGCTGCGGCTCGCACTGCGGCCCCGCGACGGCCTGCGGCTTACCCTACCCGGGTCTCAGACTCGCCTCGCGGCGCGCGTCGCCGAGCCTCCGCGGCCGCCGCTCGGCTCGCACTACCCCTGATACGCGCGCGGGTTGTCTCCGCGCTGCGCTTTGAGCTTCTCGTAGAGGTCGCGTTCTCCTGGTGTCAGGTCGTTGGGCATCACGATCTTCACCGTGACGATCTGGTCTCCCGCCCCGCCCCCCTTGAGACGTGGCATCCCATAGCCAGGCAACCGGAACGCGCGGCCGCTCGAGGTGGCCGAGGGGATCCGCATCGACACGCGGCCCTTGAGCGTCGGGACCTCGATGGTCGTGCCCAGCGCGGCCTCCGGCGCCGTGATGGGCACCGACACGTGGAGGTCGTCGCCCCGGCGTTCGAAGAGCGGGTGCGGTGACACCGTCACGGCGAGGTAGAGATCGCCGCGAGCTCCGGCGCCCCCGGCGCCCTCGCCGGAGACGCGCACCCGCTGGCCGCTCTTGACGCCCGCCGGGATCTTCACGTCGACCTGGCGGCGCGTACGCTGCCAGCCGCCGCCGTGGCACGTCGCGCACGGCTGGCCCTTCACGTTGCCGGCACCCTGGCACGTCGGGCAGGGCTCGTCGAGGTCGAGCGCGAACGTCCGGTGGGTGCCGCTGAAGGCTTCCTCGAGCGTGATCTCGACGCTCGCCTGCACGTCCTGGCCACGACGGGGTCGGCGCGCCCCGAACAGGTCCTCCGCGTCGAAGCCCGCGCGGCGCCCGCCGAGATCGCCGAACACCGAGCGGAAGAACTCGGAGAAGTCTCCGAGGTCGCCGAGATCGCCGCCGTACTGGACCCTGGAGCTGCCGGGTGCGCCGGGTCCGGGTTGGGCGTAGCGCTGCCAATCTGAGCCGAGTGTGTCGTAGCGCTGGCGCTTCTTCGGATCCGAGAGGACTTCGTACGCCTCGTTGATCTCTTTGAACCGCTCGCCGGCGTCCTTCGTCTTGGCGACGTCGGGGTGATACTTGCGGGCGAGTCGCCGGTAGGCAGACTTGAGGGTCTTGTCGTCGGCGTTCCTGTCGACACCGAGAATCCTGTAGTAGTCCTTGAATTCAACGCCCATGAGCCTCAGACCCTACAAAGAGTATAGCAGATGATTTTAGTGTGTCTCGCTAAGGCAGCCGGATGGGATAGCCGACAGAGCGTTGCTGTAATTCATTGAAAAACAGGTAGTTTACCCAGTAAAGGCCAAGTCTTCAGCTCGCCCCAGAATCATCCTCGACTAACCGTAAAGGCAACGTAGAGAGACATCTGGCCACGCTGGAGGAGGAAGGCAACCTGGTCGCCCTCCTTGACGTCGCGGGTGGCCCGCTCGAAGTCGGGGAGGCCTCGAACATTGGTGAGGACGTTCTGGCGCTTGATCTGCTTGACGACGTCACCACGCTGGATCCCGGCCTCGGCCGCCGCACTGCCCTCCTCGACACGCGCGACGAGCACGCCCTCGGTCGACTTCAAGTTGAACCGCTGCGCGAGCTCGGGGGTGATGGGCCGCACCTCGAGTCCGAGCAGCGAACGCGGCCGCCCGGCCGGGCGCTCGCGCGCCTCGCGCTCGTCGGGCGCCTCGCTGACCTTGATCTCGACGGTCTTCTCGCTCTGGTCCCGCCAGACCTTCATCTTCGCGGACTGGCCGGGCGAGAGCAGGCCGACCGCGCGCTGCAGGTCCACCGGCCCTTCGAGCCTCTTGCCGTCGAACTCGACGAGCACGTCGCCGCGCTGGATTCCGGCCTTCGCCGCCGGGCTGTCGGGCACGATGTCGCTGACGAGCACGCCCCGGGCGTCCTTGACGCCGAACTCCCGCGCCAGCTCGGGCGTCAGCTGCTGGATCTGGACGCCCAGCCAGCCGCGAGTCACGCGTCCCTTATCGAGCAGCTCCGTGTAGATCTTGCGGGCCATGTTCGACGGGATGGCGAAGCCGATGCCCGAGCCGCCGGCGACGATCGCCGTGTTGATGCCGATCACTTCGCCCTGCATGTTCACCAGCGGCCCACCGGAGTTGCCCGGGTTGATCGCGGCGTCGGTCTGGAGGAAATCGTCGAACGGCCCCTGGCCGATCTGGCGCGCCTTGGCGCTGATGATCCCCGCCGTCACGGTCGCCTGCAGGCCGAACGGCGATCCGACGGCGAGCACCCAATCGCCCACCTGGACCCGGTCCGAGTCGCCGACCTTCGCGGCCCGGAACGTGCCCTTGCCGTCGTCGAGCCGGAGCACGGCGAGGTCGGTCTTCCGGTCGAGCCCGACGACTTTCGCCTTGTGCTTGTTGCCGTCGAGCGTGATCACCTCGATGTCCGTCGCCCGCTCGACGACGTGCGCGTTGGTGAGGGCGATCCCCTTGGGGTCCACGATGACGCCCGAGCCGAGGCTCCGCAGCGGGATGCGCTCGGGCAGCTCGCCGAAGAAGCGGCGGAAGAACTCCTCGCCGAAGAACTCCTCGAACGGCGTGCGCCCCTGGAGGCCCGCGCCCCGCGACAGCGTGTTGATATTGATGACGGCCGGCTTGATCGCCTCCGCCACCGCGGCGAACGACACGGTCGGCAGCGGCATCTGCACCGGCACGATGCGCGGCTGGGCCTGAGCCGTCGCGGCCGGCCCCGGCGTCTGTCCGGGCTCGATCCGGCCCTTGGCGAGGGCGCCCAGCGTGACGCCGATCAGTAGAGTGACCGCGACCACACCCAGGAACGTGTTCCGCCGGAGCTGCATCATTGCTCCACTCTCCCCGTCACGCCACGCCCTCGCCGGCCAGGGCGCGCCGCAGCGGCTCGCCTTCCAGCGTCTCCAAGCGCTTCAGCTCTTGCGCCGCGGCCACGAGCACCGCCTTCTTGGCCGTGAGGATGCCGCGCACGCGGTCGTGGGTCCGGTCGAGGATCGCGCGGACCTCTTCGTCGATCGTCCGCGCCGTCTCCTCGCTGTAGTCGCGCTCGCCCATCCCCGTGCCCTTGAGGAAGAGCGGCGTGCGCTCGCCGAACGTCGCCAGCCCCACGCGCTCGGACATCCCGTACTTCGTGACCATCAGGCGGGCGATCTCCGTCGCGCGCTCGAGGTCGTTGTGCGCGCCCGTCGAGACCTCACCGTAGACGAGCTCCTCGGCCACACGGCCGCCGAGGAGCACCGCGATCCGGTCCTCGAGCTCCCGACGCGTCATGAGGAAGCGGTCCGCGGTCGGCAGCTGGTAGGTCATCCCGAGCGCGGCGACCCCGCGCGGGATGATCGTCACCTTGTGCACCGGGTCGGCGTTGACGAACGACGAGGCCACGAGTGCGTGTCCCATCTCGTGGTGGGCGACGATGTCGCGCTCTTTCTCCGAGAGCACCCGACTCTTCTTTTCGAGTCCCGCGACGACGCGATCGATCGCTTCTTCGAAGTCGGCCATGCCCACGGCGTCCTTCTCCTTCCGCGCCGCGAGCAGCGCCGCTTCGTTGACGATGTTGGCGAGGTCCGCGCCCGCGAAGCCAGGCGTCCGGGCGGCGATCACGCCCAGGTCGACGCTCGGCGCCAGGACGACGTTGCGGGCGTGCAATCTCAAGATCGCCTCCCGGCCGCGGATGTCCGGCTTGTCCACGACCACCTGACGGTCGAAGCGGCCCGGACGCAGGAGGGCCAGATCGAGGACCTCGGGGCGGTTCGTCGCGGCCATGATGATGACACCCTTGGACGAGTCGAAGCCGTCCATCTCCGCGAGCAGTTGGTTCAGGGTCTGCTCGCGCTCGTCGTGGCCGCCGACGAACCCGGTCGCCCCCGCCCGCGACTTGCCGATCGCGTCGAGCTCGTCGATGAAGATGATGCACGGCGCCTTGTCTTTCGCCTGCTCGAACAGGTCGCGCACGCGCGCGGCGCCGACACCGACGAACATCTCGACGAACTCCGAGCCGGAGAGCGTGAAGAACGGCACGTCGGCCTCGCCCGCCACCGCGCGCGCCAGGAGCGTCTTTCCCGTGCCCGGCGGACCGACGAGGAGGACGCCCTTCGGGATACGACCGCCGAGGCGCTGGTACTTCTTCGGATTCTGGAGGAAGTCGACGATCTCGACCAGCTCGGCCTTCGCCTCGTCGACGCCCGCCACGTCGGCGAACGTCGTCTTCAGCTCCTTCCGGTCGTAGATCTTGTGCTTGGAGCGGCCGAACGACAACGCCTGCGTCGGCCCGCCGCCCACCCGGCGCATCAGGAACATCCAGATCGCGACCATGACGCCGAGCGGGAGGACCCAGCCGAAGAAGAGGTCGCGCAGGAACGTCGACTCGATCTTGCCCGTGAACTCGACCCGGTGCGCCTCGAGCTCGGTGATGAGCCGCCCATCGTCGATGCCGGGAATTCGGGTGACGGTGAAGACGCGGACTTCGGAGCTCGAGCCGAGCAGCTCGCGGAGCCGGTCCCGGGCGCCGCCGGGCGCGGTCGGCAGGGCGTCGGGCTTCGCGACCCCCCGGATCTCGCGGTCGGTGATCGCCACACGCTCGATTTTGTCGGCCCGCAGCAGCTCGAGGAACTGCGACATCGACAGCTCCACGGTCCGGGGCGCCAGGAGCCAGGACTGGAGGAACGACAGCACGACCATCGTGACGAGCAGGTACGCGAGTGTGAACTGGAAGCGCTGGGACAGCTGCGGCTTCATCGAGGGCCTCAAAGGGTGATGCTAGCCTCGGGGATGCAGTGTGTCAAACGCGCGCGGGCGCTTTTCTCCTTGACACTCCAACCGCTTTGACCTAAAAGTTGGCGCTGATCGGGCCTGTGAATTCGCGAACAAGCGCATCGAGAGCTTAGGGTCGGCCAACGTCGCTGTTGAGCTCTAATCCGGGAGCCAGGGTGAGGGGTCTCCACGTGGTCCGGCAGGCCGTCCGGGCGGCCGTGCCGGTGGCGGCTCTGCTGCTCGCGGCGACCGCGCTGCCGGCCGCGGCCCAGGAGGCGGCCAGGGAGCCCGCGTACCGGGCCTTCCCGTTGATCGGCTCTCGGCTCGCCGTCTGGGCGATCGCGCAGCTCCACCTGAACTTCGCGGCCTTCATCCTCGGCGTGCCGATCTTCGCGGTGATCATCGAGATCATCGGGTGGCGCACGGGTGCCCCGCGCTACGACTGGCTCTCCCACGAGTTCGTCAAGCTCATCTTCGCCGCCTTCTCGACGACCGCGCTCCTGGGCGCGTTCCTCCTGTTCCTGTTCGTCGGCTACTACCCGAAGTTTTGGGCGTACATGACGTCGATCTTCTTCCCGACGTACTGGATCTACGCGCTCCTCTTCTTCGCCGAGACGTTCACGGTCTACCTCTGGTACTACGGCTGGGAATGGCTCAGCGGACCGCGGAAGTGGGTCCACGTCAGCCTGGGCGTCCTCTCGAACCTGTTCGGCACGGCGATCCTCCTCATCGGGAATTCCTGGGTCACCTTCATGATGTCGCCCGCCGGCGTCACCGAGACGGGCGCGCTCAAGGGGTCGGTCTGGGCGGCGATCAACAACTCCACGTGGATGCCGATCAACATCCACCGGTTGATCGCCAACATCGTCTTCGGTGGCACGATCGCCGCGGCGTACGCCGCGTTCCGCTTCCTCAACGCGACGACCGACGAGGAGCGCGCGCGCTACGACTGGATGGGCTACGTCGGCAACTTCGTCGCGCTCTCGGCGTTCATCGTCCTGCCCTTCGCCGGCTACTGGCTCGGCCGCGAGATCTACGCCTTCAACCAGACGATGGGCATCACGATGATGGGCGGGTTCATGTCGTGGCTCTGGATCATCCAGGCCATCCTGATCGGCGTCCTCTTCCTCGGCTCGAACTACTACCTCTGGCTCGGGATGGAGCGGATCCCCGGCTCCGAGCGCTACCGGAAGTACGTGCCCTACATGCTGACGATCCTGGCGATCGGCTTCATGGTGTGGGCGACGCCGCACAGCCTGATCGTGACCCTCGAGGAGGCCCGGGCGATGGGCGGCACGCACCATCCCTTCCTCGGCTTCTTCGGCGTCATGTCGGCCAAGAACACGGCCGTGAACCTCATGATCCTCACGACGTTCCTCTCGTACGTCCTGTACCGCCGGGCCAACCGGCTCTCGATCCGGCCCTGGGTGGTGATCGGGATGGCGATCCAGTGGGCGGCCTTCGCCGTCGCCGCGGCGATCGTCGTCTTCTACGGGGTGTACGGCTATTTCGTCGAGTCGATCGTGCGGATCGGGTTCTCCGTCTACCAGGTGGGCGCGGTCCTCGGCGCGATCGTTCTGGTGATGACGATCGACGTCCCGATGTTCCGCGGCGCCAAGTCCACCGGCGCGATCCGATGGGGCAGCATCCCGGCGCGCTCGCAGTACGTGCTGATCCTGCTCGCCGTCACCTTCACCTGGCTCATGGGGCTCATGGGCTTCGCGCGCTCGGGCATCCGGCAGTACTGGCACGTCTACGGCATCCTGCGCGACACGTCGGTTGACGCGGTGACGCCGGCGCTCGGCTACGCGGCCAACATGATCACGACCGTCACCATCGTCTTCTTCGCGCTGGTGATGTTCATCTTCTGGCTCGGCGGCCTCTCCGAGAAGGGCAAGCCGGGGGCGCACGGCGCGGCGGCGATGCCGGTGATCGCCGGCGGGAGCGAGGATCCTCGCTAGTGTCCCGTCTGAAAAGTCATGTTAACGACTGCCGCGCTCGCGCCGCGCAGCGGCCGACGGGCAGGTGCGGCAGGGGTCGACGGGACCCGTTCCCGCCCGTGGGCGACGGACACCGTGTCCCCAAATGGAGCCCAGCCGCAACGGGGCAGCGCACGCGTGCCGCGTGGTCCCGCGATCCCTGCCGCGCGTGCCCGTCGGCCCCGGCGCCGTGCGCTGGCGGGCGCTCAACATGACTTCGAGGACGGGACACTAGCGATGCGTGTTCCCGTCGGGCTCAAGCTCAGCGTCTTCTCGCTGGCCGTCATGGGCGTGTACACGTACTTCGCCAACTCGATCCCCCAGATCGAGTCCAAGCCCCCCGAGGAGCTCTCGCTGGAGGGTGGCAACGTCACGCCGGCGCAGCTGGTCAAGGCGGGCGAGCAGATCTTCCACACGAAGGGGACCTGCGAGGTCTGCCACAAGATCGGCGAGAAGGGCACGCGCGCCCCCGATCTCGCCGGGGTCGGCGCCCGCGCCGCCAAGCGCAAGCCCGGCCAGAGCGCCAAGCAGTATCTGATCGAATCGCTCCTCGATCCCGGCGCCTACCTCGTCGAGGGGTATCCGAACATCATGCCGCGCGTCGACAAGCCGCCGATCGGGCTCAACCGATCCGAGCTCTGGGCGGTGGTGGCCTTGCTCGAGTCGCTCGGGGGCAGCGTCGACGTCAAGCTCGATGACATTCCCAAGACCGCCGGGGCCCCGGCGGTCGGCGGGACGGCGGCCGAGCTCAAGCTGCCCGGCGACCCGAAAGCGGGCGAAGCGGTGTTCGCCGGCAAAGGGGCGTGCATCGCCTGTCACAAGGCGGGCAAGGTCGGCGCCGCGCAGGTCGGGCCCGATCTGTCGCAGATCGCGCGGATCCAGACGCCCGAGTACATCATGGGCAAGATCCTGAACCCCTCGGCGATGGGCACCGTGGCGGGCTACCCGAAAGGCGTCATGCCACCGATCTTCGGCCAGACCCTGACGGCGAAGGAGTACGTGGACCTCGTCTCCTTCCTGCTGACCCTCAAATGACGCCGGCATGAGCGTCCTCCGCTCGCGCTTCGTCCAGGCCGTCGTCATCCTCGTCGGCGCCTTCCTGGCGCTGCGCTTTGGCATCCGTCCGCCGGCGCCCTGGAGCGTGATCCAGATCTACATGGCGGTGGTGTTCCTGGCGGTGCTTATCTTCGTCTCCTCCGACACGGACTCGTGGCGCTCCTTCGTGAACCCGATGCGCGCCGCGCTGGTCGACCCGAGCCAGCGGCCAGTGCGCATCGTGCTCGCGGTCGCGCTGCCGATCCTGCTCGGCTACTACGCCTACACGCAGGCGGCGGCCAGGCCGCAGGCGCCCGCCGAGCTGCGCGCGGTGCATCCGGCGCCGCCGGGCTCGATCCAGTTCCGGGGCAAGGAGATCAACATCGCGGGCGTCGACAACCCGCTCCGCAAGGACGTGGCGACCTTCAAGAGGAACGTCGCGGCGGGCGGCGAGATCTACGTTCGGAGCTGCATGTTCTGCCACGGCGACAATCTCGACGGCCACGGGCTCTTCGCCTCCGCGCTGAACCCGCCGCCGGCGAATTTCGAGGACCCCGGGACGATCGCGATGCTGCAGGAGTCGTACCTCTTCTGGCGGATCGCCAAGGGCGGGCCGGGGTTGCCCAGGGAATCGACGCCGTGGAACTCGGCGATGCCGGCGTGGGAGGATCGCCTGACCGAAGAGCAGATCTGGCAGGTCATCGCCTATCTGTACGACGCGACCGGCCAGGAGCCGCGGCGCTGGGAGACGGCGCACTGATGCGTGCGATCGTCCTGGTCGGCGCGCTCGCGAGCGCCGTCTTCCTGTTCGCGAGCGCTTCACCAGCGGGGGCGCAGGCAGGGGAGGCCCAGGCGGGGAGGGCCGTGTACGAGAGGAAGTGTGCGCTGTGCCACGGGGAGAAGGGCGACGGCAAGGGGCCGGGCGCCGACCTCCTCGACCCGCGGCCGCGCGATTTCACCACGGGGATCTACAAGATCCGCACCACGGTGAACAAGACGCCGACCGACCGGGACCTCTTCGACGTGATCACCCGCGGCATGCCTGGCACCTTCATGCCCGCGTGGGACGTCCTGCCCGAGAAGGACCGCTGGAACCTGGTCGCCTACCTCAAGGCGTTCGCCGCGGACAAGTTCAAGGAGGCGCCGAAGAAGCAAGAGCTGCCGAAGGAGGTCGCCTCGTCGCCGGAGTCGATCAGGCGGGGCAAGGAGATGTACGAGGCAATCGAGTGCAACAAGTGCCACGGCGCCGAGGGCCGGGCCGACGGCCCTTCGCGCCCCGAGCTCAAGGACGAGTGGGGACATCCGATCCGGCCCGCGAACCTGACAAAGCGTTGGACCTTCCGCGGCGGAGGCGGCCGCGCGGAGATCGCGATGCGGCTCACGACCGGCGTGCTGGGCACGCCCATGCCGTCGTTCATCGACTCGGTGGAGAAGCCCGACGACATCTGGCACCTGGCGAACTACCTCGCGTCCCTCGGGCCCGAGTCGCCCCACTACGCGACGCTCCTGACCGCCGAGGCGGTGAACGGCGACATCCCGGCCGATCCCGTCGCGGAGTTCTGGAAGCGGATGGCGCCTCAGAACATTCCCCTGGTGGGGCAGGTGACCATCGACCCACGGAACTTCAACCCCTCCATCGACATGGTGGCGCTGCGGGCGGCGTGGAACGACAAGGAGGTCGCCTTCCACGTGACCTGGGACGACCCGACGCAGTCGGGGGCGGACGCCGCGAAGAAGGCCTCTCCCGACGTCGTCTCGCTCCAGTTCCCCCAGAAGGTCGCGGAGGGCGCGGACCGCCCGTACTTCCTCATGGGCGGAGACGCGGACGCCGTGTATCTGCTGCGGTGGGAGAACGGCAAGGGCGCGACCGAGGCGAGCGCGAACGGGCCGACCCGGATCGTGCCGCTCGCAGGCGGCGAGGTGACGGGCCAGGCCGCGTACGCGAACGGCCAGTATCGGCTCGTCCTCAAGCGGCCGCTCGTGTCCAAGGGCCCCGACCGGCCCACGTTCCAGCCGGCGGTCTTCCTGCCGATCGCGTTCCAGGCTTGGGACGGCGGCGCGGGGGAGACCGGGGCCAAGATGTCGCTGACCTCGTGGTACTATCTGCGGCTGGAGGAGCCTCAATCGAGCCGCCGTTTCGTCGTTCCTCCGGTCGTGGCGATCCTCACGTTCGCGGCGATGCTGCTCGTGGTTCGCGTCGCGAACAGACGCGCGTAACCTCGCGGAGGATGGTAGTGCGAGCCGAGCGGCGGCCGCGGAGGCTCGGCGACGCGAGCCGCGAGGCGAGGCTGAGAACCCAGTAGTGCGAGCCGAGGCGAGCGGACGAAGAAAAGGAGTCAGAGCAATGCGGAGAGCACTCGGAGTCGTCCTGGCGGCGGCGCTCGTCGCGGGCGTCGCGCTGTTCGTCCAGCGCCCCGACCCTGTGGACGCCCAGGGAGGGGGCACCGTCGAGGTCACGGTCACGTATAACGGCGCGCCCGTCGTCGAGAAGCTCAAGGTCAACAAGGACACCGAGAAGTGCGGGACCGAGGCCGTGATCGAGAAGGTCGTGGTCGGCGGCAACAAGGGCCTGGCCAACGCGGTCGTCTCCGTCCCGACCGCCAAGGGCGCGCCGAAGATGGCGAAGGCGACGGTCGACCAGCATGGCTGCAAGTTCGTGCCGCACGTGACCGCGATGACGCCGGGCGACCTCGAGCTCAAGAACTCCGACGACATCCTGCACAACATCCATACGTACTCGACGGCGAACCCGTCCATCAACAAGGCGCAGCCGAAGTTCAAGAAGGTGATGATGGAGAAGTTCGAGAAGCCCGAGATCATCAAGCTCACCTGCGACGTGCACAGCTGGATGCTCGGCTGGGTGGCGGTCCTGCCGACCCCGTTCTTCGCGGTCTCGGACGCCAGCGGCGCGGCCAAGATCGAGAACGTGCCGGCGGGCAAGCAGACCGTCGAGGTCTGGCACGAGACGCTCGGCAAGCAGACGAAGGAGGTCGACGTCAAGGCGGGCCAGGTGGTGAAGGTCGGGTTCGAGATGAAGAAGTAGGGCGAGGAGGCTCGCGAGCATGCTCGACTGGTGGCTGCCAGAGAACGTGTCGACGTACGGAGCGGAGATCGACTGGCTGTTCCATCTCATCTACTACATCACCGGCGCGACGTTCGTCCTCGTCTTCGTCACGATGCTCGTGTTCATCGTGATGTACCGCGACCGGCCCGGGCGGACCGCGCGGTACACGCACGGCAACACCCCGCTCGAGATCGCGTGGACCATCGTGCCGGCGCTGATCCTCGTGATCCTGACGGCCCTCAGCGTGCCGGCGTGGTCGAGGATCAAGATGCAGGTACCGGCGAGCGACTTCGACGTCAACGTGACGGCGAAGCAGTTCAACTGGCAGGTCGGCTACCCGGGGAGCGACAAGGTCTTCCTCGACGAGATGCACGTGCCGGTCAACAAGGTCGTCCGGGTGCACCTGAGGTCGCAGGACGTGATCCACAGCTTCTTCGTCCCGCAGTTCCGCATGAAACAGGACGCGGTGCCGGGCCGCGAGATCGTCCAGTGGTTCGAGGTGGTCAAGCCGGGCAAGTACGAGTGGCCGTGCGCGGAGCTGTGCGGGTTCGGCCACTCCGGGATGCGCGGCTGGATCTACGTGCACACGCCCGAGGACTACGCCAAGTGGGCGGCCGAGAACCTTGAGGGAAAGGGCAAGCAATGAGCGCCACCAGCGCGACCGCGCATGCGCACGTCGAGCCCGCCGGGCACCACGAGCTCGGTTTCGTCCGGACCTACATGTTCTCCACGGACCATAAGATGATCGCCCGGCAGTTCCTGTTCCTCGGGCTCTCCATGATGATCATCGGCGGCCTGCTGGCGCTGGTCGTCCGCTGGGAGCTCGCGTGGCCCGAGACGCCCGTGCCAGGGCTGGGGATGATCCTCACGGAAACCGGGGGGATCCTCGAGCCCTCGCAGTACAACATGGCGTTCACCATGCACGCGACGATCATGATCTTCTTCGTGATCATGCCGATCCTGGCGGGCGCCTTCGGGAACTTCTGCATCCCGCTGATGATCGGCGCCCGTGACATGGCGTTCCCGTTCCTCAACATGCTGTCGTTCTGGGTCGCCGCGGTCGCCGGCGTGCTCATGCTCGCCGGCTTCTTCGTGCCGGGCGGCCACGCCGCCGCGGGGTGGACCTCCTACGCACCGCTCTCCGCCGTGCCGGAGTACACGGGGGTGAACTGGGGGCAGAACCTCTGGTGCATCAGCCTCTTCGTCCTCGGCATCTCGTCGATGATGGGCGCGATCAACTACATCACGACGATCATCAACATGCGGGCGCCGGGCATGAAGCTCTTCCGGATGCCGCTCGTGGTCTGGTCGCTCTTCATCACCGCGATCCTGCTCTTGCTGGCGCTGCCGGTCCTCACCTCGGGCGTCGCGATGCTCCTGTTCGATCGCACGCTCGGGACGAGCTGGTTCAAGCCGTCGGGCGGCGGCGAGCCGCTCCTCTGGCAGCACCTCTTCTGGTACTTCGGTCACCCCGAGGTGTACATCCTGATCCTGCCCGCGATGGGCATCGCCTCGGAGATCCTCCCGGTCTTCTGCCGCAAGCCGATCTTCGGCTACCACGCGATGGCGTTCTCGATGATCGCCATCGCGTTCCTCTCGTGGGTCGTCTACGGCCACCACATGTTCGTGAGCGGCATGAACCCGGCGCTCGGGATGGCGTTCACCGTGACCACCATGATCATCGCCGTGCCGTCGGCCATCAAGACGTTCAACTGGCTCGGCACGCTCTGGGGCGCCCGGATCCAGTTCACCGTGCCGATGCTGAACGCGCTCGCGTTCGTCTCGATGTTCGTCATCGGCGGGCTCTCGGGTATCTTCATGGCCTCGACGCCGGTCGACATCTACATCCAGGACACGTACTTCATCGTCGCGCACATCCACTACGTCGTCTTCGGCGGCTCGATCTTCGGTGCGTTCGCGGCGATCTACTACTGGTTCCCGAAGATGTTCGGCCGGATGACGAACACGGTCCTGGGGCACCTCCACTTCTGGCCGACGTTCGTCTTCTTCAACCTCACGTTCTTCCCGATGCACATCATCGGCGTCGGTGGCCAGATGCGGCGCATCTACAACCCGATGCAGTACGAGTTCCTCCAGCACCAGCAGCACTGGAACGTGTTCATCACGATGTCGGCGCTCGCTCTCGGCCTCGGGCAGATCCCCTTCGTCATCAACTTCTTCTGGTCCCTCTTCGCGGGGAAGAAGGCGCCGCTGAACCCATGGAACGCGAACACGCTCGAGTGGACCGCGGCGTCGCCGCCGCCGCACCTGAACTGGGGGCCGACACTGCCGACGGTGTACCGCGGCCCGTACGAGTACAGCTCACCCGAGTCCAGGGACGACTGGCTGCCGCAGACCGCGCCGCCGGTCACCGCCGCGGGAGCGCGGCGCCACTGAAACGGGTGAGGGCGGTGGCGCACCGAGTGGCGCTCGTCACGCTGGCGGCGACGTTCGTGCTGATCCTCTTCGGGGGGCTCGTCACGAACACGGGCTCGGCCCTGGCGGTGCCGGACTGGCCGAGCACGTTCGGCGACAACCTCTTTGTGTTTCCGTGGTCCCAAATGGTTGGCGGGATCTTCTACGAGCATGGCCACCGGCTCATCGGCGCTCTCGTGGGGCTCTTGACACTCGGCCTGGCCGCGACGCTCTGGCGCACGGGTGGGCGGCTCCGCTGGCTCGGCCTGGCCGCCGTCGCGGCCGTCGTGGCCCAGGGCGTGCTCGGCGGGCTCCGCGTGGTGCTCCTGGCAGACACGCTCGCGATCGTCCACGGGAGCCTGGCCCAGGCGTTCTTCGGATTGCTCTCGGCGATCGCGCTCCTCACCTCGCGCGCGGCGGAGCGCCCACCGGGGGACGTGGACCCGTCGCTGCGCTCACTGACGCTCGGCGCCGCCGGCCTCGTGTACCTTCAGATCGTGCTCGGCGCCCTCTTGACGCACGCGGGCTGGCTCGCGCTCCATCTCGCGGGTGCCGTGGCCGTCTTCGCGGTCGTGCCGACCGTGACCGCTCGGCTCCGGCGGAGCGCTGATACCGTTGCCGCCCCCGTCGCCCGGACGCTCCTTGCGCTGCTGGGCGTCCAGCTGTTCCTCGGCGTCGGGAGCTACCTCGCGCGATTCTCGCCGATCGGGATCCCGGGCGGGCAGACGACGATGCTCGTTCTGCCGGTCGCCCATCGCCTCGTCGGAAGCCTCATCTTCGGCGCCACGGTGGTGCTCGCCGTGCGTGTCGGCTCGCGGGTCCCGGAGGTGACGGTGGGACGGGAGCGGGGCCGGGTCGCGCCTCCCGTGAGCGCGACATGAAGAACGGAGCCGGGGCGCGCCTCGACGGCGGCCTCGCGGTGTCGGCTCCCACGGTCATGGCCGCCTCGATCGCGCGCGAGCGACGCCGGGTCCTCGCCGACCTGGTCGCCCTCGCCAAGCCGCGGGTCGTTCTCATGATCCTCGTGACGGCGGCCGTGGGCTATTACGTCGGGCTGGCGGGCGCGCCGGACTACGCGCGACTGCTGCACCTCCTGGTCGGCACGCTCCTGGCGGCGGGCGGATCGCTCGCGCTGAATCAGTACTGGGAGCGCGACGTCGACGCGCGCATGGAGCGCACCCGGGCGCGGCCTCTGCCCGACGGCCGGCTCGCGCCGCTCGAGGCGCTCCTGTTCGGGAGCGCCCTCACGGCCCTGGGCCTCGTCTACACCGCCGTGTTCATCGGCGGGCTCGCGCTCGGCGTCACCGCCGCGACCGCGGCGCTCTACCTGTTCGTGTACACGCCGCTGAAGCTCAGGACGCCGCTCTGCACGCTCATCGGCGCCGTGCCCGGGGCGCTCCCGCCCGTGACGGGCTGGGTGGCGGCCCGTGAGGACCTGGGCGTGGGCGCCTGGGTCCTGTTCGGGATCCTCTTCCTCTGGCAGCTCCCGCACACGCTCGCGATCGCGCGGCTCTATCGTGACGACTACGCCCGCGCCGGCGTCCGTCTGCTGCCGGTCGTGGACGCCGAGGGAAGCAGCACCGAGCGGCAGATCGTGACGGGGTGTCTCGCGCTCCTCGTCGTGAGCCTCCTGCCGACGCTGATCGGGCTCGCGGGCGCGGTCTACTTCGTCGGGGCGTTCCTGATGGGAGCAGCGTTCGCCGCGCTGGGCACCTGGCAGGCGTTCGTGCCCTCGACCGGCTCGGCGCGCCGCGTGCTCCTCGCGTCGCTCCTCTACCTGCCAGCGCTCCTGGCGCTCCTGGCGTTCGACAAAGCCTGAGATGACCACGACCCGCACCTCGCTCAGGCCACCCGCGGAACGACCCGACCTCGCGGACCCCGGTGGTTGGAACGAAAAGGGACATGAGGAACAGAGCCGGATCGCACCTCGTCTCGGGCCACCCACGAATCGCGCCGGCCTCGCGGACCCCGCTACAAAGACCCGCCAGACACTCCGGGTCCTGCTCATGATCATCGCGGCGCTCGTCGTCGCGTCGTTCCTCGTGGGGATCCGCTGGTGACGCAGGGGCTCCTCGAGGCGCCGCCCAAGCGCGGGCCGGTCACGGACCGGCCGAACGGGCCCGTCGGGCCACCACCCCCGCCGACGGGCGGCGGCGACGGGCCGGACCGCGAGCCGTCGCCGCGGCGACCCGTGCTCGACAATATACAGTTGGCCGTCCTCTTCCTGATCGGCGGCGAGGTGATGTTCTTCGCCGCGTTGATCGCGGCGCTCTTCGTCACGCGGCTCGGTCAGCCCCTCTGGCCGCCGCCGCACCAGCCGCGGCTCCCCGTGGGCGTCACCGGCGTCAACACGCTCGTGCTCCTCGCCTCGAGCGTCATGATGGCGCGCGCCGTCGGTGCGCTCGCGCGCGGCGAGGAGAGCCGTCTGGTGAAGCGGCTCGCCGCCACGGCTGGCCTCGGCGCGCTCTTCCTGCTGGTCCAGGGCTACGAGTGGGCACGCCTGATCGGCTTCGGGCTGACGGTCTCGGCCGGCACCTACGGCGCCACCTTCTACACGCTGATCGGCGCTCACGCCGCGCACGTCTTCGGGGCCCTGGTCTGGCTCTCGGTGACGCTGGTACTCGCCTCCCACGGCCGCTTTGCGCACGGCCGGACGGCGCCGGTGAAGGCGTGCGCGATGTTCTGGCACTTCGTGGTCGGGCTGTGGCCGATCCTCTACGTCGCGGTCTACCTGCTCTGAGCGCTGCCGTGAGCCCGGCGCGCAACGACCACGACACGCTCAAGGAGACGATATGAGCCCGTCAGCCTCCGTTCACTCGGCCATCGAGCCGGCCGAGACACCGCTCACACCCGAGAGCTGGGGCAAGCTCGGCATGTGGATCTTCCTGGCCGGCGACGCCGTCGGCTTCGGCGTCCTGCTGGCGTCCTACGGCGGGATGCGGGCGACGAGCGCCGACTGGCCGAACCCGTACGACGTCCTCGGGATCAACCTGACCGCCGCGATGACCTTCCTTCTGATCTGCTCGAGCGTCACGATGGTCAAGGCGCTCGAGTGGCTGGGCGGGGGCGACCGGACCAAGTGCCGGATGTTCCTCTTCTTCACCGCGCTCGGCGGCGCGATCTTCGTGTGCTGCCAGGCCTACGAGTGGTCGAAGCTCATCCACGAGGGGCTCCACATCAACGGCAACCCGTGGGGCGCGTCGCTCTTCGGCACGTCCTTCTTCCTCATCACGGGGTTCCACGGCCTGCACGTCACCGGCGGCGTCATCTACCTCGTCTCGATCATCCGGTACGTCACGAACCGCCCGTCGCCGGCGGCCAGCTACAACGCCGTCGAGATCACCGGGCTCTACTGGCACTTCGTCGACCTCGTGTGGATCATGGTGTTCACCTTCATGTATCTCATCTAGGGGGCCGAGGCGATGGCGGGCGCAGAGCACAAGCACCCCAACTACATGGCGATCTTCTGGTACCTCGCGATCCTCACGGCGATCGAGATCGCGGTGATCTACGCGCCCCTGCCGAAGGTGACGATCGTCGTCCTCCTGTGCGGGCTCGCGCTCGGCAAGGCCGCGCTCGTGGCGATGTACTTCATGCACCTCCGGTTCGAGACGCGCACGCTGGGCCTGGTCGCGATCACCCCGCTCATGATCGCGACGCTCCTGGTGTTCCTGCTCCTCCCGGACGGCCTGGCCGTCGCGAAGCGCACGGTGGGCGTGAAGGCCGCCGTGAGCGCGCCCGCCAAGCACTGAGTGGCGGGGGCGCGGAGCTCCGAGGTGCGGCATGGCGCGCGAGCGTCGAGCGGTCCGCGTGCGGCGGGCCTTCGGGCGGGCGGCGCGCCTCCTGTGTCCCCGGTGCGGCGCGGCCCCGATGTTCCGAGGCTGGTTCCGGATGGCGCCCGTCTGCTCGGCCTGTGGTCTCCGCTTCGAGCGGGCGCAGGGCTACTTCGTCGGCGCGATCTACCTCAACTACGCGGTGACGACGTTCCTCGTGATCGGAGGTTACGTCCTGCTCTGGGCGTTCACGGAGCTCACGACCGCGGCGCAGCTCGCCCTGTGGCTCCCCGTGGTCGTCGTGTTTCCCCTGTGGTTCTTCCGCTACAGCCGGAGCTTCTGGCTCGCCCTCGAGTACGCCGTCAACCCCGAGTCCTAGCGGCGGTCCTCCTGGCGGCGCAGGCGCTCGGCGCGCCGGGCGTCGGCGCGGCGTACGAAGTCGTCGGCGTGGCGGACGGTGGCGCCGTGACCGGGACCCTGAAGTTCATCGGCACGCCACCCAAGCTCGAGCCGATCCCCGTCAACAAGAACCGGGACGTCTGCGGCGAGTCGAAGCCGCCCGAGGCGCTCGTGCTCGGCCCGGACCACGGCGTCAAGGGCGGTGTCGTGATGCTCGAGGGTGTCGCCCGCGGCAAGAAGGGAAGCGGCGACGTGCTCCTCGACAACCACAAGTGCCTGTTCGTCGCCCACGTCACGGCGGTGAGCCTCGGCGGGCGCGTCCACGTGAAGAACTCCGACCCGGTCCTCCACAACACTCACGGGTTCATGGGCAAGCCGACGGTCTTCAACGTGGCCCTGCCGAACAAGGACCAGCTGATCGATGTCACGCGGCGGCTCGCGAAGCCCGGCGTCGTCCACGTCCTGTGCGACGCCCACACGCACATGGCCGCGTGGATCCTCGTCCACGACAGCCCCTACGTCGCCGTCACGGACGAGCGCGGGGTCTTTCGGATCGCCGACGTCCCCCCGGGGACCTACAAGGTCACGATGTGGCACGAGGGCTTCCGGGGGAGGGGCGTCGACAAGGACGGCCGGCCGGTGTACGAGGAGCCGCAGACGGTCACGAGAGAGGTGACGATCGCGCCCCGCGCGGTGGCGACGGTCGACTTCGAGCTGCGATAGGGAGGGCCCATGTTCAAGCACATCTGCGTTCCGGTGGACAACTCGGACTACTCGAACCGGGCGATCGAGCTCGCCGTCGAGTTGGGCCGGACCTGCGGCGCCAAGCTCACCGGCGTCCACGTGTACGCGGCGCAGCTCCACGACTATCGGTTCAAGCAGATGGAGTACACCCTGCCGGACGAGTACAAGGACGAGCACGAACTCGAGCGACAGCGAAAGATCCACGACTCGCTGATCGCCATGGGCCTGCAGCTCATCTCCGACTCCTACCTCGACGTGATGGCCCGGCGTGCCGAGACGGCGGGGCTCGCCTTCGAGCGGAAGCTGATCGACGGCAAGCACTACAAGGTCCTGATCGAGGACTGCCTCGCCTCCGACTACGACCTGGTCGTCATGGGCGCCCTCGGCATGGGCGCCGTGAAGGACAGCCAGCTCGGCTCGGTGACCGAGCGCTTCGTCCGGAAGGTCCCGAAGGACACGCTGGTCGTCAGGAACGCCGATCGACTCTCGGATTCGCCGGGCGCCATCGTCGTGGGCCTCGACGGCTCGCCCCAGTCCTTCAACGGCCTCAGGCTCGGCATCGGCCTCGCCAAGGCCCTGGGCCGCCCGCTCCAGGCGGTCGCGGTCTACGATCCGTACCTCCACTATGCGATGTTCAACGGGATCGTCGGCGTGCTGAGCGAGAAGGCGTCGAAGATCTTTCGATTCAAGGAGCAGGAGCAGCTCCACGAGGAGATCATCGATACAGGATTGGCCAAGATCTACCAGTCGCACCTTGAGATCGGTCGCAAGCTCGCCGCCGAGGACGGCGTCGACCTGGCGATCACCCTGCTCGACGGGAAGTGTTTCGAAAAGGTTCTCACGTTCGCCCGCAAGGCGCAGCCGTGGCTCTTGATCCTGGGGCGGGTCGGGGTCCACTCGGACGAGCACGAGGTAGACCTCGGCTCGAACACCGAGAACCTCCTGCGGCTCCTGCCCTGCAACGTGCTCCTGACGGGCGGCAAGTTCTACCCACCGCTCGACGTCCGGGCCGAGGAGATCATCTCCTGGACCGAGGAGGCCGAGGCGCGCATGGAGCGCGTGCCGCCCCAGGTGAAGGGCGTGGCGCGCACGGCGCTGCTCCGGTACGCGATCGAGCAGGGCCACACGGTCATCACGAACAAGGTCATCGACGAGGCGATGGCGATCTTCATGCCGGCCCGGATGGCCGAGAAGATGCAGATCCTCGCGGAGGATCTCGCCGTGGCGAAGCTCCGCGCCGAGGCGCAGGTCGCGACGGCGATCTGTTCGGTGTGCGGCTACACGGTCAAGGGGCCGAACCCGGTCGTCACGTGCCCGGTCTGCAAGGCGTCCGCCGACAAGTTCCAGGTGATCTCCCGGGAGGCGGTCGAGACGATCGCCACCCAGGAGGGCGGCATCGAGGAGGAGGAGTCGATGCCGGGCGTGCGGGTGAAGTGGTCGGCCGACGCGCGCGACGCGCTCCGCGAGGTGACGGACGCGTACCTCCGCCGGCGCGCCAAGGCGCGGATCGAGAAGTACGCGCGCTCGCGGAAGATCCCCGTCATCACGTGTCAGCTCGCGCTGCCGATGATCGAGGAGACGGTGGGCCGCGAGAAGCTGGGGGCGGGCTGGGACACGCTCCTGGCGAGGACGCGGTTCGAGCCCGCCCAGGCGCCGGCGGTGGAGGGGAGCGGCTTCGTCTGGACCGAGGAGGCCACCGCGCGGCTCGGCCGTGTGCCCGCCGGGTTCATGCGCGACATGACGCGCGAGGAGGTCGAGCGCGTCGCGACCGAGAAGGGCGCGACGACGATCGACCTCGCGCTCTGCGAGGAGGGCATCGGGCACGCGCGGCAGACGATGAACGAGGTGATCGCGGGGTACGTCTCGAGCAAGAAACCTCGCTAGTCGGGCTGTGGGCATGGGGGGCTCCGCCGGAATCCGACTGCGCTCCGTGCGCACGTCCGACGTTCTCTGCACGAGGCGAGGGCAACGCTGACGACAACGGATTCCGCCGGAGCCCCCCACACCCCCAGCGGGAGCGGCATGTCTCTGCCTGCGAGGCCCACCCCTTCCACTCCTCCGCCATCGCCACCGCCGTCGTCCACATCCCCGCCGACCGGCGCGGTCAGTCCGTACACGGCGTACAGCGTGTCGTGGAACCTGACACAGCGGTGCAACCTCGAGTGCGCGCACTGCTACATGTCGGCGTTCGCGGGCGCCGACACGCGAGGGGAGCTCACCACCGGCGAGTGCCGTCGCGTGCTGGACGAGATCGCCCAGGTCAACCCGAACGTGTTCTTGATCCTCACCGGTGGCGAGCCGCTCCTGCGGCGCGACATCTGGGAGATCGCCGCCTACGCCGCCGAGAAGCGGTTCACGACGGTCCTCGGCACCAACGGCGTGCTGCTGGGCGAGCGCGAGGCGCGACGCATGCGCGAGCACGGGGTGCTGGGCGCGTCGATCAGCCTCGACTCCACCGACCGCGTCAAGCACGACGCGTTCCGCCACCTGCCGGGCGCCTGGGACGGCGCCGTGCGCGCCACGCGGGTGCTCGGCGATGCGGGCCTCGACTTCTCGCTGCACATGTCGGTGACGGACTGGAACGTCGGCGAGATCCCCGCGATGATCGACCTCGCGAAGGCGCTCGGGGCGAAGGTCCTGAACTTCTTCTTCCTCGTGCGGACGGGCCGGGGGCGGGACCTCACCGACGTCGACGCGACCGCCTACGAGCGGATCCTGACGTACCTGGCAACGGCTCAGAGCGTCGGCGGCACGGCCGCGGGGAGGTTCGAGGATCCGTGGTCGGCGCCGGTGGGCCGCGCGGACGGCCTGCTCATCCGCGCCAAGTGCGCCCCGCACTTCAGGCGAATCCTCTGGCAGCAGAACCCGTCGTCACCGCTCCTCCAGAACTACGCCCACGGCTCGTGCCCCGCGGGGAAGTACTACTGCCGCATCACGCCCGAGGGCGACGTGACGCCGTGCCCCTACATGCCGGTGGCGGCGGGGAACCTCAGGACCGCGAGCTTCGCCGAGCTCTGGCGCGGGGCGCCGGTCTTCGACAACCTGCGCGACCCGAAGCTCGGCGGCCGCTGCGGGGCGTGCGAGTTCTCGAAGATCTGTGGCGGCTGCCGGTGCCGCGCTTACGCGACGTACGGCGACTACCTCGCGGAGGATCCCGCGTGCGGCTACGCGCCCGGGGCCCACGGCGGAGCGGTCATCGAGCTGCCCGCGACGGTCACGTTCGGACTGCCGGTGGCGTGGGAGCTCGCGTGGGATGCGGACGCGCGCGAGCGGCTCCAGGCAATCCCGTCCTTCGCCCGCGGGATGGTCGTCAAGGCGGTCGAGGCGTATGCGCGCGGGCGCGGAGACGCCGTCGTCACGCGGGAGCTCTTGGCCGAGGTCCGGGCGAAGTGGGGCGGCCGGTTCCGGCCGTCGCGCCCGTGACCACGGTCGAGCGACGATTCCGCCAGGCCGCGTGGACGTACCTCGGCTACGGCATCGTGTACTGGGTCACCGCGCTCTATCTGCAGCTCGCGGTCTTCCCGGTGCGCGACCGGCCGCTCTTCTGGTTCGGCGTCGGGGCGCTGATCGCCGTGGGCGTCCCCCCGCTCCTCTACCGCCCGCGCCGGTGGTTCGAGCGCTGGGTGCTCTCGCGGCGCGACCTCGCCCGGATCCTGGCGGTCCTGGTCGCGGTTCGCGCGCTCTTCGTCGCGCGCCTCGCGCTCGTCGGCGCCGAGTCGATGCGCATGCCGACCTTCGGGGGCGCGGTGCCGCCGAGCCCGGCCGCCGCCTGGCTGATGGCGCTCGTCGCCGCCGTGACCGCCGCGATGCTGGCGCGCGCGGCGTGGTCCTCCGAAGGCGCCGCATGAAGAAGTACAAGGACATCGCGGGAGACGGCGGCTCGAACATCGTCGCCCAGGTCGAGGCCCAGCAGCGGAGGCTCAGGGCGCGTCTCGCCACCGTCCGCGCCGTCGTCGCGATCGTGTCGGGTAAGGGCGGCGTCGGCAAGTCGTCGCTCACCGCGAACCTCGCCTGCTGCCTGGCGCAGGCCGGCCTCCGGGTCGGCGTCCTCGACGCAGACCTCAACGGGCCCACGATGGCGAAGATGCTCGGCGTGCGCGGCCAGCGCCTCGTCCTGGCGTCGGGTGGCGTCGAGCCGCCGCGGACGTCGCTCGGCGTCAAGGTGATGTCCATGGACCTGCTGCTGCCGTCGGACTCGGCCCCCCTCCAGTGGAACGCGGTGACCCAGGACGAGGCCCATACCTGGCGCGGCTCGATGGAGGCGAGCGCGCTCCGCGAGTTCCTCACGGACACCAACTGGGGCGAGCTCGATCTGCTGCTGCTCGACCTGCCGCCGGGCACGGACCGGCTCCTCACCATCGCCGCGCTGGTGGAGCGCCTGGCGGGGACCGTCGTCGTCACGATCCCGTCGGATGTCTCGCACCTCGTCGTGAGGAAGGCCATCACGGTGGCGAGCCAGGTGAAGGCGCCCGTCCTCGGCCTCGTCGAGAACATGGCCGGGCTCTTGTCCGGCCCCGATGCCGCGCTGCTCGCCCGCGACGCGGGCATCCCCCTCCTCGGGCGCGTGCCCTTCGACCCGGCGCTCGCCGCCGCGGCGGATCGCGGCGAGCCCTTCGTCGCGGTCGCGCCGGAGAGCGCGGCCGCCCGCGCGCTCGTCGCGCTGGCGGCCGAGATCCAGGCGAGGATCACGGCGCTCGCGGCGTGAGCTCCGTGTCTGCCTGGTGGTGACATCGACGCCGAAGTTCTGCAGCGCCTGCGGCGGCCGGCTCGCGGTCGTGCGCGAGGAGGGACGCACGCGGCGGCGCTGCCGGCGCTGCGGCTTCACCGTCTACGGCAACCCCGTCCCGACGGCCGTCGCCCTCATCATGCGGGGCGGACGCGTCCTCTTGACCCGCCGGGCGCGCCCGCCCTACGCGGGGACCTGGGACGTGCCCGGTGGATTCCTCGAGGCGGGGGAGCATCCCGAGGCGTGCCTGCGTCGAGAGCTGCGAGAGGAGCTGGGGATGAGGGTCCGCCAGGCCCGCCTCCTCGATTTCGCCCTCGACCGCTACGGGCCGAGGGGGTTTCCGCTGCTCACGCTCGTCTACCGGGTGACGCCGGCGCCTGGTCGCCTCACACCCGGGGACGACGTGAGCGAAGCGCGATGGTTCCCGCGGAAGGCGATCCCGTACCATGCGATCGCGTTCCGAGGGCTGCGCCGCCTCCTGCGGCGCCGGATCAGCGGCAGGTGACGCCGGGCTCCAGCCGGTAGTTGGCGATCTGGAAGGTCTTGACGAAATCGTCCTCCCACGCCTGGATCGAGAGCCGCCCGAGCGGTGTCTCGCCGTCGAACCCGAAGACCGAGGCGCGTGCCCCCAAGTCGCGCAGCTTGACACCGCCCGCGATGTACGCGGCGACGGTCGGCCGGTCCGCGAAGACCGCGATCGTCTCGCGCACCGGCTGCGTCCCGGGCTGGCTCGTGGGCTTGAGCCAGTCGACGATGACCGTAAAGCCGTCGACGAGAGAATCGGTGACCAGCTCCGCGCGCTGAGTCATGCGTCGCAGCATGGGACCGACGTAACGGGAGAACATCGCGGCGGCGCGCCCGTCCATCTTCAGTGAGGCGAACTGGGGCGACGTCTCCTGGTCGACGTAGATCCGGAGCGAGAGATACCGGTCGTCTTTGGACGGGACGAGGTGCTTCGGCCGGAAGAAACCGATCGACTCCTTGGGAACCTCCAGCCAGGGCAGGCAGTGATAGATCCCCGCGTTGAGGTCGCGCAGCGCGGGCGCGTACTTCCGCGCGAGCGTGCGCGCCTTCTCGGACGTGTACTGGTCGACGGAGAGGATGCGGTCGTCGGGCGGCGCAGCGACGGCACGTCCGACGACGCCGAGGCCGAGCGCCAGGGCTGCCGTGAGCAGCCTAACGCTCAAGAATCTGGTCCTGTCTCACCGTGATGGGCCGACCCCACCAGTTCGCCGCGCGTGCCGCGTCGAGGTCCGCGCGCGTCACCTGCGGGCCCGTGCCCGGGCGGTTTGCGCAACCAGCCGACAGAAGGAGCGCCGTCTCGTGTCACCCTCCTCCGCGCTCGAATGCGGCCATGCTACCGTCGTCGTCGCGTCCGGTCAATCCGTGGTTCGTGCTAGACTCGACACCGAGCTCGTCGAGGAGATTCGCAATGCTCACGATCCACGCGTTGCCCGACGGCCGGCGCCGGCCCATCCTCATCATGGCGTTCAGCGGCTGGAACGACGCGGCAGAGGCCGCGACGACCGCCGCGCGCTACCTGGCCACCGCCTTCCGCGCCGAGAAGTTCGCCGAGATCGATCCCGAGGAGTTCTACCACTTCGGCCTCTCCCGCCCCTACGTCCGCTTCAAGGCGGGTTCGGAGACAGACCGAGAGATCGTCTGGCCCGCGACCGAGTTCTCGATCGCCCAGGTGCCAGACCTCGCGCGCGACCTGATCGTCGGCGTCGCGGCCGAGCCGCACCTCAAGTGGAAGACCTACTGCGCGACCGTGCTCGAGCTCGCGCGCCGGTGCGAGGCGACGGTGGTGCTGACGCTCGGCGCTCTCCTCGCCGAGGTCCCCCACACCCGCCCGGTCCGCCTGGTCGGCGGCGCGACCGACGCCGAGCTGGCCGCCCGGCTCGGCATCCGGCCCACCAGGTACGAAGGGCCCACGGGCATCGTCGGGGCGCTGAGCACGATCTGCCGCGACCAGGGGTTCACGACCGCGAGCCTCTGGGCGAACGTGCCCCACTACATCTCGGGGATCGAGAACCCGAAGGCGACGCTCGCCCTCGTTCGACGCGTGCTCCCGCTGCTCGGCGCTACCCTGGACCTCGTCGACCTCGAGGACGCGGGCAGGCAGTTCGACCAGAACCTGACCGAGATCGTCCGGCAGAACGCGAAGATCGCAAACTACGTCAAGAAGCTCGAATCGCGCGACACCGAAGAGCCGTCCGCGGAGCCCAGCCGGGGGAGTGACCTGCCGCCCGCCTCAGAGCTCGTCGCCGAGATCGAGCAGTTCCTGCGGCAGCAGCGGCCGGAGTGAGCGGGGTCGCGCGCGCGGGTGTCCTCGCCGGCTGTGTGGTTGCTGGCGCGCTGGCCGGGGGCGCTCTCGCGGGCGAGCGGGCCGACGTCGTCTGGCATCCGACGCATCCGCGCGTCGGTGACGTCGCGTGGCTCCACGTGCGAAACGTGCCGGAGGCGGCACGGGTCGAGGGCTCCGTTGATGGGAGGCCGCTGACCTTCTTTCCCTACGCGGGCGGTCACGCCGCCCTCCTGGGGATCGACCTCGAGGCCAAGCCCGGGGCACGACCGTGGGGGGTCGCCGTCCTCGAGCCCGAGCGGGAGCCGCGGACGGCGCGTGGCACGGTGCGGTTCGTGCCGCGGCGGTTTCCGGTGGAGCGCCTCACGCTCCCGCGACCGATGGTGGAGCTCGACCCCGACACCGAACGCCGCGCGGTGGCGGAGGCCCAGCGGCTCACCGCGGTGTTCAGAGCCATCACTGCCGACCGCCTCTGGCGCGGCCGGTTCACACGCCCCGTCGGCGGGACGCTGCCCGGCACCGGCTTCGGCGCCCGGCGGATCATCAACGGCGCACCGCGCTCGCCGCACGGCGGCATCGATTACTCGATGCCCCTCGGCACTCCGGTCGTCGCGGCCAACACGGGCCGCGTGGCCCTCGTCGACGAATTCTTCTTCCCCGGGCGCCTGGTCGTGCTCGACCACGGCCTCAGTCTCTACACGCTCTACTTCCACCTCGACTCGGTGACCGTCAGCGAGGGCGAGCGTGTCGAGCGCGGTCAGACCCTCGGGTCGGTCGGGGCCAGCGGTCGGGCGACCGGCCCGCACCTGCACTTCGGGGCCCAGGTCGGCACCGCGCGGGTGGACCCGGCGGCCCTCCTGGGCCTCGCCCTCGGCGACTAGAACATGGGGGGCCCCGACATGGCCCCCCAACCCCCCCAACGCTCGGAGCACCCCGGCGAAGCCGTGGCGCTCCTCGATGGCGAAGCCCGCGCTCGAACGGCGGTTACTCCAGCCGCGCCGATTGCGCCGGCGGAGCCGGCGCTCGAACCCGGTCAGTCCAACACGTCCCTAGCGACGCCGCCGAGCCTTCGCCTTGCCCCGGGCCTTCCTCGACTTTCCCGTAGTCTTCCGCCGCGCGGCCGCCTTCTTCTTCGCCTTGGGCCTCGGCTTTGCCTTCGCCTTGGGCTTGGCCGCCTTCGCAGGCGGGCGCGGGGCCGAAGGCATGCTCGGCGCGGGCGACGTCATGGGCGGGGGCGGGGCAGGTGCGGGCATCCAGGGCTGGGGCTCACCGAACGTTCGTTCCATCGTCTCCTCCCTGTGCGGCAGCAGTTGGCTGGCGCTGGCCCTACCCTGCCGTCCGCACTCGACGAGCGCAAGAGGGAAATTAGAGCGTGATTCTCCGCCGGAGGCGCGCGGCGTCGGCGCCGAGCGCGGTGTCGGACCAGACGGTGAGCGCCGAGCGAGTGAGCAGCGCGCGCACGGTCGCTCGAGGAATCTTGATCGGCGCCGTGACAGCGAGCGGATCCGGGTGCGCGGCGAGCGCGGCGAGGGTCGCGAGGCCGATCAGGAGGGGCCACGCGCACGCGAGCCGCATCCGCCACTCGCGCCGCGGGATCGCGAGCGTGTAGCGACACGCGACATCGTAGTGAGCGAGCGCGGTCGCGAGAAGCCGCCGGTAGAGTGGGCGCACGCGCGCGCCGGCCCCGGGCTCGAGGAGGTCCTTCGGGACCAGGCCGAGGGCCCCGAGGTCGGCCGCGGGCAGGTAGCAGCGGCCGTGTCGGAGATCGCTCGGGATGTCACGGAGCACGTTCGTCATCTGGAGGGCCTTGCCGAAGCTCACGCCCTCCTGACTCTTCTCGCGTAGGTCCCAGCGCCGGAGGCGTGGGCGGTGGGCGGCGTGCAGAGCCGTCCAGAAGGGGCCGACGCAGCCGGCGACGAGGTACGTGTAACGGTCGAGCTCGTCGAGCGTGTCGAGGGCGGCCAGGCTCGCGGCATCCTCCCCGGGGAAGCGGGCGAGGTCGAAGAGCATGCCGGTCGTCAGCGTGGCGAGGACCGCGCGGACTTCGGCGCGGTCCGCGGCCGGGAGCGCGTCGAGGCGCGCGAGCGCCTCGTCCAGGCGTTCGAGAAGCCGCCGCTCCGCGGCGTGGGCCTGGTGCGGCGCGCAGGCGCGTGCGACCGCGGCGACGTCGGACGCGGCGCCGGTGCAGGCGTGCCGGAGCGTCTCGACGTGTCGGACGCGCTCCTCCCGCGCGATGAGGCGCGTGTCGGCGACGGTGTCGGCCGCGCGCGCGAGCAGGTACGCGAGGCCGACCGGCTCACGGAGCGGGCGCGGGAGGATCGCGAGCGAGAGGTAGAAGCTCCGGCTGACCTGCCGCAGGAGGTCGCGCAGCAGGTCGTCGGCCATCCTACTCGTAGTCGAAGGGGCGCTTCGGCGGGTCGGGCGAGTCCTTCGCCTTCTTGAGGCCCTCCTGGAACTTTCGGTCGAGGACTTTGCCCTTCTGCCCTTCCGCCTCGACGCCCTGGCGGAAGCGCTCCTCGATCTGGGCCGAGCGCGAGCGCAGCTTGTCGAGCGCTCCGCCGAGGTCGGCGACCGTGCGCGTCGGAGGGGGCGGCTCGTGCGCGATCACGGCCCGGAGCTCCGGGTCCAGCGTGAGCTTGGCCTTGCAGCACGGGCACTCGATCCTGAAGGACTTCTCCGCCACGCGCTCACCGTAGCAGCGCCTCCGGGGACCGTCAAGCGGGGCCGCACCGGGGGTCTTGACCGGGCCGGAGACCGCCGTTAAACTCGCGCCGCTCCACACCCACTCCACCCCGAAGGAGTAACGAGCATGCTGAGAGTCCTGGCGACCCTCCTGATCTCGCTCACATTCGCGGCGGCCGCATCCGCCCAGCTCATGGACAAGAAGGCCCTCACCCTCGACGGCGCCAAGAAGCTCGCGGCGGCCGCCGAAGCCGAGGCGACGAAGAACAACTGGCGCGTGGTCATCGTCATCGTCGACGACGGCGGCCATCTCGTCTACCTCGAGCGGATCGACGACACGCAGACGGGCAGCATTGACGTCGCCATCGCGAAGGCGCGAGGCGCGGTGGCCTACAAGCGTCCCACGAAGGTCTTCGAAGACGCGGTCACCGGCGGCCGGAACGTCATCATGGCGCTGCCCCACGCGATGCCGGTCGAGGGCGGGCTGCCGCTCGTCGTGGACGGCAAGCTCGTCGGCGGCATCGGCGTCAGCGGCGTCACCTCGCAGCAGGACGGGCAGATCGCCAAGGCGGGCGCGGACGCGCTGCCGAAGCTGCTCGGCAGGTAGGCGCGCGGCGGCTCCGTCGCCATGCGACAATGCCGGCGATGGCGGAGCTCACCAACGACTTCTCCTGGTCGCGGAGCCGCGACAACGCCTTCCAGGAGTGCAAGCGCAGATACTACTATCACTATTACGGGGCGTGGGGAGGCTGGGACGCCGCGGCGCCCGAGGAAGTCCGACGGCTCTACGTCCTGAAGCAGCTCGCCTCCCGCCAGCAGTGGGCGGGGCGCGTCGTGCACGACGCGATCGAGATGGCCCTGCACGCCTTCGCGCAGGGCCGGGACATCCCCGTCGAGCCCTTCATCGCCGACGTCATCGAGCGGATGCGGGGCGAGTGGCGCTCCTCGAGGGCGGGCCACTACCGAGACACTCCGAAGTCGACCGCGCTCTTCGAGCACGAGTACCGGGTCGAGCTCCAGCCGGAGGCGTGGCAGGCGCTCAGCCGCAACGTCGCCGTGTGCCTCCGGAACTTCTTCCACCTTCCGCTCACAGCCGAGATCCGCACGACGGTGCCCGAGCACTGGTCGATCGAGCACTGGTCGAAGGTCTTCGACTTCGAGGGCACGGCCGTGTGGGTCGCGCCCGACTTCGGCTTCTGGACGCGCGACGGCCGCCTCGCCCTCGTCGACTGGAAGACGGGCGGTACCTCCCCGGACGGCGCGGCCTTCCAGCTGGGCTGCTACGCCCTGTACGCCCGCGACGTCCTCGGCGTCGAGCCCGCGCGTGTGGACCTCTTCGAGGCGAACCTCCGCGGGCCGGACGTGACGCGCATCCACTGGAGCGACGAGCGGCTCGAGGCGATCCGCGAGCAGCTCCGCCTCTCGATCCGGTCGATGAAAGCCTATCTCGTGGACCCGGCGGCGAACGTCGCGGTCGTCGCCGACTTCGAGAAGACCGAAGACCTGAGAATCTGTCGCTGGTGCAACTTCCGCGCGGTCTGCCGCCCCGAGCTCAACGCCTGAGGGGGAGGAGAGGGACGTGAGAGAGAACACGCTGAGGACGATCTGGGCGCGGGGCGAAGCCGTCGTGAACGGCTGGCTGTCGATTCCGAGCGGGTTCTCGGCGGAGGTCATGGCCCACCAGGGCTTCGACTCGCTCACCGTGGACATGCAGCACGGCGTCGTCGACTACCAGGTGGCCGTGACGATGCTCCAGGCGATCTCGACGACACCCGTGATCCCGTTGGCGCGCGTGCCCTGGAACGATCCGGCGCGCCTCATGAAGATCCTCGACGCCGGCGTGTACGGCGTCATCTGCCCGATGATCAACTCGCGCGCCCAGGCCGAGGCGCTCGTCGCCGCGTGCAAGTACGCGCCACGCGGCTACCGGAGCTGGGGCCCGGTGCGAGCGTCGATCTACGCAGGCGGCGACTACGGCGACCACGCCAACGACGACTTGATCGTCATGCCGATGGTCGAGACGGCCGAGGCCGTGAAGAACATCGACGAGATCCTGAGTGTGCCAGGGGTGGACGCGGTCTATGTCGGTCCGTCGGATCTCAGCCTGACGCTCGGCTGCAAGCCGCGCCTGGACCAGACCGACCCGCCCGTGGTGGAAGCCCAGCAGAGGATCGTCGAGGCGTGCAAGCGCCACGGCGTGGTCGCGGGCATCCACAACGCGACCGCGGCCTACGCGCTTCAGATGATCGCCGCGGGCTACCAGTTCGTCACGCTGGCCAGCGACAGCCGCTTCCTCGCCGCCAAGGCCGCCGAGGAGGTCGCCGCCGTGCGGAAGACCGGTGTCAGGGCTGGGAAGCTGCCGGCGTACTGACGCGTGACGGATCCACCGCCTCTTCGCCTCGACGACGCGTTGCGCGCGCGGGCGCGCGCCAACCTCGCCGCCTTCGAGCGGAGGTCGCTCGCGCGCGACGGCCGCCGCCCGGCGGCGGTCGCCCTCGTGCTGCTGGACGACGACGAGGGACGCGCGTGCTTCCTCCTGACCCGTCGCGCTGCATCGCTCCGCGCCCACGCGCGACAGTGGGCGCTGCCCGGAGGCCGGATCGACCCGGGCGAGAGCGCCGAGCGCGCGGCGCTCCGCGAGCTCCGGGAGGAGGTCGGGCTCGAGCGCGACGAGCCCACGGTCCTCGGGCTGCTCGACGACTACGGCACGCGCTCGGGCTTCATCATCACCCCCGTGGTCGTCTGGGGCGGTTCGGGCGCGGCGCTCGTCGCGAATCCCGCCGAGGTCGCGAGCGTCCATCGGGTGCCGCTCGCCGACCTCGATCGCCCCGACGTCCCGCGCCTGGTCACGATCCCCGAGAGCGACCGGCCCGTCATCCAGGTGCCGCTGCTCTCCACGCTGGTGCACGCGCCGACGGCGGCCGTGCTCTATCAGGTGCGCGAGGTCGTCGTCCATGGCCGCCCGACCCGGGTCGCCCACTTCGAGCAGCCGGTCTGGGCCTGGTGATGAGGTGATGAGAGGAGGGCGGACTCACGGCGGCTGGACGCGACGGCGGGAGAAGAACGGAGCCGGGTCGCACCTGGCTCAGGCCACCCACGGAGTGCCGCGGCCCCGCGGCCCCCGCTACAATAGTCCGTGATGGGCAGACTCGACGGGCAGGTGGCGATCGTCACCGGAGGCGGCAGCGGCATCGGCCGCGAAACCGCCAGACTGCTCGCAGCGGAGGGCGCGCACGTTGTCGTCGCCGGCCGGCGCAAGCCGCCGCTCAACGACGTGGTCGGCGAGATCCAGAAGGCGGGCGGCAAGGCGACCGCCCGGCAGGCGGACGTCTCGAGGCACGTGGAGGCGGGCGAGCTCGCCCACTGGACGCTCGCGACGCTCGGCCGGGTCGACGTCCTCGTCAACAACGCCGGCCACTCGAGCAGGGCCCGTTCGATCCGCTGGGTGGACAAGGACGAGTGGGACGGCGTGCTGGACGTCAACTTGAACGGCGTCTACGCCCTGACCCAGGCCGTGCTCCCGAGCATGATCGAGCGCGGGGGCGGAACGATCGTCACCGTCTCGTCGGTCGCCGCGCTCCGGCCGGGGCTCATCGGCGGCGCGCCGTACGGCGCCGCCAAGGCCGCCGTGCGGAACCTCATGGGCCACGTCCACACGGTCCTTCGTGACAAGGGGATCCGTGCGACGACGGTCATGCCGGCTGAGGTGGACACTCCGATCCTCGAGAACCGGCCATTGCCGCCGGACGCGAAGGCGCGGGCGACGATGATGCAGGCGGAGGACGTGGCGCGCGCGGTCCTCCTGTGCGTCACGCTGCCGCCGCGCACGGTGATCGAGGAGATCGTCATGAGCCCGACGATCTCCCGCGACATGAGCGCGGACATCGCCGCGGCGAGCCGCGCGGGCGCACCGCCGGGCGCCCCGTAGGAGGGACGGTCATGGCTGAGCCAGGATTCACGCTGATCGACGACGGTCAAGCGGTCGAGGTGGCCTACGGCGACGGCGTCGAGCGCGCCGGGCACGCGCAGCGCGCGGGGCGTCCCGTCGCGCTCGACCTCGACGAGCGCGCCGCGTACCTCGGCGTGCCCGCGAGCGCCCGCGCGGCCGCGCTCGCCTCGCTCGAGGCGCCGGACTTCACGCTGCCCGGTCTCGATGGGCGCCCGCACACGCTCTCGGCCCACCGCGGGACGAAGGTCCTCCTGGTCGCTTACGCGTCCTGGTGAGGGTGCCGTCTCGACCTGCCCGTGTGGCAGGCGATCCAGGAGGAGCTGCGGGGCTTCGGCTTCACCGTCGTCACCGTGGCGCTCGATCGGAGCCCCGAGGACGCCCGCCCCTGGATCGAGGCCGCCAAGCCGACGCACCCGTCCCTGATCGACACCCGCCACCTCGTCGCGGACCTCTACAACATGGTCAACGTGCCGACGATCGTCTGGATCGACGCGCGCGGCCGGATCGTCCGTCCGAACGACGTGGCCTTCGGCACCGACACCTTCAAGCACATCACCGGGCTCGAGGCCGCGAAGCACCTCGGGGCGCTCCGGGCATGGGTGAGGGGGGAGGCGCAGCCGCTCGCGGAGGCTCGCACCCGGGCGCTCCAGTCCCTGCCCACCGAGACGGACCAGCGGGCGCGCGCCGAGTTCGGCCTGGGCCAGTGGCTCGTCGAACGCGGGCGCGCCGAGGCCGCCGCGCGTCACTTCGAGCGGGCGGGTGAGCTCGCCCCGCACGACTTCACCATCCGACGCGGCACGATGCCGATGCGCGGCATCGATCCGATGGGATCCACGTTCCGAGAGATGCTCGGCGCGTGGACCAAGGCGGGGAACCCGTACTACCGACCTCTTCCGGAGTAGACCATGGGCATGCTGGATGGCAAGGCGGCGCTGGTGACGGGCGCCGGACGCGGGATCGGCCGGGGAATCGCGATCGCCCTCGCCAGGGCGGGGGCGAGGGTCGTCGTCAACGATCTCGGCGCGAGCCTGGCGGGCGAGGGCGGCGACACGCGTCCGGCCGCACAGGCGGTGGACGAGATCGTCAAGGCCGGCGGCACGGCGGCGCCGAACTTCGGCTCGGTCGCGGACTTCGCCGAGGCGACCGCGATGGTCGAGCAGGTGATCCGCACCTACGGTCGGATCGACATTCTCGTGCACGTGGCCGGGATCCTGCGCGACCGGATGATCTTCAACATGGCCGAGGGCGAGTGGGACGCGGTGATCGCGGTCCATTTGACGGGTATGTTCAACACGGTGCGGGCGGCCGCGGTCGCCATGCGCGAGGCGCGGGGCGGCCGGATCATCAGCATGTCGTCGGTCTCCGCGCTCGGCGCGCCGGGCCAGCCGAACTACGCCGCGGCGAAGGCCGGGATCCTCGGCCTCACGTGGTCCACCGCCAACGCGCTCGCGAAATACGGCGTGACCGCGAACGCGATCTTCCCGAGCGGCGCCACTCGCATGATCGACTCCACGCCGCGCGGTCGCGAGGTCTTCGCCGAGACCGGCAAGTGGCCGAGCGAGCTGGCCGCCGGGACCGAGCGCGACCCCGACAACGTCGCGCCCCTCGTCGTCTACCTGGCGAGTGACGGCGCCCGGCACGTCAACGGGCAGGTGTTCCACTCCTTCGGTTACGGCTACACGCTGCTCGCGCAGCCGCAGGCGGTGCGCCGGCTCGAGGCCGACCGGCGTCTCACGCCGGACGAGGTGGCGACGCTCTTTCCATCGACGCTCGGCAGAGGCCTCAAGCCGCCGCCGGGCACGCTCTTCGGCAAGACCCTCCAGGAGCGTCCCGCCGGAGAATGGAAAGACCTCGGGGACGGTGCGCGGTTCTGGCAGTCGCCGTGGGAGGAGCCGTGAAGACGGTCCTCTTCGTCTGCCATGCCAACACGTGCCGGAGCGTGATGGCCCAGGTGCTGCTCGAGAAGATGCTGGCGGAGCGGAACGGCCGTGCCCGCGTCCGGGTCCGGTCGGGCGGCGTCGGCCACACTGCGCGCGACGGCATGATCCCTTCTCTCGACGCCCGTCTTCTGCTCCGCGAGGACGGGATCCACCTCACGGAGACGGCGATCCTCTCCACGGATCTCCGCCGGCACCCGGAGGTCGTCGCCGCCGCCGACCTGATCCTGACGATGACGGCGCGGCAGAAGCTCGAGCTGGCCGCCCTCCCCGAGTCGGACGGGCGGCCGGTGTTCACGCTCAAGGAGTTCGTGGGCGAGGACGGGGACATCGCGGACCCGGTGGGCCAGGACGAGGACACGTACCGCGCCTGCCGCGACGAGATCAAGCGCTGCCTGGAGCTGTCGCTCGACCGGCTGCTCGTGACCATAGCCTTGGACCGATGACGCGACTTCGCGCCGTCGCTCTCGTGATCGTGGTCCTGGTCCTGGTGGCGTTGCTCCCGCCGGGCGCCGCGCCCCAGACGGCGAAGCGGTACCGTATCGGCGTCCTCAACACGGCGCTCGCCGCGAACTCTCCGATGGTCGAAGGGCTACGGGCGGGGCTCAAACAGCTCGGACTTCAGGAGGGCGACGTGAGCCTCGACGTCCGCTTCACGCGAGGCGACGTCATCGCCCTGTCGACGGCGGCGGAGGAGCTCGCGAAGGCGCCGGTGGACCTCATCTTCGCCAACGGCGACGTCGCCGCGCGGGCCGCGAAGGGCGCCACGTCGACGATCCCGATCGTCTTCACGGTCGTGCCCGACCCGGTCGCCGCGGGCCTCGTCAAGGACCTCGCGAAGCCCGACGGCAACCTCACCGGCGTGTCGAGCCTCACGACCGAGCTGGTGCCCAAGCGGATCGAGATCCTCAAAGCGCTGGCGCCGCGCGTGGGCCGTGTGCTGTCCATCTACCACCCCGATGATGCCGCGTCCCGGGCCGCCGCGGAGAAGGCGCAGGCCGTGGCGCCCCGGTTCAGGGTCGCCGTGCTGGACCGCGCGGCGCGCAACCCTGGAGACGTTGAGCGCGCCATGAAGGAGCTCCGCCCCGGCGACGGTCTCCTGCCGCCGGACCTCAGCTCGCTCGCGATCCCGGGGCGAATGCTCGAGCTGTCGCTCGCGCAGAAGGTCCCCGCCGTCTTCACGGCGGCGCTCTGGATCCAACAGGGCGCGCTCGCCGCCTACGGCTCGGACCCCTACGCGGAGGGGATCCAGGCCGCCGGGCTCGTCGCCAAGATCCTCAAGGGCGCCAAGCCCCAGGAGCTGCCGGTCGAGGGGGCCGGGAAGCTCGTCCTCGCGATCAACAGGGGGACCGCGGCCGCACTGGGCCTCCGGGTCCCCGACGAGCTCCTCAATCGCGCGGACCGCGTCGTCGAGTGACGCGGTGAGTGGCGGCCCTCCTCAGCGTCCAGCGGGAGAAGGCCCTGGCGGCCGGCGCGAAGATCGAGCAGTTCACCTCGGTCCCGGAGGCCAGGAGCAGCTCTCGCCTCGCCTGAACGAAGAAGGAGCTGAGGGCATGAACCGACGCGAGTTCCTGCACGCGACAGCGCTCGGCGGAACGGCTGCGTTCCTCGGGGCTCGACCCGATCCCGCGACGGCGGAGGTGCCCCTGGAGACGACCGGGATCAGGCTTGTGCAGATCCCGGGCATCTGTGTCGCGCCGCAGTACGTCGCCGAGGAGCTGCTGAAGGCCGAGGGTTTCGCCAACGTAGGGTACGTCCAGAAGCCAGGAGCGGAGGGGATCTACAAGGCCCTCGGCTCGGGCGAGGCCCAGATCAGCATGGCCTTCGCTCCCCCGTTCATCATCCAGGTCGACGCGGGGGAGCCGATCGTCCTTCTGGCCGGGGTTCACATCGGATGCTACGAGCTGTTTGGGACGGACCGCGTGCGGACAATCCGTGACCTCAAGGGGAAGGCCGTGGCCGTGCCCGCCCTGGGCTCGCCCCACCACACGTTCGTCGCCACCATGGGAGCGTACGTCGGGCTTGATCCCGGGAAGGACATCAACTTCATCGTCCACCCGCCCGCCGAGGCGATGCGACTCCTGGCCGAAGGCAAGCTCGACGCTCTGATAGGCTTCCCGCCGGTCCCGCAGGAGATGCGGGCGAGGAGGATCGGCCACGTCGTCGTTAACAGTGCGGTGGACCGCCCCTGGTCTCAGTACTTCTGCTGCATCGTGGCGGGGAACCGCGAGTTCGTTCGCAGGAACCCGGTTGCGACGAAGCGGGCGCTCCGCGCGATCTTGAAAGCGTCGAATGTCTGCGCCACGGAGCCGGCGCGCGCAGCCCGGCTCCTCGTGGACAAGGGCTTCGCCAAGGTTTACGACTATGCGCTCCAGACGATGAAGGAGCTGCCCTACGCGAAGTGGCGCGACTATAACCCGGAGGACTCTGTTCGTTTCTATGCCCTCCGCCTTCACGAGGCCGGGATGATCAAGTCCAGTCCCCAGAAGGTCATCGCCCAGGGCACCGACTGGCGCTTCCTGAACGAGCTCAGGAAGGAGCTGAAGGGATGATCCGCGCTGTGCCGGACCTGTCCGCGCTCGAGGTCGTTCACCCCCGGGTGGCGATTGCCCTTCGCACGAAGTCGGGGTCCGAGCGACTGCGGCTCGCCCACGAGAGCTGGGAACTGGCGAGAGAGCGGGTGAGTGCCTTCTTCGCGGCAACGCACGCGGACTGGGACGCAGCACGTGTCGCCCGTGAGGTGGCGCGGAGGCTCCTGGGTGACTCAGGCTGAGCTCCTGCGCTACGTTGTGGAGACGCTGGAGGAACAAGAGATTCCGTATATGATCGGCGGGTCGCAGGCGGCCGTGTACTACGGCGAGCCGAGATTCACCCGGGACGTCGATGTCGTGGCCGGCCTCGGGCCGGCACAGATTCATGCGCTGCTCGCCCGGTTTCCCGCGCCGGACTTCTATGTGAGCGGCGAGGCAGCACGCGAGGCTGTCGAAACCCGCGGACAATTCAACATCATCCATCCTGCGTCGGGCCTCAAGATCGACATCTTCGTCAACAGGGACACGCCCTACGATCGCTTACGGCTCGAGCGTCGCCGACGCCTGCCGCTGGTTCCAGGACGGGACGCGTGGTTCGCGCGCGCCGAGGACGTGATCCTATACAAGCTGATCTACTACCGGGACGGTCAGTCCGAGCTACATCTTCGAGACGTCATCGGGATCCTGCGGGTCTCGGGGGATGAGGTCGATTCGCGCTACATCACCGAGTGGGCCGAGCGCCTCGGGCTCGGCTCCCTCTGGGACGCAGTGCTCAAGCGAGCCGGGCACGAATGATGCGGGAGCCCAGCAGGTCGTTGTGGGACGAGCTGAAGAAGGAGCCGAAGCGATGATCAGCCGACGGGAGTTCTTGCGTGGTCTGACGCTGGCGGGGACAGCGAGCCTCGCCGGACTTGGACCCGAATTGGCCGGAGCCGAGCCGCCGCCCGAGACGACGCGACTCAGAATTTCCCGCGTCCCCAGCACCTGCCGGAGCCCGGAGTGGATGGCCGAAGAGCTGCTCCGGGCCGAGGGTTTCTCCCACGTGCAGTACACTCCGACAGCAGGGACCGTCGGGGTCGAGCAGGCGCTCGCTTCGGGCGAGGCTGATATCAGTGGGCACTTCGCGGCGCCGGTGATCCTGCGAGTCGAGGCAGGAGACCCTATCGTCATCCTGGCTGGCGAGCACGTCGGCTGCTTCGAACTGCTGGGCACCGATCGTATCCGAACGATCCGCGACCTCAAGGGAAGGACGGTCGCGGTGCCCGCGCTGGACCCCAGTCCCTACGCGTTCCTCGCCAGCATGACGGCGTACGTGGGCCTGGATCCCAACAAGGACATCAACTGGGTCAAGCATCCCGCGAGCGAGTCGATGCGGCTTCTCGCCGAGGGAAAGATCGACGCGTACCTGGGCTTCCCTCCCGAGCCGCAGGCGCTGCGCGCGAAAGGGATCGGCCGCGTCGTGGTCAACAGCGCAGTGGACCGGCCCTGGTCCCAGTACTTCTGCTGCATGCTGGTCGGGAACCGGGAGTTCGTCCGGAAGCACCCGGTGGCGACCAAGCGCGCCCTGCGCGCCATTCTCAAGGCGGCCGACCTGTGCGCTGCTCAGCCTGAGAGGGTCGCGCGGTTCATCGTCGAGGAGGGCGTGGCGAAGAACTACGACTACGCTCTCCAGGCCATCAAGGGATTGCCGTACGGCAGGTGGCGCGAGTACGACCCGGAGGACACGTTGCGCTTCTACGCGCTCCGCTTGAAGGAGGCGGGAATGATCAAGAGCAGTCCACAAAAAATCATCACCCAGAGTGCGGATTGGCGCTTCCTCAGCGAGCTGAAGAAGGAGTTGAAGGGATGATCACCCGGCGGGCGCTCCTCAGTGGTCTCGCGCTGGCCGGCGGTGGCGGACTGCTCGGCCTGACATCCCGGCCGGCCGCCGCCGAGCCGCCCCCCGAGACCACGAGGGTTCGACTGGTCCAGATCGCGGGAATCTGCGTCGCGCCGCAATATGTGGCCGAGGAGATGCTGCGGGCCGAGGGGTTCGTGGACGTGCAGTACGTTCAGTTCCTGACCAACCCCTATAAGGCCTTTGCGGCCGGCGACGTCGACCTCAGTATGGCCTTCGTCGCCCCCTTCATTCTCCAGGTGGACCGAGGCAACCCCATTGTCCTGCTGGGGGGAGTGCACGTCGGCTGCTACGAGTTGTTCGGTACCGATCGGGTCAACACGATCCGTGACCTCCGGGACAAGACCGTTTCCATCCCCGAGATCGAGTCACCGCATCACGTGTTCGTCGCCAGCATGGCCTCCTACGTCGGCCTGGATCCCGGCAAGGACATTCGCTTCGTGACCCAGGCTCCTACCGAGGCCGTGCAACATCTGGCCGAGCGCAAGATCGACGCTCTCATGGCCTTTCCGCCCCTCTCCCAGGAGCTGCGGGCCAGGAAGATCGGGCATGTGGTCGTCAACAGCGGCGTGGACCGGCCCTGGTCGCAGTACTTTTGCTGCATCGTGGCCGCCAACCGGGAGTTCGTGCGTAAGCACCCGGTGGCGACGAAGCGGGCCTTGCGCGCCATCTTGAAGGCCGCCAACCTGTGTGCGCTGGAGCCGGACCGGGCCGCGCGCCGCGTGGCCGACCGGGGTTACAACTACGACTACGCGCTGCAGACCATGAGAGAGATCCCGTACGGGCGGTGGCGGGAGTTCGACCCCGAGGACGCGGTGCGCTTCCATGCTCTCCGCCTCCACGAGGCAAGGATGATCACGTCGAACCCGAAGAAGATCATCGCCGAGGGCACCGACTGGCGATTCTGGAACGAGCTGAAGAAGGAGCTGAAGGGATGATCACCCGGCGGGACCTTCTCGGTGGACTGGCTGCGACGGGAGGCATGGGGCTGCTCGGCCTCGACGCCCGGCCGGCGGCCGCCGAGCCACCACCGGAGACGACCCGGATCCGGCTATCGAAGGTACCCAGCGTCTGTGTGGCGCCCCAGTACGTCGCCGAGGAGTTTTTGACAGCCGAGGGGTTCACCGACGTCCGCTACGTCGGCGAGAAGGGGGCGGGAGTCGGCGGCATCCCCCTGGCCAAGGCGATGGGCGCCGGTGAGGTCGACGTCGCCATGAACTTCGCCGCGCCGCTGGTCGTCTCCCTCGACGCGGGAGAGCCGATCATCCTCCTGGGCGGCGTGCACGTCGGGTGCTTCGAGCTGTTCGGGAGCGAGCGGGTGCGGACGCTCAGCGACCTGAAAGGCAAGACGGTCGCCGTCCCCCAGTTGAATTCCCCTCAGCACACCTTCATCGCCAGCATCGTCACCCAGATCGGGCTCGATCCCAACCGGGACATCACGTGGCTTCTGCACCCCCCGGCCGAGGCCAAGCGGCTTCTGGCGGAGGGCAAGATCGACGGCTTTCTCGGGTTCCCGCCCGACCCTCAGGAGCTGCGCGCCAGGAAGATCGGGCGGGTCCTGGTCAACAGCGCAGTCGACCGCCCCTGGTCCCAGTACTTCTGCTGCCTGGTCTCGGCCAACCGCGAGTTCGTCAAGAGACACCCCGTGGCGACCAAGCGCGCCCTGCGCGCCATCCTCAAGGGCGATCAGCTCTGCGCCGTGGACCCGGGCCGGGGCGCGCGGGCATTTGCAGACCGGGGCTTCAAGGGCGTTCCAGAGTACGCCCGCCAGGCGATGACGGAAATCCCGTTCGGCCGCTGGCGGGAGTACAAGCCGGAGGAGACCGTGCGCTTCTACGCGCTCCGCCTGCGGGAAGCCGGGATGGTGAAGGGCAGCCCACAGAAGCTGATTGCCGAAGGCACAGACTGGAGATTCCTCAACGAGCTGAGGAAGGAGCTGAAAGGATGATCCGCGCTGTGCGGGACCTGTCCGCGAGCTGGGAACTCGGCTAAGCGCCTTCTTCGCGGCAACGCACCCGGACTGGGACGCGGCGCGTATCGCGCGTGGGGTGGCGCGGAGGCTCCTCGGTGACTCAGGCTGAGCTCTTGCGCTACGTGGTGGAGACGCTGGAGGAACGAGAGATCGTTCTGCGACGAGCTGAAGAGGATGTGAAGGGATGACTCGCGACGGGCTGCTAAACCGACGAAACCTTCCACCGGGACGAGACGCTTCGCCACGGGATCGGCGGCCAGAAAAAGACTCTCGAGGGCCACGGCTCCGAGCAGAGCGGGTCCACCTGGGGCGATGAAGCAGGGCGTTGTCACCTCTCGCCCGTTGATGGCAACGCGCACCTCGGCGACGGGCCAGACCTCCTTCCGACCTCCAGCGATCTGGACAGGCTGGGTACGCAGCGCGAGGATCTCGAGCTGATCAGCCAGCGAACGCGGAACCACCAGGAGCGTCGCACCAGTGTCGACCAGCAGGTCAAGAGTCGCCGTCCGCCCTGTGGGACCGGTGAGACTGGCTGAGACGTGAAAGAGCCCCATAATTGCCTTCATTCTACTGTTACTCTGCGGCGGGGCAACGGTGCGGAGTAGATACAGTCGACACCGACTGGCGCTTCCTCAACGAGCTCAAGAGGGAGCTGAAGGGGTAGGCGTGAGCAATCGCCGCGCGTGGTGCCTGACGATCGTGGTCCTGCTCCTGGCGAGCGGCTGGGCTGCGCCAGACGATGGCCACGCGGCGGGGGGGACTAACGGTCTTCCCAAGATCGGTCCCGCGCCCGACTTCACGCTGACCACGCAGGACGGCGCACGCATGTCCCTCCGGGATCTACGCGGGAAGGTCGTCGCGGTGACGTTCATCTATGCGAGCTGCACCGACACGTGCCCCCTCCTGACGGCGAAGATGGCCGCGCTCCAGGCCAAGCTCGGCCCCGAGTTCGGCTCACGTGTGTTCTTCGCGTCCGTGACCGTCGATCCCGAGCGCGACACGCCAGTGGTCCTCAGGCGCTACGCCCAGGCCCACGGGGCGAATCCGGGGGGCTGGGCGTTTCTCACGGGGTCGCCGGCCGAGATCCGGGACGTGGAGAGGCGGTACGGAGTCTACGCCCGGAAGAACCCGGCGGGAGACGTGGATCACACCTTCCTCACGTCTTTGATCGACAGGAACGGGATCCTCCGCGTCCAGTATCTGGGAGTGCGGTTCGACCCCCACGAGCTCCTCGGAGACGTGCAGAGTCTGCTGCGGGAGATGGGGCGGCAGTGACGTGGCTGGTCGGGCTCATCGCGCGGATGCCTGTTACGGTCCACGCAAAGCTCCTGGCGGCGTTCCTCGCCATCGTCGTGCTGCTCATCACGGTGGGCGCGGTCGGCCTGCAGACGCTGAGCGCCGTGAACCGCCGCGCCGAGAATCTGGTCCAGCTCCAGCGCAAGATCGCCGCCTACCGCCAGCTCCAGCACGACACCACCAGCCAGCTCTACAGCGTCTCCTCGGCGCTCCTGGTCCCCGACGAGCGAACGCTCGAGGCCACGTTGCGTCAGCTCAACCAGTTCGGCTACGACCTCGACCGGCTCCAGTTCGTCGCGAAGGACGAAGTCGAACTGCTCAGCCGGGTCCGCGAGGACTATGACCAGTTCATCAAGGTCGTGACCCAGGTCGTCGAGCTGATTCGCGCCGCCAAGGTGGCCCAGGGCCGGGAGGTTCAACTTGTTCAGGCCGGTCCCCTTGCGGACCGGCTCGAGCGCTTGACCAACGAACTCGTGAACAAGGCCGAGGCGGACATGGTGGCGTCGATCGACGCGACACACGAGGCGTACGTGGGCTCCCGGTGGGTCGTCATCGGCTTCGCGGTCGGCTCCATCGCGCTCGCCCTGAGCCTCGGCTACGCGATCTCCTGGTCACTGATCGGCCCGGTGCGGCACATGGACGAACGGCTGAAGCGGCTCGCCTCAGGCGACTTCGCTGGTCGCGTCGAGATCCCGAACCGCGACGAGTTCGGCGCCCTCGCGGCGAACCTCAACCGGATGAGCGAGGAGCTGGGACGGCTCTACCAGCAGCTCGAGGCTGCGAGCCGCCACAAGTCGGAGTTCCTGGCGAATATGTCGCACGAGCTGAGGACCCCGCTCAACGCGATCATCGGCTTCTCGGAGGTCCTCCTCGAGCGGATGTTCGGCGAACTCAACCCCAAACAGGAAGAGTATCTTCAGGACATCATGTCGTCGGGTCGCCATCTGCTCTCGCTCATCAACGACATCCTCGACCTCTCTAAGATCGAGGCCGGCCGCATGGAGCTCGAGCCGAGCGCGTTCGACTTGCCGGCCGCGCTCGAGGGCTGCCTGACCCTCGTGCGCGAGCGCGCGACTCGTCACGGCATCACGTTGGGGCTGACGGTCGACGAGCATCTCGGGCAGATCGTCGCCGACGAGCGGAAGGTTCGGCAGGTCGTGCTGAACCTGCTCTCGAATGCCGTGAAATTCACTCCCCAAGGCGGCCGAGTCGCGATCAATGCCGTCCGGGCCGACGGAGCCACGGAGATCTCGGTGAGCGACACTGGCATCGGCATCGCGGCCCAGGACCAGGAGCTCATCTTCGAGGAGTTCCGCCAGGCTGGCGGCGACTACACACGAAAGCGCGAGGGAACCGGGCTCGGCCTGGCGCTCGCGCGGAAGTTCGTCGAGCTCCACGGCGGGCGGATCTGGGTCAAGAGCGAGATGGGCAAAGGGTCGACGTTCACCTTCGCCCTACCGGAGAGACCATGGCCGGCGAGCTGATCCTGATCGTCGAGGACAACGAGAAGAACCTGAAGCTGGTGCGGGACGTGCTCCAGTTCAAAGGGTATCAGACCGTCGAGGCCTCCACCGGGGAGGACGGCGTGCGTCTGGCCAAGGAACGCCATCCGGCGCTCGTCCTCATGGACATCCAGCTCCCCGGGATGAACGGGATCACCGCGCTCGGCCAGTTGCGCGTCGATCCCGCGACGCGCGCGATTCCCGTCATCGCGGTCACCGCCTCGGCGATGACGCACGACCGGCAGAAGATCATGGCGGCCGGCTTCGACGGTTACCAGTCGAAGCCGATTCGGGTGAAGGAGTTCCTCGAGGCCGTCCGCACGATGCTCGACCGCCCATGACCGCGTCGGCGAAGATCCTCGTCGTCGACGACACCCCGCACAACGTCAAGCTGCTGGCCGATCTGCTGACCGTCAAGGGCTATGTCGTCGTCACGGCGTCCTCGGGCGCCCAGGCGCTCGAGAAGGTCGAGACGGAGCAGCCCGACCTCGTCCTGCTCGACGTCGTCATGCCCGAGATGAGCGGGTACGAGGTCTGCCGCAAGATCCGCGGCAGTCGCGCGACCGCCACACTCCCCGTGGTCATGGTGACGGCGCTCGATCCCGCGCAGGAGCGCGTGAAGGGGATCGAAGCGGGTGCCGACGATTTCCTCTCCAAGCCGATCAGCCAGCAGGAGCTGCTCGCGCGGGTGAAGTCGCTTCTCCGGATCAAGGTGCTTCACGACGAGCTCGGCGAGTGGAGTCGGACGCTCGAGCAGCGCGTCGAGGCGCAGGTGGCCCAGCTCGAGCGGTTGGAGCGTCTGAAGCGCTTCTTCTCGCCCCAGCTCGCCGAAATGATCGTGAGCGGGGACGCCGACGATCCCCTGAAGAGCCATCGCCGCGAGATCACCGTGGTCTTCCTCGACCTCCGCGGCTTCACCTCGTTCGCCGAGACTTCCGAGCCCGAGGAGGTCATGGGGGTACTGCGCGAGTACCACGCGGAGATGGGCCGACTGATCCTCGAGCACGAGGGCACGCTCGAGCGGTTCACCGGGGACGGCATGATGATCTTCTTCAACGATCCGGTGTCCGTGCCGGACGCGCCCGCGCGCGCGGTCCGGATGGCGGTCGCGATGCGTCAGCGGGTGGACGAGCTCCTCGTGCGGTGGCGGAAGCGCGGCTACGACCTCGACTTCGGCGTCGGGGTCGCCCAGGGATACGCCACGATCGGCGCCATCGGCTTCGAGGGGCGACTGGATTACGGCGCGATCGGCACCGTCACCAACCTCGCGGCCCGCCTGTGCGGGGAGGCGAAGCCCGGCCAGATCCTGATCTCCCAGCGCGTGTACGGTGCGGTCGAAGACTCGGTCGACGTCGAAGAGCTCGGCGGCCTGACGCTCAGGGGCTTCTCGAAGCCCGTGCCCGCCTTCAACGTGCTGCGGCTCCGACGCTGACCCGGACGCCCGTGTAGAGGTGGCAGGCGACGAGGCGCCCCGCTTCGGGGAGTAGCGCAGGCTCCTCGGCCGAGCACCGGGCCATCGCGTGAGGGCAGCGCGGGTGGAAGCGGCAGCCGGCTGGCGGCGCGAGCGGGCTCGGCACTTCTCCGGTGACGACGACCTCGTCCCGCTTCTCGTCGGGGTGCGAGGGCAGCGCCGCCGAGAAGAGCGCCTGGGTGTAGGGGTGCCTGGGCGTGGCGGCGACGGTTTCGGCGTTGCCGATCTCGACGATCTTTCCGAGGTACATCACCGCGATCGTGTGGCTCATGTGCGCGACGGCCGCGAGGTCGTGCGCGATGAAGAGATACGACAGGCCGAGCCGGCTCTGGAGGTCGCGGAGCAGGTTGAGGATCTGCGCGCGGATCGAGACGTCGAGGGCCGACACCGGCTCGTCGAGCACGACGAGCTTCGGTGACAGGGCGAGCGCCCGGGCGATCGCGATCCGCTGCCGCTGCCCGCCCGAGAACTCGTGGGGGAAGAGGTCCGCGGATCGCTCCGGCAGTCCGACCACCTCGAGGAGGTGGGCGACGCGCTTGCGCGCCGCGCCGGCGGGCAGCGATTCGTTCGTGACGAGGGGCTCGGCGATGATCGACCCGACACGCATCCGCGGATTGAGCGAGGCGTAGGGGTCCTGGAAGACGGCCTGCACGGACCGCCGGTACTCGCGCAGCGCTCCCCTGTCGAACGTCTGGAGATCCCGGCCCTCGAAGCGGATCGCGCCCGACGTCGGCGCCTCGAGATGCAGCACGAGCTTCGCGGTCGTCGTCTTGCCACATCCCGACTCGCCGACGACACCGAGGGTCCGGCCGGGCTCGATCGCGAACGAGACGTCGTCCACGGCGCGCACGACGTCGGACCCGCGCCCGAGAAGGCCGCGCTTGACGGGGAAGTGCTTGGTCAGGTTCCGGGCCTCGAGGATCGGGACGGTCATCGGCGGTCGGCGGCGAGCCAGCAGCGCGCGGTCTGGCTCTCGCCCACGACGAGCTCGGGCGGCGCCTCCTGTCGGCAGTGGTCCATCACCCGCGGGCACCGCGGGTGGAAGGCGCAGCCGGCGGGAGGGTTCGCCGGGTCGGGCGGCTGGCCGTCGATGGCGGTGAGGCGCGCGCGGCCGTCGCCGAGTCTGGGGATCGACTCGAGCAGCGCCTTCGTGTAGGGATGGGCCGGCGCGTTGAAGATCTTGCGGATCGGTCCCCCCTCGACCATCCGCCCCGCGTACATCACCGCCACCCGATCGCACATCTTGGCGACGATGCCGAGGTTGTGCGTGATGAAGATCATGGCGAGGTGGTGGGCGCGCTGCAGGTCACGGAGCAGGTTCAGGTACTGGGCCTGGATGGTCACGTCGAGGCTCGTCGTGGGCTCGTCGGCGATCAAGAGGCGCGGCTCGCACGAGATTGCGATCGCGCCGACGATGCGCTGGCGCATCCCGCCGGACATCTGGTGCGGATATTCCCGCACGCGGAGCTCGGGCGCGGAGATCCGCACCGCCCGGAGGAGCTCCCGCGCGCGGACCCACGCGCCGCGGCGGCCGGCGCCCTCGTGGATCCGGATGGGCTCGGCCACCTGGTCGCCGATCGTGAAGAGCGGGTTGAGCGAGGCCATCGGGTCCTGGAGGATCATCGCGATCCGCTTGCCGCGGATCCTGCGCATCTCGGCGGCGGGCTTTCGGAGCAGGTCGTCGCCCTCGAACCGGACCTCGCCCGCGACGATCCGCGCCGCGGGCGGCAGGAGCCTCAAGAGCGAGAGCGCGAGCGTGGTCTTGCCCGAGCCCGACTCGCCCACGATGCCGAGCGTCTCGCCCTCCTCGAGCGCGAACGACACCTGGTCCACGGCACGCGTCACGCGCGTGCCGCGCGCGCTCACGTAGTGGGTCGAAAGCCCTCGGACGTCGAGGAGCAGGCTCACAGCTGGCGGAGCTGGGGGTCGAGCTTCACCCGGAGCCAGTCGCCCAGGAGGTTCGCGGCGAGCACCATCAGCACGATGCAGCAACCCGGCAGCACCGTGAGCCACCAGTAGCCGGCCATCAGCCCCTTCTTGCCGTCGGCGAGCATGAGGCCCCACGCGGGCTTGGGGGGCGGCACGCCCACGCCGAGAAACGACAGCGACGCCTCGGTGACGATGACGACCCCCAGCATGAGCGTGGCGAGCACGATGGCGGAGTTGAGCACGTTCGGCAGGATGTGGCGGCGCATGATCGTCCGCTTGGAGCAGCCCGCGACGATCGCGAGACGCACGAAATCGCGCTCCTTGAGCGAGAGGACCTCCCCGCGGATCACTCGCGCGTAGCGCGTCCAGTAGACCGCGGCCAGAATGATCACGATGTTCATCTCGCTCGGTCCCACGATCGCGGCGAGGAAGATCGCGAAGGTCAGGGCGGGCAGGGCGAGCCAGGTGTCGGTGATCCGCATGATGAGTTGATCCACCCATCCGCCCAGATACCCGGACACGATCCCGAGGCCGGTGCCGAGGAGGCCCGCGACGATGACCGCCGTGAAGCCGACGACCATGGAGACGCGGGCGCCGAAGATGAGCCGCGAGAGGACGTCGCGCCCGAGGTGGTCGGTCCCGAGGAGGTGCTCCGCACTGCCGCCCGCCTGCCACACGGGCGGATGGAAGCGGTCGCCGAGCGAGCCGATCTCGGGATTGTACGGCGTGATCACGTTGGCGAAGATCGCGACCAGCGCGAGCGTCAGGAGGATGAGCGTCGGGAGGAGGGGGAACCCCTCGCTCCGGAAGGCGGCGAAGCGCCACGCCAGCGTGAGCCCCGCCGCCCGGCTGCCGTTCATCGCTCGTACCGGATCCGCGGGTCGATCACCGCGTAGAGCACGTCCACGATCAGATTGACGGTCACGATCATGGCGCCGCCGAGCAGGACGGTCGCCTGGACGACCGGGAAGTCGCGGAACGCGATGCCCTCGTAGAGCAGGCGGCCGACGCCGGGCCAGGCGAAGACGGTCTCGACGACGACGGCGACGTTCACCATCAGCACGAGGTTGATCCCGGCGAGGGTGAGGACGGGGATGAGGGCGTTCTTGAAGGCGTGCTTGCCGATCACGAGGGCTTCCGGCAGCCCCTTGAGCCGCGCGAGCTTGACGTACTCGGAGCCGAGGACCTCGAGCATCGACGAGCGCGTGAGCCTCATGTGCGCCGCCGCGAAGTACCAGCCGAGCGCGAAGGCGGGCATGAGGACGTGGAGCAGGGTGCCCGAGCCGGAGGACGGGAGCCAGCCGAGGTAGACGGAGAAGAAGAGGATCATGAGCAGGCCGACCCAGAAGGAGGGCATCGAGAGCCCGAGCAGCGCGAAGATCTTCCCCGCGCTGTCCCACCAGCCGTTGACCCGCACCGCCGCGACGATGCCCGTCGGGAGGCCGATCACCAGCGAGAACACCATCGCCACGGTCGCGAGGAGGAGCGAGGCGGGCAGGCGGGAGAGGTAGAGCTCGAGGACGTCCGTCCGGTAGTAGAACGACTGGCCGAAGTCGCCCCGCGCCAGGTGCGCGATGAAGCTCCCGTACTGGACCGGGAGCGGCTGGTCGAGACCGAACTGCTGACGGATCGCGTCGAGGTCCGCCTGGCTCGCGCCCGGCTCGACGAGGAGGACGGCCGGGTCGCCGGTGACGCGGACGAAGAAGAAGATCGTCACCGACAGGAGGAACAGCGAGACGACCGCGAACCCGAGGCGCCGGAGGATGAATCGCCTCATGGCGTTCGGAGGGTGAGATCTTCGTACGGCGCGGAGTACGCGAAGCCTGGCATCAACCCCATCCCCGACTCCGCGACGCGCGGGCCGATACCGCAGAGAAACGCCAGCTGGTAGATCGGTGCGTGCAACACGTGGTCGTGGACGACCTTCTGGATCTGATGCAGCAGCGCCCCCCGCTTTTTCCGGTCGAGCTCCCGCGCCTGGCGGTGGAAGAGGTCCTCGACCTCCGGGAGGACCCCGTAGGCGTAGATGCCGGTCTTCGTCACGTACCCCTCCAGCCGCGTGGCCGCGTTGCCCGACGCGCCCGTGATCCCGAGCAGGACCCCGTGCAGCGTCTTCTCCCGCCACGCGGTCTGGAAGGCCGCGCGCTCCATCGTCTTGATCCGCGTCCGGATCCCGACGGCCTGGAGATAGCCGGCCAGCGCCTCGCCCATCGAGAAGTAGGGCGGGAAGGGGTGGAAGTCGCCCGCGTCGAAGCCGTCCGGATAGCCGGCCTCGGCGAGGAGCTCCTTCGCCCGCTTCGGGTCGTAGCGCGGTGGATCGAAGGGCAGCGCGAACTCGAAGCTCCGCGGGACGATACTGCCGGTCGGCTGCGAGAAGCCGAGGGTCTCGGCCGCGTTCACCGCCTGGCGGTCGATCGCCAGGCTCGCGGCCAGCCGCACGCGTGGCTCGTGCCAGGGAGATTTCGGATCCCACTGGTCGGGAAAGTCCAGCCAGAAGACGCCAGCCACCAGCGGCGCCACCAGCCGCAGACCCGGCGTCCGCCTGATCTCCTCCGCCACGGGACCGCTCAGGAGGTAGACGATGTCGACCTCGCCCTTCTTGAGCGCGGCGGCACGCGTGGTTTCCTCCGGCATGGCGCGCAGGACGAGGCGCTTGACGCTCGGCGTCTTGCGCCAGTAGCCCTCGAAGGCCTCGAGCACGAGCTCGACACCCGGCGTGAAGGACACGAAGCGATAGGGCCCGGCGCCGACCGGCGCCTTCTTGAAGCCGTCCTCGCCGACCTTGTCCACGTATTTCTTGGGGACGATCCAGCCCGCACCCGTGGCCGAGGTGCCGTAGAAGGTCATGAAGTCCGGCCACGGCTCGCGCAGGTGGAAGCGCACGCGTCCGGGATCGACGACCTGCACCTCGCGCACCTTTTCTCTGAGCAGCTTGCCCCCGGCGCCCTTGTAACGCTCGAAGGTGAACTTCACGTCCTCCGCGGTGACCGGATCGCCATTGTGGAAGCGCACGCCTTTGCGCAGGACGAAGTCGTAGCTGAGCGCGTCCTTGCCCATCGTCCACGACTCGGCCAGGCTCGGCCCCATCGCGTGACCCGGCATGGGCTTCACGAGAGCGTCGTGGAGCGCGTAGTAGAAGAGGAAGGGCGTCAGGATGCCCTCCATCTCAGCCGGGTCGAGCCAGCGCGTCACCAGGCTCAGGTGCACGCCCCAGGTGAGCTGGCCTTCGGGTCCTGCCGACGCCGGCGTCGGGGTGAGCAGGGCGAGGGCCACGAGGCCCCACAGCGCGAGGCGCCGGGCGATCGGGCCGAGCGTCCTTGGGTGGTTCATGGGTGCGGCCCTCCCGGGAGGGAGGTTGCGTGATTATCCGTGAACCAGGGGCCTTGTCAACGACTCATGGCGTCAGAGCTATTTCTTCTGGCGGGCGATGATGTCGTCCTTGATCTTGTCGTACGTCGCCTTCGGGATGATGCTCTTGCTGACCAGCTCGTCCTTCCGCTTGTAGGGGCGATTCTCGACGATCTTCTTGGCGTAGGCGTCGCCGATCCCGGTCAGCGTCTTGAGGTCGGCCTCCGAGGCGCTGTTGAGATCGAGCTTCTCCTTCCGCTTGCTCTCGGCCTTCCTGGCGTCGTCGGCCTTCTTCGAGTCACTCTTGGCCGGCGCCTCCTTCTTCGTCGGGGTCTGGGCCTCGGGTCCAGCCCCAGTTCGACTTCTCGACGTCCTGGAAGACGATGTGGACCTGGTCGGGCGTGGTCTTGCCGATCTTCACCATCGCCTCCGTGATGGCGGCCGTGAGCTGCCGCTTCTGGTCCTGGGTGCGTCCCGCGTACCATTGGATCGTGATGTTGGGCATGCCGTCGCCTCCTCATCTGAGCCGCTTCATGTCGTCGGGGAAGTTCGAGGTGAACGAATAGGACTTGACCGTCCCGTTCGAGTTGAAGCGGACGGTGAAGTCCTTGCTGGCCTCGCCGCCGACGCCGTACTCGGCGCAGAACCAGCGCCACGTCTGGTCGCCGCTGTCGAGCCCGACCTGGTAGGGCTCGCCGAACATCCGCACGAGCGCCGCCTTGTCGGTCACGTTGACGGTGATCTGGGCGGGCTCGGGCGACGGGAACACGCGTCCGGGGTGGAGGGCACAGGCGGCGGTGGCGAGGACCGCCAGCGCCAGCAGCACAGCGTGTCGTCGCATCCTCAGCTCCCCCTCATGCGAGCGCGACGACGCCGGAGGCGGCGAGACGCTCGATCTCCGCGCGCGCGAGGCCGAGCTCGCCCAGCACCTCGGCGGTGTGCTCGCCGAGCCGCGGGGCCGGGCGGCGGATCGTGGCGGGCGTCGCCGAAGCGCGGACGGGGAAGGCGAGCATCTTCGCCTGTCCGTAGCCCGGCTGATCGACCTCGGTCACGAGGCCGAGGTGCTGGACCTGGGGGTCGTCGAACACCTCGTCGAACTCGTAGATCGGCCCGGCGGCGACCTGCGCCGCCTCGAAGCGCCTCACCCACTCGGCGGTCGTCGCCCGGGCGAGCGCGGCTTCGATCCGTGCCTGGAGCTCGTCGTGATGGACGAGGCGGCTCTCGTTGGTCGCGAACTTCGGGTCGGTCGCGAGCTCGTCGTCGCCCAGCACCGCGCACAAGCGCGCATACTGGTCGGGGTTCATGATGACGACCTGGACCCAGCCGTCCTTGGTGTGGAACGCCTCGGCCGGCGTGAGATTGGGGTTCCGATTCCCGACCCGCCCCGGGCGCGTGCCGGAGTCGAAGTAGTGGGCGACGGGGTCGGGGAGGAGCGCGAGCGTCGAGGCGAGCAGGTTGACGTCCAGGTGCTGGCCCTGGCCGGTCCGGAGCCGGTGGACGAGCGCGGCGTTCACCGCGCCGAACGCGAGGAACGCGGCGGCGAGGTCCGCCACCGAGCCGCCGACCTTGGTGGGCGGGCTCCCCGGCTGACCGGTGAGGGCCATGATGCCACTCATCCCCTGCGCGATCGTGTTGTAGCCCGCGCGCCGCGCGTGCGGCCCGGTCTGACCGAAGCCGGTGACGGATGCGTAGATGACGGACGGGTTTGCGGCGCTCACCGCCTGGTAGCCGAGGCCTAGCCGCTCGGCGACCCCGGGGAGGAAGTTCTCGACGACGACGTCCGCGCGCCGCGCGAGCTCGAACGCGAGGCGGGCGCCCTCAGGGTGCTGGAGGTCGACCGCGATCCCCCGCTTGTTCCGGTTGATCGCGGCGAACGTGGCGCTCATGCCGTCACCGCGCCACGCGCGCAGGTCGTCGCCGCGACCCGGGCGCTCGACCTTGATGACGTCGGCGCCGAGGTCGGCCATGAGCGTCGCGCAATACGGCCCGGCGATGACCCGCGAGAGGTCGAGGACGTGGATCCCTTCAAGCATCGTCCGGGTCCGAGCCGCGGTCGAGGAAGCCCTCCGTCATCGCGTTGACCTCGGGGATGCCCGCGCGGGTGATGGCGTTGATCCGCGCCTTGGCTTCCGCCAGCGGCCCCGCGGGCTTGGCGGCGAGCAGCTCGACCCAGGCGCGCGCCTCTTTGAGGAGCGACGTGCCCGGCACGACGCGGTGGAGGAGGCCCATCGCGTGGGCGTCGGCGGCCGAATACCTCCGGCACTCCATGATGATCTCCTTGGCGCGCGCGGGCCCGACGAGGCGGACGAAGCGCGTCGTGGAGGCGACGCCGAGCGGCACGCCGAGGTCGACCTCCGGGATCCAGAACTCCGCCTCGGCCGCCGCCCAGCGGAAGTCGCACGCAAGCGTCAGCCCCCAGCCGCCCCCGATCGCGTGGCCGTTGATCATCGCGAGCGTCGCCTGCTCGAGGCCCTCGAGCAGCGTGTTCGCGCGCTCGAAGAGGCGGCGGAACTGGCTCTTCCGTTGCGCGAACGCCCGCCGCCGCTCGTCGGGGGTCATCTTCGAGTGGAGCGGGGCATCGGCGCCGGCGCAGAAGACGGGCGGCGCGCCCGTGACGATCACGACGCGAGTGGCGGCGTCGTCTCGCAGCTCGGCGAACGCCGCCCCGAGCTCGGTCAGCATCGCGTCGCTCAGCGCGTTGCGCCGGTCGGGACGATTCAGCGTGACGGTCGCGATCGCGCCCTCACGCGCGAGGGTGACGCTGTCGCCCATGACGCGCGGACGGTAACACACCGCCGGCGCCCCACGCAACGCCGGAGCCAGACCGAGAGCCCCCCGGCGCGCGAGCCCGCCCGGGTCAGTCTGGCCGCATCTCCTCGAGCCGATACGCGCTGTGGCAGGCCACGCAATAGCCGGTCAGGGCCGCCAGCCGTTTCAGGACGTCGTCCTTCGTCGCTCCGGTCTTGATCGCTTCGGCCAGTTGATCGAACCGCGTGTGGACTCGTCTTCCGAGCTGCAGAAAGTGCGCTGGCAGCTTCTTCTCGAGCCGCGACTCGACCGTCGCCTTCATGCCCGATGCCCGAGCGGCCTTCTCGGCCATGAGCAGATCACCGGCCGCCAGCCCGTGGACGATCCGGCTGAGTGACTCCAGCATCGTCCGCATCTCCGCCAGCACGACGTCTCGCTCGGCCGGCGCGAGGCGGATTCGCTCGCGGCTGTCGGTCGCTTCCTGACCCTCCGCCATCCGGTGGCGCGTGGTGTGAAGAAGTGGACGGGACATCACCGAAGGGGTCAATACGACGAGCGTGGCAAGACCAGAGAGGAGCGCGATCCGTGCATTCATGTTCTGGGCCGTCACACGCGCGGGCGCGAGAGTGAGGGGGTGGCCGGAGCCACCCCCCGTTGGTCTCCCTTCAGGCTAGTCGACGCCACCGCCTTCTCGGCCTCCGGCGACTCGGCAGATCTTCCAGATCACGCCGGTCCCGGGAAACTGGACGAGCGGAGCGTCGGCAGCGACCTTAAATCTACTGTCCGGGTCGGACTGGCCAAAGTCCCGCACCGCACCGTAATCCACGAGGTAGGCGCAGTCGTCGGGACCGAACTTCAGATCCACGGGCCGGTTGATCCCGCGAGCCCCAGAGACGAACGCCTGCTCGAACGTGGTGTTGAAGGCGAACCGCTGGAGCTGGAGCTGCAGCGGCTCCTTGAAGTTGATGAGCTGGATATCGTGCCCCTCTTCCGGATTGCCGTTGGCAGCCGCGAACCCGAAGTCGCCCTCGCGACCGGCAAGGGCCGCACCGCGCTTGACCGGGCCGTGGACGAAGGAATCGGGCACGAAGTCGACCCCGACGATCGCGACGTCCGCCGGCTCAAGCGCCAACGGTGCCGTGATTGGCTGGGGTGGGTGGTCGAGGACGCGGCGGACCGGGACGTCAGCCGCCGTGATCGCCGCGCGGCAGGCAGCGGCGTTGAAGACCGGCATTGCTGGCGGATTGCAAAGATCGTCACCAGGTCCGCCGGTCGGATTGAACACCGCCTGCGTCGAGTCCAGGAAGCCGAACCGATCCGGCCAGCCGTGGTAATCCGGGCTGCCGTCGTGGTTTTGCCGGGCGAGGTGGAGACGGTCCGGCGCGTTCTCGGTCGGCCGCGCGCCCCGTTCGTCTTCACCGTTTTCGGTCACGAACAGCCCGCCCCTCAAGGGGTGGTCGTCTGGCGCGAACCGAATGCCGTACGGGTTCCGGTACCCCCACGAGAAGGGCTCGATCGTGTCCTTCGGGTGCTTCGCGTCCAGCCTCGCTCGCAAGATGGCACCGTCGCAGATCCCCGGCCCGGTCGCGCTATCGAACGCCCTCACGGTCGCTCCCTTGCGTTGCACGCCGAAGGGAGAATACCCGCTTGTCTTGACGCCACCCCCCGAGTCGAACACGTTGTCGCTGAGCTTGATATCCTGACACGGGATATCTTGCTGGTTGGCGCCACCGCCGTTGTCACGGCCGACCACGCCCGAGTTGGTCGTCGACCCCTGCGACCAGTAGATATGGTCGTCCTTGAAGGTGATCTGCTCTGCCGGGTGGTCTCCGGTCGGCAGGCCGGTGATGAACGGGGTGACCCGCCCGGTTTCGGGATTGACGGTCACGATGCGCGAGCTGTTGTTGTTGCCGCTCGTGCGCAGGCTCTGGTTGGAGTCGGACGCGAACAGCCGCCCGCCCTGGAAGCCTCTTTCGAACGCGATATCGATCGCGGGACCGTGTGGCTGGAAGACACCGGTGCCACCCGTCACCGTCGTCGCGTCGGTCGGCTTGCCGAGGGGACCAGCGATCTTCCTCCCGCTCTGGTCGAACACCAGAATGTCGGGCGTGAAGGGATTGGGGGCCGACGGGTGTGCCGTCTGGAACGCTACTTCGTCGTTGCAGATACTGGGCAGGCCGTGCCCGGACTCGAGCACGAAGACTTCAAACTTCTTCGCGTTGCCGCGGAAGGCGACAGCGGTTGGAGCGTTCAGCCCCGTGACGAAGACCGACACCTTGAAGCCGGGGGGCACGACGATGTCTTCGCCGTTGCCCGGATTGAAGGTCACGTCTTCACCGGAACAGAGCGGGTTGACGACAGTTGCGGCTGTGACGAGGTGAGGCAGGCTAAGGAGTAGCGCAAAGGCGACAGTCAAGACCAACCAACGAACTCGATCGACTCTGCTGCGCATTTCAACTCCTTCTCGGCGTTATGCAACGTTCTTTGCACCGAAGCGTCTCGCACGCGGCGTCGCCCGGCGTGCCGCGTCGCCCAGGGCACCGAGGCGGGGGTCCACGCGCGCGGACGTGGCGGCAGGGGGTGACCATCGGGGCGCTCCTCACGGGGTTCTCGCGCGTTTGGAGATTCCGGAAGCCCGGGATACATTTCCGGAACCCGGAGACGAAGTCTGCGGACGGATGTTTCCGGAATCCGAGGATGATGTCAAGCCCGAAAACACCTGAGACGAAGGCTCAGCTCACTGATTGTTCGTTCGCCCACGTTGGTCGTTCGGTGGAAACTACTGACGGTCGACGACTATGCGAAGAGGCCGAGCGGGGGTTCGGACGTCTTCCAGCCGGGGAAGAGCGGTGCCACGGACACGCCGAGGTGGAATGCGAGCCCGCCGCAACCTGTCAGCGCGCCCAGCGTGAGCAGGGCGACGGCGAGATGCCTCATCGCGGGCGCTCTTGGCCCTGGGGCGGCCGCGGGCCGCGGTACTGTTCCCTGAGGCGCTCGCGCTCCTCCGGCGTCGCCCGACGCCACTGCTCACGGAGCCGCTCGCGCTCCTCCGGCGGCAGCTGGCGGAAGCGCTCGCGCGTCTGGGCGCGCTCCTCCGGGGTCATGTTTCTCCAGCGCTCATAGTTCTTCATGACGCGCTCCCGCTCGGCGGGCGACATCGTCTCCCACTGGCGGTAGCGCTGGAGGATGTGCTCGCGCCGCTCCGGGGGGAGCTGCTGGAAGCGCTCGTACGCCTTCTGCAGCTCCTGCCGCCGCGCCTCCGGCAGCTCGTTCCAGCGCTGGAAGTCTCGGATGATCCGCGCCTTCTCGTCGGGCGGGAGCGCCCGGTAGCGCTTGAAGCTTTCCTTCGCAGCCTTCCGCTCCTCGGGCGACATGGACTTCCAGTGACGGTAGTTCTCGAGCACGCGTGCGCGCTCCTCCGGCGAGAGGCTTTGCCACCGCTCGAGATTGCGTTCGGCGATCGCGCGCTCCTCGGGGGAGAGCTTCTCGAGCCCCTCGATCTGCGGCGCCTGGCCCCACGCGACGTCGCGCATCCCGGCCAGCGAGAGCACGAGCAGAATGAGAACTCCCGGCACCCAACGGCCGCTCATGGTCACCTGACCTCCCTGGGAGGCGCCTCGGTCTGTGGTTGCCCATCGAGGACGGGCAGCGTCTCCAGCATCCTGAGCCGCTCGACGAGCCGCATGCGTGTGAGGAGGGTACGGTCCCGCGCGAGGTCGGCATCCTTCAGGAGATCGAGGTCGAGCAGCATCTGGGCGTCCGGCGTGGGATCCGCCGCCTGTTGCCTGCCCGCCGGGGGGGCCGCGAGCGCCGAGCCCACGCCGAGGAGCATGACCGCGAGCCCCGCCACCCGTGGGGTCACAGCTAGCCCGTCCGCTCGACGGTGAGCCGATCCAGATCACGGATCACGTCGAACTCTTCCAGGAGGTCGAGTTGCTCGACGACCCGGTACTGCTCGAGCAGCTCCAGGCGGTCTCCGATGGCTGCCTCTTCGACTGCGGCGAGGTCGGCGCCGGTCCCGCTCTGACGTCCGCTCTGGACGACGACGAGTGCCCCGACCGCGAGCGCGCCCGCGAGGCTCGCCGAGAGGGCAAGCGGCACCGGACGCCGCCACCACGTGCGCCGCCGCTCGAGCCGCGCCTCGAGCTTCGCGCGAAGCTCGGCGCGGTAGCGGCTCCAGTGAATGTCCGGCGGTCGCTCGACCGCGTGCGCGAGGTCGTCGAGGAGGTCGCGGAACTGCTCGAGCTCCGGGTCCGGCAGTGTCCCCATGTCAGGTCGTCCCCATCGTCTTCCTGAGCGTTGTGAGCGCGCGGTGGAGGTGCACCCGCACCGTTGCCTCCGAGCACTTCAGCACCGCCGCGATCTCCGGCGTCGGCAGCTCCTCCTGTACCTGAAGGATCACGGCCGCGCGCTGCTGCGGCGCGAGCCGGCCCACGGCCTCCCAGAGCCGCTTCAACGTCCGCTCCCGTCCGATCGTGTCCACGGGGTCGTGGGAGGGTGCGGGCTGGCGGTCGAGGAGTGGCTCGTGCGATTCGGGATCGCCCTCGTCACGCACCCAGAGCTTCCAGCCCCGATGCTTGCGCCGCTGATCGAGGCACAGGTTGACGACGATGCGGTAGAACCAGGTCGAGAACTTCGAGCGGCCGTCGAAGCGCCCCGCCGACTGGAAGACCCGGATGAAGGCCTCCTGCGACAGGTCGCGCGCGTCCTCGGCGTTTCGCACGATGGACCATGCGAGCCGGTACGCGCGCCCCTGGTAGCGCGCGACGAGGGCGTCAAACGCCGCCTCGTCGCGCTCGGCCGTGCGCCGGCACAGCACCTCGTCCGAGAGCTCCACGCCGCGATCGTCCTCTCGTCCCCACGATCCCACTCCCGCCTCATACACTGCAAGGGCGGGGCGCCCGGCGCCTCGCCCGCCTCGACCCCGCCGGCCTTACTTCCGGTACGCCTCGCGCGTCTGGTTGACGTCACGCCGCAGGTCGCGACGATCGCGACGGAGGTCGCGGGTATCCTGGCGGCGATCCTTCTGGTCCGCCTTGAGATCCTTGCGCTCCTCTTTGACGTCCTTGAGATCCGCCTTCACTGCGTCCTTGTCGCCGGCCTTGCGGTCCTGGTAGAGCTGCCGCCGGTCCTGCCCGAGGTCGCGCCGGTCCTGGCGGATGTCCCGCGTGTCCTTTCGGATGTCCTGGCGATCTCCACGAATGTCTCGCCTGTCCTCCGCCACGTCCCGGTCCGTTCTGAGCTCACGGCGGTCCTGGCGGAGATCGCGCCGGTCCTGCTGGACATCCCTCACGTCCTTGCGCAGGTCCCGGCGGTCCTGACGGATGTCCTGGAGGTCCTTCGCGACAGCGTCCTTGTCACCGGCCTTGCGATCCTGGTAGAGCTCCCGGCGATCCTGGCGCAGATCGCGCCGGTCTTCCCGGATGTCCCTGGCGTCCTTTCGAATGTCCTGCCGGTCCTCGCGGATGTCCTGGACGTCCCGCTTGACGTCCTGGGCGTTCGCGGCACCAACGTTCAGCGCCAGCACCATCCCACCGGCCACCATGCCGGCCGTCACCAGCGTCTTCAGCGTGCTCATCTCGGGTCCCCTCCTGGTCGAGTGTTTGACCGCTTGGCTGATAAGACGCCGGGGTGTATCGGATCGTTTACAGTGAGGGACCAGAAACGTTCGAGTTTCCGGAGGCCTGGGCGTCAGTCCAGGACGATCATCCCGCGTGCCGAGCGGTTCAGAATCCGCGCATCCTTCGCCGTCGCCAGCACGGTGTCCGCGACGCTGAGCCCGCCCCAGCCGTGCTCGAAGCAAGCGGCCTCGACCCTCAGCACCATGCCGGTCTCGAGCAGCGCGGGGCCGCCCGGCACGAGCCACGGAGGCTCGGCGGCGGCGAGGCCGATCCCGTGGCCGACGTGAGGGCGTTCGTGGCCGGGGAGGTCGACCTCGCTCACAGCGCGGATCGCAGAGTCGAACACCGCTCCCACGG
>WNFT01000125.1_pt1 | contig 71559 bp, 74 predicted proteins | sample 5400191 | NCBI WGS metagenome assembly WNFT01 (sample SAMN13153359, study PRJNA577476) | soil metagenome | isolation source: 80 cm saprolite under Madrone tree | place: USA:California | collected 2016-06-14 | reverse complement strand
TCAACCATCGATGCGCTTCCCCTCGAGATCGTAGAATTTGGGCTCCGTCACCTTGGCGCGAATAACCCGGTCGGGCAGGGGAACGAAGATCGTGTCGCCCATCCGGTTGCGCCCGTTCTTGACTAGCGCCATGGCGATCGAGCGGCCGACATTGGGGCTGTAATAGCTCGAGGTGACGTGGCCGAGCATAATCATGGGCGGCCGATCCTTGAGGTCGGCCACAATCTGTCCGCCCTCGGGCAATACCTCGCTCGGGTTCTCGGTCAGCAATCCCACCAGATGTTTGCGGTCCGGGCGCGCCGTATCGGGCCGCGCGAAGGAACGCTTGCCGAAGAAATCGGCCTTCTGCTTGCTGACGGCCCAGCTCATGCCCAGATCCTGCGGGGTGATGGCGCCGTCGGTCTCCTGGCCGACTATGATGAACCCTTTTTCGGCGCGCAGGACGTGCATGGTCTCGGTGCCGTAGGGCGTCAGCTGATACTTCTCGCCCGCGGCCATGAGCGCAACCCACAAAGCATGGCCATAACTTGCCGGCACATTCACCTCGAAGCTGAGATCCCCGGTGAAGCTGATGCGGAAGACCCGCGCCGGAATGCCGGCCACATGGCCCTCGCGCACCGACATGAAGGGGAAGGAGTCCCTGTCGAGAGGGATGTCGCTGGTGAGTTCGCTCAGCAATTGGCGCGCCATGGGTCCGTTGATCGCCACGGTCGCCCATTGTTCGGTGACCGAGGTGCAATAGACCTTCATTTCCGGGTATTCGCATTGCAGCCAGTTTTCCAGCCAGCCCAGCACGCGGGCCGCATTGCCGGTTGTGGTGGTCATCAGATAATGATTTTCGCCGAGCCGCGTGGTCACGCCGTCGTCGAAGATCATGCCGTCTTCCCCGCACATGAGGCCGTAGCGGCAGCGGCCGATGTCGAGTTTCGACCAGGCGTTGGTGTAGACGAGGTTCAGGATCTTGACCGCATCGACGCCTTGGATATCAATCTTGCCCAGCGTCGAGACGTCGACGATGCCCACCGAGGTTCGCATCGCTTTGGCCTCGCGGTTGACCGCATCATGCATGGTTTCGCCCGCCTTGGGGTAATACCAGGCGCGGCGCCATTGACCTACGTTCTCGAAGGGCGCGCCGATGCTCTCATGCCAGTGATGGATCGGCGTGCGCCGGATGGGATCCAGCAGATCGCCGTGATCGTCGCCGGAGAAGCCGCCGATGGTGACGGGCGTGAAGGGCGGGCGGAAGGTCGTATGACCGACCTCGGGCACCGAGCGGGCCTGCGCTTCGGCCAATATGCCCAGCGCGTTGATGTTACTGGTCTTGCCCTGGTCAGTGCCCATGCCCATGGTGGTGTAGCGTTTCAAATGCTCGACCGAGCGATAGCCTTCGCGATTGGCGAGCTGGACGTCGGCGGCGGTGACGTCGTTCTGGAAATCGACGAAATGCTTGCCGTCACGGCCGATGGGCTTGTCCGAGGGCACGACCCAGACCGGCGCCGCGGGCGTGGATTCGCCGCCCGCGGCAGTCGGCGCCTGGCCCGCATCGCCCGCGAGGCCGGCATCGCTTGCCGCCGCCTGGCCCGCCGCATGACCCTCTGCCAGGCAATCGCCGAGGCCGAAGCTGCCTCGACAGGCGCCCGCCGAGCGTTCCGCCTGGACCGAGAGGCCGGGCACGAAGGCGCCGATGCCCTCGTCCCATTTGAGTTTGCCGCGCGATTGGCTGAAAAGATGGACCGAGGGCGTCCAACCGCCGGAATGGAGCACGAGATCGCAGGATAGGGCGCGGGCGACGCCGAACACCCCACCACGGGCCAGCGGCATCACCGTGACACCGTCGACGCGCAGCTTCCCGCTGGTCGCCACGATGGCATGGTGGGCCAGTACCTCGATGCCGCGGGCTCGCGCGGCCTCGACCAGCAATCCTGAAACCTCGGGTCGAAGATCGACGATTGCCGCTACCGTTCCGCCCGCTTCGGCGAGGTCGAGAGCGGCGCGATAGGCCCCGTCGTTGTTGGTCAGCAATACGGCGCGGCGGCCCGGCAACACGCCATATCGGCGTACATAGGCGGAGACCGCATTGGCCAGCATGATGCCGGGGCGGTCGTTGTCGGCGAAAACCAGCGGCCGCTCGATGGCGCCCGTCGCCAGCACGACCTGCTTGGCGCGCACGCGCCATAGGCGCTGGCGCGGCACATGGGCCGGCGGTGAGGCCAGATGGTCAGTCACCCTCTCCATCAAGGTCAGGTAGTTCTGATCGTAGTATCCGAAGGCGGTGGTGCGCGACAGCAGCTTCACCTCCGGCAGGCGGGCGAGCTCGGACAGTGCCTCGGCGACCCAATCGGCGGCATGGCGGCCCTCGATCTGATCGCTGCTCGCCAGTAGCGAGCCGCCGAGGGCTGCCTGTTCGTCGGCCAGGATCACCCGCGCGCCGGCGCGCCCAGCAGCCAGCGCCGCGGCGAGACCGGCCGGCCCCGATCCCGCGATCAGCACGTCGCAATGAATGAAATTCTTGCTGTAGGCGTCCGGATCTGGTGCAGCGGGGGCCTTACCCAATCCTGCGGCGCGGCGGATGAAATATTCGTATTTCATCCAGAAGCTGGGCGGCCACATGAAGGTCTTGTAGTAGAAGCCGGCCGGGAAATATCGCGACAGCAGGTTGTTGACGCTGCCGATATCGAAACGCAGTGAGGGCCAGCAGTTCTGGCTGGATGCCACAAGCCCGTCGAAGAGTTCGATCTGGGTTGCCCGGACGTTGGGCTCGGTCCTTGCGCCTTCGCCCAATTGGATGAGGGCGTTGGGTTCCTCCGAGCCGGCCGTCAGAATCCCGCGGGGCCGGTGATACTTGAAACTGCGGCCGACCAGATGCACGCCATTGGCCAGCAGGGCCGAGGCCAGGGTGTCCCCGGGATGGCCCTCGTAGCGCTGCCCGTCGAAGGTGAAGGCGAGCGTCTTGGCGCGGTCGATGGTGCCGCCCTGGTTCAGACGATTGGTTTGATTGCTCACGGCTTCGGCTCGCCCATTCTGTAAACCTTGGAAATCTTATGGGTGACCGTGTCGCGTGCCACATTGAACCAGAGACGGCATCCACGCGCATGGTTCCAGCGCTCGTATTGCAGGCCCTTGATGTTCTTGCGCATGAACAGATAGTCGGCCCATTCGGCGTCGCTCAGGCTCTCGGTGTTGGTCGGACGCGCGATATGTGCCTCGCCCCCGCAGGCGAATTCGATTTCGGCGCGGGGGCCGCAAAAGGGGCATTCGATCAGCAGCATGGGGTCATATCCTCAATGCGCGACGCCGGCGGCGCCGTGCTCGTCGATGAGATAGCCATTGACGAAACGGTCGAGCGCAAAGGGCTCGTTCAGCTTATGCGGCCGGTCCTGGGCGAGCGTATGGGCGAAGACCCATCCCGAGCCGGGCGTCGCCTTGAAACCGCCGGTGCCCCAGCCGCAATTGAAATAGAGACCCTCGATGGGGGTCTTGCTGACGATGGGGCTGGCGTCGGGGCAGACGTCGACGATGCCGCCCCAGGTGCGCAGGACGCGCAAGCGGCTGAAGACCGGGAACAATTCCACTAGCGCGTTCAGCAGATTCTCCACGACGGGTGGGCTGCCGGTCTGGGCATAGGAGAGGTAGCTGTCGATGCCGGCACCCATCACCAGCTCGCCCTTGTCCGACTGGCTGACGTAGACATGGACCGCGCTGGACATGACGACGGTGTGCAGCACCGGCTTGATGGGCTCGCTGACCAATGCTTGAAGAGGGTGGCTCTCGATGGGAAGGCGCAATCCCGCCATGGCCGCCAGCACGCTGGAATGTCCGGCGGCTACGCAGCCGACCTTCTTGGCCCCGATGAATCCCTTGGTCGTCTCGACGCCCAGCACGCGGCCCTGCTCGATGCGAAAGCCCGTGACTTCGCAGTTCTGGATGATGTCGACGCCGCGGTTGTCGGCGCCGCGCGCATAGCCCCAGGCGACGGCATCGTGGCGGGCGACACCGCCGCGCCGCTGGAGGGAGGCGCCCAGCACCGGATGGCGCGCATTGGGCCGGCAATCGAGCACCGGGCAGAATTCCTTGACCTGCTCGGCGCTGAGAATTTCGGAATCAATGCCATTCAGGCGATTGGCGTTCACGCGGCGAGAGATCTCGCGCATTTCGTGCTGGTTATGACCCAGGCTCAGCAGGCCGCGCTGGCTGAACATGACGTTGAAGTTGAGATCCTGGGACAGGCCTTCCCACAGCTTCAAGGAATGCTCGTAAAGATGGGCGCTCTCGTCCCATAGATAGTTGGAACGCACGACCGTCGTGTTGCGCCCGGTATTGCCGCCGCCGAGCCAGCCTTTTTCGATCACCGCCACATTGGTAATGCCATGTTCCTTGGCGAGGTAATAGGCGGTCGCCAGCCCATGGCCGCCGCCGCCGATGATGACGACATCGTACTCGGGCTTCGGCGTCGGGCTGCGCCAGGCCTCGGTCCAATTCTCGTGGTAGCTGCGCGCGTTGCGCGCCAGGCTGAAAATGGAATAGCGAGCTTTCATCCGGCTCTCCTCGACAGCGCGCGAGAATGGCAGCCCCCGCCGCCCCGATCAAGCAAGACCGGCCGACCGGCACAGGCAAGATTCGCATTCGCCAAATCGACAAATCGCTTCATGGGATCAATGGCTTGGCGTCAGTTCTCGCACTCGCAGCGCAGTAGGACCATGCAGTGTGGGGAGGGGCTGCGCGGCCGACGCCATCGACTATCGATTTTGCGACATGATCCTGCTATTTTCCCGCAAGGAAGGACCCGCCATCCCGGCGAGCGGACCCCCAAGGATTCGATGCGATGAAGCGTCGCGCGATCTGGGCGACTTTGGCCGGCCTTCTGGTTGGGCTGTTGACGGCGAGCGCCGCGTTGGCAGACTCCGCCGCGATCTTGGATCATTTGAAGGCTACCACCGCCGGCCGGCCCGATCTTTCTCTGGCCCGGCTGGGCGCGATGATCGATGCCCACGGCGCAGCGGCGGGTTATGGCGGTTTTGCCGATGTCGACGGCAGCGACATCGTCATCCGCGCCTATTCGCGCAGTGCCAAACCCGTCGAGGCGAGTTGCAGGCGTATTGTCGATCGCGTCAAGATCGCAGCCGGCGTCGACCCGAAAACCGGCCAGCCCGACGATCCGGCCTCCGGATATGCGTCGCTCTTCAGTTACCCAGACGCCGATGAATCGAAAGTCGACGCCAGCTATGCCGAGACGGTCGATTCCATGTTCAGGGTCATGGTGGTGATCGGCGAGACGGGCAACGGCAAGGGCATGGTCTGCCAAAGCCGCTTGCTGTCGAACAAGATCACCTTTCAGAAACAATAGGCGATGTTCGGCGCCACCTCCTCGGAACTGCCCCAGCGGATCGCCTTCATCCTGGTACCGAACTTCTCCATGATCGCTTTTACCTCGGCGGTCGAGCCGCTGCGGCTGGCCAATCGCACGGCGGGCAAGGATCTCTATGGCTGGCGGCTGTTCTCCACCGAAGGCAAGCCGGTGGCAGCGAGCAACGGCATCGTCCTGCACCCCAACGGCAACATCGACCAGGTGGTGGGATACGGCACGGCGATCCTGTGCAGCGGGATCGAAGGCCATCTCTATCAGGATCGCACGCTGTTCGCCGGGCTGCGCCGCTTGGATCGCCAGGGCGCCGATATCGGGGCGCTATGCACTGGCAGCCACATCCTGGCCCGCGCCGGCTTGCTCGACGGCTATCGCTGCACCATTCATTGGGAAAACATTGCCGGCTTCGCCGAGGACTTTCCCCGGATCGAAGTGACGTCGGAACTTTTTGAGATCGACCGCAATCGGTTCACCTGTTCGGGCGGCACCGCCGCACTCGACATGATGCTGAACATGATTGCCCTTCAGCACGGCCATGAGCTTGCTACCGCGGTCTCCGAGCAGTTCATTCACGAGCGCATCCGTGATCGCCACGATCATCAGCGCATGGCACTGCCGGCGCGATTGGGCGTGCGCCACCCCAAGCTGATTCGGGTGATCCGTCAGATGGAAGCCAATCTGGAGGAGCCGCTCAACCGTAGCCAATTGGCCCGCGCCGCCGGACTTTCCACTCGCCAGTTGGAGCGTCTATTCCGCAAGTATCTCAACCGCTCTCCGGCCCGCTACTACGTCGAGCTTCGCTTGAACCGCGCGCGCCTGCTGCTGTTGCAGACCAACATGTCGGTGATCGACGTGGCGCTGGCCTGCGGTTTCGTCTCCGCTTCTCACTTCTCGAAATGCTATCGGGATTTCTTCGGCAAGACCCCGCGGCGCGAGCGCGGACTTCCCCAATTGCCGTTCAGCGTCGATGACGGTGGTCACGTCCAGCGCGCGTGAGCTGGTGCAGGGGGCGGCGCGGGGGTCCGCGGAATCCACCCATCTGCACGCGCCGGGGCCGGTGCCCGGCACCCATGGGCGTCTTCATTTTATGGACAACCTGCGCGTGGTATTGACCGTGCTGATCGTCTGCCAGCATGCGAGCTTCGCCTACGCGCCGGCGAATTGGTGGTACTTCAACGACAGCCAACAACAACCGCTGCTGGCCTCTTTTTTCATCGTCAATCGCAGCTTTCGCATGAGCCTGTTCTTTCTGATAGCGGGGTATTTCATGCCCTACGTTCTTGATCGAAAGGGCGCCCGCCGCTATCTCAAGGATCGCTTCCGGCGCTTCGGCGTGCCGATCCTGCTGTTCCTGATCCTCATCTTTCCGCTGTTCATGTATGCCTACTACGTGAACTTCCGCCCCTACGGGCCCATTGGATTTTGGGATTACTACATCCACGTCTATTGGGGGATCGAGACCCAATCGCCGAAGAACTGGACTGGCCCCGATTGGCCGGATGCCCAGCTCGGTCATCTCTGGTTCATCGAGATGCTGCTCGTCTATGCAGTGATCTATGTCGCCTGGCGGGCGCTCAAGCATGGGCTGAAGCTGTCCTGGCCCGGGCCGCTGTCGTTGCCCGGCGCGACCGTTCTGACGCTTCTCATCGTCGTGGTCGCCGCAATCACATTCTGGGTCCGCCTTCGCTATCCGGTTTATTCCTGGGGCGCGTTTCTCGGCGTTATCCAATTGTCCTTCGCCGATGTGCCGCGCGACATCGCCTGCTTCGTGCTTGGGGTCTTGGCGTTTCGCAACGACTGGCTGCGCCGCCTGCCATCCGCCACCGGTTATCGCTGGTTGGCGCTGGGCCTGGCCGGCGCGGCAATATTCATAGCATGCGATTTGAGCGGGAATTCATTTTTCAGCGGCGGCGGGCGCAGCCTGCATGCGGTCATCTATCCGATATGGGAGACGGTGACCTGTTTCGGCTTCTGTCTTGGCCTGCCGATCCTGTTTCGCGACCACGCCGATTTCCGCGGTCCGTTCCTCGACCGGCTGTCGGCGGCGAGCTACGGGGTCTATGTGATCCACCTGCCCATCGTGGTCCTGCTGCAATATGCCTTGGGCTCGTCGGCGCTGCCTGCCACGGCCAAGTTTCTGCTTGTCGCCGCAATATCGGTGCCGCTGTCCTTCCTGTCAGTGACGCTGCTGCGTCGCCTGCCGGCGGCGCGACAGTTCATTTGAGGCCGGCCACGATGATGATTTCCGGGGCCGTGGGCGCGCAGGGGCTGCGATCCCAATTTCCGTACCAGATGCGTGGCGTGAGTCCGGCGACCGCGATCAAATCGGCAAGTTGGTTCTGGGCGATGAATCTCAATCGGCTATGGCCGACCCGCTCGCCGCCCTTGTCCAGGAACCGATAATGATGGGTAATTTCGGCGATGCCGGTGCCGGCGTTATAGACCGTATCGCAGGATTCCTCGACGCGACCGTGTTCGCTCGTCACCACCATTTCGCGGCTCTCCGCCGGATTCCACGTGAGCCGGGCCCGATCCTCGGGATTGCGGGTCTCGAAGGCCAAGCGACCATCGGGGTTCAGAAGGCGCGCGGCCATCTTCAAGACGGCCAGGACATCCTCATCGGTCAGGAAGACCTGGAAGGCATGGCCGGTCAGGTAAATCAGGTTGAAGCGCTGGGACAGGTGCAGGTTCTGGGCGACGTCCTTGATCCACGCGACCTTCTCCGCCCCCAGCCGCGAACGGGCGACCCGCAGCATGCCGGCGGCCGGATCCACCCCGACGACCGGCGAGACCTCGCTCGCTATGCGGCAGGCCAGCATGCCGGTGCCGCAGCCGAGATCCAGAACCGGGCCACCGCGATCGCGCGCCAGGGCGAGGTAAAAATCGCCGCCGGCGCTCCAGGTATTGAAACTGTCGTAGAGCGCGGCGAAGGCGTCGTCGTCGAATATCTCGTCCGCCGCCCTCGCCATTACTGGATGGCTATTCGGCCCCGTAGGTGAAGGGCTTGCGCGCGAACAGGCGCCGCAGCATCGGTTCGAAGGCCTCCAGCGGCATCGTACCGTAACCGGCATCGAAGGAATTCTGGTCCCACTTCTCGCAGAAATCGGCCGTGCGCTGGAACATGGGATGTCCGCGGAATTTCTCCCGCTCCATCCGATCGAGGCCGACATGGTGAAAGTAGTAATACCCCTGGAAGATGGCGTGGTGTTTGATCAGCCAATGATTGTCTTCGGAGATATAGGGCCGCAGCACGGCGGCGCCGAGCTGGGCATGGTTTTCCGGCGCCAGCGTGTCGCCGATATCGTGGAGCAGGGCACAGACCACCGTCTCTTCGTCGGCGCCATCGCGAAAGGCGCGGCTCGCCGTCTGCAGCGAATGCTGATAACGGTCGATCTTGTAGCCCATGGTGTCGCCAGCCAGCATCTTTAACGAGCTGATAACTTCGTTGGGCAAATTACGGACGAGGGGTTCATATTTGCGCATGAGCAGCTGATACTCGTCGTACGTCCCGTCTTCCATCCGCGTGAAATTGACGACTTCGTCCATGACTCGATCCTCTACTTCCATAGGTCGTGGAATATTCTACCTACGCTGGGTGTTTGAATCCAGCGCGGGAGAGGCATAGAGTTATGGCCTAGAAGTCGATGCCGCCCAACGGGGGCGCTTGCGACTCCGTTTCTGCCTCGGGCGGCGGAAAGGAGAGTCGTGTGACTGTCAGAGCCATTTTGAAAGGCAAGGGTGCTGCCGTCGTTACGGCCGTACCCGGCGAAACGCTCCACCGCATCGCGCAACTGATCGCCGAATACCGGATCGGCGCCGTCCTGATCCTCGACATGGAGGGCCATCCGGTCGGCATCGTCTCCGAGCGGGATATCGTCAGTGCGCTGGCCGCTTCCGGGGCCGCCGCTCTCGCCTCGACGGCGGCCGACGCGATGAGCCGCAGCCTGGTGACTTGTAAACCAACCGACACGGCAGACGAGATTCTGGCGGTGATGACCCATAGCCGGGTGCGTCATCTGCCGGTCATGGAAGATGGCCAGTTGATCGGCATCGTCAGCATCGGCGACGTGGTCAAGCGCAAGCTGGACGACGCCGCGGCCGAGGTCGGCCTGTTGCGCGAATATGTGATGGCCGGCCGCTGAAGCTTCAGATACCGCCGAAGTCATCGAGACGTAGGATTGGTACCGGGCTGCCCGCCGAGAGGGCTGGCGCGGCGGGCGGACGGATCACGAGACAATCAGCCTGCTGCAGTAAAAACTGCATGGAACTGTCCTGCTTGTCGAAGGGCGTGGCCACGAGCCGGCCGTCATGACCGCGCGAGAGCCGCGCCCGCAGATAATCCTGCCGACTGTCGTTTTCGGCCAGGTCGCGACCGGCGACCGCCATCTCATCCTCGCTTGCCTCGCTTTGCTCGCCCAGCATCAGCTTGAGGGCAGGGCGCAGGAAGACGATGGCGCAAACCAGGCTGGAGACCGGATTGCCGGGAAGGCCTAGAAACCTGGTCGCGCCGATGCGCCCGAACATCAGCGGCTTGCCCGGCCGCATGGCGATCTTCCAGAAATCGATCGCCATGCCCTGTTCGCCCAGCGCCGCGCGCACCAGATCGTGGTCGCCTACCGAAGCGCCACCGGTGGTGACCAGAAGGTCGGCCCCGACCGCGCCGCTGGCCATGTGCTGCAGGGCGGCGCGATTGTCGGGGGCGATGCCGAGATCGATGGGCTCGGCGCCGGCCGAGCGCAGGAAAGCGCCGAGCGCCAATCCGTTGGAGCCGATGATCTGCTGGGGCCCGACAGGTTCGCCAGGCATGACGATTTCGTCCCCGCTGGCCAGAATCGCTACACGCGGGCGCCGGCGCACCTGCAGCCAGGGGTGGTTCATCGCCGCCGCCAGGCCGATATCGCGCGCGTTCAGCCGCTTGCCCGCGGCCAACCCCAGATCGCCACGCTTGAAATCGAGACCAGCCGGCCGGACGTAGTGGCCGACGGCAGACGATTCCTTGATCAGCACCGCTTCGCCCGAAGCTTCCGTATCTTCCTGGATGACGATGGCATCGGCCGCCTCGGGCAGTGGCGCCCCGGTGAAGACGCGCACTGCTTCCCCGGGCTTGAGGCGGCTGTCATAGGCGCCGCCCGCCGGCGCATAGCCGACAAGCTTGAGACTGACAGGAACGCGCGCAACATCGGCGGCGCGTACGGCATAGCCGTCCATGGCGGAGACGGCGAAGGGCGGCTGGGTCAGGCGGGCGTGAACGGGCACGGCCAGTACGCGGCCCAGCGCCTGGGGCAATGACACCTGCTCGGCGGACAGCGGCGCGAAGGCCGCCAGGATGCGCGCACGGGCTTCGGCAACCGACAGCATCACTTGGCTTCGTAACGGCCGGATTTGCCGCCGCGCTTATGGGTCAGGCGGATATCGGTGATGATCATTGCCCGGTCGACCGCCTTGCACATGTCATAGACGGTAAGCGCCGCGACACTGACGGCTGTCAGCGCCTCCATTTCCACCCCGGTGCGCCCGACGAGCTTGCAGGTCGCCTCGATATCCACGGCATTGCGTTTGCGGTCGATGGCAAGATCCACGGCGATGGCCGTGAGCGCCAGGGGATGGCAGAGCGGAACGAGGTCCGGCGTGCGTTTGGCGGCCATGATCCCGGCCAATCGCGCCACGGCCAGTACATCGCCCTTTTTCATTTCGCCGGCCGCGATCAGGGCGAGGGTCTCGGGCTGCATGATGACGGAGCCCTTGGCCGTGGCTACGCGTTCGGTTTCGGCCTTGGTCGAAACATCCACCATGGCCGCCTTGCCCTGCGCATCGAAATGGGTCAATCGGGCCATCAGGCGCTCCGCTTGGCTGGGGCCGGCCGGGCGAGAAGCCGTTTCGTCGCCGCCGTCACATCGGCTTCGCGCATCAGGGATTCGCCGATCAGGAAAATCGAGGCGCCGGCGTGCGCCATGCGGGCGAGATCGGCGGGGCTGGAAAGGCCGCTCTCGGCCACCACGAGACAGTCGGGCCCCACCAGCGGAGTCAATCGCTCGGCAATCGTCAGATCGACCGCCAAGGTCTTGAGATTGCGATTGTTGATGCCGATCAGTCGGGCCGGCAGGTGAAGCGCGCGGGCAAGCTCCGTCTCGTCGTGGACCTCGACCAGCACGTCCATGCCCCAGCCCACCGCGGCGGCATGAAGTTCGCCCGCTTGGCCGTCATCCAGCGCGGCCATGATCAGCAGCACCGCATCGGCGCCCAGCGCGCGGGATTCCGCTATCTGATAGGGATCGAGCATGAAATCCTTGCGCAGCACCGGCAAATCCACCGCGGCGCGGGCGGCAACCAGATATTCGTCCCTGCCCTGGAAATAGGGCTCGTCGGTCAGGACCGAAAGACAGGTAGCGCCCCCGTCGCGATATGCCTGGGCGAGTGTCGCCGGATCGAAATCGGCGCGGATCAGGCCCTTGGAGGGCGAGGCTTTCTTGATCTCGGCAATCAGGCCGTAGCGGTCCGCGGCGAGTGTCGCGGCGAGGTGCGCAGCAAAGCCGCGCGGCGGCGAAGCCTGGCGCGCCGCGGCCTCGATTGTGGCAAGACTGTGCGCGGCTTTACGGCGCGCCACATGATCGCGCTTGTCGGCCGATATGCGGGCGAGGGTATCGCTCATGCGGACATCGGCCGGTTGGTGATGGCCACCAATTCGGCCAAGACCGCTTTAGCCTTGCCGCTGTCTATGGCCTTGGCGGCCAGATCGGCGCCGGCCTTGAGATCGTCGGCCTTGCCGGCGATGACCAGGGTGGCGGCGCTGTTCATCAGTACGATGTCGCGATAGGGCCCCGGGCGGCCGGCCACCAGCTCGGTGACCGCCGCCGCATTGGTGGCCACATCGGCGCCCTTCAGATCGGCCGGTTTGGCGGCGGCCAATCCCGCCATCTCCGGCGTCACCTCGAATTGTTTCACTCTGCCGTCCTTGAGCTCGGCCACGTGGCTGGCACCCGTAGTGGTGATCTCGTCCAAGCCATCTGAGCCATGCACGACCCAGGCGCGCTCGGTACCAAGCCGGCCAAGAACTTCGGCCAGCGGCACGATCCATTGCCGGGCGAAAACGCCGACGAGCTGGCGCTTGGCGCCCGCGGGATTGGAGAGCGGCCCCGTCAGATTGAAGATCGTCCGTGTGCCCAGTTCCACGCGCGCCGGGCCGACATGACGCATGGCACCGTGATGACGCGGCGCCAGCATGAAGCAGATGTTGGCCTTCCACAGCGCCTCTTTCACCAGGCTCATATCGGCCTCGATATTGACGCCAAGCGCGGCCAGCACGTCCGCCGTCCCGGTCTTGGACGAGGCGGCGCGATTGCCATGCTTGGCAACGGGAACGCCCGCTGCGGCGGTGACGATGGCCGCACCGGTGGAGATGCTGAGCGTGCCCGCGCCATCGCCCCCGGTGCCGCAGGTATCGACGGCGCCGGCTGGCGCCTCGATGCGCAGCATCTTTGCTCGCATGGCGCGCACCGCGCCGACCAGCTCCGGCACTGTTTCGCCGCGCACGCGCAGCGACATCAGGAAGCCGCCGATCTGGGCCGGCGTGGCATCGCCCGACATGAGAATGTCGAAGGCCTGCTCGGCCTGCGCCTCGTCGAGGGCCCTTCCGCCGGCGGCAATCGCGATCAGGGGTTTCAGATCGCTCACGCCACGGCTTTCACATTGTGGCGCTGGCGGATCACTGGTTTCACATTATGGCCCGCGCGCCGCAGGAAATTTCCCAGCAGGCGATGGCCGTGCTCGGAGGCGATGCTTTCGGGATGGAATTGCACGCCATAGATGGGTAGATCGCGATGGGCGAGGCCCATCATGACGCCGTCTTCGGTTTCAGCGGTAGAGACGAGACAATCCGGCAGGCTTTCGCGCTCGATGGTCAGCGAATGATAACGCGTCGCGGCGAAGGGGTTGGGAATATCCTCGAAAATTCCCTCACCGCTGTGCTTCAGCGAGGAGAGTTTGCCATGCATGGGCAGGGCTGCCCGCACGACGCGCCCGCCGAAGGCCTGGCCGATCGCCTGATGGCCGAGGCATACGCCCAGGATCGGCAGCTTGCCCGCCGCTGTCTTGATCAGATCCAGGCAGATCCCGGCCCGGTCGGGGTCGCAAGGGCCCGGCGAGAGAATGATGCCCTGGGGCCGCATCGCCAGCACATCGGCGGCCGACAGCTGGTCGTTGCGACGAACCTCGACGCTGGCGCCGAGCTCGCCCAGGAAGTGGTAGAGGTTGTAGGTGAAGCTGTCGTAGTTATCGATCAAGATAAACATTTTCAGTGCCTTACGCGGCGTGGCTTCGATGCTTCTCAAGGGTCGGCGGCCTTTATAACAGGTCGCTCCGAGCGACGGAAGCAAGGCGCGGAAGGGGCGGCTCCTGCGAAGATCAACGACTCGCGGGCGCATGCTATCGTCCGGCGATGTTCGAGCGATTCACCAACAAGCGTCGGCGCGGCGCCAAGCGCAACGGCAAACGCCGTGGCAAGCCGATGGGCCGAGAGGTTTTGGCTTGGGCTGCAGGCCTGCGACAGAATCCCTGGGCATTTTTCGTCGCCGGGCTCGGCCTCGGCATCGTCGTCGGTGTGGCCCTGGCGGTCCATCGCGGTCCGGCGCCGAACCTGGTGGCGAGCACGCAACAAGCAGGGAGCGTCCCGCCTAAGTTCGCGCCGCCGCCCTCACCGCCCGCCAGCGCCGTCATGCCGCCACCCCCTGCATCGCCCTTGCCGCGCGCGCCGGCAGGCAAAGCCGCCTGGCAGCAGTTCGCGTTGGCCATGCCCGCGACCGATGGTCGTCCAGTGATCGCTATCGTCATCGACGACATGGGCATCGACAAGGCGGACGCTGCCCGGGTGATCGGCCTCCGGGGACCGTTGACGATTGCTTTCATGTCCTATGCCACGGAACTCGACAGCCAGGCCCGTGCCGCGCGCGCGGCGGGTGACGAGATATGGATGCATATCCCAATGGAGCCGCTGGACGGCGAGGTCGATGCCGGGCCAAACGTGCTGAAGACCGACCTGACGCCGGAAGAAATTCGCCGCCGCCTCGATTGGGCGCTGGCCCGATTGCCCGGCATCGTTGGGGTCAACAATCACATGGGCAGCAAGTTCACCCAATATTCCCCCGGCATGACGGTGGTGATGGAGGATCTGCGCGCGAGGGGATTGGCCTTCCTCGATTCACGCACCATCGCCGCGACGGTCGCAAGCCAAGTGGCCGGCCGAATGGGCGTGCCGCATATCGACCGCGACGTCTTCATCGACAACGACGAATCCGTGCAAGCGGTGCTGCGCCAACTCGAGGAGACGGAGAGGGTCGCCGTCAAGCGCGGTCATGCGCTCGCCATCGGTCACCCCCATCCCACCACCATCGCCGCCTTGCAGCAGTGGCTGCCCACCCTGAAGGCCAAAGGCTTCGTGCTGGTGCCGGCGAGCGCTTTGCTCAGGCTGGAACTTTCGAGTGCGGGATAGCTGACGGTCGCGCTAGCGATTCCGTCCCCGATCAGCGGCAAACCGCACCGCTTCCTGCGCGGCGCGGACGAGGGCGCGGGCCTTCTGGACGCATTCCTGGTATTCGCCCTCCGGCGTGCTGTCGGCGACGATGCCACCGCCGGCCTGCACATACATCTTGCCGTCCTTGACCACGGCGGTTCGCAGCGCGATGCAGGTATCCATGGCCCCGCTGGCGGCGAAATATCCCACGGCCCCGGCGTAGACGCCGCGGCGCTCCGTTTCCAACTCGTCGATGATTTCCATGGCGCGGACCTTTGGCGCACCGGAGACGGTGCCGGCGGGAAATCCGGCGGCCAGCGCGTCGATCGCATCCAATCCCGGCCGGATATCGCCCTCGACGTTGGAAACGATATGCATGACGTGGGAATAATACTCGATGATGAACTGCTCGGTGACCTCGACGCTGCCCACTTCGGCGACCCGGCCGACGTCGTTGCGCCCGAGATCGAGCAGCATCAGATGTTCGGCTCGTTCTTTCGGATCGGCCAGCAGCTCGGCTGCCAGCTCGCGATCCTCCGCCGGTGTGGCGCCGCGCCGGCGCGTGCCGGCGATGGGACGGATGGTCACCCGTTCGTCGCGCAGGCGCACCAGAATTTCCGGGCTCGAGCCGACAATGGTGAAATTGCCGAGGTCGAGGAAAAAGAGGAAAGGCGAGGGATTGAGGCGGCGCAGCGCCCGATAGAGCGAGAAGGGCGGCAAGGTGAAGGGCAATTGGAAACGCTGGGAGAGGACGACCTGGAAAATATCGCCCGCCAGAATGTACTCCTTCGCCCGCTCGACCATGTTGTGGAACTCGGCCTGCGTGACGTTGGATTTGGGCTCGGGCAAATCCGCCAACGCGTCCACTTCCTCGCGCCGCTCCGGCAGGTTGCGGCCGAAATCGGCGACCGTGTCGGCCAGGCGCTCGCAAGCCTGGTTATAGGCGGCCCGAGCGCCCAGATCGGAGGATGGCCAGACGGCGGTCACGATGGTGACGAGATCTTCCACATTGTCGAAGATCGCCATGACCGTGGGCCGCAGGAACATGGAATCCGGAACGCCGAGCCCGGCCGGCTTGTCGGTCGGCAGCCGCTCCATCAGGCGAACCATGTCGTATCCCATGTAGCCGAAAAGGCCAGCCGCCATGGGCGGCAAACCCGCCGGCAGATCGATGCGGGATTCGCCCACCAGCGCGCGCAGGGATTCCACCGCGCCTTGGGGACAGGGTTCGAAGGCCTGGGTATCGGCGCGGAAGCGCCGGTTGATCTCCGCTTTGTTCCCACTGGAGCGCCAGACGAGATCGGGTTTGATGCCGATCATCGAATAGCGCCCACGCACCGCACCGCCCTCGACGGATTCGAGCAGGAAGCTGTAGGCGCGGCCGTCGGCGAGCTTCAACATGCTGGAGACAGGCGTCTCCAGATCGGCCACCAGGCGGGTATAGACGACGCTTGGCCGGCCGGCCGCGTAGGCCGCGGAAAAAACCTCGAAGGACGGCTCGACTTTCATGGGAGCGATTAGTTCGAGGCCTCGGCCGCCTTCGGCTCAATCGTGACCGCTATCTGACTTTCCAACGCCTTGCGGAATTGGCTAAGCAGATCCTGATCCAGGGTTTGGCTGAGTTCGTCGGCCAGCTTCTTGACTCCCTCGGCGTCGGTTGCCGGGTTGGCCGGCAAGATTTCGGCGACGACGGCCACGACATGGCCGGGATTGGCCGCGGAATCGTTGGGCGCCGTGGCCGCCTGGCCGCGCTTGACGGTGAAAAGGAGAGAGGCGAGGGAGGGCGGCACGTCGTTGGCCTCGTCGCCGGCGTCGCGGGTGAAGGCAGAGCTGTGCTTGAGCGCGACGCCGAGAGACTGCGCGATCGTCTTCAGATCCTCGCCCATCTTGATGCGATCGGCGATCTTGGTCGCCTGATCTGCCGCCGCCTTGTCGCGCGCCTCGGCCTGCCAATCGGCCAACACCTTGTCCTTTACCTGATCGAGGGGGCGCAGGGATGCCGGCGTCACCTGATCGACCCGCACTATGAAATAGCCACCGGCGCCGTCCGAGAGCTGGCTGCTGAGCTGATCGACATCGGTGGAAAACGCGGTGGAGAGCAGTTGCGGGGTTCCGATCAACTCGCCGATCGGCTTGCCGCTTGCATCGAGGCCGTCGCGGGAGACGGCGGGAATGGTTTCGATCTGAAGGCCCAGCTTCCTTGCTGCATCCTCCAGGGAGGCGCCGCCGGCCAGCGTATCGTCCAACTGATTGGCGACGTTGACCAGATCGCCGGCACTTTCGCCTTGGGCAAGGGCGCGGGCGATCTCGTTCCTGACCTCGTCAAGGGCGCGAGGGCGATTGGGCTCGGCCTTGACGACCTTGACGATCTGCCAGCCCAGTGCGGTCCGCACAGGGCCAACAACCGACCCCGCCGTGGCGGCATAGGCGGGGCCCGCCATTTCCGGCAGCATCTGGGCCTTGTCGATCATGCCGGTATCGATCGGGTCGGCGCCGGTGGCCTTCTTGGCGACCGCGGCGAAATCGCCCCCGGCGGCAATCTCGCTGGCGGCTTTCTTTGCCGTGGCCTCGTCGGGCAGCGTGAAGGTCAGGAACTGGCGCTTGCCGAAGGCGGCATAGCGCTCCGGATGCGCGGCGTATTCCTTGGCGATCTGATCGTTGCTGATCCTGATGCGAGCGATGGTCAGCTTGCGGTATTCGGGCGCCTGATAGCGATCCGCATGATCCTTATGGAATTTGACCAGGGATGCAAGATCCGGCGCCGAAATATTGGCGACGCTGGCATCGGCGATCAAAAGCGTATCGGCGACCCGCTTCTCCGCGCGGTAATCATAGATGGCATCGACCATCGCCATGGGTGCGGTCGCGCTGGCGCCGATGCTTTCGTAGATCTCATTGGCGACGAACTGGCCTCCCAAACCGGCCAAATACGCGGTCTCGTTCATGCCGGCGCTGTCGAGGGCCCGGCTGAAGCGCTGCCGATCGAACTGACCGGCTTCGTTGAGAAAGGCCGGCGTTGTCTCGAGGGCATGGCGCAGCACATCGTCGGGCGCGCGCAAACCCAGGGACGTCCCCAGACTGGTGAACAAGGCTCGTCCCACCATCTGGTTCAAGACTTGCTGGGGCAGGCCCATCTGTTTGGCGAGTTCGTCCGTGAATTGCGGTCCAAGGGCGCCGGCCATCCGCTTCAATTGGCGCTGATACTCGCTGCGATATTCACCAAGCGTGATCTTCGTGCTGCCGACCTTGGCCACGACCGGGTCTCCAGGCTGCCCACGGAACACATCGTTGATGCCCCACAGGCCGAAGGCGGCAATCAAGGCGAAGAACAGGACCTTGATGAACCAGGACGAGGCTTTGGAGCGTATGAACTGCAGCATGGCGATCCGATGTCCGAGGGCCGGGGCAGGCGCCAGCTGGCACGCTGCGGGGCGGCGAGGGCGGGCATCATAGGGTCCGACCTGGCGGCGGGCAAGCGGGCAATTGGAAGATGAATGGCCTGAGAGCCGATGGCTTGGCCCTGGCCCAGGCCATTCGTGCCGGCGCGCGCGGCCTGCGCGCCGATCTGCTGATCTGTCCGCCGGCCACATTGCTGGCGCCGGTGGGCGAAGCCCTTGCCGGGAGCGCCATTGCCCTCGGCGGCCAGGATTGCCACGCCGACCGTCCGGGTGCGCATACCGGCGACATTGCTGCGGTCATGCTGGCCGACCTCGGCTGCCGCTATGTCATCCTCGGCCACTCCGAGCGGCGTGCCGGTCATGGCGAAACCGACGAGATGGTTCGCGCCAAGGCCGTGTCAGCGCTGGCCGTCGGTTTGATTGCCATTGTTTGCCTGGGGGAGACGGAGGCTCAACGGGACCGGGGCGAGGCGCTGGATGTCGTGGCGCGCCAACTCACCGGCTCGCTGCCGGAGAACGCTTCGGCGGCGAATACGGTGGTGGCTTACGAGCCGGTCTGGGCAATCGGTACCGGCCGCGTGCCGTCGAGCGGCGATATCCTCGCCGTCCATGCCCATCTGCGTCGGGCGTTGGCGGGGCGATTCAAAGATGCGGCGGGCATTCGTCTGCTTTATGGCGGTTCGGTCAAACCCGGCAACGCGGGTGAGATCCTGGCTTTGGCCGATGTCGATGGCGCGCTGGTTGGTGGTGCCAGCCTCAAGGCGGAGGACTTCCTTGCCATCGCTCGCGCCGGCGCCGAGCGATCATGGCCCTAGCCTTGCCGGGGCAAAGGCAGTAAAAGGCCGGCGCGAGTTCCTATAGGGCCGAAATGATCCAGGTTGTTCTAGTCATCCATCTGATGGTTGCCGTGGCGCTGATCGGCGTTGTCCTGATGCAGAAGAGCGAGGGCGGCGCCTTGGGTATCGGCGGCGGCGGCGGCATGTCCAATTTCATGACCGGGCGCGGCACGGCCAACGTGCTCACCCGGGCAACCGCTATTCTCGCCGCCTGTTTCATGCTGACCAGCGTGCTGCTGGTGGTCATCCCGCGCCTGGGCACCCAAGCACCCTCGATCATTCCCAACAGTTCGACCACGCTGCCGATGCCCGCGCCCAAGGTGCCGGCGCCAACCGCGCCCGCGACTCCGCCTGGGCCGACGGTCCCCTCGGGTCAATAGATTTATTTCGGTAACGGGGTGTGGCGGGGCTTGCCCGCGCGGGTCGCCGCGCGCGATAGTGTTTGCCCATGACGCGGTACATCTTCATCACCGGCGGCGTGGTCTCCTCCCTCGGCAAAGGTATTTCGGCAGCGGCGCTTGGCGCCCTCTTGCAGGCGCGCGGATTCAAGGTCCGCTTGCGTAAGCTGGACCCCTATCTCAACGTCGATCCCGGCACCATGAGCCCGACCCAGCATGGCGAGGTCTATGTCACCGACGACGGGGCGGAAACCGACCTCGATCTGGGCCACTACGAACGCTTTACCGGCGTGCCGGCCCGGCGCAGCGACAACGTCACCACGGGCAAGATCTATTCGACGGTCATCGCCAAGGAACGGCGCGGGGATTATCTGGGTGGAACCGTGCAGGTCATTCCCCATGTCACAGACGCCATCAAGGAGTTCGTCTGCAGCGATGCGGGCGACGTGGATTTCCTCGTCTGCGAAATCGGCGGCACGGTGGGCGATATCGAGAGTCTGCCTTTTCTCGAAGCCATTCGCCAACTTGGCAACGAATTCGGGCCGCAGCGCGCGCTCTTCGTGCACCTGACCCTGGTCCCCTGGATTCCCGCGGCCGGCGAATTGAAGACAAAGCCGACCCAGCATTCAGTCAAGGAGTTGCAGAGCGTGGGAATTCAGCCCGGCATTCTGCTCTGCCGCTGCGATCGAGAGATTCCGCGCGAGGCGCGGCGCAAAATCGCGCTCTTCTGCAATCTGCGGCCCGAAGCGGTAATCCAGGCCCTCGACGTGGATACGATCTATCAGGTGCCGGCGGCCTATCACGCCGAGGGCTTCGATACCGAAGTCTGCCGGCATTTCGGCCTGACCGCGCCCGAGCCCGATCTCGCCTCATGGCGCCGGGTGGTCGAGCGCATCCGCCAGCCCGAGAGCGCTGTCGACATCGCCGTGGTCGGCAAATACACCAGCCTGTTGGATTCATATAAATCGTTGGGCGAAGCGCTGGCCCATGGCGGCATCGCCAACAATGTGCGCGTCCGGCTCAATTGGATCGATTCGGAAATCTTCGAACGCGAGGACTCGGTTCAATATCTGGAAGGCGTCCACGGCATTCTGGTGCCGGGCGGCTTCGGGGAGCGTGGTGCGGAGGGCAAGATCCATGCCGTGCGGTTCGCCCGCGAGCGTCAAGTGCCCTATTTCGGCATCTGCTTCGGCATGCAGATGGCGGTGATCGAGGCCGCCCGTAATCTGGCCGGCATCTCGACCGCCGGATCGACGGAGTTCGGCCCCAGCAAGGATCCGGTCGTCGGGCTGATGACCGAATGGACCCGCGGCAATACGGTCGAGCGGCGCAACGAAGCGAGCGATCTGGGTGGGACCATGCGCCTGGGTGCCTATGACGCCCATCTCGCCGGCGACAGCCAGGTTCGCGACATTTACGGTAGGGATTGGATCAGCGAACGCCATCGCCACCGCTATGAGGTCAATATCAACTACAAGGAAAAGTTGGAGGCGGTGGGCTTGCGCTTTTCCGGCATGTCGCCGGACGGGATCCTGCCTGAAATTGTCGAACGGCCGGACCATCCTTGGTTCATCGGCGTCCAGTTCCATCCCGAATTGAAGTCCAAGCCCTTCGATCCCCACCCTCTGTTCACCTCCTTCATCGAAGCCGCCATTCGCCAGTCGCGTCTGGTCTAGCCTCTGCTATAAAAGCGCCATGAGCACCACTGCTTTTCCCGCGGCCCATCATGTTGCGATCGGCAATCTGACTCTGGGCAACGACCATCCGCTGGCCCTGATTGCTGGACCCTGCGCGCTCGAATCCCGCGCTCATGCGCGGGAGATGTGCCAGGCGCTCGTAGAGATGACCGCCAAGCTGGGCATGGGCCTCATCTACAAAACCTCATTCGACAAGGCAAACCGCACCTCTCTGGAGGGAGAGCGCGGCCTGGGCATGAAGAAGGGGCTGCCGATCCTGGCCGAGCTGCGCGAGAGCTTCGGCGTGCCGGTGCTGACCGATGTGCATTCCGCCGAACAATGCAAACCCGTGGCCGAGGCGGTGGACGTGTTGCAGATTCCCGCTTTCCTGTCGCGCCAGACCGATCTGCTGGTGGCGGCGGCCGAGACCGGCCGGGCCATGAATATCAAGAAGGGTCAATTCCTTGCCCCCTGGGACATGAGACAGGTTGTCAAAAAGGTCGAGGCGGCGGGCAATCGCAAGATCCTGGTCTGCGAGCGCGGCGTCAGTTTTGGCTACAACACATTGATCTCGGATATGCGCAGCCTGCCGGTCCTGGCCGAGACTGGCTATCCGGTGGTGTTCGATGCCACACATTCGGTGCAGCAGCCGGGCGGGCAAGGGACCAAGAGCGGCGGGCAGCGCGAGTTCGTTCCCGTCCTGGCGCGCGCCGCAGTGGCCGTGGGCGTCGCCGTGGTGTTCATGGAGACACATCAGGATCCCGACAAGGCGCCCTCCGACGGCCCCAACATGGTGGTGCTGAAGGACATGCCGGCGTTGCTCCATCGCCTGCAGGCGTTCGATCGATTGGCTAAAGGATTACCGTCATGAGCGGCATCATCGACATTCGCGCGCGCCAAATTCTCGACAGTCGCGGCAATCCGACGGTCGAGGTGGACGTGCGCCTCGAAAGCGGGGCCTTCGGCCGGGCGGCGGTGCCGTCGGGTGCCTCGACAGGAAGCCACGAGGCGGTGGAGCTGCGCGATGGCGACAAGGGCCGCTATTCCGGCAAGGGAGTCTTGAAGGCGATCGAGGCGGTGAACGGCGAACTCTTCGACGCGCTCTCGGGCATCGAAGGCGAGGCGCAGGCAAGGATCGATCGCATGATGTGCCAACTCGACGGCACGCCGAACAAGGCGCGGCTCGGCGCCAATGCGATTTTGGGCGTGAGCCTGGCAGTGGCGAAGGCAGCCGCCTCCGAGGCTGGCCTGCCTCTCTATCGCTACGTCGGCGGGGCCGCCGCGGCACTGCTGCCGGTGCCACAGATGAATATCGTCAACGGTGGGGTCCATGCCGACAATCCTATCGATTTTCAGGAATTCATGATTCTGCCCGCCGGTGCCCCCAGCTTCGCCGAAGCGCTGCGCTGGGGCGCGGAAGTATTTCACGCGCTGCGCGCCCAGTTGAAGGCGGCCGGTCATAATACGAATGTAGGCGACGAGGGCGGCTTCGCTCCCAATCTGAAAAGCGCCGACGAGTGCTTGGCCTTTATCGTTAAGGCGATCGAGAAGGTCGGATTGAAAGCTGGAAGCGACGTGCTGCTGGGGCTGGATTCCGCCTCCACTGAATTCTATCGGGACGGGAAGTATCGCCTGGAAGGCGAGGGCAAGACCCTGGATGCCGAAGGCTTGGTGGGATTCTACGAGGCCTTGGTCGCACGCTACCCTATCGTCTCCATCGAAGACGGCATGGCCGAGGATGATTGGGAGGGCTGGGCCACGCTGACCAAGCGCCTCGGCGCCAAGGTGCAACTTGTCGGCGACGATATCTTCGTCACCAACCCGACCCGGCTTGCCGATGGCATCGGCCGGAGAGTCGCCAATGCCATCCTGATTAAGGTTAACCAGATCGGGACGCTGAGCGAGACACTGGCCGCCGTCGATATGGCGCACAAGGCCGCCTATCGCGCCGTCATGTCTCATCGTTCGGGCGAGACCGAAGATTCAACCATCGCGGATCTGGCGGTCGCCACAGGCTGCGGCCAGATCAAGACCGGTTCGCTTTCGCGTTCCGACCGGCTGGCCAAATACAACCAGCTCCTGCGCATCGAGGAGGAGTTGGGACCGGATGCCCGCTATGCGGGATCCGGCGCCTTCAAGCGGGGCTGAAGCCGCCTCTCGAAGTGAGTCATTCTTGTCACAGTAGCGACTCGTTGCATTTTCACGAGTCGCTTTCGCTTGACGCGGTGGAATCGCCTGTGATTCGCTGCGGGTGATGGGAATGTTGCATGACATCCGTCGGCAAGCGGGGCAGGTGGTGGTGCCGGTTCTGGGCATCGCCTTGCTGGCCTACTTCGCCTATCACGCTATCCAGGGTGACCGCGGGCTGTTCGCCTGGATGGCCCTCAATCAGCAGTTGAAGCAGACCCATGCCCTGGCCGATGCCGTCGCGGCACAGCGCGCCGAGCTGGAAAATCGCGTGCAGCGATTGAGCAGCGCCAGCCTTGATCCAGATCTCCTGGATGAGCGGGTGCGGGCCATGTTGAACTATGCCCGCCAGGACGAAGTCGTGATCATGCTGCCGCCGGCAGCGAGCGCCGGGGCTTCCACCGCAGCCAATTAACCGATCCCTGATTAATCTGTCAAAAACCATTCATAAACAATAGCTTATATTCTGTTGCATTCGCCTGAACCCGGGTCTTAATCTGAGCCCAACAGGGCGGTCGCGCGCGGCCGGAACCATGACCACGGGAGGGACGCGATGGCTCTGCTCGCCAAGCGCAAGGGACGCAGCGACGACGCGCCCGATAGCGCCACGCTGCTGAAATACTACCGCGACATGCTGCTGATCCGCCGCTTCGAGGAGAAGGCGGGCCAGCTTTACGGCATGGGGCTCGTCGGCGGCTTTTGCCACCTCTATATCGGCCAGGAGGCGGTGGTGGTCGGCATCCAGGCGGCGCTCCAGCAGGGCGATGCGGTGATCACCTCCTATCGCGATCACGGCCATATGCTGGCCTGCGGCATGGACCCAAAGGGTGTGATGGCCGAGTTGACGGGCCGCGCCGGGGGATATTCCAAAGGGAAGGGCGGCTCCATGCATATGTTCAGCCGCGAGAAGAACTTCTTTGGCGGCCACGGCATCGTCGGGGCCCAAGTGCCCATCGGCACCGGTATCGCCTTCGCCAATCGCTACAAGGAAAACGGCAAGATCTGCGCCACATATTTCGGCGATGGCGCGATCAACCAGGGCCAGGTCTACGAGTCCTTCAACATGGCGGCGTTATGGAAACTTCCGGTGCTCTACGTGATCGAGAACAACAAATACGGCATGGGTACCTCGGTCGAACGCGCATCCGCCGGCACCGATCTTCATCTGCGCGGACAGGCCTATGGCATTCCCGGCGTCCAGGTGGACGGCATGGATGTGATGACCGTGCGCGCCGCCGCCGACAAGGCGGTGGCTGCCGTTCGCAACGGCAAGGGCCCTTACATCCTGGAGGTGATGACCTATCGCTATCGCGGCCATTCCATGTCCGACCCGGCAAAATACCGCAGCAAGGAAGAAGTCGCCAAGATGCGCCAGGAGCATGACCCCATAGACCATCTGCGGCGCCTGCTGCTGGACGATGGCCATGCCGATGAGGCAGCGCTGAAGAATATTGATCGCGAGATCAAGGATGTCATTTCGGCCGCAACAGACTTCGCCCAGACCAGCCCCGAACCCGATTCCTCGGAACTCTTTACCGACGTTTTAGCGCCGGCCTGAGGCGGGGAGAGAAAGATGACCACCGAAATCCTGATGCCGGCGCTCTCGCCCACCATGACGGAGGGACGCCTTGCCAAATGGCTGAAGGCCAAGGGCGATACGGTGAAGGCAGGCGATGTAATCGCCGAGATCGAAACCGACAAGGCGACGATGGAAGTTGAGGCAGTCGACGAGGGCAAGCTGACGGAGATCCTGGTGCCCGCGGGCACCGACGGGGTGAAGGTCAATACGCCCATCGCACTTCTGCAGGGCGAGGATGAAAAACCCGGCGCCGCGCCGGCGGCAAGGCCCGCGCCGGCGCCGCAACTCGCGGCGGCGGCGGTACCGATCGCGCCAACGGTGCCCGCGGCACCGAAACCCGCTGCGGTGCCGATCGCGCCCGAACCCGAAGTGTCCGGCGCCACCCAATCGATGACCGTGCGCGAGGCGCTGCGCGATGCCATGGCGGAGGAAATGCGCCGCGACGGAACCGTCTTCCTGATGGGGGAGGAAGTCGCCGAATACCAAGGCGCTTACAAGGTCAGCCAGGCTCTGCTCGAAGAATTCGGGGCCAAGCGGGTGATCGATACGCCGATCACCGAGCATGGGTTCGCCGGCCTCGGCGTCGGCGCGGCCTTCAACGGGCTGCGCCCCATCGTCGAATTCATGACCTTCAACTTCGCCATGCAGGCGATGGATCAGCTGATCAATTCGGCGTCCAAGACCCGCTACATGTCCGGCGGCCAGATGAGTTGCCCGATCGTCTTCCGCGGGCCCAACGGTGCCGCCTCGCGCGTCGGGGCCCAGCATTCGCAATGCTATGCCAGCTGGTACGGCCATTGTCCGGGACTGAAGGTGGTCGCACCCTATTCGGCGGCGGACGCCAAGGGATTGCTGAAGTCGGCGATCCGCGATCCAAATCCTGTCATCTTCCTGGAGAACGAAATTCTCTACGGCCAAAGCTTTCCGGTACCAACCGGTGGCGATCATGTGGTGCCCATTGGGCGAGCCCGCATTGCGCGGACCGGCCGCGACGTCACCATCACCGCCTTCTCGCTGATGGTGGGCCACGCCCTGAAGGCGGCCGAAGAATTGGCAGCGGAGGGGATCGAGGCGGAAGTCATCGACCTGCGCACCATCCGGCCGCTCGACACCGAAACGATCATCGAATCCGTCAAGCGGACCAATCGCCTGGTCACGGTCGAGGAAGGCTGGCCCTTCGCCGGGATCGGCTCGGAACTTGCCGCGGTCATGATGGAGCAAGCGTTCGACTGGCTCGACGCGCCGGTCGCCCGCGTTGCCGGAGTTGACGTGCCGCTGCCTTATGCCGCCAATCTCGAAAAATTGGCCCTGCCGCATCCCGAGCAGATTGTCGCCGCGGCACGCCAAGCCTGTTATCGCGGTTAAGGGAACGGGGGACAGGTCATGCCGACCAACATTCTGATGCCGGCCCTCTCGCCCACCATGACCGAGGGCCGTCTTGCCAAATGGATGAAGAGGGAAGGCGACGAGGTCAAGGCGGGCGATGTAATCGCCGAGATCGAGACCGACAAGGCGACCATGGAAGTGGAAGCCGTCGATGAGGGCCGCCTGCAGAAGATCCTGGTCCCGGCCGGAACCGACGGCGTTCAGGTGAACGCGCCCATCGCCGTGCTGCTGGGCGAGGGCGAAGATCCATCGGCGGCTCCGCCACCGACCCCGGCGCCGAAAGCAGCCGCGGCACCGAAGCCACCGACGCCAGCGGTCATAACAGTGCCTCCGGCGCCCGCGGCCAAGCCCGCCGAGGCAGCGCCCGCCGCGGCGCCGGCGTTCGTACCGGCAGCCATCAAGGGCGAGCGGGTCTTCGCCAGCCCACTGGCCCGGCGTATTGCCGCGGACGCCGGCGTCGATCTCAAATCCATCGTTGGCAGCGGCCCGCATGGCCGCATCATCAAGGCCGATGTGGAAACGGCGAAGTCTCATGCGCCGGCAGCACGACCCGCGGCGGCTCCGGCGCCCGCCGGGGCAGGCGCGGTGGCCCCGGCCCCCGCGCATTCGGCCGCTGCTGTGGCGGCGGGCATTGCCCATCATGTCGTGCCCCATACAAGCATGCGCCGTGCGATCGCGCGGCGCCTGACCGAATCCAAGCAGCAAGTTCCGCATTTCTATCTGTCGCTGGATTGCGAGATCGATGCGCTGCTGAAACTGCGTGCCGATCTGAACGCCAAGGCGCCGGAGAAGGGCGAGGGGGCTTACAGGCTCTCGGTCAACGATTTCGTCATCCGTACCTCGGCTGCCGCCTTGCGCAAGGTGCCGGCTGCCAATGCGGCCTGGTCGGATGAGGGCATTGTCATGTTCGATGCGGTCGATGTTTCGGTGGCCGTTGCCATTCCGGGCGGTCTGATCACGCCCATCATCCGCAATGCCGATATCAAGGGCCTGGCGGCCATCTCCAACGAGATGAAGTCGCTGGCGGCCAAGGCACGCGAGGGCAAGCTCAAGCTCGAGGAATTCCAGGGCGGCACCTTCTCTATCTCCAATCTCGGCATGTTCGGGATCAAGGACTTCGCCGCCGTGATCAATCCACCGCAGGGTTGCATCCTGGCCGTGGGTGCCGGCGAGCAGCGTCCGGTGGTGAAGGCCGGCGCGCTCGCTATCGCGACGATCATGAGCGTCACGCTTTCGGTCGACCATCGCGCGGTCGATGGCGCGGTCGGAGCCGAATATCTTGCCGTCTTCAAGAAGCTGATCGAGGATCCCCTCACTCTGCTGCTCTAGGACTCGACCGATGGCCGACGGGATACGGATCAATCTGAAAGAGAAACTCGTGGCGGTGACGGAACATTGGCATCCCGCGCTTGTCGATACGATCGACGACTACGACATCAAGATCGTGAAGCTGCTCGGCGATTTCGTCTGGCACAAGCACGCCGAGGAGGACGAGTTGTTCGTCGTGCTGAACGGCACCTTCCGCATGGATTTCCGTGATCGCCAGGTCACGCTCCGCGCCGGCGAGATGATCGTCGTGCCGCGCGGCACGGAACATAAGCCCTATGCCGAAAGGGAATGCGAAGTCCTGTTGCTGGAGCGTCAGGGCGTGGTGAACACGGGCGATGCTAGCCCCGGCGCCTATACCCGGCGCTCAGTGGAAAAGGTCTAGAACCATGGCCGAGCAATCTTTCGATTTGGCTATCGTCGGCGGTGGCCCTGGCGGCTATGTCGCCGCCATCCGGGCGGCCCAGCTCGGCATGAAGACGGTCGTGATCGAGCGCGAGAACCTGGGCGGCATCTGCCTCAACTGGGGCTGCATTCCCACCAAGGCCTTGCTTCGCTGCTCGGAGATCAATCACCTGCTGCATCATCTCGACGAATACGGATTTGCCGCCAAAGAGGTCAGCTTCGATTTCAAGAAGATCATCGCGCGATCGCGCAAGGTGGCGGCCCAGCTCACCAACGGCGTCAAGTTCCTGATGAAGAAGAACAAGGTCACGGTGATCGATGGCTCCGCGAAGCTGGCCGGTTCCGGCAGACTCGCCGTCGACAAGGGCGACACGGTTCTGGCCAAGAACATCATTCTGGCGACCGGCGCGCGCGCGCGCGTTCTGCCGGGAATGGAGCCCGATGGAAAGTTGATCTGGACCTATCGGGAAGCCATGGTGCCGGATACCATGCCCAAATCCTTGCTGGTCGTGGGCAGTGGCGCCATCGGCATCGAATTCGCCAGCTTCTATCGCAACATGGGCGCCGAAGTGACTGTGGTCGAAGTGCTCGATCGCGTCCTGCCGGTGGAAGATGCGGAGATCTCGGCCTTCGCTCACAAGGCTTTCGAGAAGCAGGGCATGAAGATTATGACCGGCGCCACGGTGAAGGCGCTGAAGAAGGGCGTCGACAACGTCACGGCGACGATCGCCTCCGGCGGCCAGACCGGCGACATCACCGTCGATCGGGTGATTCTCGCCATCGGCATCGTGGGCAATGTGGAGAACCTGGGCCTCGAGGGCACCAAGGTGAAGGTGGAGAAGACCCACGTCGTCGCCGATCCGCGCTGCGCCACCGGCGAGCCGGGGATATATGCCATCGGCGATCTGGTCGGCCCGCCCTGGCTGGCGCATAAGGCGATGGACGAGGGCGTTATCTGCGTGGAGGGAATCGCTGGGGTGAAAGGCGTGCACCCGCTGGATATCAGCAAAATTCCCGGCTGCACCTATTGCATGCCGCAGGTAGCCAGCGTCGGCCTGACCGAGGCGGCGGCCAAGGCGGCCGGCTATGAGGTCAAGGTCGGGCGCTTTCCCTTCATCGCCAACGGCAAGGCCATCGCCATGGGCGAGACGCAAGGGTTGGTCAAGACCGTCTTCGACGCCAAGACCGGCGAACTGCTGGGTGCCCATATGATCGGGGCGGAAGTAACGGAATTGATTCAAGGTTACACCATCGCGCGCACTCTGGAATCGACGGAAGCCGAGTTGATGCGCACCGTCTTCCCGCATCCCACGCTCTCGGAAATGATGCATGAATCGGTGCTTGACGCTTACGGCCGCGCCCTCCATGTCTGAAGCCATGAACGCCATCCCGGCCCGTCATCCGGAAAAGCTCGATCGTCCGGATTCGCCGATCCCGCGCAAGCCCGATTGGATTCGGGTGAGGGCGCCGATGTCGAAGGAGTACGCCGAGACGCGGGCGCTGATGCGTCAGTTGAAGCTGAATACCGTCTGCGAGGAGGCGGCCTGTCCCAATATCGGCGAATGCTGGAAGCAGAAGCACGCCACACTGATGATACTGGGCAGCGTCTGCACGCGCGCCTGCGCCTTTTGCAATGTCGCCACCGGCCTACCCGACCAGCTGGATCCCCATGAACCGGCCCGTGTGGGCCAGGCGGTTGCCGCCCTAGGCCTTGCCCATGTCGTCATCACCTCGGTCGACCGCGACGATCTCGAGGACGGCGGGGCAGGCCATTTTGCCGAAACCATCCGCCAGATTCGAAGCCTTGCGCCGGCCACCACCATCGAGATTCTGACGCCCGATTTTCTGCGCAAAGCCGGCGCGCTGGAGACTGTCGTCTCGGCGCAGCCGGATGTCTTCAATCACAACCTGGAAACCGTCCCGCGGCTTTATCGCAGCGTGAGGCCCGGTGCGCGCTACTTCGCCTCGATGCAGCTTCTGGCGCGGGTCAAGGACCTCGATCCCGCCATGTTCACCAAGTCCGGCCTCATGGTCGGATTGGGCGAAACGCGGGATGAAGTGCTGCAGGTGATGGACGACATGCGGGCGGCCGATGTGGATTTCCTCACCATCGGACAATATCTGCAACCCACGCCGAAGCACCATCCCATCGATCGCTTCCTGCCGCCTGACGAATTCTCACAGCTGAAGGAGATGGCCCAGGGCAAGGGCTTCCTTCTGGTGGCCGCATCGCCCTTGACGCGTTCCTCTTATCACGCCGGCGAGGATTTCGAGCGGCTGAGGGCCGCTCGCGTCGCCCGTCTGGCCTAGCCGCCCCGCCATGATGATGAAGCATGCCGAGCAGCGTTTGCTGGGCTATCGGCCGGAGCAGCTTTTCGACCTCGTCGCCGATGTCGAGCGCTACCCCGAGTTTCTGCCCTGGTGCATCGGCGCGCGCATTCGCGAGCGCAGCGAGAGTTTGCTGGTTGCGGATCTCGTCATTGGTTTCAAATTGATCCGCGAGCGGTTTACCAGCCGGGTCACGATGGATCGACCCCATCTGGGCATCGAGACCGCCTATGCCGACGGGCCGTTCAAGCATCTCTCCAACTGTTGGCGTTTCGAGCCGACGCCGGATGGGGGGTGCCGCATCGATTTCTATGTCGAGTTCGAATTCCGCTCGGCCGTGCTGCAGAAACTCATCGGCCTGTTGTTCCATGAAGCGGTGAAACGCATGGTCGGGGCCTTCGAGACGAGGGCGCGTGCCCTTTATGGTCCGCCATCGGCGTCTCGAACCCTGAAATAGACGCGGCCCTCCAGCTGGTCGCCGCTGCGATCACCGGCATCGATCTGCGCCAATGCCGCCCCCGTAGCCAAGGCGGCAATAATACTATCCAAGGCATCGCCACCGGCATTTTCGAGAACGATGCGTTCGATGGAGGAGGGGAGCGCCTGCAGCCCTGCCTGGTCGCGGAGCAAAGCCAATATGGCTTGGCGCTGCGGGCCTAAGCCTGTGCTCTTGTAACTTCCTCGCCAGTGCAGATACTTCAGCGTCGATGCCGGGCAGGTCTCGATGATCCATGCGCGACCCTGTCGCGGTTTCTGCATCGGCAGGACGTTGGCCATGTCTTGCCGCACCAGAGGACGCAGCAACCCCGCCAGGCCGTGATAGGTTTGGTGGTGGAGGCGGATGTTGAAAGCGGACCAAGGGGTCTTGGATTCCTCATCGGTCTTCCGCTTCGGTTCTTTGCCGCCGGTTAGATTGCAGCAGTGCTTGCGGAACGCCTCGGCGCTGACATGATCGAACCTCGCAAGGAAATCCGGCCATGTCTTCGCTCGGAGCAGCACATTGGGCAGGCTGAAGGGAAAGTCGCAGCCGAAGATCGCGTCCGACGTTGACGCGATGAAATTGCGCAAGGCCGCGAGAGCCCTCTCCCGGTCGGGCGCTCCACCAGGGAGTTCGGCCGCGGGCATGCAGTTCAAGATGTGAAAGCCTCGGCCGCTTCGTCGTCCCTCGGCCAGCCATATCGAGCGGCCGGCTTTCTTCGCGCCGCTGAAATCGAGGCCGAAGATTCGCCGCGTCACTCTTTGATCACTCGACCGCGGCGTTCAGCAATTCGAGCGCGCGTTCCGTGGCGGCCTGGCGCACCGCCTGACGATCGCCGCTGAAATGTTGGCGTTCCATCCTGGAGTCGCGGCCGCGCCGGGCGATCGCCAGATAGACGAGCCCCACGGGCTTGCCGGGCGTTTCGCCGCCGGGGCCGGCAATGCCGGTGATGGCGATGGCCACATCGGCCCGGGCATGGGTCAGCGCGCCCTCCGCCATGGCGCGGGCCACCTGGACGCTGACCGCGCCATATTGGGCCAGCAGCGCTGCCGGTACGCCCAGCATCTCGGCCTTCGCTTCGTTGGAGTATGTGACGAAGCCGCGCTCCACCACATCGGAGGCGCCGGCGATGTCGGTCAATTGCGCGGCGACCATCCCGCCGGTGCAGGATTCGGCGGTGACGATGCGCAAACCCGCGCGTCGAAAGCGCTCGAGCAGGGCGGCCGCATCGATCACAGGGCGACGCTCGCCGTGGCTTGCGCGGCGATGCCTTCGCCGCGGCCGGTGAAGCCCAGGCCTTCCGTTGTCGTCGCCTTGACGCTAACCCGCGAGGGATCGAGACCAAGGATCGCCGCGACTCGGGCCACCATGGCCGCGCGATGAGGCCCCACCTTCGGCCGCTCGCAAATCAGCGTGATATCCGCCGATAGGATCCGACCGCCGCGTTCAGCTACCAGTAAGCTGGCGTGGGCCAGGAACTGGGCCGAATCGGCGCCCCGCCAGCGCGCATCGTTGGACGAAAAATGCTGGCCGATGTCGCCGGCACCGATGGCGCCCAGGATTGCATCGGTCAAGGCATGGAGGCCGACGTCAGCGTCGGAATGGCCGATCAGCCCCTGATCGTGGGGCACCGCGATACCGCAGAGCATGATCTGGCTGCCGGGACCAAAGCGATGAACGTCGAAACCGTTACCGGTCCGGATATCGACGGCGGGCGAAAGCAGTTGCTGGGCACGGCGCAGATCGGCCTCGGTCGTCACCTTGAAATTCTCCTCGGCTCCTTCAACCAGCGCCACTGCGAGGCCCGCAGCCTCGGCCACCGCCGCATCGTCGGTCAGTTCCCGACCGGCCGCCGCATCATGAGCCGCCATTATATCGCCATAGCGAAACGCCTGGGGCGTTTGTGCCCGCCATAAGGTGCGACGATCCAGCGTCGCCGCGACGCGGCCATCCTGCGCCCGCTTGACGGTGTCGGCCACCGGCAGCGCCGGGATGGCGCCGGGCGCTTCTTCGAGGGCGGCGAGCATGCGATCGATCAAGGCGGCATCCACCAGCGGGCGCGCGGCATCATGGATCAATACGGCCGACGGCATCATATCCTTCAGGCTTTCCAGACCTCGGCGCACCGATTCCTGGCGCGTTGCGCCGCCGGTAACGGGTGCCAGCAGAGAGAGGCCGGCGGTCGCGGAATTATAAAGCGCCAGGTCGTCGCCGTGGATCACCACGCGAACCGCGCCGATTTTGGGGTGCAGCGCGAAGGTTTCCAGACTATGGCGCAGCACCGGCTTACCGACCAGGTCGACATATTGCTTGGGCGAAGTTACGCCAAAGCGCTGGCCACGGCCAGCGGCGACGATCAGGGCGACGGTGTGCACTGGCTTCATGGGATACGGAGCCTAGCGGGGATTCGTCCCGAGGACTATGGGGCCAAGGGGTGGCGCCGAGGACCTCGCGCAAAACCGGGTTTCCGGCTTGGCGGCGCCCCCTGGTTTCGTATCAAAATCGTCATACTCCTTTGATAATTTTCCCGCCCGAGCGGTCGATTCTCGACCGCGGGAGAAATCGCAAATCAAGGGAGAAACGGATGTTGAGCACGGAATTCCATCGGTTGAAAAATGCAGCGATCGGCGCCGTTGCGGCTTCGGCGATATTGCTGGCCGGCGCGTCGGCGATGGCCGCGCCCAAGCGTCTTTTCGTCATCCTTATGGAAAATCACGGCACGGAGCAGATTCTGAGTAATGTCACGGACGCTCCGTTTCTCAACGATCTGGTGAAACAGCCCGGCGTGCGCTACGCCACGCAATATTTTGGCGTCACCCATCCCAGTCTGCCGAACTATCTGGCGTTGGTCTCAGGCGACACTCAGGGGATCTTCGACGATTGCAAGGCCGGCGCCGAGGTGACCTGCAAGCCGGAAGAGTTTGTCGCCGATGGCAGCGATCCCTCCACTGCGGGCAAGCTTTTGACCGATGCCCAGATGGCCGCGGCGACCCGCCGGGCACATCTTTTCCCGGGCAAGAATCTGATCGACCAGCTCGAGGCCGCCGGCCATAGCTGGAAGGCCTATATGCAGGCCATGCCGGCGGACAACAAGATGCTCGAATATGCGCCTGTAGGCAGCGACGGCAAGGTCATCGCCAAGCTCTATGCCCAGAAGCACAACCCCTTCATGTACTTCGCCGACATCCACAATAACCCGCAACGCCTTGCAAAAATCGTGCCCTATGAGGAATTCGCCACGGACCTCTCTGCCAACACCCTTCCCGACCTAGTCTGGATCAGCCCCGATCAGTGTCACGACATGCATGGCGTGTCCCCGAGCGGTGCCGCGGCGATCAAGATGCCGGACTGCGGCTATCCCGAATCTGGGCTGGACCACGGCGCGATCAAGCTCGGCGACGCCTATCTGAAGGAGACGATGACGGCCATCAGCGCCTCGCAAGCCTGGAGGGACGGTGCCGAGGTGGTCATTGTCTGGGACGAGGATGATTACAGCGGTTTCGCCGGAACCGCCGGCAGCCCGGTGGGACGCAACGGAACCACCCTGGGTGGTTCGCGCGCTCCGCTGATCGTTGTCACCTCGGATTCCGCGCCCGCCCGGAAATTCGACGAACCGGCCAACCATTACAACTTGCTTGCCGCCATCGAGACCGCTTGGCATCTCGGCTGTCTGAAAAACAGCTGCAAGGCTGGGAAGGCCAACACGCTCGTCGGTCTGCTGGACTAGGACCGCGATTACCCCGGCTTGCCGCGGCCTCGCTCGGGGGCTGCGGCGGCGCGGGCATCTGGATCCGGCCCTGCCATCCTGCCCCTCGGCATGCCATGATGCGCCATCACTGACCGCCGACGGCATCGTTCCGCGCGAGGAAGGGGCGAGGGGTCGGCATGGGGATCCGCCTATGTCCAAGCATTTCGTCTGCCTGACCTTCGATCACGACAACACCTCCTCGGCCATCTCGCGCGAATTAACCTCGCCGACGCCGATCTCGCGGGGCGACTTCGGCATGGTGGCGACCGATCGAGTGCTGGCGCTTCTGCGCAAGCACAGGATCGAGAGCACCTGGTTCATTCCGGGCCATACGATCGAAACCTATCCGGCAAGCGTCGCCGACGTGGTCAAGGCGGGTCATGAGATCGCCCATCACGGCTGGACCCACCGGGTGCCGGCGGCGCTCGGCCGTGAGGCCGAGGAAGGCGAACTCGAGCGCGGCAACGAGGCGATCAAAAAGCTGACGGGCCGCTATGCCCGCGGATATCGCTCGCCGGCCTGGGACCTCAGCCCCCATTCCATCGGCCTGTTGCTGAAGCACGGCTTCGTCTACGACAGCAGTCTGATGGGGCATGACTATCTGCCTTATCAGGCGCGCGAGGGCGATGTGATCAAGCTGGAGGAGCCGCTGGTCTACGGACCGGATACGGCACTGGTCGAGATGCCCATCAGCTGGACCCTCGACGATTTTCCGGTCTTCGAATACATGCGCCTGCAAAACTTCATCCAGCCGGGGCTGATGAATGCAAGCCTCGTCGGCGAGAATTGGCTCGCCGATTTCGCCTACATGCGCGACCATTACGATTGGGGGATACTGACATATACGTTCCATCCCCATGTCATCGGCCGTGGCCATCGCATGATCATGCTGGAGAAGCTGATCGAAAAACTGCGCGGGGGAGAGGCTGTGTTCCTCACCATGGAGCAGGCGGTCGCCGAGTATCGTACCAAGTTCCCAAGCGGCCGCAGCGAGCGTGGCCGCTAGGCCAATTCTTCCGACAACCCCAAAAGAGAACCGAACCATGAAAAGACCGATCGCGGCCCTCTTGCTGTGCCTTGCCTGTCTTGGCTCTGCTATGGCCGAGGATGTTGCGACCGTCAAAGTGATGCCGGTTCTAACCACGACGAAGACGGCCATCGGCCAGCCATTGGTCCTGCCGACCCGGAATCCACAGGTGGTGGTGACCACGATGGAGATTGCGCTCGGCGCACGCCTGGCGCGCCACATGCATCCCTTCGCCCGCTACGCCTACGTCCTGCAGGGTGAAGTGACGGTGGAATACGAGGGCGGGCAGCGTCAGACTTTCCGCGCCGGCGATTTCATCGTGGAGGCCATCGGCGCCTGGCATTTCGGCACCAACACCGGCGCGGTAACGTTGCGCCTGTTGGTTATCGATCAGGTCGAGGCGGGCAAGTCGAATACAATCCTGGCTAATTGAGCCTCATCATTTCCATGCCACTCGATCTCCGCATCGAAGGTTACGCCATCGTCTCCGAGGACGGCATGCTTGCCAACACCGCGGGCATCATGCCGGACACCCTCAAGTTCGAGGCCGATCATGATTTCTTCGAACATGGACTCGATGGGGTGGAGGCCGTTGTGCATGGGCGCCATTCGAATGAGCGACAGCCGCGCTCCTATCTGCGCCGCCGTTTGATCGTGACCCGGCGGGTGCCGACCGTCGAGGCGGATCCATCGAACGAGAAGGCGCTGTTCTGGAATCCGGCGGGTGCGTCGTTCGAGCAGGCCTTGGCGGCGCTCGGAGCGTCGGGCGGCCGCGTCGCCATCATTGGCGGCACGGATGTGTTCGAGATGTTCCTGGACCGCTATGACGTTTTCTTCCTATCGCGGGCTCCCGGTGTGCGACTGCCCGGCGGACGGCCGGTCTTCCCCGGGGTCCCGGCGCGAACGCCCGAAGATGTGCTTGCGAACCACGGCCTTACGCCTGGCCCGCGGCAAATGCTCGACCCCGCAAGAGACGTGGCGGTCGTCGGTTGGAGGCGCCCCAGGCTTGCCAAGCCAGGGATTTCTCTGTAGCGGATTGCGCCATGCCGATGTACCTCGCTGCCCTGCTGTCGCTGCTGCCTGCGGCCCTTCTTCTGATCCGCCCGCGCCCGCAACGGGACGGCGTCGTCTGGTCGTTGCTGCTGGTCGCGGTCCTCGGGCCGGTGGGCCTGGTGGCGGTGCAGAACGCCGGCGGCTGGCAGCCGAGCCTGTCCGGCGCGGTTTGGGTCAGCGTGGCTGCGGCGATGATCCTCTTCGCCGTCATTGTCGCTCTCAACGAGACCGCTTGGCGGTTGCTGCCGCTCTTGTCCCTCTACTGCCTGCTTCTGGGTCTGGTCGGCACGCTGTTTGCTGCGGTTCCGCGGGAGACGATGCCGCCGGCCAACTCCGCCGCCTGGCTCGATCTGCATATCGCGGTGTCGGTAGCCACGTACGGCCTCGCCACCATCGCCGCCGTCGCCGGCTTTGCCGGTTGGCTACAGGAGCGGGGGCTGAAGCGCCGGCAAAGCAGCGCCTTTCTGCAAAGCTTGCCGGCCATCGCCGATGGCGAGCGCTTGCTTCAGGGCCTGCTGACTGGCGCTGAGATCGTGCTGGGGATTGGCGTGCTCAGCGGCATGGCGACCCAATATCTCATGTCCGGCCAATTGCTTGTCTTCGATCACAAGACGACGCTATCGCTGTTGGCCTTCGCGGTGATCGGGGCTCTGCTATTGTTGCATTGGCGCACAGGCCTGCGCGGGCGGCGAGCGACGCGATTCGTGCTGACTGCCTACCTGCTGTTGACCTTGGCCTACCCCGGGGTGAAGTTCGTTCGCGACGTGCTGCTTTCCTAACTACAGGCCTAAGTTCCTATTGCACCGCAGCATTCGGCGGTTACAATTGCTTAGGATTTAAGCAATTACCCTGGTTGCCTAAGAAATGAGCATTCAAATCGGCCTTCTGCGGATCGAAAATCCCGTCGTCCTGGCACCCATGTCGGGGGTGACGGATCTTCCGTTTCGCCGCCTGGTAAAGCGGAGCGGGGCCGGGCTCGTCGTCTCCGAGATGATCGCCAGCCAGGCCCTGGTGCGCGATTCCCGCAAATCGCTGCTCATGGCGGGAACGGTGCCGGAAGAATTTCCCATGGCAGTGCAACTTGCCGGCTGCGAGCCCGAGGTGATGGGGGAGGCGGCCAAGCTGAACGAGGACCGGGGTGCGGCACTCATCGACATCAATTTTGGCTGTCCGGTGAAGAAGGTCGTCAACGGCCATGCCGGATCCTCCCTCATGCGCGATGAAATCCATGCCGCGCGAATTCTGGAGGCGACGGTCAAGGCCGTCACCCTCCCGGTGACCTTGAAGATGCGGACCGGTTGGGACGATGCCCATCGCAACGCCCCCAATCTCGCGCGCATCGCAGAGAGTTGCGGCATCCGGATGATCACCGTCCACGGCCGCACGCGCTGCCAGTTCTATGAGGGGAGCGCCGATTGGGCCTTCATCCGCCGGGTCAAGGAAGCGGTGAAGATCCCGGTCATTGTCAACGGCGACATCGTCGATTTTGCCGGGGTGAAACGCGCGCTGACGGAATCCGGGGCCGATGGCGTGATGATCGGTCGCGGCGCCTATGGCCGGCCCTGGTTCCTGCGCCAAGTCATCCATTTCCTGCGGACGGGAAAGGTGCTCGCGGATCCGCCGATGGCCGCGCAATGCGATACGGTCATCGAACACTATCAGGCGATGTTGTCGCATTACGGCGTCGAGACCGGCTATCGCGTCGCGCGCAAGCATATCGGCTGGTACAGCAAGGGCCTGCCGGGCTCGGCCGAATTCCGCGCCGCGTTCAATCGGATCGCCCATCCGGCCCATGCCATCGAGGCGATCGCCGCTTTCTATCGCCCGCTGATCGAGCGCCTGGCCGCCTGATGTCGGCAACGGCGCCAGCCCTCGCTTTCGCGCCAATTGCCGAGTTCGATACCGGCACCGGGGTCGATACCGGCCAGTTGCTGCAGTCGCTGGCGATGTCCATTCTGGCTATCGATCGCGAGAATCGAATTCGCTTTGCCAATGCGGCAGCCGCCCAGTTCCTGGGCGTGGCCTCCATCGGTCGGCCGCTAGCGGACTTCATTCCCGCCGATTGCCCGCTGTTCTCGTTGCTCGATCAGGCGCGGGCCGAGGGCAGCAGCATTGCCGATCGGGAAATGACGATCGAGGGTTCCTCGCTCGGTCGCCGTCTGGTGGCGGTCGACATGGCGCCACTGGCCGAGCGGCCCGGCTGGATGACTATCGCCTTGCAGGAGCGTTCCATCGCCGGGCGTCTGGATGAGGCGCTCAATCGGCAAGGTGCCGCGCGCACCATGGGGACCTTGGCCGCCGTCTTGGCCCATGAGGTGAAGAACCCGCTCTCCGGCGTGCGGGGTGCGGCCCAGCTTCTTGAGCCCGGGCTGGATGATTCCGGCCGCGACCTGACACGCCTCATCTGCGAGGAGGTGGATCGGATCGTGGCCTTGGTCGACCGGATGGAGATGTTCGCCGACGAGCGCTCGCTCGATCGCGCCCCGGTCAATATCCATCGCGTGCTTGACCATGTACGCCGGATCGCCGAGACAGGCTTCGGGCGCCGACGGCGCTTCATCTGCGATTACGATCCCTCCTTGCCGTCTGTCCTGGGCAATCGCGATCTGCTGATCCAATTGTTACTCAACCTGGTCAAGAACGCAGCCGAAGCGACGCCCGAGGAGGGCGGAACCATCACACTCACCACGCGCTATCAGCTCGGCCTGCGTCTGGCCGGGCCCGACGGCGGGCGACGCCATCTGCCGCTGATGATCGGCGTCCAGGACAACGGGCCCGGCATTGACGAGGCCCTGCGTCCGCGGCTCTTCGATCCCTTTGCGTCGGGCAAGCCCGGCGGCAAGGGCTTGGGCCTGGCGCTGGTGGCCAAGATCGTGGCCGATCACGGAGGGTTGATTGAAGTGGCGAGCGAGCCGCGGCGAACCCAGTTCCGCATCCTGCTTCCCATGGCGACGACGGAGGAGGGAACATGACGGGCGAGACGATTCTTGTCGCCGACGACGATCGCGCTATACGCATGGTCCTGGATCAGGCCCTGGGTCGGCTTGGCTACAATGTGCGCAGCACTGACAAGGCGGCCACGCTCTGGCAATGGATCGGCGAGGGCGAGGGCGACCTCGTCATCACCGATGTGGTGATGCCCGACGGCAATGGCCTGGATCTCATCCCGGGTATCCGCCAGCGCCGCCCGGACCTGCGCATCATCGCCATGAGCGCCCAGAATACCTTGCTGACGGCGGTGCGCGCGGCCGAACGCGGCGCCTTCGATTATCTCGCCAAGCCCTTCGATCTGAACCAATTGATGGGCTTGGTTGAACGCGCGCTCAGCCGACCCGTCCCGGCGCAGGGTGGCAGCGCCGATCAGGCGCCGGGCGAGGCTTTGCCGCTCATCGGCCGCTCGCCAGCGATGCAGGAAATCTATCGCGTCATGGCGCGTCTGATGGCAACCGACCTGACAGTGATGGTCTTCGGCGAATCCGGCACCGGCAAGGAATTGGTCGCCCGCGCGTTGCATGACTACGGCAAGCGTCGGCGCGGCGCCTTCGTCGGCGTGAACATGGCGGCCATTCCGCGCGAACTCATCGAAAGCGAATTGTTCGGCCATGAGAAGGGCGCCTTTACCGGCGCGGTCGCGCGGGGCGTCGGCCGCTTCGAACAGGCCGCTGGCGGCACGCTGTTCCTGGACGAGATCGGCGACATGCCGCTGGAGGCGCAGACCCGGTTGTTGCGTGTACTGCAGCAGGGCGAGTTCACCGTCGTCGGCGGCCGGCTGCCGATCAAAGCCGATGTGCGGATCATCGCCGCCACCCATCGCGACCTGCGCCAGGCGATTCGCCAGGGCCAGTTCCGCGAGGACTTGTTCTATCGCCTCAATGTCGTTCCCATCCGCCTGCCACCGTTGCGAGAGCGCAGCGAGGATATCATCGATCTGGCCCGGCATTTCCTGGGCGAGGGTGCGACGGCGGGTGAGGCAGCCAAGGCGCTGGATGCCCAAGCCCAGCAGCGCCTGCGCGAACATGCCTGGCCCGGCAATGTGCGCGAGTTGGAGAACCTGATGCGGCGCATCGCGGTTCTCTATAGTCAACCGGTCATCGGGGCCGACGTCATCGAGAGCGAGCTCGCCGGGTCGGGGCCCCTGGGCGCCGAGGATCAGGCACCGCGCAGCGAATCGCTTTCGGAGGCAACCGAGCGCCATTTACGCCAATATTTTACCGCCCATCGACCGCGGTTGCCGGCCAGCGGGCTTTACGAAAGAGTCCTGCGGGAAATCGAACGGCCCTTGTTGGGCATCGCGTTGGAGGCAACCCGGGGCAACCGGATCAAGGCCGCCGAACTCCTCGGTATCAACCGTAATACCTTGCGAAAAAAAATCCGCGAATTGGACATCGAAATTCTCCGCAGCCTGAAGTAACCTGTGGTAATCATGCAACAGGCGGCGGGACCCCAGGTGGCAGATTGGCCATGGCTGTGACTTTGGCGGACAAGAGCGTGCGACTGGTCCGCCGGCAGGTGGATTGGGCCAGGCGTGTCGGGCTTGAGCGCAAGCTGACGGTCGCATTGCTCATTGCTGCTCTTGTATCCGGGCTTACCACTTATGCCGCGCTCACCGGCAGCTTCGGGGCGCCGCAGGACCGGGTCACCCTTCTGCTCGTCCTGATCGATCTTATCGTGCTGCTGCTGTTGGGCACGGCCCTGGCTCGGCGTCTGGTGGCGCTCTGGGTCGAGCGGCGCAAGGGGCTGGCCGGCGCGCGGCTGCATGCCCGCATGGTGTTGCTGTTCAGCCTGGTGGCGGTGACACCCACCATCATCGTCGCGGTTTTTACGACGTTGTTCCTCAACCTCGGCGTCAACGCCTGGTTTAGCGATCAGGTGAGCACCGCCATCAAGGATTCCCAGGCGGTCGCGCAAGCCTATCTCCAGGAGCATCAGCAGCATTTGGGCGACGCAGCACTTGCCATGGCCAGCGATATTCAGCGCGAAGGGCCGTTGCTGACATTCAATCGAGACCGTTTCGAACAGGTGCTGACGGTCCATTCGGCGCTGCGCCAGCTGAACGAGGCAGCGATCATCAACGGCCGGCGGGAGATTCTCGCCAACGCGAATTACAATATCCTTCTCGCTTTCGATCTCGATTTGCCCGATTGGGCCTTCAATCGGGCGCGTCACGGCAATGTGGTCGTCGTGCCCAACGCCAATGGCGACCGGGTGCGGGCGCTGGTTCAGCTCAATGCCCTCGACGATACGTTTCTATACATTGGGCGGCTGGTCGATCCCAAGGTGCTGGGCCATGTCGACAAGGCCTCTAGTGCTGCCAAGACCTATCAGGATCTCGAGGCGCGGCGCTCCGGCTTTCAGATCACCTTCGCCCTGGTCTTCGTCGTCGTTGCCCTGCTCGTTCTGTTCGCCGCCATCTGGTTCGCCCTCGTATCGGCCTCGCAACTCGTGCGCCCGGTCGGCTTGTTGGCCGACGCCGCGGAGCGCGTGCGCAGCGGCGATCTGTCGGTTCGCGTTGCCGAAGGCCGCCCCGGCGACGAGATCGCCAGCCTCAGCCGCGCCTTCAACCGGATGACCAGCCAGTTGGAGAGCCAGCGCAGCGAGTTGATCGAGGCCAATGCACAGCTCGACGAGCGGCGCCGGTTCACCGAATTGGTCTTGGCGGGCGTCTCGGCGGGAGTGATCGGGCTCGACGAAGCCGGCCGCATTGAATTGCCCAATCGCTCAGCCTGCGAATTGCTGGGCGTCGACCTGGCGGCGCGCGTCGGACGGCGCCTGTCCGATGTCGTACCCCAAATGGCCGAGTTGCTGGAGAGCGCCATGGCTTCGGCGAATCGCCCGGTGGAAGCCCAGATCAGCATCGAAAAGGCCGGCAGCGTTCGCACCCTCCTGGTACGGGTCGGTGCCGAGCGGGGTGAGAGCGGGGGTGAACGCTTCGTCGTCACCTTCGACGACGTGACCGAGTTGCTGGGCGCCCAGCGCAAGGCGGCCTGGGCCGACGTGGCCCGGCGCATCGCCCATGAGATCAAGAATCCGCTGACACCCATCCAGCTTTCAGCAGAGCGCCTGAAGCGCAAATACCTGAAACAAATCGTCGACGACAAGGAGACCTTTGCCGTCTGCACCGATACCATCGTGCGCCAGGTCGCCGACATCGGCCGCATGGTCGATGAGTTCTCGGCCTTCGCCCGGATGCCCGCGCCGGTGATGCGGGACGAGGATATTGGCGCGCTCTGTCGCCAGGCCCTGTTCCTGCAGCAGAGCGCCCACCCGCTATTCGCCTATCACACGGCTCTTCCGAAAACCTCCTCGTTGCTCAGCTGCGATGCAACCCAGATTGGCCGGGCGCTGACCAATCTGTTGCAGAATGCCGCCGATGCCATCGACGGACGCCTCGCCGACGGCGTCGGCGAGGCGCCGGGCGAAATCTGGCTGAGCGTCAGCGAGGGCGCCGGGCGGTTGACCGTCTGTGTGGCGGACAATGGATGCGGTTTGCCGAAGGCGGAGCGCAACCGCTTGACGGAGCCCTACGTGACGACGCGCACGAAGGGCACCGGCCTGGGGCTCGCGATCGTCAAGAAAATCATGGAAGACCATGGCGGCAGCCTGATATTGGACGACCGCCCCGGTGGCGGGGCGTCTGTCAGACTGGTGTTTGCCAAGGCATCGGCCCCCGCGGACGAAGAGGCGGCCCCCGCTGCCCGAACGAGGTTCAGCAAAATCCATGGCGCATGACATTCTGATCGTCGACGACGAGGCGGATATCCGCCTTCTGATCGCCGGAATTCTGAGGGATGAGGGGTATCACACCCGCGAGGCGGCCAACAGCGACGGCACGCTGGAGGCAATGCGCGCGCGCCGGCCGACGCTGGTAATTCTCGACATCTGGCTCCAGGGCAGCACCTTGGATGGCTTGGAGACGTTGGAAGTCATCAAGCGCGAGCATCCCGGCCTGCCAGTCATCATGATCAGCGGTCACGGCAATATCGAGACTGCCGTCCAGTCGATAAAGCTCGGCGCCTATGATTTCATCGAAAAGCCTTTCAAGGCCGATCGCCTGCTGTTGATCATCGAACGCGCGATGGAAGCCGCGCGCCTCAGGCGCGAAAACGAGGAGCTGCGCAGCCGCGCCGGGCCGGAATACGATCTGCTGGGCGATTCCTCGTCCATCGGCCACGTTCGCCAGCAGATCGAGCGGGTGGCGCCCACCGGCAGCCGCGTCCTCATCGCGGGCCCCGCGGGTTGCGGCAAGGAGGTCGCCGCCCGTCTGCTGCATCTGCGCTCCAAGCGCAGCGGCGGGCCCTTTGTCGTTCTGAATTGCGCGGCGATGCGAGCGGACCGCCTGGAGATCGAACTCTTCGGGAGCGAGAGCATGGGCGACCGTGCCGATGGGCCGACCAAGGTCGGAACCCTGGAGCAAGCCCATGGCGGCACCCTGCTGCTGGACGAGGTTGCCGATATGCCGCTGGAGACCCAAGGCAAGATCGTCCGGGTGTTGCAGGAACAGACCTTCGAGCGGGTCGGCGGGGCGATCCGCGTCGAAGTCGATGTGCGTGTCATCGCCTCGACCAATCGCGATCTGGCGGCGGAGATGCAGGCCGGACGCTTCCGCCAGGACCTGTTCTATCGCCTGAACGTGGTTCCGATCCGCCTGCCATCATTGCGCGAACGGCGCGAGGACATCCCACTGCTGCTGGATTATTTCATGGGCCATTCCGCCGAAGTCGCCGGCTTGCCGGCCCGCAAGATCGCCGCCGACGCGCTCGCCTGGCTCCAGGCCTATGACTGGCCGGGCAATATTCGCCAGTTGCGCAACGTGGTCGACTGGCTGTTGATCATGGCGCCGGGCGATCCGGAGGAAGCGATCCGTGCCGACATGCTGCCGCCGGACATCGGCTCGATCGCCCCGTCGCCGCTGCGCAGCGGGGAAGGCCTGGAAATGATGTCGCTGCCGCTGCGCGAGGCGCGCGAGGTTTTCGAGCGCCGCTATCTCGATGCCCAGGTCAGTCGCTTCGGCGGCAATATCTCCAAGACGGCCGCCTTCATCGGCATGGAGCGCTCGGCCCTCCACCGCAAGCTGCGGGCGCTCGGCATTACGTCGGGCGATCGGGTTGACAAGGGCGAGATCTGAGGCAGCCCCTCCTGTGGCAATTTCAACCGACATGATGCCGCCCGGTTCGCGGCGAAGGAATTCTTGATGCCGCGCATAGCCTATGTGAATGGGCGCTACCTGCCCCATGCCCATGCTCAGGTTCATATTGAGGACCGGGGATATCAATTCGCCGACGGCGTCTATGAGGTTATCCATGTTCGCGACGGGCGCCTGATCGATGCCGAGCCGCATTTCGAGCGCTTCGATTATTCCCTCGGCGAGTTGCACATTGCGCCGCCCATGCCGCGTGCCGCCCTTCGCCTCGTGTTGGGCGAGCTGCTGCAGCGCAACGCCGTCCTCAACGGACTCATCTATTTTCAATCTACCCGCGGTGTTGCACCCCGTGATCACAAGTTTCCCGCCAAGGCTCGAACCAGCCTCGTGGCGACGGCCAAACGTCTCAGGCCCTTGCCGGCCGGCGCCCTGGATAACGGCGTCGCCGTGGTCACCATTCCCGACATCCGCTGGCAGCGCTGCGATATCAAATCGTTGGCACTGCTGCCCAACGTGCTCGGCAAGCAACGCGCGGTGGAGCAGGGGGCCTACGAGGCTTGGCAGGTCGACGCGCATGGATTCGTCACGGAAGGAACCACCACCAACGCCTGGATCGTCACGACCGGCGGGCGATTGGTGACGCGGCCGCTGGGCAATGAAATTCTCGCCGGCATCGTGCGGCGTTCACTTCTGGGATTGATCGATGGCCTGGCGGATGCATTCGAGCAACGCCCTTTCAGCCTGGCCGAGGCGCGCGCCGCTCGCGAAGCCTTCCTTACCAGCAGCAGCGGATTTCTTTTGCCGATCACGCGCCTGGATGGTCAGCCCGTGGGCGATGGCAAGGTCGGTGCGGTCACCCTCGAGTTGCGCCGGCGCATGGATGCCCATGTAAGCGGCCGCCCGGCATGACGCCGACGTCCACGAAATCCAACCCCCGCGCCATCCTCTTCGATTGGGACAATACCCTTGTGGATAATTGGGCGGTGATCGCCGAAGCGATGAATGCGGTGTTCGGCGCCTTCGGCATGCCGCGCTGGAGCCTGGCGGAGACCAAGGCTCGCACGCGGGCTTCCTTGCGCGATAGCTTCCCCCGCATGTTCGGCGACAGGGCCAAGGAGGCGGGCCGCATCTTCTCTGATTATTTTGCCGCGCGTCACCTGGCGGAGTTGCGCGAGATGCCGGGCGCGGGCGATCTGCTGCGCCGCCTGGCGGCAAGCGGCCTCTATCTTGGCATAGTCAGCAACAAGCGCGGCCGGTTTCTTCGCTTGGAGGCTGAGCATCTGGGCTGGACCGGGCATTTCACCCGGCTGGTGGGTGCGGCCGACGCGGTCGAGGACAAGCCCGCCGTGGCGCCGGTCGATCTGGCGCTGGCAGGCAGTGGAATCGGCCGGGGCCTCGATGTCTGGTTCGTAGGCGATGCCGACATCGACATCAATTGCGCCGTCAACGCTGGTTGCTTTCCCGTGCTGCTGCGCCAGGAACCCCCTGGCCCCGGCGAGTTCGATTTGCATAAGCCCGGATTGCACCTGCCGGACTGTGCTGCCTTGGCCGTCCGCCTGGGCGAAACCGGGGTTTTGCCAGCGCCGATTCTGTGATAGGCAAGCGGCGCGCCGTCAGGCGCGCGCTTTTTTTTGCCGACCGGGCCCCAAAATAAGGCCAACAAAGGAGGGAGCCATGACCACCACGAAATCCCAGAACGTCCAGGATGTCTTTCTCAACAATGTTCGCAAGAACAAGACTCCCGTGACGGTCTATCTGATCAGCGGCGTGAAACTGCAGGGCATTATCACGTGGTTCGACAATTTCTCGGTGCTCCTGCGCCGCGACGCCCATTCGCAGCTGGTCTACAAGCACGCCATTTCGACGGTCATGCCGGCGACGCCGATCCAGCTCTTCGAGGCCGGCAAGGACGAGGAGCAGGAGTGATCTCGCCGAGGCATGGTCGATGACAGATGCCAAAGCGGTCCTGACCGCCGCCGCGCGCACACTGGTGCTGAGCCCGACGCTGCGCAGCGCATCGGCGGGTTCGCGCACGCCCGAGGCGCGCCTGGCGGAGGCGGTGGGCCTCGCCCACGCCATCGATCTGAATGTGGTTCACGGCGAAGTGGTGAGACTCTCCCGGCTACGGCCGGGGACTCTGCTCGGCTCCGGCGCGGTCGAACGGTTCAAGGAATTGATCCACGCCGAAGCGCTCGATCTCGCCGTCATCGATTGGGCAGTTACGCCGGTGCAGCAACGCAATCTTGAGAAGGAGTGGAACTGCAAGGTCATCGACCGCACCGGCCTGATCCTGGAGATCTTCGGGGCCCGGGCCCGCACGGCCGAAGGCAAGCTACAGGTCGAACTGGCGGCGCTGAGTTACCAGCGCAGCCGGCTCGTTCGCTCTTGGACACATTTGGAGCGCCAGCGCGGCGGCTTCGGTTTCCTCGGCGGCCCGGGTGAAAGTCAACTGGAACTCGATCGACGCCTGATCGAGCAGCGCATTGCCAAACTGAAAAAGGACCTGGAGGACGTCAAACGCACCCGGGGCCTGCATCGCAATGCGCGCCGGCGCGTGCCGCTGCCGATCGTCGCATTGGTGGGCTATACCAATGCCGGTAAATCGACCTTGTTCAACGCGCTGACGCGCTCCAAGGTCGTGGCCAAGGATTTGTTGTTCGCCACCCTCGATCCGACGATCCGCACCATGAAGCTGCCGTCGGGACGTAGCATAGCCCTCTCCGATACCGTGGGTTTCATTTCCGATCTGCCGACCGACCTGGTGGCCGCATTTCGCGCGACGTTGGAGGAGGTGGTGGAAGCTAACCTCGTTCTCCATGTGCGCGACATCGCACATCCCGACAGCGCGGCCCAAGCGGCAGATGTGGCCGCCGTCCTTGGCGATCTTCATGTCGCGGCCGTGGAAGACCATGGGCTGATCGAGGTGTTGAACAAAATCGACCTGCTGCCGGTCGAGGCGCGTGAGGCCTTGAAGGCGCAAGTTCGCGATGGCGACCGCCTGCCGGTCTCGGCGGTGACGGGCGAGGGGACCGATGCGCTATTGGCGGAGGTCGACCGGCGCCTGGCACTTCACCGCGACGTCGCCGAGTATCGCCTGCCCCACTCCGAGGGAAGCGTGATCGCCTGGCTCTATAGCCATGGCACCGTGGTGGAACGCCACGATGACGGGGAGTTCGCCTATCTGACCGTCAGCCTGCTGCCCGAGGAGCGCGCGCGTTTCGAGCGGCTTCGCCAGAACGCCGAGCACGCGGGGGCATGACGTCGGGCATGGATATCGATCGGGTCGCTCGCCTGATTGCCGAGATCGCCGCCGAGGAGATCATGCCGCGCTTTGCCAAGCTCGCAGCCGGCGATGTGCGCGAAAAGGGGCCCGGCGATCTGGTGACGGTTGCCGATGAAGCAGTGGAACGCCGCCTGACGCCGCTGCATTCGGATTTGCTGCCGGGGTCTTGCGTACTCGGCGAGGAAGCAGCGGCGAAGGATCCCGCACTGCTTGAACGGCTGGGCGGCGGCGCACCCGTATGGGTCATCGATCCCGTCGACGGGACAAGCAATTTCGCGGCTGCCGAGGGCGATTTCGGGGTCATGGTCGCGCTGGTCAGGAGCGACCGGGTGGTGGCCGGCTGGATCCATGACCCGCGTGACGGGCGCATGGCGACAGCAGAGGCGGGCGGGGGTGCGTGGCTAAACGGCAAGCGCCAACGGGTCGCCGCTGCGCCCGCCGATCCCACCGAGCTTAGCGGCGTCCTGCTCGCCGGATTCTTCGGCAATCGCGAACTCGGCCGTCAGGTACTGGCGCGGCGCGATCGGCTGCAAACCACGAAGAGCCGGCGCTGCGCGGCCTCGGAATATCTGCGCCTGGCTACGGGCGAGATGAATTTTGCCCTGTTCACAAAGTTGATGCCCTGGGATCATTGCCCGGGCGTCTTGATCCATGCCGAGGCAGGCGGCTACAACAGCTATATCGAGGGCGGCAGCTATGCGCCCTCGCGCACCCGGGCGAGTGGCCTGCTGCTGGCACCCGATGCGGCCAGTTGGCAGGCGCTCTATGACATGCTGATCGCGCCGGACGTGCAAATCGGGCGGGCGTGAGGAGAGAGTTTCGATGACAAAGACTGCATTCATCGGCCTGGGCGTCATGGGCTTTCCCATGGCGGGACATCTCAGGGCCAAGGGCCATGAGGTCACCGTCTTCAATCGCAATGCATCGAGGGCCGAGGCCTGGGTGGCCCAGCATGGCGGCGCGGACAAGGCCGGCCGGCACGCGGCCAGCCCGGCGGAGGCGGCCCGCAACGCCGATTTCGTCTTTATCTGCGTGGGCAACGATGCGGATGTTCGCGCCGTGACATACGGTACCGACGGCGTTCTGGCGGGCATGGCCAAGGGCGCGGTTCTGGTCGATCACACCACCGCCTCGGCCGAGGTTGCCCGCGAGATCGCCGAGCGGACAAAGGGGCAGGGTGTCGGTTTTCTCGATGCTCCCGTCTCGGGCGGTCAGGCCGGCGCGGAGAACGGCAAATTGACGGTGATGGTCGGCGGCGAGGTGGCGGTCTTCGAGCGAGCCAAGCCAGTCATCGATTCCTATGCTAGAGCCTGTGTGCTGATGGGGGCACATGGCTCGGGCCAACTCGCCAAGATGGTGAACCAGATCTGCATCGCCGGCGTGCTGCAGGGCCTGGCCGAAGGCATGAATTTTGCCGCCAAGGCGGGGCTCGACGGGGCCAAGCTGATCGAGACGATTTCAAAGGGCGCGGCTCAAAGCTGGCAGATGGAAAATCGCGCCCTCACCATGCTGGCGGGCAAATTCGACTTCGGCTTTGCCGTCGATTGGATGCGCAAGGATTTGTCGATCTGTCTGGCGGAGGCCAATCGCAACAAGGCGCGGCTGCCGCTGACGGCATTGGTTGACCAGTTCTATGCCCAGGTCCAGGCTCGTGGCGGTGCGCGCTGGGATACCTCAAGTTTGATGCATCTGCTAGCCAACGATTGAGAGGATGAGAAACCATGCGCGCTTATGTCATCGTGCAGGTGGAAGTGCTCGACCAGCGCAGCTACGACGCCTATCGCAAGGACGTCTTGCCCACGATCGAAGCCTTCGGCGGACGTTTCCTGGTGCGCGGCGGAAATTTCACGAAGATGGAAGGCGAGTGGCCCTATAGCCGCACCGTGGTCATCGAGTTTCCCTCGCGCGCCGATGCGGAAGGCTGGTATCGCTCGCCCGCTTACACGAAGCTGCTGCCGCTCCGATTGAAGGCGAGCCGGGGCAATCTCATCATCGTCGACGGGGCTGCCTAGGATTTAGCGCGCCGCTCGTCCGCTTTTGCCTCGACCCAAGCGGCTTCCAGGCGCTCGAGACCGGCCTCGGCCAGATTGTCGATACCCGATTTCGAGAGCGAGGCTTCGATCGCGCGGAAGCGGCGTTCGAACTTGGCATTGGTGGCCCGCAACGCCGCTTCCGGGTCGATGTCCAGATGGCGCAATAGATTGACGCAAACGAACAACAGATCCCCGCATTCGGCCTCTATGTTCGCGCGATCGCCGCTGGCGAGCTCGGTTTTGATCTCCGCCAGTTCCTCTTCCAGCTTCGCCTCGATCTGGGCCACCGCGTCCTTCGCCGGCCAATCGAAGCCGACCCGGGCCGCGCGCTTCTGAAGCTTGAGCGCTCGGGTGAGGGCAGGAAGGCCGGTTGCTACCCCATCCAGCGCCCCCGCTGGTCGGCCATCGGCGGCGGCCTTGGCCCGGCGTTCATCGGCCTTTTGGGATTCCCAGGCCCGGGTCTGGGCCTGCGCGCCGTCGATCGCACCATCGCCGAAGACGTGGGGATGGCGCTTGATCATCTTGTCGTTGATGGACCGGGCCACGTCGTCGATGTCGAAGGCGCCGGCCTCGCGCGCCATCTGGGCATGGAAGACGACTTGGAGCAGCAGATCGCCCAACTCGGCGCAAAGCGCGTCCATATCGCCATGCTGGATCGCATCGGCGACCTCATAGGCTTCCTCGATGGTATAGGGCGCGATGCTGGCGAAGTTTTGTTCCTTGTCCCAGGGACAACCCCGAACCGGATCGCGCAGCCGGGCCATGATGGCGATCAGGCGATCCATGGGCGGCAATGTCGGGTCGCGCGGATCGGCAGGTGACGATTTCAAAGGGGTCATTTTCGGCATCCGGATGAGAACCTCGACGGCATGGGGCAGGTTAATCCGGGACCCTGTGGATGTCTGCCGTATCATCCATATATCGCATAATGTATATTATGACAAATATAACCATAACCAATAAACACTAGACTTGGCGCGGTTCTCAGGGGTACTTCCGGGCTTTCGGCGCCGTTGTCCCTAATCTCCTCCGGTCCTTTGCGTAAGATGTCTCTCAATGTATCCTCCACATGGAGCCAGGCGCAGGAATGTCTTGCAGATTTAGTATTCTCCGGGCCGTTCCTTTGACCTAGTATGAGCCCCATGGTCGCTGGGGTTCACGAGAAAATCGAAATGAAAACGATGGCGGAGCGCGCAGTTCATGCCCGCCCCTCCGCGGCTCAACTGGGATGGTTGAAACGCGGCCTGCAACAGCCGGGCGGCAAGCTGCCCTTGTTCGACGAATGGGGCCAGCGGGTGAACGAACAGACGATCCGAAGCTGCATCGCCCAGGGATGGGCGGAACCCTGGTTCGCCAATCCGCTGAAGCCCGATTGGCTGGTCTGCAAACTGACCGAGGCCGGCCGCAGCGTGGCCGATCGGGCCTGATGCAGCGGTTCGAACACGCGGCATGAATCGGCGGAGCGTTCTGCACTGCATCGCCTTTGTACTCGCGGCTTGTATGCCTGCGAGACTGCGCGCCGAGCAGCACGGCACGGCAGCAGACGCCAAGGCCATGGTTGCCAAGGCGATCGACCTTTACAAAGCCAAGGGCACGGCGTCCTTCGATACCATGAACAAGGGTGAAGCCACCGGCTTTCGCCAGGGCGATATCTACATCTTCGTTTTCAGTACCGGCGCTCAGCCGAAGGTCGTGGTGCAGGCGGCGGATCTGACGCGCATCGGCTTGAATGTCACCACGCTCACCGACAGTGCCGGCAAGGAATTCGGCAAGGAAATGCTGTCCCGGGCCACAGGTGAAGGCGCCTGGGTCGATTACATCCGCCACAATCCAACGACGAACAAGGAAGAGCCGAAATCGAGCTGGGTCGTGCTTTACGACGGCTATGTCTTCGGCTGCGGTGTCTACAAGGCGCCCTGAACGCGTCCCTACGCGGTGCGTCTCAACTCCAGATAAATACTGTCGACCCATTCATCGCCGATCTGCAGGGTCCGCGCGGCCGACCCGGTTTGGACGAAGCCCAGCTTCCGCAGCAGCCGAAGCGATTTGTCGTTGCGCGGATCGACATCGGCCCTGATCGAGGCCAGTCCTCGGGCGAAGGCCCGGTGGACGACGGCGCGCACCGCCTCGTTCGCGAATCCCCGACCCCAACAGCTTCTGGCGAAAATCATGCCTAGTTCGTTGCCATGCCACAGACCGGCCTTGCCGATGATCTCGCCCCCATGCAGAGTGACGAAATCGTCGGCTTCGCCCGCGGCGACCGCCTGGATGGCGTGATCGATCCAGTTTTGCGTTTCCGCAAGGTCGCGATGGGGCAGCGTCGACCAGTATCGCATGGCGTCCGCATCGCTCAGGATCGGATGGAAAGCGACTGCATCGTCGAATCTGAACCGACGCAGGATCAAGCGCTCGGTGGCAATGGTGTCAGGCGCAAGGGCTTGCGGGTTCGGCACATGAACCTCCGCCGGGGTTCCGGCGTCTTCGTCGCGCTGATCGGAAATCCGGATGAAATGGTCGGAGCGGCGGGATTTGAACCCACGGCCCCCAGCGCCCCATGCTGGTGCGCTACCAGGCTGCGCCACGCTCCGACCGGTCGATGCTAGAAGACGCCGAGGGAATTGGGGCAAGGCCCACGGCCGCGCTCTATATAGCCGCCGCCGCGACGGCGCGCAATCTCAGGGTTCGATCAGCGCCAACAGGCGGTCGCGCAGCGCGTTGAGCTGGCCGATGGCAATGGCGATCTCGCGCCGCCGGCGTTCGCCTTCGCTGAGCTGGCTAAGATCGATGGTATCGCCTTCCAGCGCTTCGACCCGTTCCTTCAGCGCCCCTTCGCGCATCAGGCGCTGGACACCCTTGATGGTATAGCCTTCGTGATAAAGCAGGCTGCGGATCTGGCGGAGCAGTTCCACATCCTCGGGCCGATAGTAGCGCCGCCCGCCGCCCCGTTTCAGGGGGCGTACCTGAGGGAATTTGGTTTCCCAGAAGCGCAAGACATGCTGCGGCACCTCGAGTTCGTCGGCGACCTCGCTGATGGTGCGAAAGGCGGTGGCCGACTTCTCGACCCGGCGACCCGAGGGGGCCGGCCGGGCGGCCGACGGATTCTCCAGTTTCGGCTTGCCCGCGGGCGTCGAGGCACTCAAGAGGCGGCTCCATTGACGCGGTTTTTCAAGACATGCGAGGCGCGAAAAACCAGCACCCGGCGCGGCTTGATGGGCACTTCCTGGCCGGTTTTGGGATTGCGCCCGATGCGCTGGCCCTTCAGGCGGACGAAGAAGCTGCCGAAGGAGGAGATTTTTACCGTTTCGCCGCGCGTCAACGCTTCCGACATCTCATTCAAGACGGCTTCCACGAGTTCGGCGGATTCGTTGCGCGAAAGTCCCACCTCCTGATAGACGGCTTCGGCGAGATGGGCTCGGGTGATAGTATCGTCGGCCATGGTAAGTCGCCCCTAAACTTCAGAAATCACTCTAATTCTGAGTCGGAAAACAGTCAATTACAGAGGGATGTGGCCTTTTATTCACATATTGCCGGCTCACGGTGCACCGGTTTCGCAAGGTTACCAGCGGATAAGAGCGGAACCCCAGGTGAAGCCGCCGCCCATCGCCTCCAGCAAAACCAGATGGCCAGGCTGGATTCGCCCGTCGGCCACCGCATGGGCCAGCGCCAAGGGGATGGAAGCGGCTGAGGTATTCGCGTGCTTGTCGACGGTGACGACGACCTTCGCGGTGGGCAGATGCAAACGCTGTCCCATGCTGTCGATGATCCGGAGATTGGCTTGATGGGGCACCAGCCAGTCCACGTCCCGGCCGGCGATGCCCATGGCGCCGATGGCGGCATCCACCGCCTCCCCCATCTTCACCACTGCATGGCGAAACACTTCGCGGCCTTCCATTTGGACATAGCCGGTGGTGCGCGTTGCCGAGGGCCCGCCATCGACATAGAGCAGCTTGTAATAGCGTCCATCGGAAAACAAATGGGTGGTCAAGATGCCTCGGTCGGCGACCGTCCCCTGCCCTTCGGCCGCCTGCAGAACCACCGCGCCGGCACCGTCGCCGAACAGTACGCTGGTGCCGCGATCGTTCCAGTCGAGGATGCGCGAAAACGTCTCCGCGCCGATGACCAGCGCGGTCTTAGCCTGGCCGGCCTTGATGAAATTGTCGGCGGTCGCCAGACCATAGACAAAGCCGCTGCAAACCGCCTGGATATCGAAGGCAGCACCGCGGGTCATGCCGATATTGGCCTGAACCTGGGTCGCCGTCGCCGGAAAGGTGTGATCGGGCGTGGTGGTCGCGAGCACAAGAAGGTCGATTTCCTCCGCCGATACGCCGGCATGTTTCAGGGCGGCTTGTACCGCGGCGGTGGCCAGATCAGAGGTCATCTCGCCTTCCGCGGCGAGGTGGCGCTGGCGAATGCCGGTGCGCTGCGCGATCCATTCGTCGGAGGTGCGCAGGCGACCGGCGAGCTCGGCATTGGTGACGATCTTGGCCGGCAGATAGGCGCCGCAGCCGATGACGCGGGAGCGGATCACCATCAGAGTGCGACGGCCGGCTCGATGGCGACATTGGCAGCGATATAGCGGGCAAAGTCCTCGCGGATCTTGTCGAGGGATTTCTGTGTCACCATGTCGACGGCCACGCCGATGGCATTGGCAAAACCCAGAGCGTCGGTTCCGCCATGACTTTTGACGGCAACGCCGTTGAGGCCTAGAAAGATCGCGCCGTTGTAGCGGCGCGGATCGGTGCGAACGCGTAGCGCGTTCAGCGCCGGGCGAGCAAGAAGATAGCCAAACCGGGCGATAAGCGAGCTCTTGAAGCTGCGCTTGAGAAATTCGGCGTAGAGCTTGGCCGTTCCCTCCAGCGTCTTCAGCGCGACATTGCCGGTGAAGCCGTCGGTCACGATCACGTCGACGGTGCCGCGCGCGATGTCGTCGCCTTCGACGAAACCGTGGAACTCGCCGGGCAGGCTGGAGGCGCGCAGGATGGCAAAGGCTTCGCGCACCGCTTCATGGCCTTTGACTTCTTCCGATCCGACATTCAGCAGGCCCACGGTCGGCTTCAGAATTCCCAGCACCGTGCGGGCGAAGACACGGCCCATGACCGCGAACTGCACCAGATTGTCTGCATCGCAACTGAGATTGGCGCCCAGGTCGAGCATCACGCTCTCGCCGCGCAGCGTCGGAAAGAACGAGGCTATGGCCGGGCGGTCGATGCCGGGCAGCGTCTTCAGGACGAACTTCGACATCGCCATCAGAGCGCCGGTATTGCCCGCGGATACAACGCCGGCTGCCACGCCCGAATGCACGGCGTCGATGGCCAGACGCATGCTGGAGCCGCGGCCCGCGCGCAAGGCAACCGATGGCTTGTCGTCCCCCGCCACCACCTTGTCGGTGTGCACGACATTGCTGACCTTGCGCAAGGCTGCATGGCGATCGAGCAAGGGTTTTACCCGACGCTCGTCGCCGAAAAACTCGAACCGCACATTGGGGAACCGCTGCCGGGCGATGTTGGCGCCCTTGACCACCATCTCGGGCGCCCGGTCGCCACCCATGGCATCCAGCGCAATGCTCAGGCTGCCCGTCACCGCAATGACCTAAGGGAGGGGCGCGATCGCGGCGCTAGGCCGCGTCCGGCGCCGCAACCTCCCTGCCGTCATAGTGACCGCAGGCCGCGCAGACGTGATGTGGACGCTTCAATTCGCCGCAGTTCGGACACTCCAGCGACTTGGTCGTCTTCAACGCGTGATGCGAACGCCGCATGTTGCGGCGCGACTTGGATACTTTTTTCTTCGGGACGGCCATGAATCGTTCTTTCTAGAAAGGCGCCCATCTGGGCACAAGCCTACCCGGCGCATTTTTCTGGGATAGCCGGGTTTCTTCGGGCGCCCGATGTTTAACCGAGAACGAAGCGCCGAGCAACCCCAACTGGGGCTGTCAGGGGCGCTTTTTCAGGGTTTCCAGCACGGCAAACGGCCGTTTTTTGCCGGTTTGTTCCCCTTCTCCCGCGAAATCGCCGGCTGGCAGCGCCGCGCCCGGGGCTCGGGGGTAGGGATCCAGGACAATCGCCAATTGCTGGGCCACTGCCTCGCCCAAGTCGAGTTCGCCATCGATCAGCGGTTCGGGTTCGTCGTGGTCCAAAGGATCGAGATCGACGGTCGGCAACTCGGCGGCGGCGGCGTAGCTCGCCTCGAAATCGGCTTCGATATGGGCAGGCACCGGCGCCAGACTCACCACGCAGCTCTGCACCACATCGCCTATGAGGCGCCCGGTGAGGCGGATGACCTCGCCCGCCTGGCGACGCAGTTCCAACGTCGCGCTCAAGCGGTCGAGGGACAAAAGGCCAAAGCGCCGGGCCAGCGCCGCGCGCTCGGCGGGATCGGCTACGATCTCGCGGTGCTGCGTTTGGCTGCCGACGCTGTCGGCAGCTATTGGGCGGGCGAATTCGGGCTGAATGCGGGGCGTTGGGCCCATGGGGTCACCTCTCAGTCTTGCCTGCCGGCTAGGCAATAGGCTCCAGCGCCGGAAAAACCAGACGGGCGGCCATTATCTCATCCAGCTGCTGCTTCGCCAATGCGGCGCGGGCGGCCTCGACGTAGGCGACCATAGCGGCGAGTTGGCTCGGCCGGGGCACGACGGTGCCGAACAGATTGCGACGAAGCGCCTCGGCCAGATCGCCGGCGCCTTCGCCTGCCTCGTATGCGGCGAGGCGGCCATAGAATGCGGTGGCCATGCGTTTCACGCGCTTGCCCACGCCCAGATCGCCGGCGCCCATTTCGCGCAGGCTCGCGTCCATGTCGGCAAAGAAGGCGTCGACTAAGGCCTGGGACAGGCGTTCGGCCTGCCCGCCGGCGCCCCGCAGGCGCCGCAGGACCAGGTAGCCGTGGAGGGCGACCATTTCGAAGCGGCCATCGATGCTATCCGGCACGCCGCCCACGGTGTAGAAGTCAGGATGGCGCGCCTGGGTGACCATGCTGGCATATAGCGTCGCGGCGGCAGCCGGCAGCGGATCGGATTTAAACGGGTTCCAGGGGCTCATATCTTCCGGGGTTCCTTGACAGCCGCCGGACGGCGATGCGATTAGATTGGCGGCGGCTGCCAGGCTTGGCAATGGCGAGCGAGTAGCGATGAGCAAGAGAAGCTTCCTGGTCTTGAGTGCTTGCGCGGCGCTGTTGTCGGCCTGTTCGCCGACCCTCGAGTCGCGCGGCAATCTGCCCGATTCCGATGCAGTGCTCCAGGTCCAGCCGGGGATCGACGACCGCACGCAAGTCGCCAAGCTGTTGGGCTCGCCCTCCACTGTCGCCACCTTCAACGACAAGACCTGGTACTACATCAGCAAAAAGACCAGCCGCATCGCCTTTTGGGACCCCACGGTACTCGACCAAGAGGTGCTCATGGTCAAATTCGACGACACGGGTCTCGTCAGTGACATTAAGGTCTATGGCTTGGAAGACGCTCATACCGTCACGCCAGACCCCAACATAACCCCAACCTCCGGTCGCGAATTGACCATCCTGCAGCAGTTGCTGGGCAACCTTGGCCGGTTCGGCGGTGGGGGCGGCGGCAATCTGTTCAATCCGGGCGGCATCAACAAGTGAAGCGTTCGGCGCCCCGACCAGGATAGCCGAGGCGCCGACGATTCGATTTGCGAAATCCTCGTCGTCAGTGGGCGAGGATCGCCAGCAGCAGCAACGCCACGATATTGATGATCTTGATCATCGGATTGACGGCCGGTCCGGCGGTGTCCTTGTAGGGATCGCCCACGGTGTCGCCAGTGACCGCTGCCTTATGGGCATCGGATCCCTTGCCACCGTGATGGCCGTCCTCGATGTATTTCTTGGCATTGTCCCAAGCACCGCCGCCCGATGTCATCTGAATGGCGACGAACAGGCCGGTGACGATAGTGCCCAGCAACATCGCGCCCAAGGCCGTGAAAGCCTTGGCCGGACCGTCGATCAGGCGGATGACGAAGAACAGCACCAGCGGCGCCAGCACCGGCAACAGCGAGGGCAGGATCATTTCCTTGATTGCCGCCTTGGTCAGCATGTCCACGGCGCGGCTGTAGTCGGGCTTGGCGGTGCCGGCCATGATGCCGGGGATTTCTTTGAACTGCCGACGAACTTCGACGACCACGGCCCCGGCCGCCCGACCGACGGCCATCATGCCCAGCGCGCCGAACATGAAGGGCAGCGATCCACCAATGAACAGGCCGATCACCACGAAGGGATCCTGCAGGCGGAACTCGACCGCGAGCTCAGGGAAGTAATGATTCAGATCCTGGGTATAAGCGGCGAACAGCACCAGTGCCGCCAGACCGGCCGAGCCGATGGCATAACCCTTGGTCACCGCCTTGGTGGTGTTGCCAACGGCATCCAGCGCGTCGGTGGTTTTACGCACTTCCTTCGGCAGATCGGCCATTTCGGCGATGCCGCCGGCGTTGTCGGTCACCGGGCCATAAGCATCCAGCGCGATGACCATGCCGGCCAGGGCCAGCATCGTGGTCGCCGCCAGCGAAATGCCGAACAGGCCGCCACAGCTATAGGCAACGATGATACCCACACAGATCACCAGCACCGGCAGGAAGCAGGCCTCCATCGATACGGCGAGGCCCTGGATGATGTTGGTGGCGTGACCGGTGGTCGAAGCCTGGGCGACGCTGCGCACCGGGCGATATGACGTCGAAGTGTAATATTCGGTAATCCAGACAAGAAGCCCGGTCACCGAAAGGCCTACCAGCGTGCAATAGAACAGGCTGGCGCCGCTGACCGAGAGATCGCCGATCTGCACCTGGGTGCTGAAGCCGACCATTTTGGCAATCACTCCGGCGATCAACGCAGCCGAGACAATTCCGGTCACGACGAGGCCCTTGTAGAGCGCGCCCATGATGTTCTGGGAACTGCCCAGACGCACGAAATATGTGCCGATTATCGAGCCCACGATGCAGACGCCACCGATGGCCAGCGGCAGCAGCATCATGCCGGCCTGGGTATCGCCGGTGAAGAAGATCTGGGCCAACAGCATGGTGGCCACGATGGTCACGGCATAAGTCTCGAACAAATCGGCGGCCATACCGGCGCAATCGCCCACGTTGTCGCCGACGTTGTCGGCGATGACGGCCGGATTGCGCGGATCGTCCTCGGGAATGCCGGCTTCGATCTTGCCTACCAGATCGGCGCCGACGTCCGCGCCCTTGGTGAAGATGCCGCCGCCCAGGCGCGCGAAGATCGAAATCAGCGAAGCGCCGAAGCTCAGCGCAACCAGGGCCTCGATGATCCGCCGGGGCTCCAGGCCCTGATGCTGGAGAAAGAAGTAGTAAAGGGCGACGCCGAGCAGGCCAAGGCCCACCACCAGCATCCCGGTCACCGCACCCGCCTGGAAGGCGATGGCCAGCGCCGGCTTCAGACCCTTGCGCGCGGCTTCCGCCGTGCGCAGGTTCGAGCGTACCGATACGTTCATGCCCACATAGCCGGCCAGGCCGCTGAGCATGGCGCCGATGAGGAAGCCGAGGGCGACGTAACCGCCCAGCGTGAAGGCCAGGATGACACCGATGACCACACCCACCACTGCGATGGTGGCGTATTGGCGGTTGAGATAGGCCTTGGCCCCTTCCTGGATCGCCGCAGCGATTTGGCGCATCCGGTCGTTGCCGGTGGGGGCTGCCAGCACGATGCGGGCGGTGATTGCGCCATAGGCGAGCGCGAGCACGCCGCAAGCGAGCACGAGCCAGTTGATCGTCGTAATATTCATGTCATCCATCCATCTCTCGGGAAACGGCCACGCCGACGGCATCGGGGGCCGCGAAATGCGGCGGGAACATACGAGAATCGCCCGACCGGCGCAACCAGTTGGTCAGCCCCCTTGACCGATTCAGGCGACTACCGGGCGGCGGCGCAGCAAGAGCCAGGCGATGGCCCCGCAAACCAGGGCGACCGGCCCGATGACCCCCAGATTGACCGCGTTCCAGCCGTAGATGTAATGCAGCGCGCGTGAGGCGAAAGAAGCAATGGTGACCATGCCGAACACCGGAGATCGTTGACCGCCTGAGTCTTGGCCCGCTCCCCCCAAATACGCTTCCGTCAAAAGGGTGCTGCCGCCGATGTAAAGACAGTTCCAGCCGAGCCCCAGCAGGATCAGGGCCGACCAGAATTGCCAGATGGCGGTCCCGCTGAGATTGACGCCGACACAACCGGCGAACATGAGGACCCCGGCCAACCTGATCTTGTGCGCGCCGAATCGGGCGATCAGATGGCCAGTAAAGAACGGAGGCGCAAGGTCGACTACCGGTTGACGGGGTTGGGCCAAGGCATTACCGACGCATGGACGCGCCAGAGCGGAGATGAGCATGACAAACAAGACCCACGCCAGCCTGGTGACCAACCAGTTCGGTCCGCAGGCAGCAGCCTATGTGACCAGCGCCGTTCATGCCGAGGGCGAGGACCTGGAAGCCTTGACCAAGGTGGTCGCCGGCCAGCGCGGGGCGCAGGTGTTGGATCTGGGCTGCGGCGGCGGCCATGTGAGCTTTCGCGTGGCGCCCCATGTCAGCCAGGTCACGGCCTATGACCTGTCCGAGGGCATGCTCGCAGCCGTGGCCAAGGCGGCAGCCGAACGCGGCCTGAAAAATGTGGCAACGCGCCAGGGCGCCGCCGAACGCTTGCCTTTCGCCAACGAATCCTTCGATTTTGTGGTGAGCCGCTATAGCGCCCATCATTGGCATGACTTCCAGGCGGCCTTGCGCGAGGCTCGCCGGGTGCTGAAGCCCGGTGGCCGCGCGGTGTTCATGGATGCGATTTCACCGGGGCCGGCGCTGCTGGACACTTATTTGCAGGCGGTCGAGCTTCTGCGCGATCCTTCCCACCTGCGCGACTATTCGCTGGCGGAATGGGTCCAGGCAGTAACCGGCACCGGCTTCGCGCCAGGCACGATCGTTCAACGCCGGGTGCGCCTGGACTTCGCATCGTGGATCGCGCGGATGCGCACGCCGGAAATTCGCGCCCAGGCCATTCGCTCCTTGCAGGCCGAGATGTCCAGCGATGTCGTGACGCATTTCGCAATCGAGGCGGACGGCAGTTTCATGCTTGACATCATGTCGCTGGAAGCAACGCCGATCTAAAAATGCCGATAGCCGCCCTTGCCCGTCTCGATGGCGCGGCCCTCGGCACTGATGACGCTCGCGCCCTGCCCCGCTTCCATTCGGCCGATGACGGTCACGGGCAATTGGGCCAATTCGGCCTTGCGGGTCGCGGGCAGGGTGAACAGAAGTTCATAATCGTCGCCGCCGGTTAGAACTGTCACCAGGTGTTCGGGCTGCTCGGCCAGCAAATGCCGGGCGGGCTTCGAGAGCGGCAACGTCGCCGCTTCGATGACGGCGCTGAGATTCGAGGCATTGCAGATATGCGTCAGATCGCCGACGAGCCCATCCGAGATGTCCATCGCCGACGTGGCCAGGCCGATCAGCCGCTGGGACAGCGCCAGGCGCGGTTGGGGCAGCAGATAGCGCTCGATCAATTCCTCATCGCCGATAAATCCGCCGATCTTGCCCTTTAGGCGGGCAAGCCCGAGGGCGGCGTCGCCGATGGTGCCGCTGACCGCGATCAGGTCGCCTGCCTTGGCGCCTGCCCGCCGTAACTCGCGCCCGGTCTCGACGCTGCCGAAGGCGGTTACCGAGAAGGTGAGCGGCCCGGGGGTTGCGGTCGTGTCGCCCCCCAGAAGGGTGATGCCGAACTCGACCTGGTCCCGGGCGAGACCGGCGGCGAATCCGGCGAGCCAGGTCTGGCCGATATCCTTGGGGAAGGCGCAGGTCATGACATAGCCCAGCGGCACCGCGGCCATGGCCGCCAGGTCCGACAGATTGACCCGCAACATCTTGCGCGCGATCAGATCAGGTGCGTCCTCGGCGAAGAAATGCACGCCGGCGACCAACGCGTCGGCCGTGACGACCAGGCGACGGCCGGCCGGCACATCCAGGAGAGCCGCATCGTCGGTGAGATCGAGCGCCCCTTCCCGCGCCCCGGCCAGGGGGCGGAAGTATCGGGCTATCAGCGCGAATTCATCCAGCGGTTTTGCCGGGGCCACCGGGGACTGCCAATTCGTCCGGGCGTAGCTCCCGGGCCAGACGATCGAGTACACCGTTGATCAACCCCGTCTCCTTGTCGCCATAGAAGGCATCGGCGAGATCGACATATTCGCTGATGACCACGCGCGCCGGCACATCGGGCCGGTCGGCGAGTTCGTGCGCGCCGGCCCGAAGGATGCAGGCGAGCAGGGTTTCCAGACGCTCCACCGTCCAATCCTCGACGAGAACGGCGGCGATCATGTCATCCAGATCGCGCCGATTGCGCGCCGCCCCGCGCACGAGTTCGGCGAACAGCGCGCGATCGGGCTTGACCAGATTGACACCGTCGACGGCTTCGTCCAGCCGATGGCCGGCGAATTCCGTGATCACCAGTTCGACGTCGCCGCCGGATATTTCCATCTGGTAGAGGGCCTGGACGGCGGCCAGCCTTGCCGTGCTGCGGGGCGTGCCGCCGGCACCGCGCTTGGCCATCAGCGCGCCCGCAATCCGAGGCGACGGCGCAGGTCGATCATGGCTAGGCAGGCGCGCGCCGCATCGCCGCCCTTGTTCTTCTCGCCGATACGCGCGCGGGCCCAGGCCTGATCGTCGTTCTCCACCGTCAAAATCCCATAGCCGAGCGCGATACGATGCTGACAGGAGAGATCCATCAGCGCCCGCGCGCTCTCGCTGCAGACGTAATCGTAATGCGTGGTCTCGCCCCGGATGACGCAGCCCAGGGCCAGGAAACCATCGAAGCTGCGATGGGGCGGCGAGATGCGCTGGGCCTCGATGGTCATGGCGATCGCCCCCGGTATCTCGAAGGCACCAGGCACTGAGGCCCGCTCGTGGGTGGCGCCTGCTTCGTCCAAGGTCTGGATGGCGCCCTTCACCAATTCGTCGGCGATGTCGGCATAGAACCGCGCCTCGACGATCAGCACGTGGGGCTTGCTGGTCACGCGCCCTCTCCTTCATGCGCGATCGGCCGCTGACCCGCCACCGTCAGCCCATAGCCATCGAGGCCGACGATGGTGCGCTTGGTGTTGGAAAGCAGGATCATTTCCCTGACGCCGAGATCGAGCAGAATCTGCGCGCCGACGCCATAGTCGCGGAGTTGGTCGCCGGATATGGCACCGCCAGCGATGCGCGCTCTCACCCGATCGGAGAGGCTGGTGGGCGAAGGCTCGCGGATCAAGACAACGACGCCCCGGCCCGCGGCGCCGATCACATCCATGGCCGCATGCAACTCACCGCCGCGCCCGCTGCTGCGGTCGGCCAGCACGTCGTCCAACACGTTAAGGGCATGCATGCGCACCAGCACCGGTCCGGGCGTGGTCACATCGCCCTTGACCAGCGCTATATGCTCGGCATGCGCGACGCGGTTGACATAAACGTGCATGCGAAATTTGCCGCCCCAGCGGCTATCGAAATCGCTCTCCAAGGCGCGCTCGACGATGCGATCATGGCGCCGGCGATAGGCGATGAGATCGGCGATGGTACCGATCTTGAGACCGTGGCGCTGGGCAAAGGCGATCAGATCGTTGCGCCGTGCCATGGTGCCGTCATCGTTCATGATCTCGCAGATCACGCCGGAGGGGTTGAGCCCGGCGAGCCGCGCAAGATCGACGGCGGCCTCGGTATGGCCGGTGCGCACCAGCACGCCGCCCTCGCGCGCGACCAGGGGGAAGATATGCCCGGGAGTCACGATGTCGCGGCGATCCTTGGTCGGATCGATGGCAGTCGCGATGGTGCGCGCCCGGTCGGGTGCCGAGATGCCGGTGGTCACGCCCTCGCGCGCCTCGATGGAGACGGTGAAGGCGGTTCGGTGGCGGGTCTCGTTGCTGGCCGACATCAACGGCAGACCCAACTCATGGACGCGCTCGCCGGTCAGGGCCAGGCAGATAAGCCCGCGGCCATGCTTGGCCATGAAATTGATCGCCTCGGGCGTGGCCATCTGGGCCGGGATGACGAGGTCGCCCTCGTCTTCGCGAGCCTCGTCGTCCACCAGGATGAACATGCGGCCATTGCGCGCCTCTTCGATGATGGCCTCGGTGGGAGAGACCAACTCCGAAAAAGTAATGCGCCAGGGCTCGGCCTGCGGCTTGTTCATGCCCGTTCCTTATCCATGAGGCGCGCAAGGTAGCGCGCCAGCAGGTCGATTTCCAGGTTCACACGATGGCCTGGCGAAATCCGACCGAAACCGGTCTCTTGCAGGGTCACCGGGATGATATTGACGCCGAATGTCGTGCCCTCGACCTCGTTGACGGTTAGCGATACGCCGTCGACGGCAATGGAACCCTTGGGAGCGATAAATCGCGCCAATGCGTCGGGCGCTCTGAAGCGAAACCGCAAACTGTCGCCATCGGGGCGGCGCTCGATCGCCTCACCCACTCCATCAACATGGCCGGAAACCAGATGGCCACCGAGTTCGTCGCCCAGTTTCAACGGCCGCTCCAGATTGACAGGCTGGCCAGGGGCCCAGCCCCCGACGGTCGTGCAGGCGAGCGTCTCCGCCGAAGCATCAACGGCGAACCAGCCCGAACCTTTGTCGACCACCGAAAGGCAGACGCCGTTGCAGGCGATGGAGGCGCCATGGGCGATCGTCGCGGTATCGAATCCCGTTTCCACCACGATGCGGGCGACGCCGCCTGACGTGAGGCTACGCAGCCTGCCGAGATCGGTGATGATGCCGGTGAACATGGCGCTAACCTAGTGAGCCTGCCGATAGGTTTCCAGCCGATCCTGGCCCAGTTCGATCGTCTCCATCGGCACGAAGCCTGGCATATCCGCCAGACGTTCCAGGCCGAACCCAGCCGTAGCGGGAAGGCCGTCGCCGCCGATCAGGCTGGGTGCGCGGAAGATGGCCAGGCGATTGACCAGCTTGTCGCGCAGCAGTGCAGCCGCAAGTCGCGCCCCGCCTTCAACCAGCAGACGGGTCAAGCCATGTGCGGCCAACCGTCCCATGACCTGGACCAAATCGAGCGCGCCATCCGATCCGGCGGGCGCCTCGATCACCTCGATGCCGCAGTCGACATAAATCTGACGCCGCCGCTTGTCGCCGCCGGGCAGGGTCACCAGCCAGGTCGGCGTGTCGTGGGCGCCCACGACAAGCGCAGAGGTCAGCGGCAACCGCATGCGCCCGTCGAGCACAATACGCAGCGGTGAATAGCGTTCCAGCCCCGGCAGGCGGACATTGAGCAGCGGATCGTCGGCCAGGACCGTGCCGCTTCCCACCATGATCGCGTCGTTCTGGGCCCGCAGCAGATGGGCCCGCGCCCGGGCCGGCTCTCCTGTGATCCAGCGGCTTTCGCCAGTATGGGTGGCGATCCGCCCGTCCAGTGTCATCGCCAGCTTGAGCGTTACCAGCGGTCGATTTTTCTCCAGACGCTGCAAAAATCCGGCGTTGATTTCGCGCGCTTCGTCTGCGCCAACCCCCAGGCTGACGGCGATATCCTGCTCGCCAAGCAGCGTCAGGCCGCGGCCGGCGACGCGAGGATCGGGATCCTCTATCGCGATGACGGCGCGCGCGATTCCGGCTTTGCTCAAGGCCTCTGCGCAGGGGCCCGTCTTGCCGTGATGACTGCAGGGCTCGAGACTGACATAGGCTGTGGATCCAGCGGCCAGCGCGCCCGCGCGGGCCAGCGCCTCCGTCTCGGCATGGGGCCGACCGCCCGGCTGGGTCCAGCCGCGTCCGACCACACGGCCGTCCTTTACCAGGATGCAGCCCACCGCCGGATTGGGCCAAGTGCGGCCAAGACCGCGGCGGGCCAGCGCGAAGGCAGCCCGCATATGGACGAGGTCGTCCCGGAGTTCAGTCGTTGTCGCGATCGCCACCGAGCTTGCCCACGAATTCCTCGAAATCCTTGGCCTCGCGGAAGTTGCGATAAACCGAGGCAAAACGGACATAGGCGACCTTGTCGAGGCCGGAAAGCGCATCCATGACCATTTCGCCGACAACCGTCGTCGGGATGTCGCTCTCGCCCGAGCTTTCCAGCCGGCGCACGATGCCGTTGACCACGCGCTCGATCCGGTCGGAATCGACAGGCCGCTTGCGCAAGGCGATCTGCATCGAGCGCATGAGCTTGTCGCGATCGAAGGGCTCGCGCTGTCCGGTCGTCTTCACCACCGTCAGCTCGCGCAGTTGCACGCGCTCGAACGTCGTGAACCGCGCGCCGCAGTTCGGGCATTGGCGGCGGCGGCGGATGGCGGCGTTGTCATCCGTCGGCCGCGAATCCTTCACCTGTGTATCTTCGTTGCCGCAGAACGGACAGCGCATGGGCAGCCTCCCCCGAGGGCCTGAGGTCTTCTTACGTCAACGAGCCATAGATCGGAAACTTGCGGCACAGCGCTTCCACTTCGAGGCGCACCTCGCGCTCCACCGCCGCGTTATCCTGGGAATTGCTCTTCGCCAACCCGTCGAGGACCCGCACGATGAGTTGGCCCACCTGGCGGAACTCCGCCGGGCCGAACCCGCGCGTGGTGCCCGCCGGCGTGCCCAACCTGACGCCCGAAGTGATCGCCGGCTTCTCCGGATCGAAAGGTATGCCGTTCTTGTTGCAGGTAATCCCGGCTTCCTCGAGGCTGTGCTCGGAGGCTTTGCCGGTCAGTTTCTTCGGGCGCAGATCCACCAGCATCAAGTGGTTGTCCGTGCCGCCGGTGGTGATGGCCAGTCCGCCAGCGATCAGCGTCTCGGCCAGCACCTTGGCGTTTTCCACCACGGCGGCCGCGTATTTCTTGAACTCTGGTCGCAGCGCCTCGCCGAAGGAGACCGCCTTGGCGGCGATGACATGCATCAGCGGGCCGCCCTGCAGGCCGGGGAACACGGCGGAGTTGATCTTCTTTCCGATCTCCTCGTCCATGGCCAGGATCATGCCGCCGCGGGGGCCGCGCAGAGTCTTGTGTGTCGTGGTGGTGACCACATGGGCATGGGGCAACGGGCTGGGATGGGCGCCGCCGGCGACCAGGCCCGCGAAATGCGCCATGTCCACCATGAAATAGGCGCCGATGGAATCGGCGATCTCACGGAAGCGTTCGAAATCCCAGAACCGCGGATAGGCCGAGCCGCCAGCGAGGATCAGCTTCGGCTTGTGCTCCTTGGCCAGCTTCTCGACCTCATCCATGTCGATGCGCTGATTGTCCGGCCGGACACTGTAGGGCATGACCTTGAACCACTTGCCGGATTGATTGACCGGGGAGCCGTGGGTCAGATGGCCGCCCGCCGCCAGATTGAGACCCATGAAGGTGTCACCCGGCTGCAGCAGGGCGAAAAATGCCGCTTGGTTCGCCTGGGCGCCGGAGTGCGGCTGCACATTGGCAAAACTGCAGCCGAACAGTTTCTTTGCCCGGTCGATTGCCAGCGCCTCGGCCACGTCGACGAATTCGCAGCCGCCGTAGTAGCGGCGCCCCGGATAGCCCTCGGCGTATTTATTGGTCAGCACCGAGCCTTGGGCATCGAGCACCGCCTTCGAGACGATGTTTTCCGAGGCGATCAACTCGATCTGATCCTGCTGGCGATGCAGCTCGTCGCCCACCGCCTTGAAGATTTCCGGATCGCGTTCGGCGAGCGTCAGGGAAAAAAAGCCGGGCATGGTGCCGCTGACGGGATTGCTCATGGATTGCGTTCTTTCGTCATCTCGGGTCAGGACATCTTGGCGACGCGCCGATCATGGCGGCCGCCCTCATAGGCGGTGGCGAGGAACGTCGCAAGGCAATCACGCGCCACTTCCGTTCCGATCAGCCGGGCGCCAAGGGCGAGGACATTGGCGTGATTGTGCTGGCGCGCCAGTCGGGCGCTGGTGGCGGCCTGGCAGACGGCAGCACGGATATGGCGATGGCGGTTGGCCGCAATGGATATTCCGATGCCGGTTCCGCAGATCAGCACTCCCCGCTCCGCCCGGCCGTCGCCAAGGGCGGCGGCCAGCGCGTCGGCAAAATTGGGATAATCCACGGATCGGCGGTCGTGGGTCCCCAGATCGAGAGCGGCAAAGCCGAGGCGGGCCAGTTCTTCGACCAGAAGCTGCTTCAGATCGAAGCCGGCGTGGTCGCTGGCGATGGCGATGGTCTCGGGCATGGCGGCGGCCGTTGGTCCGTCCTTAAGGCTTGTTCCCCAGAAGAACTACCATATGTCGCCGTATTGCAACAACCCGCCACAAGCCATGGAAGTTGCAATATTTCAGCCGTTCGGGGATTGGTTTGAAATCCGCAAAGAAAACGGGCCCGGCACTGGGTGCCGGGCCCGCCGATCTCAGGCCCGAAGGCCCGAGATTTGGCCAACTACATCCCAGATGCTTCGGCGTACTTCCCATCTTTGAACTGATACCAGACATAGGTCGAGGAGGTCAGGTCGCCCTTGGCGTCGAAGCCGAGCTTGCCGATGACCGTGTCCCAGCTCTGGGAACGCAGGGCGTCAGCAACCTTCTTGGGATCTGTCGTGCCTGCCTTGGTGACGGCCTGGGCCCAGGCCTGGATCGCGGCATAGGTGCTGAGCGTATAGCCTTCCGGCTCGAACCCTGCCTTGCGGAACTCGTCGACAACGTCCTTGGCAGACGGCAGGTTGCGGGCTTCGGCAGCGTTGGTGAACATCACGCCGTCGGCGGCAGCGCCGGCAAGCGTGGCGAACTCCTGGGTGTTTAGCGAGTCACCCGAGAGCAGTTGGGCATTGAGGCCCTGTTCGCGGGACTGCTTGACGATCAACGCTGCTTCTGGGTGATAGCCACCGAAGTAGATGACGTCGATATTTGCCGATTTCAGCTTGCTGACCAGCGCCGAATAGTCCTTGTCACCGGCGGTGATTTCTTCGTTCATAACTTCCTTCATGCCGGCGGCATTCATTGCCGTGCGGGTCAGATCGGCCAGACCCTTGCCGTAGGTAGACTTGTCGTCGATGACCGCGACGTTCTTGCCCTTGAAGTGCTGGGCGATCCAGGGACCGGCAAACGAGCCCTGCTGATCGTCGCGCCCGCAAGTGCGGAACACTGTGCCCCAGCCAGCCGCCGCCGGATCTTCCGTGAACTTCGGATTGGTCGACGCCGGGGTCATCTGGAGGATGCCTTCCTCGTGATAGACAGCCGAGGCGGGGATCGACGACCCGGAGCAGAAATGCCCGGCGACGAACACAACATGCTTTGAGACGAAGTCGTTGGCAACCGCCACGGCTTGCTTGGGATCGCAGGCATCGTCGCCGACGTTGAGCGACAACTGCTGGCCCATAACGCCGCCCTTTGCGTTGATGTCGTCCACGGCCCTCTGGGCGCCGTGCTTCATCTGATCGCCGAACGCAGCATATTCGCCGGTCATCGGGCCCGCGGTCGCAATCGAAAGTGCACCGCCCGGTCCACCGGCCTTATGCGATTGCCAATACCAAACGCCAGCGACGATGACAACGATAGCGACAATCGCACCGACTATTTGGGATCTCGAAAGTTTTGGCATTATTGAGGCTCCCTCTTCTTCAAGATGATTTCACGCCGCCGGACGGCGGCAATCCGCAGATATTCCCAATGTTCCCGATGGGATGTGAACTGGGCATTGTAACATGGGCCGGTGGGTTAGCAACCTCATGCGCCCTCCCGCGGACGAGCCTGCTCAGTCATCACTTAATCCCGGCTGTCCTCCTCCCGCCCCGTGGATCCACGGCAGATCGCTTATCAGTTGCAGTCATTGGTCAATCATCCGTGGGCAAGAAAAACGGGCCCGGTACTGGGTGCCGGGCCCGTCCATCTCGGGCCGAAGGCGCGAGATTTGGCCAGTTACATGGCCGGAGCTTCGCTGTACTTGCCGCCTTTAAATACGTACCAGACGTAGGTCGAGGAGGTCAGGTCGCCCTTGGCGTCGAAGCCGAGCTTGCCGATGACCGTGTCCCAAGTCTGTGAACGCAGCGTGTCGGCAACCTTCTTCGCATCTGTCGTGCCTGCCTTGGTAACGGCCTGGGCCCAGACCTGGATCGCGGCATAGGTGCTGAGCGTATAGCCTTCCGGCTCGAACCCGTCCTTGCGGAACTCGTCGACTACATCCTTGGCGGACGGCAGATTGCGGGCTTCGGCGGCGTTGGTGAACATCACACCGTCGGCGGCAGCGCCGGCAAGCGTGGCGAACTCCTGGGTGTTCAGCGAGTCACCCGAGAGCAGTTGGGCGTTGAGGCCCTGTTCGCGGGATTGCTTGACGATCAACGCCGCTTCGGGGTGATAGCCGCCGAAGTAGATGACGTCGATATTCGCCGCCTTCAGCTTGCTGACCAACGCTGAATAGTCCTTGTCACCGGCGGTGATCTCTTCGTTCAGAACTTCCTTCATGCCGGCGGCATTCATCGCCGTGCGGGTCAGATCGGCCAGGCCCTTGCCGTATGTCGACTTGTCGTCAATGACAGCGACGTTCTTGCCCTTGAAATGCTGGGCAACCCAGGGGCCGGCAAACGAGCCCTGCTGATCGTCACGTCCGCAAGTGCGGAACACCGTGCCCCAACCCGCTGCCGCCGGATCTTCCGTGAACTTTGGATTGGTTGACGCCGGGGTCATCTGGAGGATGCCTTCCTCGTGATAGACCGAGGACGCCGGGATCGAAGAACCCGAGCAGAAGTGGCCGGCAACGAAGATGATGCCCCGTTGATGTCCAGCACCGCCCTTTGGGCACCGTGCTTCATCTGATCGCCGAACGCAGCATATTCGCCCGTCATCGGGCCGGCAGTAGCGATGTTTAGGTTCTGGGCCTTGGCGGCCGACGCGCCGATCGCGGTGGCAAAAGCCGCCGCGGCGATCAGCGGTAGTCCATGTTTGCGCATACGAAACACTCCCTGTGGCTTTATCATGATTTCACGCCGCCGGACGGCGGCATTCCCTGATTTGATCTAGGCGTTGTGCCTCTCGATCTGGATCGCAACATTCTAACACCAAGCAGGCCCCAGACAACATCTGGCTCAACGGGCGAGGCCTTCCCGTTAAATATTTGACTTTGTGGTATTTTTTGAGCGCCACTGGAATGGCCCCGTTCGCTCGTAAAGCCAAGGATATTGAGCCGGCATTTTGCGCGCCTGCGTCAGCCGAAATGCCAGCACGGCAAAGGCGGTGATAACGAGGAAGTCGATCAGATATTCGAGCAGGGCCTCGCTCAGCGGCTTGGCATTCTTGGAAAACAGGCTGTCGACGAAAAAGGCGCCCTGGAACAGCGCGAAGCCGAGAAAATTATTTCCCAGCGCGAGCAGCGCGCTATAGGGAAGAATCTGCCACCATGGCCGCCAAGTATCGGCAAGGGCCTGGCCCATCATGAATCCGCCACCGCCGAACATGATGATCGTGAGTGCCAGAAGGGAAATCATCGTCCCATGTCCCTCACCCGTGGCCACCTTCGAGATATGCGGCGCGCACTTCGGGGTTGG
>WNFT01000755.1_pt1 | contig 71850 bp, 73 predicted proteins | sample 5400191 | NCBI WGS metagenome assembly WNFT01 (sample SAMN13153359, study PRJNA577476) | soil metagenome | isolation source: 80 cm saprolite under Madrone tree | place: USA:California | collected 2016-06-14 | reverse complement strand
CTGCTGCCGATCATCCGGAAATTCACCGGGGGGACCGGCATCACGATCGAGACGGCGGATATCTCCCTGGCGGGGAGAATTCTCGCCAATTTCCCGGAAGGCCTGACCGCGGCCCAACGCGTGCCGGACTGGCTGACGCACCTGGGCGAGCTGGCGAAGCGACCCGAAGCCAACATCGTCAAGCTGCCGAACATCAGCGCGTCGGTTCCGCAGCTCAAGGCCGCGATCAGAGAGCTGCAGGCGCACGGCTATAAAGTTCCGGACTACCCCGAAAATCCGGCGAGCCCTGGGGAGCAGGCGATCAAGACGCGCTACGCGAAAGTGCTGGGCAGCGCCGTGAACCCCGTGCTGCGGGAAGGGAACTCCGACCGGCGGGCCGCCGGCGCGGTGAAGGAATACGCGAAGAAGCACCCGCACAAGATGGGCCGATGGACGCGGGATTCGAAAGCGCACGTCGCCACCATGAGCCGCGGCGATTTCGCGACCAACGAGAAATCGATGACCGTGCACGAGGCGACCACCGTCCGGATCGAGTTCGCCGACAAGAACGGCAAGGTCACGGTCTTGAAGGACGGGATCGCGCTCAAGGCTGGCGAGGTGATCGACGGCACCTTCATGAGCGGAGCGGCGCTGGTGAGCTTCCTCGAGCAGCAGATCGAGGACGCCAAGCAGCAGGGCGTGCTCTTCTCTATCCACCTCAAGGCCACAATGATGAAGGTCTCCGATCCGATCATCTTCGGCTATGCCGTGAGGACGTTCTTCCGGGACGTCTTCGACAAGCATGCGGCGGCCTTCAAAGAGATCAGCGTCGATCCGAACAACGGCCTGGGCGACCTGTACGCGGCGATCAAGCGCCTGCCGCCGGCCAAACAGGCGGAGATCGAAGCGGACATCCAGGCGTGCTACGCCAAGCGGCCTCCTCTGGCGATGGTCAACTCCGACAAGGGGATCACCAACCTGCACGTGCCGAGCGACGTGATCATCGACGCCTCGATCCCCCCGATGATCCGCGACTCCGGGCAGATGTGGGGACCGGACGGCAAGCTCCACGAAGCGAAGGCGGTCATCCCCGACCACAGCTACGCTCCGCTCTATCACGAGGCCTTCGAGCACTGTAGGCAGCACGGCGCGTTCGACCCGGCGACCATGGGCACCGTTCCGAACGTCGGACTGATGGCCCAGCAGGCCGAAGAATACGGTTCCCACGACAAGACCTTCCAGATTCCGGCGGCCGGCACCGTTCGCATCGTTGACGAGCAGGGCAAGAAGCTGATCGAGCACGCCGTGGAAGCAGGCGATATCTGGCGTGCCTGTCAGGTGAAGGATGCGCCGATCCGGGACTGGGTGAAGCTCGCCGTCACGCGGGCGAGGATCACCGGCGCGCCCGCGGTCTTCTGGCTCGACAAGAACCGGGCGCACGACGCACAGCTCATCGACAAGGTGACCCGGTACCTTCAAGACCACGACACCAGCGGACTCGATATCCGGATCATGTCCGTCGCCGAAGCCGCGCGCTTCTCGCTGGAGAGGCTGAGGGCCGGCAAGGACACGATCTCGGTGACCGGCAACGTCCTGCGCGACTACAACACGGACCTGTTCCCGATCCTCGAGCTCGGCACCAGCGCGAAGATGCTCTCCATCGTGCCGCTCATGGCCGGCGGCGCTCTCTTCGAGACCGGCGCCGGCGGTTCGGCCCCCAAGCATGTCGAGCAGTTCCTGGAAGAGGGACATCTCCGGTGGGATTCCCTCGGCGAGTTCCTCGCTCTGGCGGAGTCGTTCGATCACATGGCGCGCGCTTCCAACAACGCCAAAGCGAAGGTGTTCGCCGAAACGCTCCACAGGGCCAACACCACGTTCCTGGACCGCGACAAGTCGCCGTCCCGCAAGGTGGGCGAGCTGGACACGCGCGGAAGCCACTTCTACCTCGCCATGTACTGGGCGGAGGCGCTGGCGGCACAGACCCCGGACACGGAGCTTCAGGCGCGCTTCGCCAAAGTGGCGAGGGAGCTCGTGGTGAACGAGGCCAAGATCCTCGCCGAGCTGAAGGCCGCGCAGGGAAGACCGGTCGAGATCGGCGGTTACTTCCGACCCAATCCCGAACTGGCGTCAAAGGCGATGCGCCCCAGCCCGACGCTCAATGCCATCGTGGACGCCATCCCCTGACCATGAGCATCACGACCGCTGCCGACGGCATCAAAGACGTCACGACGCCGCTCAGCGACGCCGACGTCGAATCGCTAAAGACCGGCGATCGCGTGCGGATCACCGGGGTGCTCTACACGGCGCGCGACGCGGCCCACGGCCGTCTCTTCCCGCTGATCGAGCGGGGCGAGCCGCTGCCGATCGACATCCGCGGCCAGGTTATCTACTACACGGGCCCCTCGCCGGCGCGCCCGGGCGATGTCGTGGGGTCCATTGGCCCTACCACGGGCGGGCGGATGGACAAGTTCACGCCGGCGCTGCTCAAGCTCGGGCTCAAGGGCACGATGGGCAAGGGGGCGCGCTCGCAGGCGGTGAAGGACGCCTTCAGGCAGTACAAGGGCGTGTACTTCGGGGCGATCGGCGGCGCCGGCGCGGTGCTCTCACGCTTCGTCAAGAAGGTGGCGATCGTCGCCTACGAGGATCTCGGCACCGAGGCCATCCGCCGTCTCGAGGTGGAGGACTTCCCGGCGATCGTCGTGAACGACTGTCACGGTGGCGATCTCTACGAGGAGGGAATGGCTCGATATGCCCGGTGACGACGGCTACCAGCACGATCTGCTCGTGATCGGCGGTGGCGGAGCGGGCCTCCGCGCCGCAATCGCCGCGGCAGAGGAGTCGAACCGGCTGTCCATCGCGGTGCTCTCGAAGGTGTATCCCATGCGCAGCCACACCGTGTCGGCCGAGGGTGGCACCGCGGCCGTCATGCGTGAGAACGACAGCCTCGACACGCACGCGAAGGACACGATCTTCGGGAGCGACTTCCTCGCCGACCAGGACGTGGTGGAGGTGTTCGTCAAGGAGGCCCCGGGTGAGGTGATCCAGCTCGAGCATTGGGGCTGCCCGTGGAGCCGGGACCCCGACGGGCGCGTGAGCGTCCGCCCCTTCGGCGGCATGACCGTGAACCGAACGCTCTACGCCGCCGACAAGACCGGCTTCCACATGCTCCATGCGCTCTTCCAGACCTCGCTCAAGTACGAGAAGATCACGCGCTACGACGAGTGGTTCGCGACCTCGTTGCTGATTGAAGACGGCGAGGTCTGTGGTGTGACGGCCCTGAACCTCCACGACGGTCAGATGCGCCCGATCGTCGCCAAAGCGGTGATCATGTGCACCGGTGGCGCCGGGCGAATCTTCCCGTTCACGACCAACGCCGCCATCAAGACCGGGGACGGCATGGCGCTCGCCTACCGCGCCGGGGTTGCGCTGAAGGACATGGAGTTCGTCCAGTACCACCCGACGGGGCTGCCGGGAACCGGCATCCTCATCACGGAGGCTGCCCGCGGCGAGGGTGGGCATCTCAAGAACAAGGACGGCTACCGATACCTCCAGGATTACGGACTCGGTCCGCCGACGGACACGCCGGTGCATCGCAAGATGGAACTGGGGCCGCGAGATATCCTTTCGCGCTGCCATATCCAGGAGCATCAGAAGGGGCGGACGTTCGAAGGGCCCTACGGCCACTACGTCCACCTGGACCTCCGGCACCTCGGGGAGAAGCTGATTGACAAGAATCTCCCCTTCGTCCGGGAGTTGGCGCGGAACTACGTCGGCATCGACCCGGTCCATGAGCCGATCCCCGTCCGGCCGGTGGTGCACTACATGATGGGCGGGATCTCCACCGACATCACCGGGAAGACTTCGCTCAATGGTCTCTACGCCGCGGGGGAGGCAGCGTGCGTCTCCATCAACGGTGCCAACCGTCTGGGCTCGAACTCGCTCACGGAGCTGCTCGTCTTCGGCGCCCGCGCCGGCCGGGCTGCGGCGCGGCATGCGCTGGAGCGGCCGGCGCTCCGGTCAAACCCGCTCGCGCAGCTCGCCAGCGACGAACGCAGGCGCCTGGATCAGCGATTTCTCCGGGCAGACGGGCGGGAGAAGATCGCCGACATCCGGGAGGAGATGCAGAAGGCCCTGGAGAGCGGCTGCGGCATCTACCGGGATCGGGCGACGATGGAAGGGACCTGCCAAACCCTCCGCAAGCTCCGCGAGCGCTTTGCCCACATCAGCCTTGCGGATAAGGACGCGGTCTTCAACACCGAACTGATCGCGGCGCTGGAACTCGAGTGCACGCTTGACGTTGCGGAGACGGTGGCTCGCTCGGCGCTCGCGCGCGAGGAGTCCAGGGGGTCTCACACCCGCACCGACTTCCCGAAGCGCGACGACGCGCAGTTCCTCAGACACTCGCTCGCCTACCGAACGCCGGACGGCCCGCGCATCGAATACCTGCCGGTGACCATCACACGCTGGCCTCCCGAGGAGCGCAAGTATTAGGAATCCGTTCCGCGCGAGGGTGGCTGGAGGTTGAGTGAGAGGAGCAGCGATGACCGAGGAGACGATGACCCTAGAGGTGACCCGTTACCGCCCCGGCCACGACCGCGAGCCGCGGACCGAGTCCTTCACGGTCCCGTATCGCAAGGACTGGGTGGTCCTCGATGCCCTTAACCACATCAAGGACCGGATCGACGGTACGCTGTCGTATCGGTGGTCGTGCCGCATGGGGGTGTGCGGGAGCTGCGGCATGATGGTGAACGGCGTCCCCAAGCTCACCTGCGCGGCCTTCCTTCGGGACTACCGCCCGGGCCCGATCCGGGTGGGGCCACTGGCGAACTTCCCGGTCATCCGGGACCTCGTCATCGCCCTCGACGATTTCATGGAGAAGCTCCGCCGCGTCAAGCCCTGGATCATCCGCGCAGTGGAGAAGCCGGTCGCGGACGGCGAATACCTTCAAACACCCGCCCAGCTCGACGCCTACAAGCAGTTCAGCATGTGCATCAACTGCATGCTGTGCTACGCGGCCTGCCCCGTGTACGGTCTGGAGCCGGCGTTCGTCGGGCCGGCCGCGATCGCCCTGGCTTACCGCTACAACCTCGATTCCCGGGACGAAGGCTATCGCCTGCGTGAGCCGGTGCTCTCCGAGGCCGTTGGCGTCTGGGAGTGCACCTTCGTCGGGGAGTGCTCGGTGGTCTGTCCGAAGGGGGTTGACCCGGCGGCCGCCATCCAGCGCTCGAAGCTGGCGGGCGCCACGGATTGGCTCCTGTCGATGATCATGCCGTGGGGAGGTCGGCGATGACGGTGCCGCGCGTCGAGCGCCCGGGACTCTACTACCCGAAGCTGCCCGCCACCTGGTGGCTTTGGAACGCCAACTATTTCCGGTTCATGCTGCGCGAGCTGTCGAGCGTGTTCATTGCGCTCTTCCTGGTGGTCTTCCTGGTCCAGCTCCACCGGCTTCCCCAGGGACCTGGGGCCTACGCCGCCTATCTGGAAACCCTCCGGGCTCCGGGATGGATCATCTTCCACGTCGTGGCGCTGGCGTTCGCGCTCTATCACAGCGTGACCTGGTTCAACCTGACGGGGGTCGTCCAGGTCGTGCGCCTGGGGGAGCGTCAGGTGCCGCCGCGGATGGTCGTCGCCGCGAGCTTCGCGCTGTGGGCGGTCGTGTCGGTCGTCCTGCTCTGGTTCCTGCTCCGAGGCTGAGCCATGGCGACGCGAAAGACCAGCGAACCATTCTGGTGGCTGCTGTTCGCGGCGGGCGGGATGGTGGCCGCTCTTCTCGTGCCCGTCCATCTGCTCGTCCACGGCCTGGCCGTTCCGCTGGGGTGGACGTCGATCAGCCACGCCCGGATGCTGGCGCTCGCCGGGCACCCTCTGGTCAAGCTCTATCTGTTTGCGATGATCGCGCTCCCGCTCTACCACTGGGCCCATCGCTTCCGGTTCATCCTGGAGGACCTCGGGCTGCGCGGCCTCAGAACGCCGATCGCGATCCTGTGCTACGGGGCCGCGGTGCTCGGGACCGTGGCCACCCTGTGGGTGCTGTGGCAGATCTAACGCGGCACAGCGCCGTGCGCCGACGGCGCTCGTCCGTATGAAGATTCACGAGTATCAGGCGAAGGCCCTCCTGCGCGAGTTCGGCGTGCCCGTCCCCAACGGCGACGTCGCCACGACGCCGGCGGAGGCGAAGGCGGTGGCCACGCGGCTCGGCGGCCCGGTCGTCGTGAAGGCGCAGGTGCACGCCGGCGGCCGCGGCAAGGCCGGTGGCATCAAGCTGGCGGACGACCCGGAGGCGGCCGAGCGCGCCGCGCGGCAGATCCTCGGCATGAGGCTCAAGACCCCGCAGACGCCGCCGGAGGGCATCCAGGTGCGGTCGGTGCTCGTCGAGGAAGCCTCGGCCGTCGAGCGGGAGCTCTACCTCTCGATCACCCTCGACCGCGCACGCTCAACCCACGTCGTCATGGCGTCCGAAGCCGGCGGCATGGAGATCGAGGAGGTCGCGGCGCGCTCGCCCGAGAAGATCATGCGGGAGTGGGCGCACCCCGCGCTCGGCGTCCAGGACTACCAGGCGCGCCATCTCGCATATGGCTTGCGGCTCGCCGGCGACCAGTTCAGGCAGGCGGTGGCCCTGATCCGGAGTCTCTGCGCCCTCTACCTTGCCCGTGACTGCTCGCTGGCCGAGATCAACCCCCTGGTCGTCACGAAGGACGGCCGGGTGCTGGCGCTCGACGCCAAGCTCAACTTCGACGACAACGCTCTCTGGCGCCACAAGGGCATCGCCGCCCTCCGGGACGTCAACGAGGAGGATCCGCTCGACGTCGAGGCGTCGAAGTACAACCTGAACTACATCAAGCTCGACGGCCACGTGGGCTGCATGGTCAACGGGGCCGGCCTTGCCATGGCGACGATGGACATCGTGAAGCTGGCCGGCGGGGAGCCCGCGAACTTCCTCGACGTCGGCGGCGGGGCGTCGCCCGAGCAGATCGAGAACGCGTTCAGGATTCTCTCGTCCGATCCGAGGGTGAAAGTCGTGTTCATCAACGTCTTCGGCGGCATCCTGCGCTGCGACCGCCTGGCCACGGGCGTCATCGCCGCCATTCGGAAGCTCGGCCTGCGGCTCCCGGTCGTGGTCCGGATGGAGGGGACCAACGTGGAGCTGGGCAGGCAGATGCTCGCCGAGTCGGGCCTGCCGCTGACGAACGCCGACGACATGGGCGATGGCGCGACGAAGGCGGTGGCCCTCGCACGGGGCTAGCCGGTGGCTGTCGCTCCTTCTTCTGACGGCGGGCGTCGCCGCCGGCGCCGGCTGCTGGAGACCGGCCGACGAGCGGGCCTACGAGGACGTGGTCGCCACGATGTCGATGGTGAAGGCGAAGGCGTTCTTCGAGAAGTACCCGCGGAGCGCGTACCGAGACCGGCTCGCCAACGACATGATCGGCTGGTGCCGACGCGAGGACACCGCGGCGTGCTATGAGATCATCGTGCAGACGCTGCCGAAAGACCATCACCGCTATCAGGAAGTGGTCGACGTCTACGAGCAGCGACTCGCGGATCGGCGGCGGGGCCGCCCGCCGGCACCCGAGGGAAAGCGAGAGGGCGCTCGGTAAGTGAGCATCCTCGTCGATCGGTCCACGCGCGTGGTCGTGCAGGGCATCACCGGCCGTGAAGGAGCGTTCCACGCCGCGCGGTGCAAGGAGTACGGGACGGTCGTCGTCGGCGGGGTGACGCCGGGCAAGGGCGGAACGACGCACGACGGCTTCCCGGTCTGGAATACGGTCGCCGAGGCGGTGGCGAGCGAACGGGCGAACTGCGCGCTGATCTTCGTTCCGCCGCCGGCGGCGGCCGACGCGATCATGGAAGCCGCCGCGGCGGAAATCTCCCTCGTCGTCTGCATCACCGAGGGGATCCCGATCGGCGATATGGTCAGGGCAAAGCACTATCTCGCCGGGACCCCGAGCCGGCTGATCGGGCCGAACTGCCCCGGTGTCATCACGCCGGGCCAGGCCAAGATCGGCATCATGCCCGGCCACATCCACCGGGCGGGGCCGGTCGGCGTCGTCTCGCGCAGCGGCACGCTGACCTACGAGGTCGTGGGCCAGCTCACGGGGCGCGGCATCGGGCAGTCAACGTGCGTCGGGATCGGCGGCGACCCCGTCCACGGCACCAGCTTCGTCGACGTGCTGCGGCTCTTCAACGACGATCCCGACACTCGGGCCATCATGATGATCGGCGAGATCGGCGGCACCGCCGAGGAGGATGCGGCGGCGTTCGTCAAGTCGCAGGTGAAAAAGCCGGTGGTCGCGTTCATCTGCGGTCAGACGGCGCCGCCCGGACGGCGGATGGGCCATGCCGGCGCGATCATCGCCGGGGGCAAGGGGACGGCGGCGGAGAAGATGAAAGCGCTCGGGGAGGCCGGGGCCACGCTCGTCAAGAGCCCGGCCGACATGGGGGCCACGATGGCGAAGGTCATCGGACGATGACGATTCAGCGGACGCTCGCCATCGTCAAGCCCGACGCCGTGGCCAAGGCAGTCGCCGGGCAGATCATCACACGCATCGAGGGCGCCGGCCTCACGATCCTCGCGGCGAAGCTCGTCCACATGTCGCTCGCCGAGGCGCGCGGCTTCTACATCGTCCATCGGGATCGGCCCTTCTACGATAGCCTCTGCGCGTTCATGACGCAGGGCCCGTGCATGCCCATGGTCCTCGAGGGAGAGAATGCGATTCAACGTTGGCGTGATCTTATGGGAGCTACGGATCCGGCGAAGGCCGCGTCGGGGACGATCCGCAAGGACTTCGCCACATCAATCGAAGCGAACGCGGTGCACGGCTCCGACTCTCCGGAGTCGGCATCCTTCGAGATCCCGTACTTCTTCTCGAGCTTCGAGCTCTGCCCCCGGTAGATCCCGACACGTTCGCCGCGCCGCTCGGCGCCCGGGAGCGCTGGTCGTCGCTCGCGGCCGTTGTCCTCGGCGTCCTCGGCACGACCATCCTCGGGGTCGTGCTCACCGCGCGCGGCGGTGATCTGCGCTGGCTGTTCCTGGGGCTGCCCCTCGCGGTCGTGCTTCTTCTCGTCGGGCGACTCGCGCCGATCGGCTACCGTCTGGCCGGGGACGGCGTGCACATCGAGCGCAAGGCGGGTGCCAAGGTCATCGCGTATCGGGCAATCCGCGGGGTCGATCGGGAAGCGCGCCCGGTGAACGGCCTCACCGTCACGGGGTCCAGGGGCGTGTTCGGCCGGTTCGGCCGTTTCTGGAACCGGCATCTCGGCTTCTATCGCCTCTACGTTGCGAACGGCGACGACGTGGTATGGCTGGCGACCGACGACGGCTGGGTCGGTCTGTCGCCCGACCGGCCGGCCGAGTTCGTCGAGCGGCTCCAGAGCCGCCTCGTTATACTCGACCGGGCCAGAAACGCCGGATGACGCGTGTCGGCCCGGCCTCCGGAGGGAAGCGCATGGCCTTCGCAACGTTGAAGTACGAGCTCACGGACGGGATCGCCGTCGTCACCATCAACCGTCCCGAGAAGAACAACGCGATCTCGATGGAGATGCGCGGCGACTTCCGTGCCCTGGCCGACGAGCTGTACGCGAACGAGACGGTCCGGGTGGTGGTGTTCACGGGCACCGGCAAGACGTTCTGCGTCGGCGCCGACGTGTCGACGTTCGAGACGGACTGGAACACGCCGGTATTCCGCGCCAACACGCGACTGCTCACGAGCTTCTTCAACGATCTCGAAGCTCTCGAGAAGCCGCTCATCGCCGCGATCAACGGCACGTGCGTCGGCGGGGGGCTCGAGCTGGCGCTGGCCTGCGATCTTCGCATCGCCGCGCGCTCGGCGCGTTTCGGCCTGCCCGAGAACAACCTCGGGCTCATCCCGGGCATCGGAGGCTGCTCCCGGCTCGTCAAGCTGGTCGGGTTCGGGCGCGCCAAGGAGCTCGTGTTGACGGGCGAGATCGTCAGCGCCGACGAGGCGCTGCGCTGTGGCCTCGTGAACCGTGTCGTGGAAGATGCCGAGCTCGCGAGCGAGGCCCGCGCGCTCGCGGCACGGCTCGCCGCCAAGGCGCCGCAGGCACTCGGCCTGGCCAAGCGGGTGATCCAGAGCTGCGTGAGCGCCGACCTCCACACCGCCCGGACCCTCGAGAGCTTCGGCCAGTCGATCCTCATCAAGACCGCGGACCACCGAGAGGGTGTGAAGGCCTTCCGGGAGAAGCGCCGCCCGCGCTTCGAAGGTCGCTGAGGGACCACGAGATGAAGATCACCAAGGTCCTGGTGGCGAACCGAGGCGAGATCGCGGTGCGGGTGATCCGCGCCTGCCGGGAGCAGGGGATCGCCTCGGTGGCCGTGTTCTCGGAGGCTGACCGCGAGGCACTCCACGTCCTCATGGCCGACGAGGCGTACCCGATCGGGCCGCCCCCTCCGGCCGAGAGTTACCTCGCGATCGATAAGCTGGTGCGCGTCGCCAAGGCCGCCGGTGCCGACGCCGTCCACCCGGGCTACGGGTTTCTCGCCGAGAACGCCGGGTTCGCCGAGGCCTGCGCTGCCGCCGGGCTCATCTTCGTCGGGCCGCCGGCGGGGGCGATCCGCGCGCTGGGCGACAAGACGGCGGCGCGCCGGATCGCGCGCGGGCTTGGTGTCCCGACGGTCCCGGGAACGTTCGAGCCGGTGTCCGGTCACGATGCGATGCGGGCGGCGGCCCGCGAGATCGGCTATCCGCTCATGGTCAAGGCCGCGTTGGGCGGGGGCGGGAAGGGCATGCGCGTCGTCCGCGCGGAGACGGAGCTCGAGAGCGCGCTCGCTCTCGCGCGGAGCGAGGCGGTGTGGGCGTTCGGCGACGGCGCCGTCTATCTCGAGCGCTACCTGGCGGAGCCGCGGCACATCGAGGTGCAGGTGCTGGCCGACGCTCAGGGCCGTGTCATCCACCTGGGTGAGCGCGAGTGCTCGATCCAGCGCCGACACCAGAAGCTCGTCGAGGAAGCGCCGTCGCCGTTCGTGGACGACGCGATGCGCGAGCGTCTGGGCGAGGCTGCGTGCCGGATCGCGACAGCGGCCGGCTACGTCAACGCCGGCACGGTCGAGTTCCTCGTGGACGCGGAGCGGAGCTGCTACTTCCTCGAAATGAACACTCGGCTCCAGGTCGAGCATCCGGTGACCGAGATGGTCACGGGCATCGATCTCGTCCGCGAGCAGCTCAGGATCGCCGCCGGTGAGCCGCTCGGGTACGCGCAGGGGGACGTGACGCTGCGGGGCGCGGCGATCGAGTGCCGCATCAACGCCGAGGATCCATTCGCCGGCTGGATGCCGTCACCCGGTACCATCACCGGACTCCGCGCGGCCGCCGGCCCGTGGGTGCGCGACGACTCCGGCGCCTACGAGGGCTACACGGTTCCGCGCTTCTACGACACGCTGCTCGCGAAGCTCATCGTCTGGGGGATCGACCGCGCGGCCGCCATCCAGCGGATGGCTCGCGCGCTCGCCGAGTACAAGGTGGTCGGCATCCTCACGACGATCCCGGTCCTTGCCCACATCGTGACCCACGAGGACTTCCGCGCCGGGAAGCTCTCGACCGGCTTCCTCGACCGGATCCTCCCCACGCTCGCGGCGACGCGGGATCGGGCGAGAGCGATCGCCGTCATCGCGGCGGTGCTCGCCGAGTACGAGCGCCTGGGCCACCGCACGATCGTCGAGGCGCCCCCACCGGCGCCCGACGCCTGGCGGACCGGCCGCCACCCGGGCTGGCGATGACGGAGAGCAGATCCTCGCGGGCAGAAACCGGCGTGTCGGAGCCACTCGCATCTTTCTCAGGCCACCCTCGGTCCAAGCCAGCCTCCCGGACCCCGCTACAACGCAGCCGGGTCGCTCCTTTCTCGGGCCACCCTCGGTCCAAGCCGGCCTCACGGACTCCGCTACCATGAAGTTCGTCGTGACGGTCGGCGACACGAGCGAGACGGTGGAGGTGAGCGGCGAGGCCGGTCGTTATCGACTGACCATCGGGGCGGAGGTGTGGGAGGTGGACGGGCGACTCACGGCCCAGGGCATATACTCGCTCCTCGTTGGCGGCGTGTCGTACGTCGCCGATGTGCGTGACGAGGAGGGCGCGTGCGTCGTGGACATCGGCGACGAGCGGTACGTCATCCGGGTGGAGGAGCAGACCCGGTTCATCATCCGGACCAAGGGCGGCGCGGCGGCCGGCCACGGGGCGCAGACCCTCGTGGCCCCGCTGCCGGGCCGGATCGTGCACGTCGCGGTCAGGCCGGGCGACCGGATCGAGAAGGGCGACACCTTGCTGGTGATCGAGGCGATGAAAATGGAGAACGAGTTCAAGGCGGGGACCTCGGGCACCGTCGCCGAGGTGCGGGTCGAGGCCGGCCAGCCGGTGAACGGCGGCGATGTCCTCGTGGTGATCCGCTGATGGCCGATGTGGCGATCCGGTTCAAGGACGTCAGCAAGTGGTTCGGCAAGCTCAAGGTCCTCAGCGACATCGACCTGGCGGTCGCGGCGGGCGAGGTCGTGGTGGTGTGCGGGCCGTCGGGCTCCGGCAAGTCCACGCTCATCCGCTGCGTGAACGGACTGGAAGGAATCCAGGGCGGCGACCTCGTCGTCCTCGGCGAATCGATCGTGCGGCCCGGCGTGAGCATGTCCGGGCTCCGAACGCGCGTGGGCATGGTGTTCCAGTCGTTCAACCTCTTCCCACACATGACTGTCCTCCAGAACATCACGCTGGCGCCCGTCAAGGTGCGCGGCCTCGGCGCGGCGGAGGCCGAGAAGACGGCGCGCGCGCTGCTCGAGCGCGTTCGCATCCCCGACAAGGCGGACCACTACCCCGCGAACCTGTCCGGGGGCCAGCAGCAGCGGGTGGCGATCGCGCGGGCGCTCGCGATGCAGCCGAAGATCATGCTGTTCGACGAGCCGACCTCCGCCCTCGACCCGGAGATGATCAACGAGGTGCTGGACGTCATGACCGATCTGGCCAAGGACGGCATGACGATGATGGTCGTGACCCACGAGATGGGGTTCGCGCGAAGGGTCGCGCATCGCGTCGTCTTCATGGACGGGGGGCGAGTGGTGGAGGAGGCCACCCCCGAAGCGTTCTTCGCCGCAGCCAGGTCGGACCGCGCCAAGGAATTTCTGTCGAAGATCCTATCCCACTAACCGGAGGTTACTGATGAAGCGCATGCTCTCCGTCGTTGTCGCCGTGGGCCTCGCTCTTTCGCTCGCGTCACCGGCAGGGGCCCAGCAGGATACGCTGGCGAAGGTCAAGGACTCAGGCGTCTTGACGATCGGGACGCGCACGGGCTCGCCGCCCTTCGCGTACATCAACAAGAACAACGAGTGGGTCGGCTTCTCGATCGATCTGGTCGAGATGCTCGTCAAGCCCGAGGTCCAAAAGGCCGTGGGCAAGCCGATCAAGATCGAGAAGAAGGAGTCCACACCGCCGACGCGCATCCCGCTCCTCTCCTCGAACGCCGTCGACCTCATCGCCGGAACGATGACCGACACGCCGCAGCGGCGCGAGGTCGTGGACTTCAGCCTGACGTTCTTTTACACCGGCGCTCAGTTTCTGGTGAAGAAGGGCAGCCCCATCAAGAGCGTCAACGACCTCGCCGGCAAGCGCGTCGCCGCGCAGCAGGGCTCGACCAACGCCAAGATCCTTCGTGAGAAGTATCCGCAAGCGCAGCTGCGCGAGTTCCCGGATCAGCCGGCGGCGTTCCAGGCGCTCCTCCAGGGTCAGGTGGACGCCTACACGAACGACGGGATCCAGCTCTACGGGCTCAAGGCCAAGGCCCCGAAGCCGGACGAGTGGGACGTCGTCGGTGACTTCTACTCGGAAGAGCCCTACGGCATGGCCATGCGGAAGGGCGACGCCAAGTTCAAGGCGGCCGTCGACGCCGGACTCAAGAACGGCTTCGAGTCCGGGAAATACTTCGAAATCTACGAGACGTGGTTCGGGCCCAAGGGCGAGCTCCCGTATCCGATGACGCCGCAGGTGAAGGCGTATCTCTTGAAGCAGATCGGCAAGTAGCGCGCCGGGCCGGCGGTCGGTGAATTACCAGTTCAAGTGGAGCGTGCTCTGGAGCGGCCAGTCGGGTGTCTGGCTGCTCCAGGGCCTCATCACTACCGTCGAGATCTCGGCGCTGGCCTGGGTGCTGGCGGCGGCGCTCGGAATCCTCTCGGGCGCGCTGCGGACCGTTCCCTGGAAGCCGGCCCGCGCACTCGCCACGTTCTATGTCGAGTTCTTCCGCAACGTGCCGTTGCTCGTCTGGATGTTCTTCTGGTACTTCGGCGTCCCGCCGCTGCTGCCCCGGGCAGTTCAGGACTGGATCTTCAACCACGGTGCCGAATTCTGGGCGGGCATGTTCGCCCTCGGCGTCTACCACGGCGCGCGGATGTCCGAGGTCATCCGCTCGGGCATCCAGGCGATCCCGCGCACCCAGTTCGAGGCCTCGGTGGCGATGGGACTGACGACGTTCCAGGCGTACCGGCTGGTCATCGTGCCCATCGCGCTCCGGCTCATCGTGCCGCCGGCGACCAGCGAGTCGCTGAACCTCCTCAAGAACTCCTCGGTCGCGCTCACGATCAGCGTGGCCGAGCTGACCTTCCAGACCCGTCAGATCGAGACGTATACGGCCAAGGCCATCGAGGCCCTCACCGCCGGCACCGTCATCTACCTCGTGCTCTGCGTCGGGATCGCGGCGATCATGGCGCGCGTCGAGCGCCGCTTCGCGATCCCCGGCCTCATCGCGCGGGGAAGCTGAGCGTGCTCGACGTCGGCGTCATCGTCTCGAATTTCAGGTTCCTGGTCGTCCAGGGGCTGTTCGGCTGGGGCGGCTTCGCGGGGGGCACGCTCCGCCTGGCGATCCCGGCCATCGCGCTGGGGTTTGTCCTCGGGATCTTCATCGGTCTCGCGCGGCTGGCGCGCTCGCGCTGGATCAGCCTGCCGGCGACGCTCTACGTGGAGTTCTTCCGCGGTGTCCCGCTCGTCATGGTGATCTTCTGGATCTGGTTCATCATCCCGCAGCTCCTGCGGCTCCCGATCCCGGAGTACGGAGTGGCGCTCACGGCGTTCGTGATCTTCGAGGCCGCCTACTTCGGCGAGATCGTCCGGGCCGGTATCCAGTCCGTCCCCCGGGGCCAGGTCGAGGCGGCGACCGCCGTCGGGCTGACCGGCGCGCAGACCATGCGCTTCGTTGTCCTGCCGCAGGCGATTCGCAATATGGTGCCGGCGCTGGTGACGCAGATGATTGTGCTCTTCAAGGACACGTCGCTCGCCTCGATCATCGGCTACGTGGATCTGACCAAGGCGGCCCAGATCGTCAACAACCGTGAGATCAAGCCGTTCGAGCTCTACCTCTTCATCGCGATCGTGTACTTTGCGTTCACCTACTCGATGTCGCGGTTCGCCCGCCGGTTCGAACGGCGGGTGACCGCCTGACAAGGAGCGGCTACTCCCCGACCTTCGAGGACCTCGAGCGCCAGCGTGCCCTCATCCCGCTCGTCGTCGAGGAGGGCGGCGAGGACACGGTCGGCGGCAAGACGACCGCCCACGCGTTCCTCTTCATCAGGCTCGCGGGCGCGCTCGGCATCTCGAGAGACGAGCTCTTCGCAACCGAGTACCTGCCGACGACGATCATCGAGAAGAACGAGCTCTTCCTCCTGCAGCGCACCTCCACGCTGGAAGCGCTGTGCGGCGGGAACATCGCCATGGAATCGATCAACGCGATCCACGTGCAGCGCATGGCCGCCGCCATGGAGCGCCACTACGGCGTCGCCCAGACGGCGCTCGCCTTCTACCAGGTGCACATGGAGGTCGAGGGCGACCACGCCGACCGCGCCGTGCGGATCCTGTCCCAGCTCGCGACGACCGACGACGAGCAGGCGCGCGGGCGTCTGGCGATGCGTCACGCCATCACCGCGCGCCGGATCTGCGCGGACGGGATGCTCGAAGCGTTCCTCGGACCGACGCGCTAACTCCATCGCCCCCGACGCCGCGCGCGGCCGTCGTCTTCGCTGGGACGCGACTCGGCGCGGCTCGTTTACTTGATGGCGCCGGCGGTCAACCCCGAGACGTAGTAGTCGAGGAAGAAGACGTAGAGGATCACGATCGGGACCGAGGCCAGGACCGCGCCGGCCATCAGCGACCCCCAGTAGTAGATGTCGCCGCGGATCAGCTCGCTCGTGACGCCCACGCTCGCCGTGATCTGGTCCGACGAGGACGTGAACGTGAGCGCGTAGATGAACTCGTTCCAGGAGAATGTGAAGGCGAAGAGCGCGGCGCAGACCAGGCCCGGCACCGCGATCGGCAGCACGATCCGCCAGAGCGCCTGGATGCGCGTGGCGCCGTCCACCATGGCGCACTCCTCGACCTCCTTCGGGACCGTCCGGAAATAGCCCATGAGGAGCCACGTGCAGAAGGGAACGAGGAACGTCGGATAGGTGACGACGAGCGCCCACTTCGAGTCGCCGAGGCCGAGCCAGTTCACCACCTGGGCGAGTGGTAAGAACAAGAGGGAGGTCGGGACCAGGTAGGTGACGAAGATGGCGGTGCCCAGGGTCTCGACGGCGAAGAACTTGAGCCGCGACAGCGCATAGGCGGCGATCGTCCCGATGACGAGAGACCCGAAGGTCGACAGCACGGTGACCAGGAGGCTGTTCTTCGTCCACGTGAGGAAGGCCGTCTCCCACAGGAGCTTCGTGTAGTGCTCGAGGGTCGGTCCCTTCGTGATGAGCAGCGGTACGGCGTTCCGGTCGTAGAGCTCGCGGTTCTGCTTCAGCGACGTCAGCGCCATGTGGTAGAAGGGGAACAGCGCGAAGATGAGGAACGGCAGCAGCGCCAGGTGCGCGGCGATCCGTTGCGTGAGCTTTCGACGCGTCATCAGTAGGCCTGCTTTCGGACGAAGCGGAGCTGAGCGAACACGACGATCATCAGCACCGGGAAGAGATAGAGCGAGATCGCCGCGCCTTCTCCGATACGACCCGTCTCGAGCCCGACCTGGCGCGCCAGCGTCGCGAAGAGGTGGGTCGAGTTGATCGGGCCACCGTGGGTGAGGACGTAGACGATGTTGAAGTCGCTGAAGGTGAAGATCGTGGAGAAGAGCACCACGATGGCGAGCACGGGCTTGAGGAGCGGCAGCGTGACGTGCCAGAAGCGCGCGACCGGGCCGGCCCCGTCGGCCTCCGCCGCCTCGTAGAGCTCGCGCGGGATCGAGACCAGCCCTGCCAGGATGGTGATGAGGAAGAACGGCAGGCCGCGCCAGATGTTGACCACGACGACCGCCGTCATCGCGTAGTACCTCTGGCCGAGCCAGTTCGGCCCGGGCGGATCCATGATGCCGAGGGCCAGGCCCGTCCAGTTCACGACGCTGTAGAGGGAGTTGAACATCCACCACCAGCCGAGCGTCGACAGCGCGGTCGGGATCACCCACGGGAGCAGCAGCGCGCCGCGGATCAGCCGCTTGAACCAGAGCTGCTGGTTCAGGAGCATGGCCAGCGCTAGCCCGAAGACGAGCTTGAAGCCGACCGCGGCCCCGGTGAAGACGAATGCGTTCTGGAAGGTCTGGCGGAAGGCGTCGCTCCCCCAGAGGTTGATGAAATTGCGGATACCGATGAAGTGGCTCGGCCGGCCGATGAAGGCGTTCGAGACGGAGAAATACAGAGCCATGCAGAAGGGATAGGCGACGAGCAGCAGCAGGAGGAAGAGCGCCGGGCTCACGAAGATCGGGCCCAGCCACTCCTCGCGATCGAGCAGTCCCCCGACCCGCGCGCGAAGCGATACGCGGGCCGGCGCAGCAGCGACGCCGACACTTCCGATAGCCATATCAGCTCCCCGCCATGACCTTCTTCATCTCGTTCTCGGCCCAGACGATGGCGTCCTTCGTCGCCGTGCCCGTCACCGCCTTGGCGATCATGTTGGGCATGATGAACGAGTTGGTGATGAGCTGCACCTTGTCGCTCGGCGGCGCGGGCCAACCGTAGCAGTGATATTGCACGCCTTCGGCCTTGAGGCCGGCGTACTTCGGATCCGTCTTGAGGACGGGGTGATCCTGCAGCTTCTCGTAGACGGGCAGGTTGAAGGCGTCCGCCGACATGATGAACTCGTCGTAGACCTCCCGCTTCCCGAGCAGATAGCGGATGAACTCCTTGCCCGGCTCGGCATTCTTGGAGAACTTCCAGATGCCGATGTGGCGCGGCACGTCCGTCTCGTGCCGGCCCGCCGGCCCGCCGGGCGTCCGGTGGTGGTTGATGGTGTCGGCGGTAGGGAGCTTCATCTGCTTGGCCACGATGTAGGCGCTCACCGGGTTATGGATCCAGCCGGCCTTGCCTTGCTGCATCGCCTGGTTGTTGCTCGCGTCGTCCCAGGACAGGACCTCGGGCTCCATGCAGTCGCGGAACATCTTCTTGTACCACTCGAGCATCTGCGCGGTCTGCGGGCTGTTGATCCGGACGGTCTTGCCGTCCTTGTCGACTTCCAGCCCGCCCAGGGACCAGAGCACCGGGCCAGCCGTCGAGATCGAGTCGTAGTTCTGGCTGATGGGAATGCCCACCGGGTTCCCCATCTTCTTTAGCTCCTTGCCCACCGTGTAGAGATCCTCCCAGGTGTCGGGGATCTTGAGCCCCGCCTTCTTGAAGAGGTCCTCGCGGTAGGTGGCCACGAACATGGCGTGGTACTGCGGGACCGCCCGCCACGTGCCGTGGACGCGGGCCGTCTCCGCGGCCGAGGAGAGCACCTTGCCGTACTTCTTCTCGAGTTCCGCCACCACGTCCCCGAGATCGATCAGCTGGCCCTCGTAGAGCCAGGGGAAGTGCATGCGCATCTCGACGAGGTCGTGACCGGCCTGCGACTGGACCTCGGAGGCGTACTTGGCCGCCTGCTGGGCCGCGGCGATGTGGTCGATCCTGAGCTTGATGCCGGTATCTTTCGTGAAGCGCTGGCCGATCTCGGCCAGCTTCTTGTCCATGAGTGGCGCGAAGTTGTTCCAGCAGAGGTACGAGATCTCCCGCTGCTGCCCGCGAGCGGGCGGGATGCCCGTGGCGAGGATTCCCGCGAGGCCCGCGCCCGTCGTGGTGGTCAGGAAGTAGCGCCGCGTGGTCGCTGACATGACTCCTCCTCTTTCATTCAGAGCGCCGGCCGATCCGACGACGGTGAGGCCGGCTCGTTTTCGGCGATGTCGATCCGCCGGGGAATCGCTCCTCGAACATCACGTAGAGCGTCGGGATCAGGATCAGCGTGAAAAAGGTGGTCGGCATCGATGCTGGCGGAAGAACCTCATTGACTCGTCATGATACCGCAACTCGACGGAGGTCGCGCGGGGCGCTCCCCTATGCATTCTCTGTCATATCCCTCGGTTTCCAGTTCTTGTATCGCTCCCGGAGCACCTTCTTGTCGAACTTTCCGACGCTGGTTTTGGGCACGGCGTCGATGATCTCGATCTCGTCGGGCAGCGCCCAGCGGGCGAGCTTCGAGCGCAGGAAGTCGATGATCTCCCCCGGCTCGATGACGCTCCCGGGCTTCGGCACCACGCAGGCGAGGGGCCGCTCGACCCACTTCGGGTGGGGCACCGCGATCACCGCCGCCTCGAGGACTTTCGGATGGGCCATGATCATGTTCTCGACGTCCACACTCGAGACCCACTCGCCGCCGGACTTGATCAGGTCCTTGGTCCGGTCGGTGATCTGGACGTAGCCCTCGGCGTCGATCGTGGCGACGTCCCCGGTGCGGAACCAGCCGTCCGCCGTGAAGCGGTCCGCCGACTCCGCGTTGTCGTAGTAGGACGCCACGACCCAGGGGCCGCGCACCTGGAGCTCGCCCATGCCCAGCCCGTCCCACGCCAGCTCCTTTCCGGAGTCGTCCACGATGCGAGCGTCGACGCCGACCGAGGGGTACCCGACGCGGGCGAAGACGTCGTACTTCTTCTCCTCCGGCCAGTCGCCCATGTAGCTCTTGAGCCGGGTCACGGTCCCGAGCGGCGTCATCTCGGTCATGCCCCACGCGTGGGACATCTGGACACTGAAGTTCTTCGCGTACGCTTGCTGGAGGCTCTTGGGCGCCGCGGAGCCCCCGATCGCGATCGTCCGCAGCGACGAGATGTCGAAACCTTCTTTCTCGCAGAGCTCCTTGACCGCGATCCACACCGTCGGCACCGCTCCGGTAAACGTCACCTTCTCCGCCTGGATGAGCTGGCAGATGTCGCGCGGCTGAGGGTTCGGGCCCGCGAAGACCTGATCGGCGCCCACCATGACCGCCGTGAAGGGCAGGCACCAGGAGTTGGCGTGGAACATCGGCACGATGTGCAGGATCCGGTCGTCCTCGGAAATCCCGAACTGGTCGGTCATCGCCTCGGCGAGGCAGTGGAGGAACATCGCGCGGTGTGTGTAGACGACCCCCTTGGGGTGGCCCGTGGTGCCCGACGTGTAGCACATTCCCGCGGCGTCGGTCTCCTGGAGCTCGGGCCAGCCGCTCACCGGCTCGGCGCCCGCCACCAGCGCCTCGTACGCGGCGTGCTCCACGGAGGCGGCCGCGCCCGACGACCCGAAGGCGCCGGCCTCATCGGGCATGACGACGATCCGCCGCACGGTCGGGAGCGCGTCGCGGAGCGCCGCCAGCAGCGGCAGGAGGCTCGCGTCGGCAAAGATGATCGAGTCACCGGCGTGATTGATGATGTACGTCAGATCGTGCGCCGAGAGCCGGATGTTGAGGGTGTGCAGGATCGCGCCGGAGAGCGGTACGGCCCAGTAGAGCTCGAGATGGCGGTGAGTGTTCCACGCGAAGGTCGCCACGCGGTCGCCTCTGCGGACTCCGAGCGCCGCGAGGGCCCCGGCGAGTCGCATCGTGCGCGCGACGAACTCCCCGTACGTGTACCGGAAGAGCGGCCCGCCCGGCACGCGCGTGGCGATCGTCTTCCTGGCGAAGAGCCGCCGGCTCCGCTCGAAGAAGTGGGTGAGCGTGAGCGGGTAGCTCATCATGAGGTTGTCGAAACGCGCGTTCACCGTGATCGCCCTCCCGGAGCCACCTCTCCCAGATCCTCCGACGTGGCGCATCGAAAGCCGACGAAGTGGTGACCGGCCGCCGCGCCGCGTCGATTGTACGAGCGCCGCCGGGTCACGCCGAGCGACTCGGCCGGGTCGTCGTGGCTCGCTCCCCGGACGACCACGCGGCCGGTCGCGCCGGTGTACGGCTCGCGGCCGTCGTCGGTTCTATAAGGATAGGGGTGGAGCGCGGTCGACGTCCACTCTCGCAGGTTGCCGAGCATGTCCTCGACGCGATAGGGGCTGGCGCCGGCGGGCCGGCTCGTGGAGTCCGTCGCGTTGTAGGCGCGTCCAAAGACCGCGAGCCGGGGCGTCGGCGCTGCGAAGCCCCAGGGGTAGGGCCGCTGATCGTCGCCGCGTGCGGCCTTCTCCCACTCCGCTTCGGTGGGCAGGCGCCTCCCCGTCCAGGTGCAGTAGTCCCGGGCGCCGAACCACGAGACCTCGACCACGGGGTGGCGCTCGAATCCCGGATCGGCGATCCAGAGCCCCTGGGACCGGTGGATGCGCGCGTCTGCGTCGTCCTCGTCGTAGCGCCGGTCGGAGCCGGGCGGCCTGAGGCCGGTCGCGTTCAGGAACAGGGCGAACTCGGCGTTCGTCACCTTGTGCCGCTCGATCCAGAAGTCGCGGACGGAGACCCGATGGCGCGGCGCCTCGTCGGGCGGCCCGTCGTCGCGCCCCATCCAGAAGGCCCCGGCCTGGATCAGCATGATGCCGTCCGCCCAGGCGACCGCCGGGACGGCAAGGAGATTGGCGGCCAGAAGGCTCACGACCAGGCGGCCCACGAGGATCATGGTATCGTGAGTGCGGCATGCGCTCTCGCTGGAACGACGCCGAGGCGAGCCAGCTCCACGGCCTCGACCTCCTCGTCTACGCGTCGCGCCTGGTCGGCGCCGAGACCTCTCTGGTGGTCTGGGGCGGCGGCAACACTTCGATCAAGACACGCGAGCGCGACCACCGCGGCCGGGAGATCGCCGTGCTCCGGGTCAAGGGGAGCGGCTCCGACCTCAAGTCCGTCCAGCGTCGAGACTTCCCCGGCGTGCGCATGGACGACATTGCAGCGCTCCTGGGCCGCGACGAGATGAGCGACGAGGAGATGGTGAGCTACCTCGCCCACACGCTGCAGGAGCCCGGCGGCGTGCGCCCGTCGATCGAGACCCTGCTGCACGGTTTCCTCTCGGCCCCCGCGGTCGTCCACACCCACGCGGACGCCGTCGTGTCGCTGACGAACAACGACCGCGCCCATGACGTGATCCAGGGCGTCTACGGAAAGGACGTCATCTCGCTCGCGTATCGCCGACCCGGGTTCCGCATCTCCCGGGACGTGGCCGACGCGATCGCCGACCGCCCCGAGGCGAAAGCCCTCCTCCTCGAGCGTCACGGCACGATCTCCTGGGGAGCGACCGTGCGGGAAGCGTACGAGGCCACGATCGAGCTGATCACCCGCGCCGAGGCGGCCATCACCGAGCGAAAGAGGGGCCGTCCCGTCTTCGGGGGCGCCCGAATACCCGTGCTCGAGCCGGCGGCGCGGCGCGAGACGGCGCTGGCGGTGGCGCCGCGCCTGCGCGGCCTGTTGAGCCGCCGGCACCGGGTCATCGTGACCTTCGATGACTCGCCCGACGTGACGGAATTCGTCTCCTCGTCGGACGCGCCGCGCGTCTCGCAGATCGGGCCGGCCACCCCGGATCACACAATCTACGCCAAGCGGCTCCCATGCTTCGTGGCCGCCAACGGCTCCGAGGTGGGCGCGGCCCTCCCGGAGACGATCGAGCGGTCCGTCGAGCGCTTCGTCGTCGACTACACGCGCTACTTCGAGGAGAACCGGTTCGAGGGCGCGCAGCTGCTCGACCCGCTCCCGCGTGTCGTGCTCGTCCCGGGGCTCGGAATGTTCACTGCGGGGAAGGACCGGCGCACTGCCGGCATCGTCAGTGACATCTACCACCACACGATCGCCGTGCTTGGCAACGCGGGGGCCTTCGGCGACTACGTCTCGCTTTCCCCGAAGGACGCCTTCGGTGTCGAGTACTGGCCGCTCGAGCTCTACAAGCTCACGCTGGCGCCGCCCGAGAAGGAGTTGGCGCGCCGGATCGCGCTGGTCACCGGCGGCGGCTCCGGCATCGGGCGAGCCGTCGCGCGGCGCCTCGCCGCCGAGGGTGCCCACGTCGTCGTGGGCGATATCGACGCCGCGAGCGCACAAAAAACCGCCGACGAGATCGTGGCGGCCGTCGGGGCCGGCCGGGCGCTCGGCCTCGAGATGGACGTGACGCGTGAGGCGTCGGTGCGGGCGGCGTTCGAGGAGACCGTGCTCGCCTACGGCGGGCTCGATCTCCTCGTGTCGAACGCGGGCATCGCGCACTCGTCGCCGGTGGTCCGCCTCGAGCTCGCCGACTGGGAGCGCTCGTTCGCGGTCAATGCCACTGGCCACTTCATCGTCGCTCGCGAGGCCATGCGTCTCCTCGTCGCGCAGGGACTCGGCGGCGCGCTCGTCTTCGTCGCGACCAAGAACGTGATGTCGCCGGGCAAGGACTTCGCCGCATATTCGGCGGCGAAGGCGGCCGAGGCCCAGCTCGCCAAGGTGCTGGCTCTGGAAGGCGCGCCCCACGGAATACGCTCGAACATCGTGAACCCGGATGCCGTTTTCCAGGACTCGAAGCTCTGGTCGGACGAGGTCCGACGCGAGCGCGCAGCGGCCCAGGGGATCGGCGTGGACCAGCTCGAGGACTTCTACCGCAAGCGCAACCTGCTGGGCGTCGGTATTCATCCCGAAGACGTCGCGGAGGCTGTGCTCTTCCTGGCTTCGGACCGGTCCGCGAAGACCACCGGCTGCACGCTGACCGTGGACGGCGGCGTGCGGGACGCGTTCCCGCGGTGACGGCATGATCGGCTTCGGCGCCCAGCTCTCGCTGCATCCCCCCGGCGAGCAGTTCGAGCTCGTCCGGCGCCTGGAAGCCATCGGATACGACTCGGTGTGGACGGGCGATCACGTGTCGTTCCACAACCCCATCTACGAGTCGCTGACGCTGCTCGCGTCCTACGTGCCCATCACGCACCGGATCAAGCTGGGCGTCGCCGTCTATCTGCTGGCGCTCCGCGCCCCGGCGGTGGCGGCCAAGATGGCGGCCACCCTCGACGTGCTCTCGGGCGGCCGGCTCGTCTTCGGCGTCGGTGTCGGCGGCGAGAACCCGAAGGAGTTCGAGCTCTGCGGTGTGCCCCACAAGGAGCGCGGGGCGCGGGTGACCGAGGGCATCGACGTGGTCCGTACCCTCTGGCGTGACACGCCCGCCACCTTCCGAGGCCGGTTCACGCGCTTCGAGTCGGTGTCGATCGATCCCAAGCCCACCCAGCAGCCTCCGCCGATCTGGATCGGCGGCCGTTCCGACGCGGCGCTGGCGCGTGCGGGCCGGCAGGGCGACGGCTGGGTGTCGTACGTCGTGCAGCCGGACCGCTACGCGCAGAGCCTCGACAAGATCCGGGCCGCGGCGGCCGGCGCCGGCCGCTCGCTGGCGGGGTTCACGGCAGCGCACCTCGTCTTCATCACGGTGGGGCGCGACTTTGAAGCCGCGAAACGATCGTGGGTGAGTGTGCTCAGCAAGCGTTACGCGCAGGACTTCGAGCCGCTCGCGAAGCGGTACGGTGTCATCGGCACGCCCGAGCAGTGCGCGGAGCAGCTCGAGCGGTTCCGCGCGGCCGGCTGCAACTACTTCCTCATGAGCGCGATCGGCGACCCCCGTGACGAGCGCGCGCAACTCGAGACGGTCGCCGCCGAGATCCTCCCGCGCTTCAGGTCGCCCTGAGACGCGGGCGGACGTCGATATGGCCGACCTGACGGGCGGGCAACTGGTCGCCCGGACCCTGCGAGGGGCCGGTGTGCGCCACGTCTTCACGCTGTGCGGCGGCCATATCCTGCCGACCACCGACCTTCGCCGAGGACGCGAGGGTCGCCATGATCGACGTCGATCCCGTCGAGCTCGGGCGCAACCGGCCGCTCGAGCTAGGTCTTGCCGGCGACCTCGACGTCATCAACTGCGCCGCGAAATTCGTGCCGGTGGACCGCGCAGGGCAATGGCTCGACCCCGGACCGCTCGGATGTCTCGGCGTCGGTCCCCCATTCGCACTCGTCGCGAAGCTCCTCCGCCCGGACCAGCGCGTTCTGCTCGTGTCGGGCGACGGCGCCTTCGGGCTCAACGGCATGGAGCTCGAGACCGCGGTGCGCTTCGGACTCCCGTTCACCTGCATCATCGGCAACGACGGCGGCTGGGGCCAGATCCGGAGCCCCCAGGTCTCGTTCTTCGGCGAGCGGAGCCCCCAGGTCTCGTTCTTCGGCGAGGCCCGGACCGTCGCCACCTCGCTGCCGACGACCCGCTACGACCGCATGGTCGAGGCGCTCGGCGGACGTGGCGCGTTCATCACGGATCCGCGCGAGATCGGCCCCGCGCTCACGCAGGCGCTCGCCTGCGACGAGGTCTGGCGCCTCAACGTGGTGCTCGACCCCGAGGCCTACCGGAAGAGCGGCCGGGTTTCGATGGCCATCTGACCGCCGCGTGAAGATCACGTTTCTGTGTCCGCACCTCCGCATCGCCGGAGGAGTGCGTGCCATTCTCACCTACGCGGATCGGCTCGCGGCCCGCGGGCACCACGTCGACGTGGTGGTGCCGGCCAAGGGACGGGGCCGGGCATTCTGGCGGTCTCTCAGGGGCGCCGGGCCCGACTGGCTCTCCGGCTTGCAGGCGCGCATCGTCTGGGTGGACCGCTGGCGGGCGGACACGCTGCCGGACGGCGACGCGGTCCTCGCGACGGCGTGGCAGTCGGCGGCCGCAGTCGCGGCCGCGCCGGCGCGGTGCGGGCGGAAGTTCTACCTCGTGCAGCACTACGAGAGCCTCTACCATGGCGAAGCGGCGGCAGTGGACGCGACGTACCGGCTGCCGCTCCGGACGATCGTCATCTCGACGTGGCTCCGCGACATCATGCGCGAGCGGTTCGGCCGCGAGGCGGAGATTCTCGTGACCCCGGTCGACCTCGCCCTGTTCCGCGCCGTTCCGGTCACGGTCGAGACGTCGCGGCCGCGCGTGCTGATGCTCCACCACGAGTACGCGTGGAAGGGGACCGCCGACGGCTTCGAGGCTGTCGCGCGCGTGAAGGCACGCCACCCGCAGCTCCATCTCGTGGGCTTCGGCGTCACGGCGCCGCGGGCGTCCTCGGCCTACGACGAGTTTCACGCGAACCCCCCGCAGGGCCGGCTCGCGTCCCTCTACAGCGGCTGCGAGATCTACCTCTGTCCCTCGTGGGACGAGGGGCTCGGGATGCCTGCGATGGAGGCGATGGCGTGCGGCGTCGCGCTCGTCACCTACGACAACGGCGGTTGCCGCGACTACGCGCGTGACGGCGAGACGGCGCTCGTCGCCCGGCGGCGAGACGTCACTGATCTTGCGGCGAAGCTCGAGCGTCTCGCCAGCGATCCCGACCTGCGCTTGCGCATCGCCGCGACGGGCTCGGCGTTCATCAGGAACGCGTTCGAATGGGGGCGTGCCGTGCGGCGCATGGAGGAGATTCTCCGTTGATGGCGGTGCTGCCGACCGTTGACGCACCGTGTGCCGTCTGCGGCGGTGGCGACGCGGACCCGGTCTGGGCGACGCCGGATCGGGCCTTCGCCGTTCCGGGCCACTACACCGTCGTCCGCTGTCGCGGCTGCGGGTTCCTCTACCAGCGTCCGCGAGTGCGCGACGAGCACCTGGCGGCGTGTTATCCCGACCACTACCCGCGTCATCAGGAGCCGTCGCCCCGCGTGCCGTTCAAGGGGTCGGCGGCTCGCCGCCGGGCCGTGCGGTACGCGCTCGCGAACGGACTGGGCTACCACGCCTTCCACGACGATCACGTCTCCGTCGCGACAAGGTTCAGAGCGCGACGGATGCTCCGACGGCTCCGATGGAGCTGCCCGCCCTGGATCGGGACAGGCCGCTATCTCGATGTCGGGTGCGGTTCGGGCGCGGCGCTGGCCGTCGCGCAGGCACTCGGCTGGCGGATTGCGGGAATCGAGATGAACGAGGCGGCGGCGGCGATCGCGCGACGCTTCACCGACGAGCTCCACGTCGGCGACGTGCTGACCGCGCCGTTCACTTCGGCCCGCTTCGACGTGGTCACGGCCTTCCACGTTCTCGAGCACGTGCCGGATCCGGTGGCGGTTACCCGCCGCATGCTCGACTGGCTGGCGCCCGGCGGGCTCCTGATCGTCGAGGTACCGAACGCCGGCGGGCTCGGCGCGGCGCTCTTCGGCCGGGCGTGGTCCGGCCTCGAGCTGCCGCGCCATTTGTCGCACTTCACGCCTGCGACGCTCGAGCTGGTGCTTCGGAAAGCGGGCGGCCGGATCGTCTGGTGCTGGCACCAGGCGAAGCCGCGCTCGTACTTGTGGAGTCTATCGGCGCTCCTTCGCGATCGCGGCTGGAACACGCTTGCGAAGTTGACCGAGTCGCGGCCGATCTACGGCGCGCTGAAGCTCGGGCTGGAGGCGTTGCTCCCGCTCGCGCGCCTGGCACGGCGGGGAGAGGCGATCAGGGTTGGCGCCGTCCGGAATCGCCCGACGTAGCGAAGGCGGAGGGTGAGTCGAGCCCGGCGGCCAGGTTGGCGAGCTGCCGCTCGAGGTCGGCCAGACGCTTCGCCAGGCGGTCACGCTCCTCGCGGAGCGACTTCGTCGCCGACGCTATGTGTTCCGCGAGACGGCGTTCACGGTCGGCCCGCTGTCGCGCATCCCGCGTATCGGTGGGGACTGTGTCCATGGTCGCAACCCGTCGGAGCAAGAGCGGTGCCGAGCCACGAAGCCTTACACGCCGCGAGCTTCCAAAACCGGAAAGCCGCACTCTGACACCTGCGACCTTCGAGCTCGGTCAAGCTGACACGCCGGAACCCGCCTCGAGCCGCGTGCTAGAATCGGCGCGGGATGCCGATCTACGAATACGAGTGCCACGACTGTCACAAGCGAGTCAGCCTCCTCGTGCTGCGGCCCTCGGCGGCGGCTTCGCCGACGTGTCCCCGCTGCGGCAGCTCGGCGCTCTCCCGCCTGATGTCGCGCTTTGCGACGGTGAAGTCGGAAGAAGCCCGACTCGACACCCTCACTGACTCATCCAGCCTCGGGGATCTCGACGAGAACAACCCGGCGAGCGTTGCCCGGTTCATGAAGAAGATGGGCCGGGAGTTCGGGGACGATCTCGGCGACGACTTCGAGTCCGCCATGGACGAAGCGATGGAGGAGGGCGAGGCCGCCGGAGAGGGGGAGGCCGAATCCCCCGGTCCCTCTGACGCATCCGACGATTTGTGAGCCGGTCTGCGGGCCTATGAAAGTCCAGATCCACGACCGTCTGGAGGCGGTGGGGGCCCCGGTGTGGGACGGGCTCGTCGCCGCCACCCGGCTGCGCTCGCCGTTTCTCTCCTGGACGTGGCAACGCGAGTGGGCGCACGTCTTCGCGGAGGAGCGCCGACTCGAAATCCATGGCGTCGAGGACGGGTCCGGTGGCCTGGTCGCGCTCCTGCCGCTGTACGAGTCGGCGCCGGGCACATGGCAGATCCTCGGCGGCGCCGACGTTTCGGATTATCTCGACCTGATGGCCGTACAGGGACGGGAAGAAGAAGCGTGGATGGCGCTGCTCCAGTCCCGGACAGCGCAGCGCGTCGAGTGGGAGCTGCACGCCGTGCCGGCGGCCTCGCCCACCGTCACCGCGCTTCCCCAGCTCGCCGCCGCGTACGGCCTCACCGCGTCGGTGGCCGTGGAAGAACGATGTCCCGTCCTCGCCCTGCCGTCCTCCTGGGAGACCTACCTCGCCAGCCTGTCCGGGAAACACCGCCACGAGCTCATGCGAAAGATGCGACGCCTCCAACGCGACGCCCCCGACGCCCGGGTGTCATCCGCGAGCGCGCCGGCCGAGATCGAGGCGCGGCTCGGCGAGTTTTTCCACCTCCACCGGCGCTCGCTCGCGGGCAAGGCGCGTTTCATGGACGGCCGCATGGAACGATTCTTCCGGCGCGTCCTCATCGCGTTCGCCGAGCGCGGGGCCGCCCGGCTCTGGTTCCTGGACACGCCGGCCGGCGCCATCGCCGCCTTCGTCACGATCGAATGGGACGGCACGGTCGGCCTCTACAACTCGGGATTCGATCCGGAGCGCGCGGCGCTCTCCCCGGGCGTGGTCCTCCTCGCACACGTCGTGCGCGACGCGATCGCGCGGGGGCGGCGGACCTTCGATTTTCTCCGAGGCGAGGAGCGGTACAAGTACGAGTTCGAGCCCGCGGCCAACGCTGTCTGCGCCGTGAGGATCCGGTGAGCCTGCGCGTCGCGATGCTCAGCGTCCACACCTGCCCGCTGGCCGCTCTCGGCGGGAAGGAAACCGGCGGGATGAACGTCTACGTGCGCGAGGTATCGCGCGAGCTCGGACGCATGGGCGTCGCCGTCGATGTCTTCACGCGCTCGCAGAACCCTTCGATCCCGCGGGTGGTGCAGCTTGGCGAGCGAGCCCGCGTCATCCACCTGCCGGCGGGCGACGAGGCGCCAATGGCCCGCGAGCGCGTCTACGACCATCTCGACGAGTTTGTCGACGGCGTCGAGGCGTGGCGCATCGCGGGGTCGATCGACTATGACCTGATCCACGCCCACTACTGGCTCTCCGGCGTCGCCGCGCTCGCGCTCAAGGCCCGCTGCTCGGCGCCGGTGCTCCAGATGTTCCACACCCTCGGCCGCCTGAAAAACCGCGTGGCCCGGAGCGCGGCGGAGCTGGAGCCGGCGATCCGGCTCGAGGAAGAGATGCGCATCGTCTCCGGGGCCGACCGCATCGTGGCCGCGAACGTCGTCGAGCGCGCCGAGCTCCTGCGCGACTACGCCGCCCCCGCGTCGCGAATCGCGACGATTCCGTGTGGTGTGGACACCGACCTCTTCGTGCCGGGCGACCGCGCTGAGGCGCGGCGCCGACTCGGGCTCGACGAACGCCCGGTTCTCCTGTGGGTCGGTCGCATCGCTCCGATCAAGGGGCTCGACACGCTGCTCGACGCGGTCGCGCGGCTGAGCGCGGCCGGGCAGGGCCTGCGGCTCCTGATCGTGGGCGGCGAAGCGGACGAGCCGACGAATGGCCACGAGGCGTCGCTCCGGCAGCGCATCGAGCGGCTGCGCCTGGAGGACACGGTTCGCTTCATCGGGCCCCAGCCCCAGGGCGTGCTGCCCGTCTACTACGTCGCCTGCGACGTGACGGTCCTGCCCTCATACTACGAGTCCTTCGGCATGGTCGCCCTCGAAGCGATGGCCTGCGGAAGCCCTGTCATCGCGTCCCGAGTCGGCGGGCTGGTGACGACGGTCCGCGACGGCGTCACGGGCTTCCTCGTCCCCGACAGCGACGTCGCGGCGCTGGCCGACCGCATCGGGAGTCTCATCGCCGACGCCGACCTGCGCTGGCGGGTCGGGCGCGAGGGCGTGCGCTGGGCGGCCCAGCACCGCTGGCCCTGCGTGGCCGAGGCCGTGTGCCGGGAGTACGCTTCGCTCGAGTCGCGCGCGAGGGTGCATCTGGACGCAGCCCGCTGCCAAGATTAGCTTTAACCGCCGCTCGAGCGCCGGCTGTGCCGGTGCCCCGAAGCTCGCTCGACGCTCGCTCCCCCCGATGTTCATTACTCTGCTACACTGCGCCGCCGTGAGCACCCTCCTCGAGGTCAAGAACCTCCAGACGCATTTTGTCACGCATGGCGGCGTGGTGCGCGCGGTGGACGACGTGTCCTGGGACGTGAACGAGAGCGAGACGGTCGCGCTCGTCGGCGAATCCGGCTGCGGCAAGAGCGTCAGCGCGCTCAGCATCATGCGCCTCGTCGCCGGCCCCGCGGGCCGGATCGCGGGCGGCCAGATCTTCTTCAAGGGCCGAGACCTCCTGCGCCTCTCCGAAGAAGAGATGCGTCGCGTGCGCGGTCGCGAGATCGCGATGATCTTCCAGGAACCGATGACCTCCCTCAACCCGGTCCTCTCGATCGGGCGCCAGCTCACGGAGGGGCTCGAGATCCACCTGGGGATGGCGCCGGTCGAAGCGCGCCGCCGCGCGGTCGAGCTGCTCGGCATGGTCGGCATCCCGGATCCGGAGCGGCGCCTGGCCCAGTACCCGCACCAGTTCAGCGGCGGGATGCGCCAGCGGATGATGATCGCGATGGCGCTCGCCTGCAACCCGTCGCTGATCCTCGCCGACGAGCCCACGACGGCGCTCGACGTGACGATCCAGGCGCAGATCCTCGAGCTCATGAAGGATCTCTCCCGGCGCTTCGGCGTGGCGATGCTGATCATCACGCACAACCTGGGGGTCGTCGCCCGCTACGCCGACCGCGTGAACGTCATGTACGCAGGCCGGATCATCGAGCGCGGCACGGCGCGCGAGCTCTACGGCCACCCACGACATCCCTACACACTCGGCCTCCTCCGGTCGGTGCCGCGCCTCGACGAGCCGCGCCGCGCGCGCCTGGACCCCATCCAGGGCCAGCCGCCTGACCTCACGCGGTTGCCGCGCGGATGCGCGTTCGCGCCGCGGTGCGCCTTCTGCGTCGAGCGCTGCCTCGTCGAGACTCCACCGCTGCGTCCGGTCGCCGAGGGGGGGCACGTGAGCGCGTGCTGGGAGGCCGCCAACCTCGACCGTACCCTGGCGCGGAGCGCCGCCGCGACGTGAGTGCCGCCGCCCCGCTCCTGGAAGTCCGCAATCTGGTGAAGCACTTCCGCGTCGGGGGCGGGCTCTTCGGGAGCCGAGCCGGCGTCGTCCGCGCCGTGGACGGTGTGAGCTTCGAGATTCGCCGGGGCGAGACGCTCGGGCTCGTCGGCGAGTCCGGGTGCGGCAAGACGACCACGGGCCGGTGCATCCTGCAGCTCGAGCGGGCGACCAGCGGCCAGATCGTCTTCGAGGGGCGCGATCTCACGGTCCTCGGCGAGGCCGAGCTGCGGCCGATCCGCCGCAAGATGCAGGTGATCTTCCAGGACCCGTACAGCTCGCTCAATCCGCGGATGACGGTGGGCCAGATCATCGCCGAGCCGCTGGCCGTCCACGAGATCGTCGCCGACCGGACGCAGCGCGCCCAGCGGGTGAGCGAGCTCCTGTCCCACGTGGGCCTCCTGCCGCAACACGGGCACCGCTACCCACATCAGCTCTCGGGCGGACAGCGCCAGCGGGTGGGGATCGCGCGGGCCCTCGCCGTCGAGCCCTCGTTGATCGTCTGCGACGAGCCGGTCTCGGCCCTGGATGTCTCGATCCAGGCGCAGATCATCAACCTCCTCGAGGATCTCCAGGCGCAGTTCGGGCTGACCTATCTCTTCGTCGCCCACGATCTCTCGGTGGTGCGGCACATCTCGGATCGCGTCGCCGTCATGTACCTCGGCAAGATCGTCGAGATCACCGACCGCAAGTCGCTCTACGACGTCCCGCTGCACCCGTACACGAAGGCCCTGCTCTCGGCGGTGCCCATCCCCGACCCGGTGCTCGAGGCGCAACGCGAGCGGACGGTGCTCAGCGGAGAAGTGCCGAGCCCGCTCAATCCGCCGACCGGGTGTGTTTTTCATCCCCGGTGCCCCATCGCCGTCGACCGCTGCCGGGTGGAAGAGCCCGACCTGCGCGAGATCAGGCCGGGGCACAGGGCAGCCTGCCTCCTGGCTTGACTCGCAGCCGGGCCGTGCTTAAATGTTGCAACCTTTCGTGCTCGGAGTTGGTTTCCTGGTCACACCTCAGGAGGGATCGATGCGACGATACTTGAGCATCCTTGCGATCGCGATCGTCGCCGTCATGCTGACAGGTCCAGCCGCGGCGCAGGAAAAGCCCCGCTACGGTGGTGAACTGGTGTTCGCGGTGCCGTCCGAGCCCCCGTCCTACGACGCCCACCGCGAGGAGACCTTCGGGGTCATCCACCCGCTCGCTCCCCACTACAACACGCTGCTTCGGCCCGACCCCACCGACCGCACGGCGACCAAGATCGTCGGGGATCTGGCCGAGTCCTGGACGATCTCCAAGGACGGGCGGACCTACACGCTCAAGCTCCGTCGCGGGGTCAAGTTCCACGACGGCAGCGAGATGACCTCCAAGGATGCCAAGGCCAGCTACGACAAGATCATTTTCCCGCCTGCGGGGGTCGCCTCGGACCGCAAGGGCGAGTACCTGGACGTGGAGGCGGTGCAGGCACCGGATCCCTACACGCTTGTCTTCCGGCTCAAGTGGACGTCCGGCTCGTTCCTCATGTCTCTGGCCTCGCCGTGGAATTGGATCTACAAGGCCGACATCCTGGCCAAGGACATGCGCTGGTATGAAACCAATGTGATGGGCACGGGCCCGTTCGTCTTCGTGGAGCACGTGAGGGGCTCCCACTGGGTCGGCAAGAAGAACCCGAACTACTGGGACAAGGGCAAGCCGTATCTGGACGGCTACCGCGCGATCTTCATCAGAGACTCGGCGGCGCAGGTCGCGGCCGTCCGTGGCGAGCGCGCCCACATCCAGTTCCGGGGCTTCTCGCCGGCCGAGCGGGACAGCCTGATCCAGGCCCTCGGTCCCAAGATCGCGGTGCAGGAGAGCCCGTGGGACTGCGCCTTGCTGGTGGCCATGAACCACGATAAGAAGCCGTTCGACGACAAGCGAGTCCGCCGCGCCCTCACGTTGGCGCTCGATCGCTACCAGGGCTCGCAGGCCCTGTCGAAGATCGCCATCGTCAAGGAGGTGGCGGGCGTGCAGGTGCCGGGGTCGCCCTTCGCGACACCCCCGGCCGAGCTGGAGAAGCTGGCCGGCTACGGACGTGACATCGCGAAGTCACGCGCCGAGGCCAGGCGGCTCCTGAAGGAGGCCGGCGTCCCGGACGGGTTCGCGTTCACGTTCAAGAATCGCGGCATTCCCATGCCCTACGAGCCGGTGGGCGTCTGGTTGATCGACCAGTGGCGGCAGATCGGGCTCAACGTGAAGCAAGAGGTGATCGAGGCCGCCAAGTACTACGCGGAGCTTCGCGGCGGCAACTTCGACGTTGCGATGGACTTCCAGTGCGGCTACATCGTCGAGCCGGACCTCGACCTTTACAAGTTCCAGTCCAAGGACAAGAGCCCGGCCAACTACAGCCGCTACACGGACAAGGTGCTCGACGAGCTGTACGAGAAGCAGAGCCGCGCGGTCGACGCGGAGGAGCGCAAGAAGGCCATCCGGGAGTTCGAGCGACGGCTGCTGGACGACGAGGTGCACTATCTCTACACGCTGCAGTGGCACCGGATCATCCCGCACAGCGCGAAAGTGAAGGGCTGGACTGTCACCCCGAGTCACTATCTGAACCAGCAGCTCGACGCGGTGTGGCTGACGGAGTAAGCGCACGAGGAGCGAGCCATGACTGATTGCGGGCTCAAGCGGAGGCTGAGCCTGATCGCGATCCTGCTCGGCGTCGCGGTTCTCGTGACGCCGGCAGGCGCCCAGGACAAGCCGCGGTACGGGGGCGAGCTGATCTTCGCCGTACCGTCGGAGATGCCCTCGTACGACGGGCACCGGGAAGGGACCTTCGGGATGGTCCACCCGCTCGCGCCGCATTACAACACGCTGTTGCGGGTCGACCCCAACGATCGGACGGGGACGAAGATCGTCAGCGACCTCGCCGAGTCGTGGACCATCTCGCCCGACGGGCGCGTCTACATCCTCAAGCTCCGGCGCGGCGTCAAGTTCCACGACGGGAGCGAGATGACCTCCCGTGACGTCAAGGCGTCCTACGACAAGATCGTCTTCCCGCCGGCGGGCGTGGGGTCCATCCGCAAGGGCCAGTACACCAACGTGGAGGCGATCGAGGCGCCCGACGCGTCCACGATCGTGTTTCGCCTGAAGTGGCCGCAGCCCTCGTTTCTGGCGTCGCTCGCGTCGCCCTACAACTGGGTCTACAAGGCCGAGATCCTCGCCAAGGACGTGCGCTGGTACGAGAAGAACGTCATGGGAACCGGCCCCTTCGTGTTTGTCGAGCACGTCAAGGGCTCGCACTGGGTCGGCAAGAAGAACACCAACTACTGGGACAAGGGCAAGCCCTACCTCGATGGCTACCGAGCGATCTTCATGAAGGACTCGGCGGCCCAGGTGGCGGCCATCCGCGCGGAGCGCGCGCACATCCAGTTCCGGGGTTTCTCACCCGCCGAGCGGGATAGCCTCGTCAACGCGCTCGGCCGGAAGATTACGGTGCAGGAAAGCGCGTGGGACTGCGCAGCCTGGGTGGCGATGAACCAAGAGAGGAAGCCCTTCGACGACAGGCGCGTCCGCCGCGCGCTGACCCTCGCCCTGGACCGGCATCAGGCCTCGCAGGCGCTGTCGAGAATCGCCGTCGTGAAAGAGGTGGCCGGGGTGCAGGTGCCGGGCACGCCGTACGCGACGCCCCCGGAGGAGCTGGAGAAGCTCGCCGGCTACGGACGCGACATCAAGAAGGCTCGGGCCGAGGCGCGCCGACTGCTGCGGGAGGCCGGGGTGCCCGACGGCCTCTCCTTCACCTTCACGAACCGCGGGGTCCCGATGCCCTACGAGCCGGTCGGGATCTGGCTCATCGACCAGTGGCGCCAGATCGGCCTCAACGCCACCATGGCCACGATCGAGGCCTCCCAGCACGTGACGGAGCTCCGGGCCGGGAACTTCACGGTGTCCAGTGACGCTCAGTGCGGCTACCAGGTGGAGCCGGACCTCGACCTCGCCAAGTTCCAGTCCAAGGAGATCAGCCACAACAACTACGGCCGCTACACCGACAAGGTGCTCGACGAGCTCTACCAGAAGCAGAGCCGGGCTCTCGATCCCGAGGAGCGGAAGCGATATGTCCGGGAGTTCGAGCGGCGGCTGCTCGACGAGGAGGCGCACTCCTTCATTACGCTCCAGTGGCACCGCATCGTCCCCCACAGCGCCAAGGTCAGGGGATGGACGATCACGCCGAGCCACTACTTGAACCAGCAGCTCGACACGGTATGGCTTTCCGAGTGAAGATCGCGGCCGATGGCTAAGTACATTGTCAAGCGGCTGCTCCTGATGATCCCGACCCTCCTCGGGGTGGCGGTGCTCATCTTCTTCCTCATGCGGGTGGTGCCCGGGGACATCGTGGAGCTGCGCTTCGCCGGCGAAAGCGCCTTCGCCCAGAAGGAGAACCTCGACAAGGAGCGCGCCCGTCTCGGTCTCGACCGGCCGCTCTGGGAGCAGTTCCTCACCTGGATGCTGGGCATCGTGCGGCTCGACTTCGGGACCTCGATGTGGACCGGGGCCCCCATCCTCGAGGAGATCAAGCTCCGGGCCGCCCTGAGCTTCCAGCTCGCCGTGATGGCGACGATCATCGCCGTCGTCCTGGCCATCCCGCTGGGCGTGGTGGCCGCCCTCAAGCAAGACACCTGGGTGGACTACGCCGTGCGGATCTTCTCGATCGCCGGCCTCGCCACGCCTTCCTTCTGGCTCGGTATCGTGTTCATTCTCCTGCTGCTGATCGTCTTCAAGTGGCTGCCGCCGATGGTGTACACGCCGTTCTGGGTGAACCCGTGGCAGAACATGCTCCAGCTCATCTGGCCCGCCCTCGCCGTCGGCTACCGCTACTCGGCGGTGGCGACGCGGATGACCCGCTCGGCCATGCTGGAGGTGCTGCGCGAGGACTACATCCGCACGGCGCGCGCCAAGGGGCTCTGGCTGAAGCTCATCCTGTCGCGTCACGCCCTGAAAAACGCCATGCTGCCCGTGCTCACGGTGATCGCGCTCGAGTTCGCGTTCCTCATGGGCGGACTGGTGGTGACGGAGCAGGTGTTCAACCTGAACGGCCTCGGGATGCTCTTCGTCGAGTCCGTCGCCCGCCGCGACTACACGCTGACGCAGGCGCTGGTGATGCTCGTGGCGTTCGTCTTCATCTTCGTCAACTTCGCGGTGGACCTGATGTACGCCTGGCTCGATCCGCGGATCCGCTTTCGCTGATGGCGATTCGACGAGCGACCGTCGCCGACATTCCGGACGTCGCCGAACGTCGAAGCTGGCTCGCCGTGGCCGGCGACTTCTGCCGGCAGCGGCCACTGGGCGCCATCGGAGCCGTCGTCGTCGCCGTCAACATCCTCGTAGGGCTCAGCGCCAACGTGATCGCGCCCTACGACCCGCTGGCGACGGACTACGGCGCGATGCTGGCGCGGCCGTCCGCGGGCCACTGGCTCGGCACCGACGCGTTCGGCCGCGACGTGCTCTCGCGGATCCTCTACGGCTCGCGCACCGCGATGCTGGTCGGCTTCGCGTGCGCGTTCTTCGGGGCCACCGTCGGCGCGGTCATCGGGGTCACCAGCGCCTACTTCGCGGGCAAGGTGGACCTCCTCATCCAGCGAGTCATGGATATCTTCCTCGCCTTTCCGTTGATCATCCTGGCGCTCGCGGTCGTCTCGATCCTGGGCCCCGGGATCATGAACGTCATCATCGCGATCACCATCCCCATGATCCCACGCGCCGCGTTGGTCGCGCGGTCGAGCGCGCTCGCCATCCGCGAGATGCCGTACGTCGACGCCGCGCGGGCCGCCGGGTTCCGCCACCGGCGGATCATCCTGCGGCACATGCTGCCGAACGTCATGGCGCCGTACCTGATCATGCTCACCGCGTACCTCGGCCAAGCCATCTTGCTCGAGGCGTCGCTCTCGTTCCTCGGGCTCGGCGTGTCGGAGCCGACGCCGGCGTGGGGCCTGATGCTCCGCGGCGCCGCCGTTCAGTTCGCCGAAGCGGCGCCGTGGATGGCGATCTTCCCCGGTTTCGCGATCAGCCTGGCCGTCTTCGCGTTCAATCTTTTCGGCGACTCGCTGCGGGATGCGCTCGACCCGCGCCTGAAGACCCAATAGTTGGCATCCAGGTAAATATCCGGAATGCTTGACACATTGTGCGGATTCGGGTACAAGATCCGGTGGCTCTGCCGAACTGAACGCACCTCGAAAGCTCTCGAGAGCGGAGGCTTAGATGCCGTATATCATTGCTGAGCCGTGCATCAACGTAAAGGACAAGGCCTGCGTCGAGGTGTGTCCGGTGGATTGCATCTACGAAGGCGACACGATGCTTTACATCCATCCGGACGAATGCATCGACTGCGGCGCCTGTGAGCCTGTGTGCCCGGTGAAGGCGATCTTCGCGGAAGACGAGACGCCCGATCAGTGGAAGAACTTCATCGAGCTGAACAAGCAGTTTTTCAAGGACCATCCCGGGGTCAAGCCGGCGACCAAGGCTTAACTGCACACGCCCCGCGGCAGCACGCCAGGCCCGCTGTGCATTCTCCGGAGTGCCGCGGGCCTGAATCTTTTGCAAAGACGGCTGTTCGTGACTGGCATGTCGGTTGCGGGTGTGAAGGGTCATGGCCTCGATACCCGGACCGACTTCGCTACCACCGCCGCCGACCCCCAGCTATCATGGCGCGGTCTGCGAGTTCAAGCGACGCCTCATCGAAGCGACGCTCCACCAGGCGCGCGGCAATCGCACCCACGCGGCGCGCGCCCTCGGCTTGCAGCGGACGTACCTCCTGCGGCTCATCCGCGATCTGGGCGTCGCCGCGCCGCCACCGCCACCGCGCCGGAGGAGCTCGGCCGCATAGCAGTTGACCTTTGCCGACGCGCCCGGCAAGCTGGGGCTCGGCATGTATGACGTGTGGGTCGCCGGCGCCGACATGACGCGCATCGGGCGGCTCCACGAGCCGCTCCCGGACCTGATGGCTGTCGCCGCGCACACGGCGTTGCGCCGAGCGGATCGCGAGCAGCCCGACGCGATCATCGTCGCGACGATGAACCCCGAGGAGTTCCTGGGCGACGGCAACTTCGCGTCCAACGTCGCCACGCACATGGGATTCGCCGAGGTCCCCTCGATCCGGGTCGAGACGGCCACCTCCTCGGGCGCGGCGGCGTTCTACGCGGGCTTCGCCCAGGTCGCGGCGGGGCTGGCCCGTACGGTCCTCGTGGTGGGCGGCGAGAAGATGACGCACCTTCCGACGCCGAAGGTGTCGGAGCTGATCGGGCGCTCGATCGATCCGTACGAGCGCTCGTACGGCACCACGATGCCGGCCTTCGCCGCGCTCGTGACGCGGGCGCTGATGAGCCGCCACGGCGTCGGCGAACGCGAGATCGCGCAGGTCGCGGTGAAGAACCACGCGAACGGCGCGCGGAACCCGCTAGCGCACTTCCGTGACGAGATCACCCTCGACGACGTCCTGGGCAGCCGCATGGTTGCCGACCCGCTGCGGCTCTTCCACTGCTGTCCGATCTCCGACGGCGCGGCGGCGGTCGTGTTGACGGCCGACCGCACGAGCGTGCGCGTGGCCGGCATCGGGCAGGGAACCGACGTGCTCGCGATCCGGCATCGCGACGTGCTCACGAGCTTTCGCGCCACCCAGACGGCGGCGGCCGCGGCCTTCGCGATGGCGGGCTTCGGCCCGGAGCGTGTCGACGTCGCCGAGATCCACGACGCCTTCGCCCCGTTCGAGCTGATCTCGCTCGAGGACATCGGGCTCTTTCCGCCCGGAAAGGCTGGAGCGGCCACGCTCGACGGTGAGACCGCGCTCGACGGCCGCCTGCCGGTCAACCCCTCCGGTGGCCTCAAGGCGCGTGGCCACCCGCTCGCCGCCACCGGCCTCGCGCAAATCGTGGAGTGCGTGTGGCAGCTGACCGGGTGCGTGCCGAGGCGCCAGGTGTCGTGCAGCGTGGCGCTCACCCAGTCCATCGGAGGACCAGGCACCAACAACTGGGTGACGCTCCTGGAAGCCAGATGAGCAGAGCCGGGTCGCGCCTCCGGGTAGATCGGGCGTGCGGAGCCGGATCGCACCTGCGGGCAGATCGGGCGTGCGGAGCCGCCAGGCGCCTGTCTCAGGCCACCCTCGATGGGAGCCGGCCTCGAGGCACCCGCTACAAATGATCGAGCGCCTCGCGGCTTCCCGGTGTTCCGTGTGCGGGTTCATCGCGGCGCCGCCCGCCCGGTGGTGTCCGCGTCACCCGGTCGAGATGACGCGCACCTCGGTGCCGGGCGCCGGCGAGGTGATCTCCTTCACCACGCTCCACTCGCCACCCGAAGGCTTCCGCTCACCGCTTCACATCGCGCTCGTCGAGCTGGCCGGCGGTGCCCGGTTCATCTGCCACGGCGCCGAAACCCTCGGGCTGCGGATCGGCTCATGGGTGGCCATCGAGGCCGTGGGCAATGTCTATTACTTCTCGCACCTCGGCGCGATCGGCCGCGTACGGCTCTTCTGGAGCCGCGCCGGGCACGCCAGCGAGCGCATCGGCGCGATCACGCGAAGCCTGGCCAAGCGGGCCTGGAAAGGATCATCACGTGGCGAAAGCTAAGGGACCGCTGGCCGGCGTTCGTGTCCTCGACCTCACTCGCGTCCTCGCCGGCCCCTTCTGCGCGATGATGCTCGGCGACATGGGCGCCGAGGTGATCAAGGTCGAGGAGCCCGGCAAGGGGGACGACACGCGCAGCTGGCCGCCGTTCGTCGAGGGCGAGTCGACGTACTTCATGTCGGTCAACCGGAACAAGAAGAGCGTGACCCTGAACCTCAAGGCGCCCGAGGGCCGCCGCCTCCTCGAGGCGCTCGCCCGGAAGAGCGACGTCCTGCTCGAGAACTTCAGGACCGGCACGATGGAGAAGCTCGGCTTCGGCTACCGCGCCCTCTCGCGGCTGAACCCGCGCCTCGTGTACTGCTCGGTCTCGGGCTTCGGTGAATCCGGTCCCGAAGCGCACCGCGCCGGCTACGACCTCGTGATCCAGGCCGAGTCGGGCGTCATGGACCTCACCGGATTCCCGGACGGTCCGCCCGTGAAGGTCGGTAACTCGATCGCGGACCTCGTCGCCGGCATGTCCGCGGCCTACGGCGTCGTCCTGGCGCTGCTGGCCCGCACCCGCACCCGCCGTGGCCAGAAGGTTGAGATCTCCATGCTCGACGTCATGGCGGCGCTCCTGACCTATCAGGCCGGGATCTACTTCGGCACCGGGCAGCGCCCGGCGCGCCGCGGCAACGCCCACCCCTCGATCGTGCCGTACGAGGTCTTCCGCGCGGCCGACGCGTTCGTGGTGCTCGGCGTCGCGAACAACTCGCTGTGGTCGAAGTGCTGCATCGCGCTCGGGCATCCCGAGCTGGCCCAGGACCCGCGCTTCGACGCCGAGGCCAAGCGGGTCCAGAACCGGCAGGCGCTCGTCCCGCTGCTCAACGAGATCCTGGGCACGCGGGCCGCCGCCGAGTGGGTCAAGCAGTTCGAGGCGGCGGGTATCCCGGCGGGGCTCATCAAGTCGGTTGCCGAGGTGTGCGAGAGCGAACACCTGAAGGCTCGAGGGATGATCGTGACGCTGCCGCACCCCCGGGCCCGGAAGGTGACCGTGATGGGCGTGCCCGTGCGCCTGCACGCCACGCCCGGCAGAGCCGCGGCGGCGCCGCCCGTGATCGGTCAGCATACCGAGGCGGTTTTCCGCAGCCTCGTCGGACTGACCAAGCCGGCCGTCGCGCGTCTGCGAGCCCGGGGCGTCGTCTAAACGGTGGGCTGGACGCTCGCCTTGCGCGCTCGACCGGGAGCCTAGCGGCCGCGCTCGCGAACGAACGCGTTCTCGAACACGTAATCCGCCACGCGACGGCCCTGGGCGATCGCCTGGGTCTTGTCGAACGCCCAGTGGATGCCGAGGTAGATGCGACTCTGACCGTTCTCCTCCTCGGCCTGGGAGAGCGACGAGAAGCTGCGCGGAATGAGCGGGCGCACGGTTCCCTGGTTGTCCTGAGTCACGCCGTTGAATTCGTCGGATATGAAGGTGAACGCGATGTCGTCGGTCCTGTAAAAATTGCGCAGCGTCTGGAAGAGGGCGCCCCCGAAGCCGGCGTGCCCAGACGGGTAGGCCGGGAACGGCGGGGTGAAGTTCGGGGGGAAGGGCGGGCCGCCGCCGTTGCTGAACGGTGCGCCGAGCGGCGCCCAGGTTGGGTCTCTGACCGTCACGTGGTTGCCATCGCGGTTGGCCTTGCGGATGCCAGTGATCGGCCGCCAGAACTCGTAGTAGTACTTCGACTCCCAGAGCGCGATGCCCGCGTCGGCCATCGCCACGTTCACCAGCGCCAGAAGCCGCGCGACCTCGGCGCCCGTCGAGCCCATCTGGTCGGCGATCTGCGTCGCGATCTGGTTGTACAGCCGCGGCGGCGCGCACAGGCTCGGCGTTCCGTCGTAGGCCCAGAAGATCCCGGCGATCGTCTGATCGAGAGTTCGCTCCGTGGGTGTGACGACACCGTCTCCGCCCAGGCGCTTCACCTCGTCGAACGCGGCCGTGTACTCCGAGCTGTCCAGTGGCGGGGGAACCGGCGCACGGAACTGGTCGGACGACTTCAGGGCGAACGGTTGGACCCGGCCCCAGTATGCGCCCAGCGCGATCGGGATCTGGCTGATAGGGTCTTGTTGCCACTTCCCCGGCTCGTGGCTCGGGATGTACTCCACGCCCACGCGAGGCTCCGCATGCTGCGAGCCATCGTTGGCCCTGAGTGTAAGGATCGCCGCCGCCGCTCGCCGGCCGAGATCGATCCCGTTACTTTTCGCGCGCCCCTCCGGGATCTTACCGAGCTCTTCCGCGAGCACCGCGTCGAAGCTCGGCGTCTGCGAGGGGAAGAGCGCCGCCAGCGTGTCGTGCGCCGCCAGTGCGATGGCGGCGTCCATAGAGCTATTCGCGGGGGCAGGGGACAGGCCGGCATAGCTCCGGTAACCGCCGGCGATCGCGTTCACCGCTTCGAAGACGGCGACATGGACGATGGCCATGGCCCGACTCGCCCGCGTGGGCCCGAATTGCTCCCTGACGAGACTGTGGTCGATCCCGCTGGCGTCGATCGCGATCTCGTTCCAGTGACGGACCGAATCGAGGCTGGGCCGCGGTCGATGGCTCGGCGCTCCGGGAAATTGCGATGTGGCGTCGTAGAGAGGACCCAGCAAGTCTCGAGGATCGCCGGAGACCTCGCCGGCCCACGCCGACGCGGCCAGACCCAGGGTGAGAATCGTGACCGTCAGACGGATCAACTTGCGGTTTAGCGCGACGATCCCATTCAGCATGGCAGTTCGACATTATCAGCTTCGCGGCGCGCGCCACAAGAGCCTGCGATCGCGATAGCCCCGATTCTTGACACCGCCTCGCGCCCAGGAGCATCATCGAAAGCACCCATGCGCCGCCTGATCAAGATCTACGACACCACGCTCCGCGATGGCACCCAGGGCGAAGGCGTGTCGTTCTCGATGGAAGATAAGGTTCGGCTCGCGACCCGGCTCGACGCGCTCGGCATCCATTATATAGAGGGGGGATGGCCGGGCTCGAACCCGAAGGACCTCCGCTTCTTCCGGCGCATGCAGGACGTCACGCTCAAGCACGCCAAGCTCGCGGCGTTCAGCATGACCAGGCGCGCCGGCGGCGCCGCCGACTCGGACGCCAACATGCGCGCGGTGCTCGACGCCGGCGCGCCGGTGGCGACGATCGTCGGCAAGTCGTGGGACTTCCACGTGACCGAGGCCCTCGGCACGACGCTTCCCGAGAATCTCGCCATGATCGGCGACACGATCGCGTTCCTCCGGCCCCGGATGGACGAGGTCATCTTCGACGCCGAGCACTTCTTCGACGGCTTCCGCGCCAACCCCGACTACGCGGTGGCCACGCTGACGGCCGCGGAAGCGGCTGGGGCACACTGGCTCGTTCTCTGCGACACCAACGGCGGCACCCTGCCGGCCGAGCTCGTCGCCACGATCCAGGCCGTGAAGAAGCACGTGCGGTCGCCGCTGGGGATCCACGTGCACAACGACGCCGAGTGCGCCGTCGCGAACTCGCTCGCCGCCGTCGGCGAGGGGATCAGCCAGGTGCAGGGGACGTTCAACGGCTTCGGCGAGCGCTGCGGCAACGCGAACCTCGTGTCGATCATCCCGAGCCTCGTCTTGAAGCTCGGGCTCGACTGCATCCCGGAGCCGAGCCTGCGCGAGCTCCGTGACGTCTCACGCTTCGTGTCGGAGCTGGCCAACCGCAAGCCCTGGTCCTCGCAGCCGTACGTCGGCGACTCCGCGTTCGCGCACAAGGGCGGCATGCACGTCTCGGCCGTCCAGAAGCACCCGGAGACGTACGAGCACATCAACCCTGAGGCCGTGGGTAACCACCGGCGGGTGCTCGTCTCCGAGCTGGCGGGGAAGTCCAACATCATCTGGAAGGCGCGCGAGTACGGGATCGACATCGACCAGGACACGCCGGATTCCCGCCGGATCCTCGAGCAGGTCAAGGCGCTCGAGGACCAGGGGTTCCAGTTCGAGGGGGCGGAGGCGTCCTTCGAGCTTCTCATGGAGCGGGCGCTGGGCCGCCACCGACCCTACTTCGAGCTCGAGGCGTACCGAGTGATCGTCGAGGAGCAGAACGCCGATCACGAGCCCGTGGCGGAGGCGACCGTCCGGGTGCGGGTGAAGGGAATCCTGGAGCACACGGCCGCATCGGGAAACGGTCCCGTGAATGCGCTCGACCACGCGCTCCGCAAGGCCCTGGAAGAGTTCTACCCGAGCCTCAAGACCATGAAGCTCCTCGACTACAAGGTGCGCATTCTCGACGAGTCGAAGGGTACCGCGGCCAAGACTCGCGTGCTGATCACCTCGGGCGACGGCGAGGAGACCTGGGGCACCGTCGGCGTCGCCGACAACATCATCGAGGCGTCCTGGCAGGCGCTCGTAGATTCGGTCGAGTACAAGCTGCACCGCGACGAGTCCGCGCGGGCCTGAGCGTCCCGGTCGCGATCAGCGATCGGGCTAAAGGCCTGGAGACGGTCAGGATTTGCTTTTCCGGTAGAGCAGGAGGGTTCAGACAATGTCGGTCAATGTCACGGCGGTCAACGAGTCGGTCAACGCCAACGGCGGTACGCCCCGCCCCTGGCTGCAGCCCCGCGGAGTGGGCCGTCCTTCGACCGTGGCCCCGTTCGCTCCCCAGATCGAGACGTGGCTGCGGGAGACACCGGCGCTCTCCGGTGCCGAGGTGCTCCGGCGCGCGCGTGAGGTGGGCTATCGCGGCGGTAAGAGCGCGCTGTACGAGCTCGTGAGGCGTCTCCGGATCCCGGTCGCAGCAGATCAACAGGCAAACGGAAGCCACTAGCTCGTCCCCTTCGTAAGGACTCACGCCGGGGCGCGAACGCGCTCGGCGGGGCGTCCTTTTGCAGCGTGGAGTCTCGTTCTTGTAACGTAAAGTTGCCGGGAGATCCCATACCGCGCCGGGATCCCGGCGGTCCGGCCCATCCCAGATTCTCCAGACCTCGACGGCGCCGCGCAGAGCAACTCTGATTCCCGCGGTCCAGTGCTTCCCCGGCGAGGACGCGACGCGCTACCCTGACGGAAGGGATGGCGAGGAGCTCCACGATATAGTGCGGCCTGTCGCGCAGCTTTGGCGCGGGTGTCCTCGCTGTCAAAGCCGCCCAGATTCGACACCGCGACGTTCGTTCGCCCACGCTGTCCTCAAGAGTGTCGCTGGACTGACAGTGCATCGGCTGGACCGGCTCCTCCACCGAAGCTAGAGCGCTGTTTGCCCGTACCGTACGTCGCTGAATAGAAATTACTCTCTCGGCGAACCGTCAAGCCGCTAACACTGACCTGTACCGGCTCCTACGGTTGGATCCGCTTGTAGAACAGGAGCTCGCGGTAGCCCTGGGGAAGGTTGTCGATGTAGCCCGAGGGTGTGAAGCCGAGCGCGGTATGCATCCGGATCGCCGTCGCGTTGGTCTCCTCCGTCGATGAGAAGAGCCGCGGGCCCGGCGAGATCGCCTCGACCATCTTGAACAGGGCGCGGGCCGCGCCCTTCCGGCGGAAGTCTTCGCGGACCGCGACGAGCGACACGAAGGTGCACTGGAACCAGTCCGTGCGATAGGCGAGGACGCCGACCACCTCGCCGGCCTCTTCGACGACCATCAGGTGATGCCGCTCGGCGTGCGAGCGGACAAACGGGCCCGCGCGCTCGGGCCCGATGACCTCGGCGGCGAGCGCCATGACGGCCGCGAGGTCGGACGACTCCACGTGCCGAACGTTCATCGCGCGAGGAACGCGGACAGCTCCCGCTGCACGAGCGGATCGTCGCCGAGCAGGATCGTGTAGTGGTTGACACCGGGGACGACGACCAGCCGGCAGTCCGGGATGGCGTGGGCCATCGCCTCCGCCTCCTGCTGGGTCATGAGGCAGTCGTCCGGCGTGAGGAGCCCGTCCGGCGCCCGCAGCAGGAGCGTCGGTGCCGCGATCCGGTGGTGCCAGGCCCAGAGCCGGGTGCGCTGGAGGTTCCCGGCCTCTTCCTCGACGGCGTGCTTCGCGACCTTGGACCGTACGCCGCCCCCCGGTCCCGGCTCGACGTCGTACGTGAAGTGGCGCGTGAGGTGGTCGTTCCAGCGGCCCTCGAACATCGGCAGGCCCTTGACGATCGCCAGGAACATCTCGACCGAGGGGAACTCGACACCGAGCCGGTTCACGGAGGGAGCGATCGAGTCGAACACCTCGGCGCGCACGTCGAGCCCTCCGTCGAACAGGACGAGCTTGGCCACGCGATCCGGGTGGTGCGATGCGAAGCGCACCCCGATGTGGGCCCCGAGCGAATGGCCCATGATGACGGCGCGATCGAGATCGAAATGGTCCAGGAGCCCGAGGAGATCGGCGGCGTGCTCGGCCAGGCTGTACCCTTTGGCGGGCTTCTCGCTGTCACCACGACCGCGCAGGTCGTACGCGATGAGTCGGTGGCTGCCGCCCAGGACGTCGGCGATCGGGTACCAGGCGGTGTGGTTGGACGTGAGCCCATGGATCGCGACGATCGCCGGCCCACCGCCCGGCCATTCGTGGATCGCCAGGCTGACTCCATTTATGTTCAGCCGTCGGGGCGCCTCCGCGCCCGACGTTCGGGCAGTCATACCGTGAGCCCGCCCTAGTACGTGCCCGGCCGGATCTGCTTGTACAGCTGCTTGAGGCCGTCCGCCGAGAACGTCGGCGACTTGCAGAGCGAGATGATCTTGCGCTCGTCGGCCTCCACCTTGACGACGGCCTCCGGGATCCGGGGGGCGATCTCGGCCGGGATCGTCACGGCGCCGTGCTGGTCGGCGTGGATCAGGTCACCGGGCTTGACCCAGAGCCCGCCGACCTTGATCGGCAGGCCGAAGTCCACCATGTGCACGTACGCGTGGGAGACCGAGATGTGCGCGGCGGCGAACTGGAACCCGAGCGCCCGCACCTCGTCCAGATCGCGCACCGAGCCGTCGGTGACGACGCCGGCGCAGCCGAGCGCGCGGTGAATGTTGGCCTGCACTTCACCCCACTGGGCGCCCTGGCCCCGCGGCTCGTCGAGATCGTGAACCACGATGACGCGGGGCGCGGGAATCGAGAGCACGTAGTCCCACCACCCGAACGTGGATGCGCGGTGGCCCTCGAGCGGTTGCGGCTCGGCCCGGATCACCGCGGTGACGGCGTAGCCGACCAGCGGCCCGAGCTCGGAAAAGATGGTCCGGATCTCGGACGACATGTTCCCCTGGTTGCGGGGGCGGACGTTGAACGTCTCGATCGCGTTGGCCACGCTCGGACTCGAGATCTTCTTCAGGGCGTCGATCATCAGAGGGTGTCCTTTCGGCGCTGGATGAGGAGGGTTTTGAGCATCTCGACGGTCTGGCGGATCGACTCGAGGTTCGGGTTCACGCCGAGCGCCTGCTGGAAGTAATCGAGCGCCTTCGCCGGTTGATCGAGCTCCAGGTAAATCATCCCGTAGCCGCTCAGCGCTCCGAAGTGGTACGGGTTGCGCTTCATCACCTCGTCGCAGTCGGCGAGCGATTTCTGATACTCGCCCAGGAGGTAATAGACGGTGGCCCGCTTGTTCCACCCTTCCGCGAACTCCGGACGACGCTGGACGATCGAGGTGAAGGTCTCCACGGCGAGCTCGCCCCGCTGAGCGCTCATCTGCTCGACGCCGACGGCGAAGAGACGGTCGACGTCCTCGTCGCCGGATCGGCTCCAGACCTGCCACATCGCGTTCTCCGCGAACGCCCGGACGAGCCGGTCGGCGTCGCGCAGCGCTCCGGCGAGCTGCGGCAGGTCGGTCATCAGCCCGGTCTCCCCGAGCGCCAGGACGCCGCGGCGGCGATTGTCGACGTCTCCCCCATCGGCCAGCGCCGTGAGGGCCTCCTCCCGCGTCGGCCCCGCCGCGAGGGGCGGGGGCACGCCGGGCATTGTGAGGATGGCGCCGAGCGCCAGCAGCACCAGCCAGCAGCGGGTCACGGCGTGTACGCTTCGTTCACGTTGGAGGCGGCGTAGCTGGGCTGCGTTGCGCCGCCCGGCACGTAGATCCGGTTGCCGACGCCCGCGGCGCCGATACCGTGGCGGGGCGTGCGCATCGGCTCCTTGGCGATCCAGCGGTTGCCGGCGACCTCGTACATCTCGGTCGCGCTGAAGATGCGGAGCGGCGCCTCACCGCCGAAGACGTAGAGGCGGTCGCCGAGGGCGGCCGCGGCGAGTCCGCCACGGCCGACGGGGAGCGGCGTTCCCGTGGACCAACCGTCGGTCGCCGGATCGTAGATCTCGACGGTCGCATACTGGGTCCCGAGAAACGACGTGCGCCCGCCGATCGCCCAGAGCCGCCCCTGGAATGCCACCGCCGCGAGATGATCGCGCGCCGTCGGCAACGGCGGGGCGTCGGTCCAGCGGTCGGAGGCCGGGTCGTACACTTCGTGAGCGTTGCTCACGCTATCGCCGGCGCCGCCGACGGCGTGCAGACGGCTCCCGAGGGCGATCATCGCGAGCCCGCCGCGCGCCAGGCGCAGCGGCGCACGCGTCGCCCAGGAATTTCGCGTCTCGTCGTACTCGTACACGGTCCGCAACGGTGTCCAGCTCACGCGACCGCCGCCATGGCCGCCGGCCACGTAGAGCCGGCCGCCCACGACGGCCGCGGCGGCGTGGTGCGTCGCGGCGGGGAGCGGTGCGCGGGTCTCCCAACGGTCGGTCGCCGGATCGTAGACCTCGACGGTGGCGACGGCCTCAGCGCCCGGACCGAAACCGCCGATGACGAACACCCGGCCATTGAGCTCCGCGACCGCGACCTCCTGTCGCGCGGTCGGCATCGGGGCGAGTGGCGTCCACGTGCCCGGACTCTGGATATCGATCGGCGCAGGCGAGTCGGTCGTTGTGCCGAGACACCCGGCCAGGACCGATGCGGCGACGGCGAGCGCGGCGAGCGGGACTCCAGGCCTCATGAGCGGACCAGCGCGAGTAGACCGGCTTCGTCGAGCATCGTCACGCCCATGCGGCGCGCGTCGTCTGCCTTGCTGCCGGCCGCCTCGCCGACGACGACGTAGTCGGTCTTCCGCGAGACCGAGCTGACGACCCGCCCTCCGCTCCCCTCGATGAGCTCGCGCGCGGCCTCGCGGGAGAGCGTGGGCAGCGAGCCGGTCAGGACGATGGTCTTGCCGGCGAGCGGTTTCGGGCCCGCCGGCGCGACGGGCGCGTCCGTCACGACGCCCACGGCCCGGAGTCTCTCGATCACCCTTTGATTTGTCGGGTCCTTGAAGAACGCCACGATCGATCGCGCGATCTCCTCACCGATGCCATGCACCTCGCCGAGCTCCGACTCCGATGCCGCAGCGATGGCTTCGAGGCTGCCGTAGCGCGTCGCCAGCAGCTGGGCGACGCGCTCGCCGACGAGCCGGATGCCGAGCGCGTTGAGCAGGCGGGCCAGACCGCGCTCGCGGGACGCCCCGATGGCCCGGACGAGATTCTCGGCCGACTTCTCGGCGAACCGGTCGAGTGCGCCGATCTCGGCGCCGGTCAGCGTGTAGAGGTCGGCGAAATCCTTCACCCGACCCGTGTCGACCAGTTGCTCGATCGTGCTGTCGCCCAGATGCTCGATGTCCATCGCCCGCCGCGACCCGAAGTGACGCAACCGCTCCTTGAGCTGGGCGGGGCAGGCGCTGTTGGTGCAGCGCCAGTACGCTTCACCGGTGGGACGGAAGGCGACGCCGCCGCACGCCGGGCACTGGGACGGGAAGGTGAATGGCTGGGTGTCGGCCGGCCGCTTGGCGAGCACGACCTGGATGACGTACGGGATCACGTCGCCCGCGCGCTCGATCAAGACGGTGTCGCCCACGCGGATGTCCTTCCGCCGGATCTCGTCCTCGTTGTGCAGGCTGACGTTGCGGATGGTCACTCCGGCCAGCTCGACGGGGGAGAGCTTGGCCGTGGGCGTGAGCGCGCCCGTCTTGCCCACGTTCACCTCGATCGCCTCGATCACGGTCGTCGCCTGGCGTGCCGCGAACTTGAACGCGATCGCCCAGCGCGGGTGGTGGGTCGTGGAGCCGAGCCGCCGCTGGTGCTCGAGGGCATCGACCTTGACCACCACCCCGTCGGCGTCGTAGCCGAGCGCGTCGCGGTCCCGCTCCAGCCGCTCGCAGCAAGCGACGACCGCGTCGAGGGTCTGACAGCGCTCGGCCCGAGGGTTGGTTTTGAATCCGGCAACGCGAAGCGCGTCGAGCGTGGCCCAGTGGGACGCGAAGGCGTGTCCGTCCGCGCGGCTCACGTGGTAGAGGAACATGTCGAGCGGCCGGCGCGCCGTCACCGCGGGGTCCTTCTGGCGCACGGCGCCCGCGGCGGCGTTTCTCGGGTTCGCGAATGTCGGCGTCCCGGCGTCCTCCAGCGCGCGATTCAGCTTCGCGAACTCCGCGCGCGGCATGAACACCTCTCCGCGCACTTCGAGGACTGCGGCGTTCGCCAGGGCGCCGCGCCGCAGCACCTGCGGGATGGAGCGAATCGTCCGGAGGTTGGGGGTGATGTCCTCGCCGGTACGGCCGTCGCCCCGCGTCGCGCCGCGGACGAAGCGGCCCTGCTCGTACAGCAGGGCGATGCCGAGACCGTCGATCTTCGGCTCACACACGTAGCTGAACGTCGCGCCCGGAAGGGCTCGGCCGATCCGCGCCTCGAACTCGCGGAGGTCGTCGGGCGAGGTCGCGTTGTCGAGCGAGAGCATGGCGGCGTGGTGCTCCACCGGCTTGAAGATGTCCGTCGGCGTCCCGGCGATCCGCTGCGTTGGACTGTCCGCAGTGACGAGGTCGGGGAAGGACGCTTCGAGCTCGCGGAGCTCACGCATGAGGGCATCGTACTCGGCGTCGGAGACCTCGGGTCGCGCCTCGACGTAGTAGAGGTAGTCGTGGTGGTGGATCTGCTCGCGGAGGTCCGTGATGCGCTGTGCAGCGTCGGCGCGCGTCATGGAACGAAGCATAACATCCTCCGCGGCGCCGGATCTGGCCGGAGGGCGAGCTCACCGGGTGCCTGCCGCGACCCGACGGTAGCTACTGCGTGGCGAGGCATCCGCTAGTCTGCGCGCGAGCAAAGCTGACTACACGGGTGGGCAGGCACCCGGTGAGCTCGCCCTCCGGCCAGCCAGTCTCCGCGATGGGTCAGGGGCGTTTGGAAGAGAGGCGGATGGCGACGAGGACCGGGATGAGCCCCGCAGCGACGATCGCGAGGGTATCGAGCCAGCCGGCGGCGTGGCCGACGGCGCGATCCAGCCACGCCAGCGGCACCAGGACCCCGACCACGATTACGGCGCCGGGCAGCGCGTAGCCCATCGATGCCGCCCGCGCCGAGGCGCGTACCAAGGGCCGAGGGATGCAGCCTCGCGGCATAGGCCAGTACGAGTGCCAGCGCCAGGGCGCAGACCGCGGCGAGCGCGGCCAGAACCAGCGTGTTGCCGAGGAGCGTCACGAACGAGGACGCGCGCCAGCGGCCGCTTGCGTCGCGAGCCCAGACGATCAGCTGGACGACCGGCAGGACGAACGCGAGGGCGAGGATTGCGAAGCCAGCTCCGGTGGCCGCCCACGTCTTCCAGCCTGCCAGTGCGAGCGGCGTCACTCCCGGCCCCCGACGCTGGCTTTGGGTGAAGCGCGCGCGACCCCGGAGCGACCGCTCGAGGACCAGGAGGCCGAGGGCGAAAAGCAGCAGCAGGCTTGCGACCCGGGCCGCCGCGGTCCGGTCGAACATGCCGTACCAGACGCGATAGACGGCTTGGGTGAGCGTGCGGTAAGCCGAAGGTGGCGACGGTACACGCCGAGGACAGAGCGCGCAGGGCGCTCCCTTCTTGCCGCCCGAGTTCGAGTGACGCTATACTGGCGGACGACCGTTCGAGCTTTCTATTAGGTAGGATTAAGATGCAACGATCGTCAATCCTAAAAGTCGGCGCCGCCACGAAGGACACGACGGCGTCCGTCCAGGACTACCTCGCCGCGATCTACGACCTTACCGGCAGCGGCAAGCCCGTGATCGGCGCGCGGGTGGCCAAGCACATGGCGATCTCCGCTCCCGCCGTGACCGAGGCGATCCATCGAATGGCCCGGGGCGGATACGTGAAGATCGGACGCGGCAAGGAGCTGACGCTCTCCACCCGGGGGCGCCAGATCGCCGAGGTGATGGCCCGGCGCCATCGTCTCCTCGAGCGCTGGCTGACGGACATCTTGGGCCTCAACTGGACGGATGCCCACGAGGAGGCGCACCGTCTCGAGCACGCGCTCTCGCCGCGCGTGGAGGACCGTCTGGCGGAGCTCCTGGGCATGCCGAGCACATGCCCGCACGGCAACCCGATTCCCGGGATGGCCAAGCCACCCCGCGTGGAACCCTTCCCGCTCGCCCAGGCGAAGGAGGGGACCACCGTCGTGGTCGAGCGCATCACCGAGGAGGCGGAGGCGGACAAGAAGCTGCTCGAGCACCTCTGGAAGAACGACGTGCGTCCGGGGCGAAGGCTGAAGATCACCGAGGTCGCGCCCTGGGCCGGAACCATCACGGCGACGGGCGACGGCCGGACCATCGCGCTCGGCCTGCCGGCGGCCGCCAAGATCTGGGTCTATCTTCCCGGTGCGACGGGATGAAGGCTCTCTTCTGGATCTTGGTCGCGATCGGGTGCGTCTACGTCTTTTACACGGGCGCGATGGCCCTGTCGTCCTACCTGGAGATCACCAGCGTGGTCGAAGAGGTCGTCGCGGAGCGGGCGTCGAGGACCGAGCGCGAGGAGCGCGCGACGCGGGTGAAGGAGGACATCGCCAAGAAGATGACGGCGAGTGGAATCAAGGTCGGCGACCGCGGCGTCTCCGTGTCCGACGAGGGGCGGACGCTCGACGTCAGCGTGCGCTGGAGCTGGCCGGTGATCGTGTATCAGGGCGCGGAAGTCTTCGCGATCCCGCTGAAGCACGAACGCACCTTCAAGGTCCCCGAGAAGCGCTGACGCCGCGCGGCGTCAGCGTTGACCGCGGGCGTCGTGGATCATCTTCGCGACGCGGTCCCGGTCTTCGCCGGGCGGGGCCAGGGCGACGAATTTCTCCCACGAGCGGATGGCCGCGCCCACGTCCTGCTTGACCTCGTAGAGCACCTGCCCTCGGTAGAGGAGCGCCGGCAGGTAGTTCGGATCGATCGCCAGCGCGCGATCGAACGTTTCGAGCGCGCGGTCGGCGTGCTCGGGCCCCCCGCCGATCGCCACGATCAGCGCGAGGTGCGTCATCGCGTCCACGTTGTTCGGGTCACGCTTGAGCACCGCCTGGTACGCGGCGATCGCCTCGCCGTACCGCCCCTGCCCAAGACTCGCGCGCGCGGCCTGCAGCATGCCGCGCAGCACCTCCGGGGGAGGCACGCGTCCTCCCGCGCCTGTCGCCGGCGGCGCCTCCGTGGGGAGCGCCGCGAGCGGCCGCGAGCCCGTCGGCGGCTGGCCGGCCATCGGATCTGGTTCGGTGTACCGCACGATGCCGACGCCCACCGCGATTCCGAACGCGACCAGGCAGAGCGCGGCGGTCCCGAGCGCGACCGGGTGCCGCCACGCCGACCCGCTGGGCGCGCGCGACTCGGCGCTCGGGGGCGCCGGGTCGGCTGGACCCAGCTGATCAAGCGCCGTGAGGATCGCGGCCGCCTCGCCCTCGTACCGAGCGCGGAGGTCGGCGAAGTCGGCGTCCGAGACGTGGCCGGCGGCGTGCTCGAAGTCGAGCTCGCGCAGCGCTACGAGGGCCGCGCGCTTCTCCTCCGCGAGCTGCTGGCGGGGGTCCGCGGGAAGGGGAAGAAAGGTCCGGCCCCGCGCATCCCGACGGAGCAAGGGCCAGAGCGTGAAGAGAAGCGCCGGTACGCCGACCGCGATCGAGACGACGAGAAGACCCGTCACAGACTCGCCTCGCCTGCGGCTGCGGCTCGCCCTGCCATCACGGTCCGCTGTCCACTTCGCGCCGGATGCGTTCGCTCATCGCCGGGTCCACGTCCACCCGCGTCGGCCTGTGGTCGCGCCGGTGGCACGTCCATCGCCGAACGAGAACAGCCACGGTCACGAGCCCGACGCCGACCGCCGCAAGCGGAACGAGCCAGACGAGGAGGTTGAATCCCCGGCGCGGGGGCGACAGGAGGATCCACTCGCCGTAGCGGTCCACGAAGTATTGCTGGACCTCGGCCGGACGCTCGCCCGCGGCGAGCCGGTCGCGGATGATCGCGCGCATCTGACTCGCCATTTCCGAGGGCGAGTCGGCCACGGAGAGATTCTGACAGACCACGCATCGGAGCTGAGCGGCGACCTCGTGCACGGTCTCCTCGCTCACCGGCGCCGCCGGCTGCGCGGTGACGGGCGACACCGCTGCGCTGAGGAAGAACAGCGACGTGAGGAGCCGTAACCCTAGGCGGCTCATGGTGACCCGGGCTCGGCCAGGAGCCGGTCGACGTTCGCGCGGAACACGGCGTCAGTGACCGCGCCCACATGCTTGACGCGGATGCGTCCCTGCCGGTCGAGAAAGAACGTCTCGGGTACGCCGTACACGCCGTAGTCCACTGACACCGCGCCGGTCAGGTCCTGGGCGTTCGGGAACGTCAGGCCGAATTCGCGCACGAACTTCTCCGCCGGCTCTCGCCGGTCCTGGATGTCCACGCCGACCACGACGACTCCGCGGTCCCGGTACTCGCGCCAGTTCCGCTCCAGGATCGGCGCCTCCTCGTAGCAGGCGGGCTGGCACCACGACGCCCAGAAATTCAGGACGACGACCTTACCGCGGTGCGCCGCCAGGCTGAGTGGCGCGCCCTCGAACGTCGCGAGCCCGAAGGCCGGCGCCGGCCGCCCGATGAGCGGGGAGGGGATGTCGCGCGGGTCGACACGGAACCCGTAGGCGAGCAGCGCCAGCACGGGGAGCGCCGCGAGCGGGATCAGCCAGCGCCAGAGCCGCCTCACGCGGGCGTACGTCGCTCCGGCAGGATCGCCAGCAGCGCGCCCAGCGTGAGCACCACGCCGCCGATCCAGATCCAGCTCACGAGACGGTTGACCTGGAGCTTGATGGTCGCCTGCGTGCCGTCCCGGGCGAAGTCGCCGAGGACGAGGTAGACGTCCTCCTTCAATCCGAGGCGGTAGTCGACGTAGGCGATGGGCGACTGCTCCTGGGGGTAGAACTTCTTGGCGGGCCGCAGCACGTCGAGCACGCGACCGTTCGAGACGGTGAACGCCCCGACGACCTTGAAATGATTCGACTCCTCGACGGCGGTGAGGTCGTCGAACCGGAAGCGATAGCCGGCGAGCTCGGCCGTCTCTCCGCGCCGGAGCGTCGCCTCGGTTTGGACGGACCACGCGTGCGATCCGGTCACGCCGAGGGCGATGAGCAGGATGCCCAGGTGGACGACGAAGCCGCCGTACCGTCGGTTGTGGCGGCGCAGGAGCCCGCCCACGGCCGGGACGAGGGCTTCACCCACGCGCAGCCGGGCCCGCGTCGCCCGCACGAAGTCGACGCCGATCGTGGCCCCGACGAACACGGTTGTCGCGAGCGTCAGCGCCGCCAGCGCCGAGCGCACGCCCAGGATGAACGCGGCGGCCGCGGCGGCCACGCCGAGCACGACCGGCCAGAGGAAGTTCCGCTTCAGGCTCTCGAGGGAGGCGCGTCGCCAGGCGATCAGCGGACCGACGCCCATGAGGAAGATGAGGGACAGGAACAACGGCACGTTGACCTGATTGAAGAACGGCGCGCCGACGCTGACCTTGACGCCGCGCACCGCCTCCGAGAGGAGGGGGAACACCGTGCCGAAGAAGACGGTGAACGCCGCGGCGATGAGCAGCACGTTGTTGAGGAGAAACGCCGACTCGCGCGAGACGACGGAGTCGAGCTCGCCCTGCGAGCGGAAGGCTTCCCAGCGCCACGCGACCAGGCCGAGCGCGGTCAGCACGACGAGCGCGAGGAAGCCCAGGAACAGCGCGCCGATCGAGCCTTGCGTGAAGGCGTGGACCGAAGCGATGACGCCGGAGCGGGTGAGGAACGTGCCGAAGAGCGTCAGGCCGAAGGTCAAGATCACCAGCACGATGTTCCAGAGCTTGAGCATGCGCCGTCGCTCCTGGATCATCACCGAGTGGAGGAAGGCGGTGCCGGTGAGCCAGGGCATGAACGCCGCGTTCTCGACGGGATCCCACGCCCAGTAGCCGCCCCAGCCCAGGACGTGGTAACTCCACCAGCCACCGATCAGCAGGCCGAGGGAGAGGAAGTACCAGGCGACGATCGTCCACCGTCGCGTCAGGACGAGCCAGGTATCGCCGACGCGGCCCGTGATCAGCGCGGCCATCGCGAAGGCGAAGGGCACCGTGAAGCCCGTGAAGCCCAGGTAGAGCGCGACGGGATGCGTGATCATGCCGGTGTCCTCGAGCAGCGGGTTGAGGCCGCGGCCGTCGGCGGCCACCGGCACCTGCCGCTGGAAGGGCGGCGCGGCGATCGTCATGACGAGGAGGAAGAAGGCGAGGATCCCGAGCATGGTCGCCAGTGCCCACGGGTAGAGCTCGCGCGCGCTGTCCCGGTGCCGGAGGATGAGGATCAGCGTGTAGAGCCCGAGCATCCAGGACCAGAGGATGATGGAACCCTCGAGCGCGCCCCAGACGCCGGTGATCCGATAGTAGAACGGCGTCCCGAGATTCGTGTTGGTCGCAACGTAGCGGATCGAGAAATCGAACGTGAGAAACGCGTAGGTCAGGAGGGCGAAGCAGGCGGTGATGAGGACGAAGACGCCGAGCGCCGCGTGCTGGGCCGACTCCACGAGGGCGGGCCGTCCGGCGCGGGCCCCGACCGCCGCCGCGGCGCCCCCGTAGATCGCGAGGACGAGCGCGACGAGCGTCATGCCGTACCCGAGGTCTGCAGTCATCGCCCGTCCCCCCGGAGTGTCTTGATGAGCTCCTGGTAGCCGGCCTGGGTCCCGTCGTGGGGCGCCTTGTACTCCTCGGAGTGCTTTGCCATGATCAGACTCGCCTTGAAGTAGCCGTCGGCCGTCCAGCTTCCCTCGACGACGGCGCCCCTGCCTTCGGCGAAGAGGTCCGGCGGCGTGCCCTTGTGTCGGACCGGAACCGTGGCGGTGCCGTCGGAGAGCGTGAACGACAGGTCGAGAGCGCGGGCCTCCCACTTGAGCGATCCGGGCACCACCATGCCGCCGAGCCGGTACGCCTTGCCCGGCACGGCGGCGGCGCGGAGCTCGGCCGGCGTGACGAAGTAGACGGCCGACTGCGTGACGCCGGCGTAGATCATGTAGGCGAGGGCGCCCGCGATGACCGCGCCGCCCACGAGGAACTTCGCCCATTGGTTCACCGCGGCCTCCGCCGTCGCGCCGTGCCACGCTCGAGGGCGCGCTCGATCCGGGCGAGTCGGCGCCAGTAGCCTCCGAGCACGACGGCGGCGAGCAGGTAGGCGGCGGCGACAAAGCCCCAGTGGTCGGGCATCACGCGGCCGCCTGCGCTTCGCGACGCAAGAGTGCCACGCGTCGCGCGACGAAGTACGCCGCCAGCAACCCGAAGCCGACGAAGTTCACGATGATCCCCCCCCAGAGGATCGCGGGCATCGTGGCACCCCCGGCCTTGAGGAGCGAGGCGGGCTGATGAAGCGTGCGCCACCAGTTTACCGACTGGTGGACAAGGAAGATGTTCGGCGCGGCGATGACCGCGACCACGGCCCCGTACCGGGCCGCGCGCTCGCCCTCGTCGACGGCCTGGCGCAGGAGCAGGTAGCCGAGGTAGATGAGGAATACGATGGAGACGCTCGTGATTCTCGCGTCCCACGTCCACCACGTTCCCCACGTCGGCTTTCCCCAGATCGAGCCCGAGGCGATGTTCAAGCCAAGGAACACGAGCCCGACCTCGACCACGGCGTGCGCCAGTTGGTCGGCGTCTGCGCGTCGGGTGAGCAGGTATGCGATGGAGGCGCCGCACGCCACCAGGAACGCGAGGTACGCAACCCAGACGGCCGGAACGTGGATATACATGATGCGCTGGACGTTGCCCTGGGTCAGCTCGCGCGGCGCGACACCGAACGCCATGAACAGGCCGGCGGCCAGGCCGACGAGCGCGAGCCACCCGAGCGTGCGCGTCATTCTCACGGCTCCAGGACGAACTCGAAGGTGAGGATCCCGGCGACCAGGTAGATGACGTCGGCGGCGGCGAGCAGCTGGAGCCAGTGCGCGTAGGCGGCGAGCGGTTCGCCCGCCAGCGCGGCCTCCGTCGCCTTCACTGTCGCGAGCAGCACGGGAACCTGTACGGGCAGGAGCAGCACCGGGAAGAGCAGCTCCCGCGCGCGCACGCTGGCCGTCATGGCCGCGAAGAGGGTGCCGACGCTGGCGAGGCCGAGGGTGCCGAGGACGACGACGGCGGCGAGGGCCGGGATCGCCGGCGCGAGATCGATATTGAAGAAGATCGTGAAGAGGGCGAGAAGCAGGACCGCCACGGTCAGCATCAAGAGGACGTTGCCGGCGAGCTTGCCGACGTAGATCGCGGACTTGTCGCCGGGCACCAAGAGCAACGCCTCCCAGCAGTCGTTCTCGCGCTCGGCGACGAACGTCCGGCCGAGCCCGAGCAGCCCGCTCAGGATGAAGCCGAGCCAGAGGAGACCGGGCAGCGTTCCGGCCAACCGTTCGCGGTCGGGACCCACCGCGAACTGGAAGACGAAGAGCAGCAGCAGCGCGAAGAAGAAGAGGGCGTTGAGCGTCTCCTTCGAGCGGCGCTCGATGAGCAGGTCCTTCCAGACGACGATGAAGGCCCGCCGCGCGAAGGTCAGCATGCGTCCTCCGTGTGCAGCGCATAACTGCGCTGCACGTCGTCGGCCGACAGCGCCCCGCGTGGCGTGTCGAGCGCGATGGCGCCGCCGGCCAGGATGGCGATCCGATCGGCGACCGCGAGCTCGCGCCCGAAGCTGTGCGTTGCCATCACGATCGAGCCGCCGCCGGCCTTGAACGACGCGAGGTGCTCCTCGAGCCACTTCCTCGCCCGCTGATCGAGTCCGGCGAACGGCTCGTCGAGCAGCAGCACCCGCGGCCGTACCAGGACGAACCGCGCGAGGGACAGCCGCCGCTTCATGCCGGCCGAGAATGTTCGGACCCGCTCGTCCGCGGCCCGATCGAGCTCGACGGTCGCCAGCGCACCGGCCCGCGCGGCGGCGGACAGGCGCACGCCGGCGAGCGTCGCCCAGAACGTCAGATTCTCGGAGGCCGTGAGGTCCTCGTACACGTACGAGCCATGGGCGACGAGCCCGATCTCGCGGCGGACGCCCTCGGGGTCCCTCGCGCAGTCGTGACCTGCGACGGTCGCGGTTCCACGCGTCGGGCGTACGAGGGTCGCGAGGACCTTGAGCAGCGTCGTCTTGCCGGCCCCGTTGGCGCCGAGCACCGCCACGGCCTCGCCGACCCGGACGTCCAGATCGAGGCCGTCCAGCACGCGATGGTTGCCGAAGGTCTTGCGGAGACCGGTCACTCGGATGAGTGGATCAGCGGCCATGCTTCGACCGTCGATTGTCGCAGAGCCACCGGGACCGGGTCAAGGAAACGGCAACTTGACTCGGGTGACCTCCCTGCCAAATAGTAGCCACAGCGTCGCTGTCGTAAGCCACACCGTCGCTCGACGGACTGGTAGCCGGAGGACCCGGTTGTTCCACTACACGCTGTCCCGCCTTCTGTGGTTACCACCGACGCTCCTGGCCATGGCCTTGGTCACCTTCCTGGTCATGCACGCGACGCCGGGAAGCCCGCTCGACCCGGTGGCGGAGGGCGCGAACCCGCTGTCTCCAGAGGCGCAGAAGAACCTCGCCAAGTACTACGGCCTCGACCGGCCGCTCCACGAGCAGTTCGCGATCTTCGTGAGCAGGGCGGTACACGGTGATTTCGGCAACTCCTTCGTGTACAAGACGCGAACGGTGCGTGAGATTCTCGTCGAGACGTTTCCGGTCTCGCTCCTGCTCGGCTCGATGGCGCTGGTGCTCGCGATCGTCGGCGGTCTCGCGCTCGGCATCCTCGCCGCGATCTACCAGAATCGGGCCTGGGACTACCTGTCGGTGAGCCTGGCGACCGTCGGCGTCGCCGTCCCGAACTTCGTCCTCGCGGTTTTCCTCATCATCCTCTTCTCGTTCGTCCTGCCGCTCTTCCCGACCGGTGGCTGGGACTCACCGCGGAACTGGGTGCTGCCGACCGTGGCGCTGGCGCTGGCGCCGATGGGGATCATCGCGCGTTTCACCCGCGCCAGCATGCTCGAGGTCATCCGCGCGGACTACACGCTCACCGCCCGCGCGAAGGGGCTCGGCGAGGTGCCCGTCATCTTCAAGCATGCGCTCAAGAACGCGTTCATCCCGGTCGTGACCCTGCTCGGCCCGATGTTCGCCGCGGTCGGGACCGGATCCTTCTTCGTCGAGTCGATTTTTCGCGTACCGGGTATGGGGCGCTTCTTCGTATTGTCGATGACGGGGCGAGATTATCCGATGATCATGGCGGTCGTGCTGACCTATGGCGCTTTTCTCGCGGTCATGAACCTCGCCGTCGACCTCCTGTATGGCGTCCTCGACCCCCGCATCCGGTATTGAACTCGGACGCGGCGCCTTCCGCGAGACGCCGATTCGCTCGTCGACCCTCTGGCGCGATGGTGCGCGCCGGCTCTTGCGCAATCGCCTGGCGGTGGCCGGCGGATCCGTCGTCGTGCTGCTGTGCCTGATCGCGATCTTCGCCGACCTGCTCGCCCCGCTCCCGTACACCAAGACGAACTTCGGTCGCCTCAACGAGGCGCCCTCGCGTGACTACCCACTGGGGACCGATCAGCTCGGCCGCGATCTTCTCTCCCGCATGATCTACGGCGCGCGGGTGTCGATGCTCGTCGGGCTCGGCGCCCAGGTGGTCGTCGTGCTGATCGGCGTGCCGATCGGCGCGCTGTCCGGTTACCTGGGCGGCCGTGCCGACTTGTTCCTCACCCGCTTCGTCGACGTCATGTACGCGTTCCCGCGCCTCTTGTTCGTGATCCTGGTCATGTCGATGCTGGGCGCCGGCCTCACGAACATCTTCATCGCGATCGGCCTCACCGGCTGGGTGGGGATTGCCCGGCAGACGCGCGCGCAGGTGCTGGCGATCAAGGAAAAGGAGTTCGTCGACGGGGCCCGCGCCCTCGGCGCCGGCTTCGGCCGCCTGCTCACGCGCCACATCCTGCCCAACGCGCTCACGCCGATCGTCGTCGCGGTCACGTTCGGCATCCCGGAGGCGATCTTCACCGAGGCGGCGCTGTCCTTCATCGGCGTCGGGATCAATCCGCCCACGCCCTCGTGGGGTCAAATGGTGGGGGAGGGCCAGCAGTACATTCGATCCTACTGGCATCTTTGTGTTTTCCCGTCGATCGCCATCGCGGTTACGATGCTGTCCTTCACGTTTTTCGGCGACGGGGTGAGAGACGCACTGGACCCCAAGCTGAAATAGGAAGGAGACTCGCCCATGCCTCCTGCGCGCATTTCCGACAGCCAGATGGAGCTCCTGGCAACGCGTCTCGCCGCCGTCGGTGTCGGGCGGCGCGATTTCTTGAGAGTGGCCGCCGGGCTGGCGACGATGGGCGCGGCGGGCTTCAACGCGCGTCCCGTCTTGGCGGCGCCCAAGCTCGCCCCCGGCGAGAAGCTGGCCCGTGGGCAGCACGTACGGATCGGCGGTGGCGGCTGGTGGCAGAACGACCCCTCCAGCCACGACTACAACAAGGACCTGTACTGCACCGGTGTGCCCGCGCTCTGGGCAGGCCTGATGAAGTTCAACGTGGACTTCCAGCCCGTCCCCTACGTGGCGAGCAACGTGACGTCCAACGCCGACGGCTCGGTGTGGACCTTTACGATCCGCAAGGACTCCAGGTGGTCGGATGGCTCCCCGTGCACGGCGCGCGATTTCGAGTGGTCGTGGAAGCGCCAGATGGATCCGGCGAGCAAGAACCCGTACTCCAGCTACTTCTACGACATCAAGGGCGCCGAGCCATTCAACAAGAGCAAGGTGCCGGAGGCCTCCCAGGTCGGCGTGCACGCCAAGGACGACTGGACGCTCGAGGTGACGCTCGAGGGGCCGCGGGGATACTTCCCGGTGCTGTCGGCGTACCTCGCGGCGCTTCCCGCTCACCGGCCCTCGGTCGAGAAGCACGGCGACAAGTGGACGGAGGCCGCCAACATCGTCTGCAACGGACCCTTTGTGCTCGAGACGTGGGAGCACAACAGGGCCATGGTGCTGCGCCGGAACAAGCACTTCATCGGCGCCAGGGACGTGACGCTGGACAAGGTGACGATCCCCATCGTCCCGGTGCAGTCCGGCGCCCTGCCGTATGAGAACAACGAGCTCGACATCTCGCCGCTGCAGACGGGCGATCTCAAGCGACTGCGCGACGATCCCCGGACCGCGAAGCAAGTGTTCCGGTTTCCGTTCCCCGGCACCTGGTACTTGATCCCGCAGGTGACGAAGCCGCCCTTCGACAATGTGAAGGTGCGCCGGGCGGTGGGGCACGCCGTCGACCGGGAGAACGTGGTGAAGGTGGCTGACGGCTTCGCCATTCCTGCCTACTCCATGATCCCGCCGGGCTTTCCCGGTGCGGTGGACGACAAGAAGATCCGCGACATCCAGCGCTTCGATCCCAAAGCCGCGATGGCGCAGCTCAAGGGCACGCCGTTCGAGGGGGGTCGCAACTGGCCGAAGATCAGCCTGACCATGCGCGAGGAGGGCCTCGGCTCCAAGCCGCTCGCCGAGGCCGTGCAGGCCGTGCTTCTCGAGCACCTCAACATGAGGACGGAGCTGGAGATCCTGGAGCAGCGCGTCTTCCGCGCCGGCCTCTGGAAGAACGACTACCAGTTCGTCTGGATCCGCTGGTTCATGGACTACCCGGACCCGCACAACGAGTACTTCGACACGTTCTACGGCAAGAAGACGGAGGGGAAGCGCCAGGCCTGGGGCAACGACGCCTTCGACCGTGAGCTCGAGGCCGGGCGCGATACGCGCGACGCCAAGAAGCGGCTTGCCAACTACGCCAGGGCCGAGGAGATCATGCAGACGGACGGGGGCTACGTTCCGGTGGCCTGGGTCGCGCGGTGGGCCGCGGCCAAGCCGCAGGTGCGGGGGCTGGAAAAGAACAAGCTGGGAGAGACCGTCGTCGACGGCAACATCTATGTCGACATGTTGCCGCACGTCTACATCGTGGATAAGGCCTGAGCGGCTCGGCGGGATCCCGGCGCGGTTGACCGCGCTCGAGGGCGAACTACACTCTCATCGCCCGGAGGCGGGCGATGCGCTCCTCCAGGGGAGGATGGGTCGAGAAGAGCCGCATCAGCGTCTGGCCACTGAGCGGATTCACGATGAAGAGATGCGCGGTCGCCGGTGTCGCATTCGCCATCGGCATCGCCTGGTTCGCCATCTGGAGCTTCTCGAGGGCCTTGGCGAGCCCCCAGGGACGGCCGGCGACGCGCGCGCCGGTGGCGTCGGCCTGAAACTCGCGCGAGCGCGAGACGGCCATCTGCACGAGCAGGGCCGCGATCGGCGCGAGGACCGCCAGCAGGATCATCGCGATCGGGTTCGACCCCCCCTCGTCGTCGTCCCGGCCTCGCCCGCCGAACATCGCGGCCCACTGGGCCATGTGCGCGAGGTAGGTGATCGCGCCGGCGAGCGTCGCGGCGACGGTCGAGATCAGCACGTCGCGGTTCTTCACGTGCGAGAGCTCGTGGGCCAGCACGCCCTCGAGCTCTTCCTCGTCGAGGATCCGCATGATTCCCTCGGTCACCGCCACGACCGCGTGCTGCGGATTACGGCCGGTGGCAAAGGCGTTCGGCGTCTCGCTCGGGATCAAGTAGACCCGCGGCATCGGGATGCCGGCGCGCGTGGCGAGGCGATGGACGATCGCGTAGAGCCGGGGTGCGGCGGCCTCGTCGATGGGTTGGGCGCCGTACGCGGCCAGCACGATCTTGTCCGAGAACCAGTAGCTCACGAAGTTCATGGCCAGGGCGAGGATGAAGGCGATCATCATTCCTTGCTGGCCCCCGAGGGCGCCACCGAGGAGAACGAGCATGACCGTCAGGACCGCCAGAAGCAGCCCGGTCTTGAATAAGTTTGACATGCTCGAAGCCTAGCAGAGGCCTCCCGGTGGGTCAAATGTGGTCAAATGGCTTGACTTGCGCCCGTAACGGCCGATATACTGGCGCGAGTCGCGTGAAAAATCGTTTGTTGACGAAGAGTTAGCACTCATGATCGTTCGGGTTCCGGATATAGGGAGTGAGGGGTTGAGCGTGACCGAAGCCGCCGCGCTTGGGCCGGTCTACCGAGACCCGACGTGGCGGCTCGATGGTGTGCGTCTCCACCTGGAGCGGGACGGTATCGACGTCTTCGTGACCGGGGAGGTCCGGGCGGCGGTGTCGCAGGTCTGCGGGCGCTGCCTCGAGCCGTCGCCGGTCGAGGTGACGGCCGCGATCGATGTGCGGCTGGTCCCGCGTCCGGCCACGGCGGACACGGTCGAGCTCGCCCCCGATGACCTGGACGTGGACTTCTACAAGAAGGACGAGATCGACGTGGGCGCGTTGATCGAGACCGAGACGGCGCTCGCGTTACCCATGAAGCCGCTGTGCCGCGAAGGGTGCCTCGGGCTCTGTCCGGTCTGCGGCGGCAACCGGAACCTCGTTCAGTGTGCGTGCCAGCAGCGGCCGCCAGATCCACGTCTCGCGGTTCTCAAGGACCTGGCCACGCGATTCCCGCGCTAGGAGAGACCGCATGCCTCTGCCGAAACGACGCCATTCCAAGACGCGCGGGCGCAAGCGCCGCACGCACTACAAGCTCGCCGCACCGACGCGTTCGGTGTGCCCCCAGTGCCGCGAGACCAAGCTGCCGCACCGCGTCTGTCCGCACTGCGGATACTACAAAGGTCGGGAGATCGTTGCTGTCGAAGGGACCTAGCCGATCCCGACGCCGCCATCAATGAAGATTGCGGTGGACGCGATGGGAGGCGACCACGGCCCCCGGGTCGTGGTGGAAGGCGCGGTCGCCGCGGTCCGGGAGTTCGGCGCGTCCGTCATCCTCGTGGGCGACCGGCCGGCGATCGACCGTGAGGTCGTCCGGCTGAATGCCCAGGGCCTGGCGCTCGAGATCCGCCATGCCTCGCAGGTCGTCGGGATGGCGGAGAGCCCGTCGCACGCGCTCCGGCGCAAGCGTGACTCGTCCCTGCGCGTGGCCGCCGAGCTCGTCAAGGAGGGCGAAGCCTCCGCGTTCATCTCGGCCGGCAACACCGGCGCCGCGATGGCGATTTCCATGTTCGTCATCGGCGTTCTTCCCGGCGTCGACCGGCCGGCGATCGCGGCGGTGCTTCCCAATCTGAGGAAATTCACGATCCTGCTGGATGCCGGCGCCAACGTCGATCCCAAGGCCGAGCACCTCTTGCAGTTCGCCGTCATGGGCCACGTGTACGCGCGGGACATCCTCGGGCTCGACAGCCCGCGGGTCGGGATCCTCTCGGTCGGCGAGGAGGAGGGCAAGGGCAACGAGCTCACGAAGGAAGCCTACGAGCAGCTGCGCGAGTCGTCGCTCAATTTCGTGGGCAACGTGGAGGGCCGCGACATCTACAACGGCCGGTGCGATGTCGTCGTGACCGACGGCTTCACCGGCAACGTGGCGCTCAAGATCTCCGAGAGCCTCGCCGAGATGCTGGGCTCCATGATCAAGGAAGAGCTCATGCGGGACGCGCGGTCGAAGCTCGGCGCGAAGCTCGCGATGCCGGCCTTCGAGCGGTTCCGGCGCCGCATCGATTACACCGAGATGGGCGGCGCTCCGCTGCTCGGCATTGACGGTGCCGCCATCATCTGTCACGGCGCTTCACCGGTAAAGGCCATCAAGAACGCGGTGCGGGTGGCGCAGGAGTGGGCGAGCGCCGGGCTGAACGAGCACATCAAGGCTGCGCTGGGCGCCGAAGAGGCGCGCGGCGGCCGCGAAGGGGGGCGCGAATGACGCGAGCGAGAATCACGGGAGTCGGCGCCTACGCGCCCAAGCGGATCCTGACGAACGCCGATCTGGAGAAGATGATCAACACGAACGACGAGTGGATCGTGCAGCGGAGCGGCATCCGCGAGCGCCGCATCGCGGACGAGACCGAAGCGACGTCCGACCTCGCGGTGAAGGCCGCGCAGCAGGCGCTCGAGCGCGCCAACCTCGTGCCGGAGGACATCGAATTCATCGCGGTCGGGACGACCACGCCGGACATGTTCTTTCCCAGCGTCGGGAACATCGTTCAGCACCGGCTCGGCTGCCGGCGCGCGGGCTCCGTCGACATGCTGGCCGCCTGCGCGGGCTCGATCTACAGCCTGTCGATCGGCTCCCAGTTCATCCAGACCGGCAAGTACCGGCGCGTCCTGTGCATCGGCGCCGAGACCCTCTCGCGGATCACGGACTTCACCGACCGGGGAACGTGCGTGCTCCTCGCCGACGCGGCGGGGGCGGCGGTGCTCGAGCCTTCCGACGACGAGCGCGGGATCATCGACTTCGACCTCTACTCGGACGGCCAGTACTGGGACCTGCTCTACATGCCGGGCGGCGGATCGCGGCATCCCACCACGAAGGAAACGGTCGAGGCGCGGATGCACTACGCGAAGATGAAGGGCAACGAGGTCTTCAAGGTCGCCGTCCGCCTGTTCGTGGATTGCGCCGAGCGGATTCTCGCGCGCAACGGATTCACCGCCGCCGACGTGAGCCTGTTCATCCCGCACCAGGCGAACCTCCGCATCATCGAGGCCGCGGCCAAGCGCGTGAACCTGCCGATGGAGCGGGTCTTCGTCAACGTCGACCGTTACGGCAACACCGGCGCCGCGTCGGTGTACGTCGCCCTCGAGGAAGCCATCGCCGCCGGCCGCTTGAAGCGCGGCGACCTCGTGCTGCTCGTCGCGTTCGGTGGAGGCTTCGCGTGGGGCGCCGCCCTCATGCGGTGGTGACCACGCCGGAGCGGCGGCCGGGCTCACGGTCCCCGCGACAATGACCATCGCGTTCCTGTTCCCCGGCCAGGGCTCCCAGGCGGTCGGGATGGGTAAAGGGTTTTACGAGACGTCGGCCGGCGCCAAGGCGGTCTTCGAGGAAGCGAACGCGGCGCTCGGCTTCGACCTCGCTCGACTCGTGTTCGACGGTCCCGAGGCCGAGCTGGCGCTGACCGCGAACACCCAGCCCGCGGTGCTGACCGCGTGCGTGGCGGCGGCGACTGTTTGCGCCGAGCGCGGCCTCCGACCTGCCCTCACCGCGGGCCACAGCTTGGGCGAGTACGCGGCGCTGGTCGTCGCCGGCGCGCTCCGCTTCTCCGATGCGGTCCGGCTCGTGCGCAAGCGGGGCGAGTTCATGCAGGACGCGGTGCCCGTCGGGGCCGGCGCGATGGCGGCGATCATGGGTCTCGAGCTCGGCGTCGTCGAGCAGGTGTGTGCCGAGGCCGCCCGGGGCGACGTCGTCGAGATCGCGAACGTGAACTCGGCCCTGCAAATCGTGATCGCCGGTCATCGCGCGGCCGTCGAGCGCGCCGTCGCGCTGGCCACCGGGCGAGGCGGGAAGATGAGCGTGACGTTGCCCGTGAGCGCGCCCTTCCATTGCGCGCTCATGGCGCCGGCGGGCGCCAGGCTCGCCCGCGAGCTCGACGGAGCCGTGGTCGTCGACCCCGCGGTGCCCGTCGTCCGGAACGTCGACGCCGGGGTGACCCGTACGGCGGGGGAGGTACGACCCTTCCTGCTGCGCCAGGTGGCCAGCCGCGTGCGGTGGACCGACTGCGTGCGCCGGCTCGCCGAGGAGGGCGCGACCGCGTTCGTCGAGGTGGGGCCCGGGCGTGTGCTGACGGCTCTGCTGAGGCGCATCATCGCCGGCGCTCGCGGCCTGTCGATCGAGGATCCGGAGGGCCTCGAGCGGGCGCTCGCGGCCGTCGGAGGTGCCGGGGCCTCGCCGTCCGAGGCGAGCCTATGAAGGGCCCGCTCGACGGCAAGGTCGCGATCGTCACCGGTGGCAGCCGGGGGATCGGCGCGGAGATCGGGGCGCGGCTGGCCGAGGACGGCGCGGCCGTGGTAGTCTCGGGGCGCGACGCCGACCGTCTGCAGCGCGCGGTGCGAGACCTGGAAGCGCGGGGCGCCGCGGCGCTCGGGATCGCCGCCGATGCCGCGAGCCGCGAGGATTGCGAGCGGCTCGTGAGCGCGGCCCGACAACACTTTGGGCGCATCGATATCCTCGTCAACAATGCCGGCGTCACGCACGACGAGTTGCTCATCCGCATGAAGGACGAAGACTGGGATCGGGTGATCGCGGTGAACCTCCGCGGCGCGTTCATGATGACGCGCGCGGTCAGCAAGGCGCTGGTCAGACAAAAGCACGGCGGACGCATCATCAACATCACGTCGACCGCCGGCGCCATGGGCAACGCCGGCCAGACGAACTACTCGGCGGCGAAGGCCGGGCTTATCGGGTTCACGAAAGCGTCGGCCCGGGAGTTGGCCCACTGGTCGATCCTCGTGAACGCAGTGGCGCCGGGGCTGATCGACACGGACATGACCGCGACCCTTCCCGCGGCGGCGCGCGAGGCCCTGCTCGCCCAGATAGCGCTCAAGCGCAGCGGGACCGCCCGCGAGGTGGCCGAGATGGTACGATTCCTCGCCGGAGACGGGGCGACGTATATCACGGGCCAGGTCTTCCACGTCAACGGCGGACTTTACATGTAACTCATCCTATCCGTGGAGGTGACGGGTTCATGGCGAAGTCAGTGGATGAGAAGGTGAAGGAGATCATCGTAGAGCAGCTCGGGGTGGAGGAGGACGACGTCACCCCCACGGCGAAGTTCATCGAAGACCTGGGAGCCGACTCGCTCGACACGGTGGAGCTCGTCATGGCCCTCGAGGAACACTTCGACCTCCAGATCCCCGACGAGGACGCCGAGAAAATCGTGACGGTGGGCGACGCGATCCAGTACATCAAGGACAACTCGTAGACGGTGAGCATGCAACGGGTCGTCGTGACCGGGCTCGGCGCCGTCACGCCGGTGGGCAATACGGCGGACGAGTTCTGGTCCGCGCTGCTGCAAGGGCGCTCGGGCGTGGGGCCGATCACGAAGTTCGACGCCACCGACTACCCGACCCGCATCGCCGGCGAGGTGAAGAACTTCGACCCGCTGGACTTCGTCGACAAGAAGGAAGCGCGCCGGCTCGATCCCTTCCTCCAGTACGCGATCGCGTCCGCGGCCATGGCCGTCCAGGACGCCGCGCTTGACACTGACAGAATCGACGGCTCCCGGTTCGGGGTCCTCATCGGCTCGGGGATCGGCGGGATCACGACGCTCCTCGACACGCACCGGGTTCTTCTCGAGAAGGGCCCCGACCGTGTGTCCCCCTTCTTCATTCCGATGATGATCGTCAACATGGCGTCCGGACTCGTGTCGATGCGCTTCGGCGCCAAGGGCCCCAACTCCTCGGTGGTGACGGCCTGCGCCACCGGGAACCACGCCATCGGCGACTCCTTCAAGATCATCCAGCGCGGCGAGGCGGACGTGATGATCGCCGGGGGCTCGGAGGCCATCGTCGTCCCGCTGACGATCGCCGGCTTCTGCTCGATGAAGGCCATGTCCACTCGCAACGACGAGCCGGCGAAGGCCATGCGCCCCTTCGACGCAGACCGTGACGGTTTCGTGTGCGGCGAGGGCGCCGGCCTCGTCGTCCTGGAGTCGCTCGACCACGCGCTTCGACGCGACGGCCGTATCTATGCCGAGATCGTCGGCTACGGGATGACCGGTGACGCCCACCACATGACGGCGCCCGACCCCGAGGGCGACGGGGCGGCCCGGGCGATGACGGCGGCGCTGCGTGACGGCGGGTTGGACGTCTCCGCGGTCGGGTACATCAACGCGCACGGCACGTCGACTCCGTACAACGACCGGTTCGAGACGCTCGCGATCAAGCGGGTCTTCGGCGACCACGCGCGGCGCCTGGCCATCTCGTCGACCAAGTCGATGACGGGCCACATGCTGGGCGCCGCCGGCGGCGTCGAGGCGATCGCGACAGCGCTGGCGCTCCACCACGGCGTCCTGCCGCCGACCATCAACTACGAGACGCCCGATCCCGACTGCGACCTCGACTACGTCCCGAACCTGGCGCGCAAGCACGACGTCGAGGTGGCCCTGTCGAACGCGTTCGGATTCGGCGGCACGAACGCCACGCTGGCGTTTCGGACGTTCGTCAGATAGGTGGATCCGCTCCGTGTCGCCGAGCTCGAGCGGCGGCTCGGTTACCGGTTCCGCGATCCGAGGCTCCTCGAGCGCGCGCTCACTCACGCGTCGTATGCCCACGAGCACCCGTCGGTTACCGATCACGAGCGCCTGGCGTTCCTCGGTGACGCGGCGCTCGCGCTCGTGGTCGCCGAGCACGTCACGACGGCCGACCCGGAGGCCTCGGTCGGCGTCCTCACGCCGCGGCGCGCCGAGCTGGTTGCCGGCGCTCGGCTCGCGCGCTGGGCGATCGAGCTCGAGCTGCCAGCGCTCCTGCGGCTGGGCCGCGGCGAGGATCAGTCGGGAGGCCGCACGCGCGAGTCGATCCTGGCCACCGCGCTCGAAGCCGTGCTGGGTGCGATCTATCGCGAGGGCGGGCTCGACGCGGTGCGAGCCGTGATCGGCCGTTTGGCCGCGTGGTAGCCTGACACCATGCGCTGGTGGCCCATTCGCGCACGCCGTCGACCGGCACCGCCGCCGTCGGAGGACTTGCTCGCCGCCGAGGACCGGCTGCGCCGGAACGTCGAGGACGTGCTGATCGTGCGCGACCGGCAGATCCGCGGCGGCGTCATCGTGTTCCGCGGCGTTCTGACGACCGAGCCCCGTCGCGCGCTCGACGTGCTGATCGAGCGCTTCCGGCCGCTCGGCTACACCCCGTTCCTGCGCCAAGAGGCGGACGCCGTCGCCGTCCAGGCGTGGCCGCTCGCCGAGACGGCGGTGTCCGGGCGGATCGGCGTGAACGTGCTGCTGTTCGTGGTGACGTGCCTGTCGACGCTCGTCGCGGGGCTCTCGTTCGCCGGATCGCCGACGTTCGACGCGTTGCGGTCGTCCCCGTCGGCCGCCCGGTTTCTGGCCGGGACGCCGTTTGCGGTCACGCTGATGGCGATTCTCGTCGTCCACGAGTTCGGCCACTACTTCACGGCCCGGTACTACCGCGCGGCGGTGAGCCTTCCGTATTTCATCCCCGCGCCCCTCGGGTTCGGGACGCTCGGGGCGATCATCCTGATGCGCTCACCGGCACGGGACCGGAACTCGCTGTTCGACATCGCGGCGGCGGGTCCGCTGGCGGGACTGGCCGTCGCGTTCCCGGCGATCCTCCTGGGTCTCGCGTGGTCGAGCGTCGTGCCGGCGCCGCCCGACGGCTACGCGGCGTTTGGCGACTCCCTGCTCACGTGGGCACTCGCGTATCTGCGCTTCGGACCGATCCCGCCGGGGCACATGCTCTTCACGCACCCGATGGCCGACGCCGCATGGGCCGGGTTCCTCGTGACGGCGTTGAACCTCTTCCCGGTGGGCCAGCTCGACGGCGGTCGGATCGCCTACGCGCTCTTCGGCCGGCACCACCGCGCCATCGGCAAGGCGACCGTCACGACGCTGCTCCTCCTGGGCGTCGCGTCGTTCCTCTGGAGCCTGCGGGCGGCC
>WNFT01000447.1_pt1 | contig 71877 bp, 62 predicted proteins | sample 5400191 | NCBI WGS metagenome assembly WNFT01 (sample SAMN13153359, study PRJNA577476) | soil metagenome | isolation source: 80 cm saprolite under Madrone tree | place: USA:California | collected 2016-06-14 | reverse complement strand
TCGCGCCGCAGGCGTTGTTGATTGTCGTTCAGGGTAAAATCAATCGGCATTTAAGCTCTCCAAACTGACAAAGGGTGCAAGCCCTATTCCAGCCTGCATGGCGTTCGCCGCTTGCTGTTATTGGCCATACGTGGGAATCCAAATAATGCTCAAGCCCTGACCGAGGAGGTTCTGGCCTCGCATGTCATCGTAGTCAATGTTTCAGGGGATGCATCACCACTTGCCGGCATGTGCCCCTCCATCCAGATGAACTACTTCGCCGTTGACAAATTGAGCGGACTCCAGATAAAGCAGCAAGTCGGCCACTTCTCCAACTTCGGCTAGCCGCTTCAGTGGACTCAGCTGCCTAAGAAATTCATGTGCTTCGACGGGATTCATCGGTGTGTTTACAACGCCGGGCGCAATGGCATTGAAGCGAATTCCCTCGGCCGCAAATTCAATCGCCAGGGCTCGTGTGACGGACTCCAAGCCTGCCTTGGTTAGGTTTAAAAGGCCTGCGGGAACTCCTGCGATAGGCTGGCTTGCCAACGACGAGGAGATGTTGACGACGTGTCCGAATTTCTGCAGACGCATTTGCGCCACCGCGAGTTGCGACACATAGAAGAATCCCGCCAGGTTTGTCTGCGTTGCCCTCCGAAAGTCTTCGGTCGTGTATTCGGTAAAGGGCTTGGGAATAAAGACGCCTGCGTTGTTTACCAGCAAATCGACGGTCCCAAAATTCTCAATCGCGGTACTCACAACGTGCTTGGCCGTTTCCTCAATGCCAATGTCGCCGTCCACCAGTTTCAGATCGGCATTGCTGTGGAGCGTCATAGCGGACGTAATCTTCCGGGAGTTCGCAACCACGCGATAATCCTCTTCGATGAGCCTCTTCACCATCTCAAAGCCGATCCCGCTCGACGCACCTGTGACGATAGCAACCTTGGGTCTTCCGGAGAGCGCGTCCTGCGCCCGGCCTTCCGGCGACGCGCGAATTATATGTTTCATTTAGTGCCGCCTTTCTTCATATCGTCCAGACTCACAGGCTGATGCTGATGGCCGCGTTTTCCTCTGGTGAGGCCATCCAATATCCGTGCTTTGCAGCGACCTCGAAGAGCTCTTGCAGCGCTTCGGGTGTCGAAGAAACGGGCCGTTGATCCGGATCAAATGGCTTGGCAAGCTCGCGGAAAAACGCGTACAGCTCCGATTTGGTCACCAAAGCCAAAGTTGTTGGCACAGATGAGCCATTGCGAAGGGCGTGCTTAACGTTACTCGGTATGACCACGATGTCGCCTACGCGAGCGACCATCCAACCGCCCGACGGCCCGTCCGACCGGTACACCTCAAGCGAGCCTTCTAGAACATAGAGAATCTCTGGTTCCTCGTGCCTATGGAGCGGAACCACGACTCCTGGTGGCATCGTGCCGCGGATAAGACAGATCGAGTCCCTTACTTCCTCAGGCGAAGCGAGGAATTCGAGAAGCACTCCGCCTGCATTGAACACATCCTTACGCACGACAGTACCTGGGTCAGCTTTCCTTTGTGGTTTGGCAGACATTTCCAAAACTCTCTTTCTGCGATCGCTTTTAGCGGTCACGGTTTATTCCCTTGTGATTGGTTTCGTGCCGACAGAAACAATGTTCTGCTACAGCGCTGATGACAGCGGTGGCCGACGAAGCGGATCCTGATGTCATGATTGTCTTCTCCTAAAGTCAGCACGACTTTTCCGATCTGCTGGTTTGATTCCAGGTATTGATAGGCTTTGACGACATCCTCGAAGCGGAAGGTTTTCGCAATTAACCGCGGCCTCGGGTTGCGCGAAGGATCTCGAAGTTTCCAGATTGCGTCTTGCCGTTAGGGTGAAATGCATCGATTTGGCTGCATTCCACCCTGACAGCCCCGTAAATTATTTTCGACGATTACTGGTCATTCCCTTCGGTCAACTCGAGAGCCACAGCCGTCAAATAGCCAAATAGTCCTTGCGAGCCATGGTTCGGTCCGGCCGTGAAGTACATCTCTGCGGCGGGCGCGGCTGCGGAATCGCTGTTAATCGGACTGACATTCCCAGGGCTAATTGCCCAGATGCCATTGATAGCCAGCGGCTTGCCGCTTGCATCCTGCAGCAGTCCGTCAAACTTTCCCGTAGCCAGGTCATAGGCGGCGATGAACCCGCTTGACTGAGTATCGCCACCACCTGCGAATTGCCCAATGAGCAGGTCGTGACTGAAGCGTCCAAAATCGAGGGGAGCCAAAGCCACGCCCCATGGGGCGTTCAGCCAATCGCCATGTTCCAGACGCCGCAAGAGGCGGCCAGTGGAAGTATAAATGTCCACAAAGCCCAGGCCTGGGCCGTCAGCTTCAAAGGGCGAGCCTTCCTGGCGGACCGCATAGGTAACGACGATGTCGTTGCCGATGGCTTGCACGTTGAAAGGCGCGTAGGGACGCGGCAGGCCCTCGTCCACAAAAGAACTTTCAGGGGATTGGCCGATGTCGGAAGAATCCTCATCGAAGCGCGCCTTGGACGGTTTTACTAACTGAAATGCGTTGTCATAAACATCGATACGGCCTTTGCTGAAGTTTGCCGCATACAGGTAGCGCTTGCCATCGATAACGGCGCTCGTCAGGCCCGTGTAGGCAGAGCCGTCGGCGGTTTTCACCACAGTCACAGCATTCGTGGACGGTGGCGCGGCTCCTTGAACGACAGCCACAGTGGGATTCCATCCGGCGATCGTCCCATCAGCCGTGCAAAAGAGGAATACGGCTGGTTTTCCTGGAGCCAGCAGGAAATCCGCTTGACTGCCGTTGAAGATGGTGCCGGTTGGTGTGCCCCTTGGCGTGTTCTTGTTATTCGGATCGGCGGGTGGGATTGTGACGATCAGGGACTGCTTGGCGCCCGCCCCATTGTATAGCGTACTGAACCCTGTCGCTTGGTCAGACACCCACCAGTCGGTGCCGGAGCCACGCGATAGCCCCCAAGCATTGATCAACTGAGGATCGGTGACGGGAGCGACTCCCGATGTATTGGAAACAAGATTGGTTTGGGTGTAGTGCTGCCCAAAGCAAACGGTTCCCGTGATCAGAGCCAGTGCGGCACTTGCAGCAAAGCGGAGTAATCTCTTCATCTCTCAATCTCCTTTGTCGATAGTTTTTGTTCCAGCATCACAACGCGATCAGGAGACCACGTCGGGGAGATTGAGTTGTGTCTGTATCTGGGGCGGCGGGCCGAATCCTTCGGGATTCTTCTTTAGGGAAGCACCGATGGTCCTTAGGGGAGACTATGCTTTGCTACTGCTGCACGACTTCACAGCAAACGGCACCGTATTTTCCTGTCAGCTAACTCTTGGGCAGTGCAATTTCAGCTAGCGTCGCGTTCGTAGCTCTCAGAGATACGGAATCGCCGAATTTTCGATGGACTAAACCAAATACCATTCACGAAAGCGCAGTTGCACTGACAATTCGCGCCGCCGAAACGTTGGCCACGGCAATAAACTGCCGGACGCCGTACGCATCTAGCACAGAAACTGTCGGCGATATTCCGTAGGGGTCGATCCGCACATTCTGCGGAACACCCGTGCAAAGTGCTGCTGCGTTTTGAAGCCGCACGCCACCGCAACGTCCAGGACACGCGCCTCGGCGGCGCGCAGCATTTCCTTCGCGCGCTCGATTCTCTCGCGGACAACAAATTGATGCGGGCTCCGGCCGGTCGATTGACGAAACATCTGCGAGAAATGACCTGGGCTTAATCCCGCTGATTCCGCCATTTCGTCGAGAGTCAGCTCATCTTCCAGCTTGGTGCGCACCAACTCGCTAACCCTTCGCAGCCTTGCGGGAGCTAGTCCGCCTTGGTAGGTCCGCGCAGAATGGTGCGGCACTGTGTCAACATCGACCAGGTCCAAATCCTGGTGAGGACCTCGCTGAGATCGCGAATCCCATTCGCCTCGAATGAGATACTTTAGGGACGTCTCTACATGACTGCGCAACAACAACCCAGCTTGTCTCCCGTGCCCCTTCTCGAGAACGTCGACGATGAGCTCGTGAGATTCAACGATTTCGTGCAAGTCTTTCGAGATCTTTCCGATCGCTGCACGAATTCGTAGATCAACAGCCAGCGTGTCCCACGCCCGAAGAAGCACGTCGTTCTGCGCGGCCTTTAGGATGTCTCTATGAAACTCCACGTCGTGTTCTGCGCAGGCGTCGAGGTCGCCATCAGCAACCGCTGTACGCATGGCTGCTAATTGATACTGGAGTTCGGCTGTGTAGCCTTTCAGCACCGTCGCTGCCGTTCGTCCGGCGATTTCTTCGATCTCGGCCCGTATCTGATAGGCCTCTTCCATCTCTGCCAGATTTGGAGACCGGACGATCACAGAAAGGTCCTCGGAAAGCGTAACCATTCCAAGGGTTTGAAATTCAGCAAAAGCTTTCCACACGGTTTTCTCGTCCAATCCATACTCAGCTGCGATCTCACGCAATTGCAGCGTTTGGGTAGGCCGAAAGCGGCCGCTAAACAGCTCTCTCACCAATCGGGCTTCACCCGACCCGGGTAGATGGCCCCTACCGGGCACGTCGACCACGACTTCCCTGACTCCGTCCTTGACCAACATCATTCCCTCCTTCTTAAGCGGTTTCGGGGAAAGGCTCCCTGCCGCTCACCCGGAATTGTGCATCCCCTGAATCCCGGAATGGCGAATTGTGACCTAGGGTCCCGACCGTCCTGGACCTACACTAGGAAACTTTTGGGAAATCGTGGTGAACTTCTCGTCGGGATTGTGTGGATTCTCTGTTCTGATGCTATGTCGCTGAAAATAAGTAATTTACGCGAGCATGCGCGTGGAATTGTCGCGCCGCTGGACACTTGTACCCATGTGGTCCTAGAACCACTCTAACTTATCTCTGAGGCGGAATACCCTCCGCCATGGCAACCAGTCAGGTTCGGCAAAATGAAATCTTTCCAGGCATTCCGCCTTGATACAGCAGACCAGTGCCTTTGGCGCGGGCAAGAGCGCGTGGCCATTCCCCCGAAACCTTACGACATGCTGCGGTACTTGGTCGAGAATCCAGGCCGACTGGTCACCCAGGACGAATTCCTCAAGAAGTTATGGCCCGACACCTATGTCAACCCGGAACTGATCCGGAAATACATTCTGGATATCCGAAAAGTCCTAGGTGACCGGCCTGACAAACCTGAATTCATCGAAACGGTGACGAAGCGAGGATACCGGTTCATTGCGCCAGTTGTGGATGAGAGCGCCGCCGGGCCGGGAGAATTGAATCCCTTACCGACAAAACCAGGGCACGAAATAATAGAAGACGGGGATCACGAAGCGGCCCGCTCCGGGCAGGAACGCTCGCCTGTAAAACGCGGTCTTTGGAAATTCATAGTCTTGTCATTGTTGGCTCTCGCTGCCGCAGCAGGAATAGGTCGGGAGCTTCGCCTCACCCGAAATGGGCCGATCATTCCATCGTCGAACAATACATCGATAGCCGTGCTGCCCTTCGCCGACATGAGTCCAGGCAAAGATCAGGAGTATTTTTCGGACGGACTCGCCGAACAACTGATCGACGACCTCGCGAAGGTACCGCGCCTGAAAGTAGTAGGCCGGTCCTCGGCATTTCAGTTTAAGGGCAAGAATGAGGACCCACGCGAGGTCGGACGGAAGCTCGGTGTAACCAACGTTCTTGAGGGAAGTGTGCGCCGAGACGGCAACCATGTGCGCATCACAGCGGAACTGATCAAGGCAGACGATGGCTTTCAGCTCTGGTCGCAAACTTACGATCGAGAAATCAGTGATATTTTCGCGGTTCAAGATGAGATTGCTCGGGCAGCGACCGAAGCCTTGCAACTGAAGTTGCTCGGAACAAATAGCGAGCCTCTTGCCTCAGCATTGCGCAGCACGAATACGGAGGCGTATCAGGCGTATCTGCAAGGGCAATACTTCAGTGAGCAAGGACCGAACAAGGAAGACCTCGGCAAGGCGGTCGCCTATTCCGAACAAGCCATTAAACTCGATGAGAAATATGCACCAGCCTGGGCTTTGCGAGCGTCGGCGCAGATCGCGATGGCGGAGGGCGGGCTGACCGACGTTACAGAAGGGTTTCAAAAGGCCCGCGACGACGCGGAGCGGGCGATTGCGCTCGATCCTACCCTGACCTCAGCCTATTTGGCGCTAGCGAAGACGCAGATCAACTGCGACTGGAATTGGGATGCTGCCAACGCTTCCATTACCAAAGCAGGGGCCTTAGAACCGGGTAGCATCGAAGTACTCCGCATCCGTTCGTATCAATCCAGGATATTGGGCAATCTCGACCAGGCCATCAAGCTTTATGAACAAGTGGTCGCGCTAGACCCCCTCAGTGCCAACTCTTATGCACGCCTGGGATACCTGCTGTACTTAGCGGCCCGGTATGATGAAGCCCGGGTCACGCTGCAAAAAGCTCGAGACTTGAACCCGCAGTCCGCCGGTGTCCATCTCACCACGGGCAAAATTCTCGTCGCGGAGGGAAATCCTCAGCAGGCGCTCGTGGAAATTGAGAAGGAACCAAGCGCCTGGGGCAAACTGACAGGCGAGGTACTGGCTTATCACGCGCTCGGGCGGGAACAGGATTCGAATGCGGCTTTAGCTGACCTTATCGCCAAGTATCGCACTACCGCGGCCTACCAGGTCGCTCAGGTGTATTCCTTCCGTGGGGAAGCCGACAAATCATTTGAATGGCTCGAGTATGCCTATAACCAGCGCGACCCCGGACTCCCTGAGATCAAAAGCAATCCACTGTTCAAAAAGCTGTACCGCGACCCCAGATACACCGAATTTCTCAAGAAAATGCGCCTGCCCACATAGAATACCTGGCTCTTTCGCCACGCCCGACCACTGACGGACCGGACATCGACTGCGACCCTCATCCTTGTATGGTGGATGCCCGTTCGATGCATTTCTCCCCGGTTTCTTAGATCTTCGTCCGGAAGAATTCCGAAAGATGCGGCACAGAACGACATATTCTGACACAACTCAATCTCCCAAACATGGTTTCCTACGCTGGCAACAAATCTATCTTTGCTTAGGGAAATATCCAATGACTACTGCATCTCAAAAAAGAGAGTTACTCCGGCCGAATCCTCAAGCCCTCGACCACAGAGTTCTGTCGATCAAACATAAGCCGAGACCCACCCAACTGTAGCTCGCCTCAGTCAAGCCCTTCCTCGAACTTCGGGGCAAAGACGATTGCCAACACAAAACCGCTCATTGCCGCCTGAATCGACAGGTGGCGCGGACGCCCTTGCGGCGAGAAAAGCATTTCCAGCTTCTCACAGCCGGCTTCCCAGCCCCCGGCCAGGGACGATCAAAACAGAGAACAGGAGGAATGGTTTTGCCAAAAGATGGACACAGAAAGAGGATTGTGGAGGTGGACCGCAGCATACAGCTCATTGCGTCAGGGCGCTCACGGCTAGCAAGAGAAATCTTCAGCGGCCGTTATCAGCCAGGGCAGTCTGTGCAGCTGCGCGAAATCGCAGACCACTACGAATTGGATGACGAATCGGTCTTGAAGACCTTTGCTGAACTTCAAGCGCTCGGAATGGTTAATCTTATCGGAAACTCTTCGGCCATCATTCACTCCCCGAATCCGAAAGAGATGCAAGAGGCTTACCAAGTCCGGGCTGCTCTCGAAGAGATTGCCGGACGAACGGCAGCTCCGACCCTCAAAGGCAAGACCACCGTTCTCCAGAATGAGCTAGACGCTATGCGCGCGGCAGTCCGCGACGGCAATCTCGACGCCTGTGCGGAACACGACTCGAAGTTCCACAGAGGGATCCTCGGGGCCTCGGGGAATGACTTGCTGCTTCGGGTATGGGAAACACTAGGGTTTGATCTACGAATTCGCGCAGCGATCGGCAAAATCTCGAAGGCCATGCCTGAAGTCGTTGAATCGCACCAGTCCATCGTCGATGCTCTCGAGAAAGGTCGCGGAACAGAAGCTGGACTGCTGTTGCGCAATCATGTCGAAACTTTCCTGGAGTATCTCAGAAAATCCGAATCGGACTCGGGAGTTCACAGAGCGTTTCGCCAGGATTTGGAAGGAGCAAAGGACGTTCAACAGGCGTTTTTCCCTCGGGAGAGTTTGTCGATTCCGTGTCTATCGTGCGCGACCTTTTATCAACCTGCTCACGAGGTCGGTGGCGATTACTACGACTTTCTTCCGTTGCTGGAGGGGCGATGGGGCATCGCGATCGGAGATGTCTCGGGTAAGGGAATCGGTGCGGCGCTGATCATGGCGAGTCTGCAGGCTTCACTTCGGGCGCAAGCTCTGCATCCGCATCTGGACCTTTCGGCGCTCGTTGGAGACGTCAATCGGCTGGTTTTCGAGTCCTCACCCGCACACTTTTTCGCCTCGCTTTTCTACGCGGAATATGAACCTGCCACGCGAGTATTGAAATATGTGAACGCGGGCCATAATCCTCCCATCGTCGTGCGTACGTCGAACGGATCTTCCAAATTGTTCTACCTGAAGTCTGTGGGCATGCCGATAGGCATCGCTGCAGACTCCCGGTTTCCGTCCAGGACATTTCAGCTTGAGACCGATGACGTCCTCGTCGCCTACACGGATGGAATCACCGAAGCCCAGAGCCGCGAAGGGAGATTTTGGGGAGAAAAAGGGCTCGAGTCCGTGCTCAAATCCTCCATCCACAAGACCGCTGAGGAAATCATGCAAGCCATTCTCGACGAGGTGTCAGTTTTTGTGAATGGCCAAGGGCAGCATGACGACATGACGCTCGTCGTCGTGCGCGTTCAGGCAGGCTGTGATGTCGGGTCCTCCGCCTCGGACTAAGCAGTTTGCAGGAAGGCGAAGGAACCTCGAACTACGTCACTGCTCTGAAGTGCAGGCGGCCTCCATGGCACGACCAAGCGCTATCGCTTAAAGTGGATCGAATGTGGTCGGCAAACCGATAGTTATTCTGGAAGGAGGTCTGGGAAATTCGGTAACTCAGCCAAATCTGGGTACAATAAGGGGACGATAAGAAATGACATCCGGTACCTTGTGGTATCAAAAGATGTCCGCCGACACCGTTTGATATCAATCAGTTACATCACAAAGCTGCCCCGTCACGGCAGAGGTCGCGAGTTCGAGTCTCGTCGTCCCCGCCATTTCCTCAGCGAACACGCTTGGCGCTCCCAATGCAGGAGCGCGGCGTTCAGCCCGCGTATCATCAGTTTAGCTTAGCTAGACCAAGGGTTGACTACCGGAACCGAAAGATCCTCAAAATGCGATGTGTTTCGTGTTGCGAGCTTTGCGTGCGAAGCAAGCACGATGCCGGCAATCATTGTGTCGCGCAATTCACCTGGACGTCCCTTCTTATGACGCACAGCCATCAGATCCCCAGCCTGTTGCGCGGCGGCTGTATCAAAAGGAGCGACTCGATTCTCGATCTTCTCAACAAGGACTCTCTCGAATGCCTGAAGCAGGGCCGAGCGTCGCTTCCCAATCGGCAGAATATGCAACCCGTAACGAATTTCAAGGATCGTGATGGAAGTTGTCCAAATGGATGTGCGAGGTTGCTTGTCGAGCCATTCGACAACACCCGTGTTAGGCGGGTGCCGCATGAGCGCAGAGAGAACGTTGGTATCCAGAACGATCATCGATCAAAGCGCGCAGGTTTGGTCTGGTATCCACGGAGTTCAGGGATGTCTTCTTCGAGTCCAACCTTGGCGAAGAGCGAGGCGATCTCCGTGCCAAGACCTCCTGCAGCAGCATCTTGTTCATTTACAGCATTTCGGAGAATGTCCCGGACTTCTTCCTCCATGCTCCGTCCATGCCGCGCTGCGCGCCGCTGCAGCCTTACCTTAACGTCTTTCTCGATATTTCGTACGACAAACTGGGCCACGTCTCCTCCTTCCCATGCGATATCATGATATCATCCTTGGTCGGGGCTGAACAGCATTCTGAATCGGATTGTTCCGACGCCGTTGGCGTCAATGTAAGAGCCCTACAACAAGGACCGAGAATCACGAATCTGGGTGCAATTAGGGTGCAATAAGACTTCCCGAGGATTCCTTAGGGCGCCGAGAGTGGCGATCGGTGCCGTGGAATTACAGCCAGTTACCTCTGGACGCTGCACTGTCGCGGCAGAGGCCGCGGGTTCGAGTCTCGTCGTCCCCGCCATATTTTCCAGACCTACAGCTTGATTTTCTGTGCTAAGGCTACATAATGATGGCACCCGCGCATCCAGAGCGCTATCCGATGATCTGTCCACAGTGTAGCCACACCAATCCGGCACAGTCCGTGCTGTGCGAAGAGTGTGCTACTCCCCTTCCGCTGGATGACCAGACCATCCAACCTGGCTCCGCCGGCGGTTGGTCCGCCCCGGTTGGAGAAGTCGTGGTCAGTCCCGCAGCCGCGAAGGAGTTCTCCCCGGGTACCCTCCTGGGGGATCGCTACGAAATCCTTCAATTGCTCGGTCAAGGCGGTATGGGGGCCGTTTACAAGGCACGAGACGTCGAACTGGAGCGTCTGGTTGCGCTCAAGCTGATTCGTCCCGACCTCGCCAGTCACCCGGAAATGCTTCGACGCTTCAAACAGGAACTCATCCTGGCACGAGAAGTTACCCACCCCAACGTCATTCGCATTTTCGATCTGGGACAAGCGAGCGGGCTCCGATACATCACCATGGAATACGTCGAGGGGCGAGACTTGCGCGCCCTTTTGCATGAGAAAGGGAAATTGACTCCGGAAGAGGCCGTTCTCATATTCCAGCAGATTGCGGCGGCGCTGGAAGCAGCGCACCAGGCGGGAGTTGTGCATCGTGACCTGAAGCCCCAGAACGTCATGGTAGACAAGGGAGACCACGTCTACGTGATGGATTTCGGTGTGGCGCGATCGCTGGAAACCCCCGGCATGACGCAGACCGGGGCCCTGATGGGCACACCCGAGTACATGTCGCCGGAGCAGGCCAAGGGCCTGAAAGTGGATGCCCGCTCAGATCTGTTTTCGATGGGAATCATTTTTTACGAAATGCTGAGCGGCGTCTTGCCTTTTAAAGCCGAGACGACGATGGCCACGATGTTCAAACGCACGCGCGAACGCGCGATACCGCTGACGCAGACGGTGAGCGGGGTTCCGGTGTTTTTGAGTGATATCGTTTCAAAATGCCTGGAGATCGATGTCGAGAAACGCTATCAGTCATCGCGCGCAATTGTGGAGGATGTGGAGAAGTGGAAGAGCGGCGCAGTTCGCAGCGCCATGAATCCCGTCGCGCGCTGGCTGAAATATGCCCCGCGGCGACAAAAATGGCTGGCTGCGGGAATTACGGCGTGTCTGGTGGTGGCCGGGGCCTACCCTTTCCGCGAGAACTTGCCGTTGCGGATTTCGGCGAAGCCCGCTGCGGTAGTCCAGCCTATTTCCCTGGCTATCCTGCCTTTCCACAACCGTTCGACCGATTTATCGATCGATTGGCTGGGGCCAAGCCTGGCAGAAATGCTGAGCACTGGGGTGGGGCAGTCCAACGGCCTCCGGACTGTTTCCTCGGATCGCCTCCATCAAATCCTGAAAGACCTGCGCGTCCCCGCGAATGCGGATTTCGATCCTGAGACGTTGAGGCACCTAGCGGAGTTTTCAAGCGCAGACATTCTCGTGTGGGGTCAATACGCAAAGTTCGGCGAGCAGATCCGCATCGACGTCACCTTGGAGGATCTGAAGCACAATCGCCGCGTGCCGCTGAAGTCCGAAGCAGCAAACGAAAAACAACTGCTGCAATCGGTGGCGCAGCTTGCCCAAGCGATCCAGCAGAATCTAGCCCTCCCTACGGACGTACTCAAGGAGCTACGCTCGAAGACTTTCCGTCCATCTTCGGAATCGGTGGAGGCTCTGCATAACTATCACGAAGGGATGGAGCTAGAGCGCCAGGGAAATCATCTCGAAGCGGCGAAGTGTTTTGAGGCTTCCGTTCAGGCGGACCCCGGGTTCGCACTGGCTTATTCCAGACTGGGGCAAACGTACAGCAATCTCAGAAATGACGATAAGGCGGAACAATTTTCCCGGAAGGCCGTGGATTTGAGCGATAAGCTTCCGCCGCAGGAACGATATCTGATTCAGGCGAATTATGCCCAGGTCTCGAACGATAACCGCAAAGCGATAGAGTCTTACGAGAACCTGGAGAAGGTTTCCCCAGATGATATGGATGTTCATTTTCACTTGGGTGGACTCTACGAATCCACAGGCGCATACGATAAAGCGCGAGTGGAACTTGTGAAGGTATTGGCGATCGATCCAAATCACGTGGACGCTTTGCTGGCCGCGGGCCGGGTGGAAATTAGAAGCAAAAATCCAAAGGGCTCACTGGATTACTTGAACCGCGGGCTCAGCCTGGCCGTCCAACTCGATAACCCCGACGGGAAAGCCACGATCTTGAATGCGATTGGGGCCGCTTATGAACAGCTCAATAAGCCCGAAGAAGCACTGCGAAACTATGGAGAGTCCTTGGCAATCAAACGGAGTTTGGGCCAAAAGCCAGGAATCGCGCTGACCTTGGGCAATATTGCCCGAGTTCAGTCCAGCCTTGGTAAGCCAGAGGAAGCCTACACGAGTTACCAGGGCGCTGTGACGTTGCAGCGCGAAATAGGCGACAAGAAGGGACTCGGTGTCACGCTGATCAGCCTTGGCGGGTTTTACAAAGCCCGCGAACAATACGACGAGGCCCTGAGAGTTTACAAAGAATCGCTGCAGATCCAGCGCGATGTCGGCAACGAGAATAATCAGGCACTTTGCCTGAACAATATCGGGAATGTCTATCTCGCGAAAGGGCAATCCAGCGATGCGCTTACTTATTATGAGAGGGCGCTCGAGCTCCGGAAGAAGGCCAATATTCCCAGTCAAGTCGGAGAAACACTTCACAATCTCGCAGAAGCGTCCTTGAAGGCCGGCGACTATGGCCAAAGTCTGGACTATCACCTCAAGGCCCTCGAACTCTTTCGCAGCTCCAGTGACAAGCGCGGCGCTGCCATCCAGTCTTACAGTATGGGCACCATATTTGAGTATCAGGGACGGTACGGCGCGGCGCTCAAATCCAAAGAAGATGCTCTCAAGACTTTCCGGGAATTGCAGGACCGCGGTTTCTGGATGGCGGAAATTCTGAGCGGATACGGAAACTCACTCAGTCAGGTGGGACGCTACGATGAAGCGCAGCAGAATTTGGCCGAAGCCATGACTTTAGCGCGGGAGCTGCAGAATAAGACCCTGGTCGCACAGATTCTAAACTTTCAGGGAGACATCCTCTATTATCGAGGCGACATCAAGTCCGCCGCCAGCCTGTTCTCGCAAGCCCTCGCGGCAACCTCGAGCAACGTAGAGAAGGATGTGGTTCTTTTGTCGAAACTGAACTCGGCGAAGTGCGCTGTTGAAGAAAACCGCAGCCAGGCAGCCATTGCTCCTCTGAAGGCCTTGGTTCAGGATGCCGATGCTGTGGGGCTGAAACATATTTCCACGGAGGCCGAACTTGCCATGGCCGAGGCTCTCCTGAACACTCATCAGTATCCCGCCGCTAGAAAAGAACTCGAGGCAAGTCTCAAGACGAGTGAAAAGCTTGGACTGCAGGCGCTGCTCGCCCGAAACCACTATCTGCTGGGCCGAACCTTTGAGCTTTCGGGAAGTGGGGGCGCTGAGGCGGGGCGCCACTATTCCACGGCGAAGCGAATTCTAGAGACAATCCACCAGGAAGCGGGCACCGATGGCATTCTCAAGCGTCAGGATCTGAGCGCCATAGCTGCTCAGTCTGCGGGGCAACCTTAGGCTTCTTGTTTTAAAGCGCGAGCCAGACCATTCCTGGCCTGGCTCGCCTTCCTTCCCACCTGTTCTAAGGCGCGACGAAGGTCCTGGATTGTGGGGAGACCTTGCTCGAAAACACCGTAACTGTATACGTCTGGCCGCTCACCAGTCCCTCGGTGCTGATGTCATATTCATTCAGTCCGTTCTTGTTATCCCAGTGGAATTTGTTTCCTTCCACGTTCTTGAGCGCCGGGAAACTAAAGTTTCCGCCGCTCCCGGTCGAAACCGAAAGGCGCGCCGTCTTGTCCCGCAGTCCTGGTAAGCTGCAGTCCGACCCGCTGACTACCTTAAGCGCAACTTCGATCTCAGACTTCTGTCCAGATGGGTTATTCGTGGGAGTCAGCGTCACGCTGCAGAGTGTGTCGTTGCCGTTGTCGGTCAAAAGCTCGTCGGCGGCAGCCACGCTCGATAGACCCGGAGTTGACCCATCCATGGTCGGGTCAGGCACAGGCTCGAAATAGCTTGTTAAGATGTCTTCAGTAAAAGTCGTGCTGTCGCCGGGCGCGTGAGCGAAAGCAGGAGTGTGGACAGGCTGACAAGTAGAATAACTGAGCTCAAGGTTTATCAGCCCTTGATAATCGATGTTCTTGACGGGCACACCGTTAGGGCCGCCAGCATTCCCCGTGAAATCGTATTGATCCTTCTTCCCATTGCAGTATGTGACGGCTACGGTGCCCGCAGGGAACTCGTTCGGATCAAACGGGTCGATCGTATGGTTAATGGTCACCGTCAAAGTAAAGGTCGTTAGCACCGTAACGAATCGAACGATGAGAACGCCGTCGCCTCTACCGGAAAAATTGTAGGTACCCGTGGTGTCGGTCGGACTGAACGTGTTTGTGCAAGACGCCCCCACCTCGCCGGGGGAGCAGGTACTTGCCCAACATTGGGTGCCAAACAACGAAATCGCCAGGGCGATAAGCGCGAGCATACGTCTACGCATGGCTGGATCTCCTGATGTGCTTCTTAATAGCGAGTCTCGACGGGGACAGCTAAGCTACGACTCGGTGCGACAAACTATATCGGTCTCTCGGAAACTGTCAACGTACAAATCGCGTACTAGTAGTACTTTTCGGGATGGTTGGTGGGAACTCACGTCTGTTGAGATTGAAGCACGGCCCGCGTGCTGTTAGTGCTAGAAGCTTGGCTGTAGTCGCCTAATTGCAGGCGTTTCCCGAAGACAGGTGAAGTGCCGGAACATTTACTCTCCACTTTGCGCGTTTTCAAGTGAAAAAGGGGCACAATGCAGTGTTGTACAGTGTCGAAAGCCGACTTATAGCTTGAAGATGCGCTCCATTAGCATCCACTTTTCTCCCGGACATGCCGGGGGCAATGGCTGCTGAAACTTCCACATGAGTTCTTCCCACTCTTGCACCTTCGGATTGCTCCGGTCGGCCCGCGCCTTCTCTTCAAGCGAAAAGCGGTCGCTCACTTCCATAATCATGAACAAACGCGTACCGAGCAGATAGATTTCCATGTCGTTGATGCCGGCGTCTCGGATGCTCTTTGTAATCTCCGGCCAGACGTTTTGATGATGGCGTTTGTACTCTTCGATGAGTTGCGGAGAGTTCTTCAGATCGAGCGCGAGGCAATATCGCTTGCTCATGAATTTCCTCTCTTTCGTTTTCGGGAACCTAGCCGACGACAAGGCCTGTGTTCCGCTGATGCGAGCCCCAGAATGAATAGAACACGATAACGAGATACGCGAGGAGTGGCACCGCATATGCCAGGGCGAGGCTATGTGTTCTCACGGAAATGAATCCCATCAGCGGCGTCAGAACGGCGCCTCCGACAATGGCCATGACCAAAAGCGATCCACCCAGCTTAGTGTTTGGCCCGAGGCCCTTCAGTCCGAGAGCAAAGATCGTTGGGAACATCAGGGACATGAAAAAACTGGTTAGAAAAACACACCATAGGCCCGTCCAGCCTGGAATAAATACGGCAATTCCCACGAGCACGATATTCGTGACGCTGTACGCGCCCATGAGTTTGCTGGGGCTGACAAAACGCATCAGCCAAGCGGAGACGAAGCGGCCCACGCCAAAGGCCGCCAGCGTACCGGTCAGAAAATAACCGGCGACCTTCTCGGATTGGTGGGCATACTCCTGAACATAGGAAATGAAGTAGCTCCAGGTTCCCACCTGCGCGCCCACGTAGAAAAACTGGGCGACAACCGCGAACAGGAAATGGGGATAACGGAAAAGATCGCGAAAATGTCCACGGTCACCGGAATCATCTTCGTGCTCGCTTTGAATGGCGGGAAACTTTGTCCGTAAGATAAGCGTCGCCCAGATGAGGGCGATCGCGCCGATGACCAGATAGGGCTTTACCACGCGCAGCGTTTCCGAACGAAGATAGGCTTCGTAAGTGTGATGCGCTTGTCGAACTGCGATTTCCTGTGGCGTCAGCTCGACCCCCGAAAAAATGAATATGGTGCCAACCAACGCCCCGGTGATCGCGCCAAGTGGATTAAAAGCCTGGGAGAAATTCAAGCGGCGTTCTGAGCTGTCTGCGTCACCTAACTGCGCGATGAAAGGATTCGAAGCAGTCTCTAGAAATGAAAGACCACTGGCGATTACAAACAGCGCGAAGAGAAAGAATCCGTAGCTCCCCGCGAGTGCGGCAGGCCAGAACAAGAAAGCACCAGCGCCAAAAAGAACCAGTCCGGTGACGAACCCCGATTTGTATCCCATTCGGCGCATCAGAAGCGCGGCAGGCATGGCTAGCAGAAAATATCCCATGTAAAAAGCGGATTGCACGAGTCCAGCCTGAAAACGCGAGATGGCAAAGGACTTCATGAAATGGCGGATCAGGACGTCATTGAGATTGTTCGGAATACCCCAAAGGAAAAACAAAACAGTAACAAGAATAAAGGGAACGAGCTGTCCTGCTGGGAATAAATGGGAGCCCGTCCGGGCGCCGGGCTGTGAGGAATCCTTGGGCTGTTTCATTTTATTTTGTGGTTCCCGCGTTTTCCCCTGCCGTGCCGCCGCCTGCCCATAATTCTCCGGACTGAATCGCGTACTGTAATCTATGCTCCGGCTGTGTGCAACGCCGGCGTAAGCCGTCGCCTTCTGCCGGCATCAAGCCGAAAAAGCCCGGCCCGGCTACGTGGATTGGTCTAGAATGCAGGGCGGTTCAGGAGGAATATCCATGAAGCGTGCGGCCGTCTGCTCTCTACTTGCATCCTTCGTTACTGCTTGTCCCACCCACGCGCAGTCCAAGCTCTCCACGAAGTGGGAGGAACTGACAGCGGCGGATTTTCGCGAAGCCATCCAGCAATCCAAAGGTGCGTGCCTCCTGCCGTTCGGTATTCTCGAAAAACACGGGCCGCATCTCCCTCTGGGCACGGACCTTCTCAACGTGCGCCATGCCTCCTTGCAGGCGGCGCAACAGGAGTACGCCGTCGTCTTTCCGCAGTATTACTTCGGCCAAATTTTCGAGGCCAAGCACGAACCCGGAACTGTCGCTTACAGCATGGATCTACAATTAAGGCTTCTCCAGGAAACCACCGATGAAATGGCGCGCAATGGTTGCAAGAAAATCGTCATCGTCAATGGCCACGGCGGCAATGAGCATCTGCTTCCCTTTTTTGCTCAGGCCCAACTCGATCGGCCGCACGACTATGTCGTCTACGTTCTCGACGGCGAGCGCAGCCGCCCCGGCGGTCCGCCCAAAAAATCAACCGGCATCGATTACCACGCCGGTGAAAATGAAACCTCGAACACCATGGTCTCGCGCCCCGATCTGGTTCATATCGAGCGCGCACCTACCGAATCTGGCGTCGACCAGAAGCGCGTACACTTGCCCGAAGATGTCTACACTGGCATCTGGTGGTACGCCCGCTTTCCGAACCATTACTCAGGAGACGGTTCCGTGGCCAGGAGCGAGCTCGGCGAGTGGAACATGAACAATTGGATCGCGGCTACCGTCCAAGCCATTCGCGCAGCTAAGGCCGACGATCAAAGCCTCAAGCTCCAGAACGAATTCTACGAAAAGAGCAAACATCCGCTCGACACGCGGCCCTGATACGTGCGTTTTGGCACACAATCAGACGGCGCGCAGACTGCCTTACGCAGAGAATTTGATCGCCTAACTAGAAAATCTAGGAACGGTTAGCGGGCCTTCGTGACTTGCTCCACCCAACGGCGCAACACTTCCAGGTGTCGCGATTCCAGATCGATGAATTCAACGCCCATGCCGATGCGCGGTTTCACGATGCGCACCACGCCCAGCGCTTCCACTTTCTGGTCTTTCCGTGTCATCGTGATTCGAACGCGCGCGTTCGAAGGAAACGGCTTGCTTGTGCAGATGAACGCCCCGCCCATGGAAATGTCGGACGTAACACCCGAAGCCTTCGCGCCGCTTTCCAAATCTAGCAACTCCGCATCGGCGGCAAACGGATAGCGAATGCTGTACCGGCGATCGCGGACGCAGAGCCCCCGCGCTTCGCCTTTCGTTGTCCTGTCGTCCATGGAGATGACGTTGCTCACAGTCGTCTACGCCGGGCCGCAAACGGCTCTTGATTTGCCGGGGCGCGTCCGGCACCTACCAGTCTGCCTCAAAAGCCACGTACCGGAAGCATTTCAAACCGCCTAGCCCGCCAAAAAGACAATACCAGCCCCTCCCAGGCAGCGCCCCCGCGTTTCGCCTGCGCGTTATTACTTGGAACGACAAACCGCGTTTCTCCAGCCTATCCGCCCCCTCCTGGCATGCTAGCCTGATTGCAGGACTCTCATTTATCGCGCATGACCACACTATCTGACGGCCTCCGCCAAAGTGACCGCGTACGATTCCGCATGCCCGTTGAGGCATCGTGGGTCTCCAGCGCCGGCGCCACCGTCACGCAAAACGCCGAAACCCTGCTCGTCAGCCGCAATGGCGGTGTTCTCCGCCTGACCGAGAAACTCTCCATGGGTCAGGAGCTTCACCTCCGCCGCAGCCTCGATGGCGATCAGTGGAAAAACACCCGCGCCCGCGTCGTCGCCGAAATCGACCAGGACCCGCCGAACCACTTCCTCTACGCCGTTCATATTCTTGATCCCCGCGCTGACTTTTGGGACATCGAGTTCCCTGCCCCTCACAAGGGTGAAGAAGCTCTCGCACGCCTTCTCATGGAATGCAGCTTCTGCCAACGCCGCGAAGTTGTCTATCTCAACGAGCTTCAGTTGAAATCTTTTGAAGTCCGCAAATGCATCGCTCGCGTCTGCAAACTTTGCGACTCGCCTTCCATCTGGATAGAATCCCAGTCCGAAATCCGCGACCCGGAAAGCGGCGCGCCGACTCCTCCCGTGGACGAACGCGTCATTCCCCGCCGCAACCGCACGCGCATCAAGGCTCGCGTCCTCGCGTCCATCCGGCACCGCGGCTTTCAGGAAGAAATTGCCGTTTGCGAAGATCTTTCCAAAGGCGGCCTCAGCTTCCGCAGCCGCAATCAATATCCCGAAGGCACGCGCCTCGAAGTCGCCGTTCCGTTCACTCCCGGCACTGGCGCCATCTTCGTCCCTATCCGCATCGTCTTCTCCCAAGCCATCCCCACTGCCGGCCTCTACCGCCACGGCGCCGCCTACATCAAGCCTCCCCTCGACGTCTGATTTGCGACGTCGCGCACAAGTCCTTCTCGTGTGTCGAAGAGCACATTCGGGGCGCTGGCTCTCCGGACTTATCAAAGGGTGCGGGTTTTGACGTTGCATTTTTCTTGCTCGTCTCGCATTCATCCTAACCGTTCAACCCGCTCCCACGACCCTTCAACCTTCACTTTCGACCATTCACTGCAAATTACTTAGCCAAACCCTACTTCCATGCGATCCTTCCGCGTGATTCTCGCTCAACATCCTCGCCGATTCATTTCTCCGCCGCGTGTTCTCTATGGACGGCGTCTAGGCCCACCCTTTCGGGGCGTCGGAGTTTACTCGGAGCAGAGTCGAAGGGCGTTAGAGTGCTCTTTCTCCCTGGTTTTCCCAAACTTTCAACTTTCAATTTTCGACCTTCAACCCTCTTGCTCCTCAGGGGGCTCGGAAGTGTGGCAAGCAAAGGACTTGCGGGAGGGCGTTATCGGATCTGTGGCAAAGGCTGGACTTACGGGTAAATTTTCGAAAGCTTGGCAGGGAAAGGGGAGGTGGATCTGCTCAATGGCGTAGTTCTAGAGAAGAACTCCAAGCCTCTTGGAATCTTTGTGGGAATAGACGCAATGGAGTGCGAACGCTGCGAGGATATTCGACGGCGTTACCGGACATGGGTCGCGGAACACCAGCCTGACCCAACACTGTCGTAGATTTTGTGGACGCTGCGGCTTACTTCAATCCAACGCCGGGATCGCATTGCGTTCCTGCCGCCGCCGCCGATGCAAATAGTGCATCGCAATGTTCAAATAAATGTTCCCGCACGGCGTTTCAATGCAGATCACCAGCGCTTCCGTGTCCGCGCTGCCCGCCAAACCCGTTTCGTCCATGTGAACTTCCGGGGGGAAAACTTTGAAGTGAAATCCCTGGTCGTTCAGCAGCGTCACCGAATTTCCGATGACCATGTTCGCCATCTCGCAAACGGTTTCTTTCACCACTTGCTCGCTGGCTTCAATTTCCGTCCCCGCAAGCTGGCTCGCCACCTTGACCGCCACTTCCGGCGACAAGTCGAGAATCACGCGCCCTTCAATGTCGCCTTTGATGGCGATGAGCGCCGCAACGCCCTTGCGGCGATACGCGTCTTCGTCCATTTCCAGGTCCACGATTTTCGTCGACCCCTGCAGCGACTCCGCGAAGACCGCGTCCGCGGCGCTGATGAACGGCTGGATCAATTCCATTCTCATGAGCGGTGTTCTCCTGCAAGCGCCACCGGCGCGCCGACGGCGTTGGGATCGTCGCTCAGCACATAACGGAGAATTTCGTACAGAACTTCCGGCTTCACCGGCTTCTGCACAAAATGCTTCGCGCCCTTCTGGAGCGCCGCCAGGATATTCTCCTGGTATCCCACGGATGAGACCATGACGATGCGCGCGTTGGCGTGCTGCCGCACGATCCGCTCCACCGCCTCGATCCCTTCCATCTGCGGCATGGTGATGTCCATGAGCACGATGTCCGGACTAATCCGGTTGAATTCCGCGATGGCGGTCAAGCCATCTCCGGCTTCGCCGGCCACTTCGCCGCCGAACATCTCGATCATTTTGATGAGATTCTTGCGCGCGAAGACGGAATCGTCCACCACCAGGTAGCGAACCGGCTGATTGTCTTTCCGAAGCAGGGCAGCAAATTGTTTCATGGCCTTCTCCTTATCCCGCCGCTCGTTTTCACGAACGCTGGGATGATACAGGTGTCCTTTCAATCTTTTCGTGCTTGTCTGACTTTTCGTTTTTGTCGTGCTTGTCATGCTTTTCAAGCTTCTCAGTTTTCTCGGTGGCGCCGCGATCTGCGCCGTAATTACTCACCAGGTACGCACCGAGTCCATCGAGCGGAATAATCTTGTTGGCATAGCCTTTAACGATCGCCGCGCGAGGCATCCCGCTGACGACGCAAGTATCTTCACTTTGCGCGATGGTCATTCCGCCGGCGGCTTTGACCGCGCCGAGTCCTTCCGCTCCGTCATCGCCCATGCCGGTCATCAAAATTCCAACGGCGATGAGCCCAAACTCCTGCGCGACGGAATGAAACAAAACGTCGGCGGAGGGGCGGTGTCCGTTTACCGGCGCGCTATCGGAGAGAATCACCATGTCACCGCGCGGCATCCTTCGCACCATCATGTGGCGATTTCCCGGACAAATCAGAACACGGCCGGCGAGAAGCAGATCTCCGGAACGCGCTTCGTGAACTTCGAGCGCGCAGCATTCGTCCAGGCGCTTCGCAAACATTTCGGTAAAACCTTCGGGCATGTGCTGGACAACCAAAATTGTGGAAAGAAAATCGGCGGGAATTTGCGACAAAACAAATTGCAGCGCGTTCGGACCGCCGGTTGAAATTCCGATGGCGATGACGCGGCGCGGAGGCAGCATAGCGCGGTTTGCTTTTTTGGGCAGGTGCAACTCTTCGCCAACAACGGCGGGCGGAAGTTTGCGGCCGACCGCGCGCTTGGCAACTTTTATCTTTGCGATCAACTGGTCGGCGATATCGTCAAGATGGCCGGCGGCGGCGTCTTTTGGTTTGGCGAGAAAATCGACGGCTCCCATCGCAAGGGCTTTGAGCGTGGCGTAGCCGCCTTCTTTCGAATGAGTGCTGAAGAGGATGACCGGCAAAGGAGCGCGCCGCATGATGAGGCGCAGTGTTTCCATGCCGTCCATGCGGGGCATTTCCAAGTCGAGCGTGACGACGTCCGGCAATAGCTCTTCAATCTTTTTCAGCGCAAAAGCGCCGTCCATGGCCGTACCGACAACTTCGATGGAAGCATCACGCGCAAGGATCGCAGGGATCAGTTTCCGCATGAGCGCGGAATCATCGACGACCAGGACTCGGATACGTTCGCTCATGCGATGGCTCCGAGGGGCGCAGCGCGAGACAGCCGCGAAAGGACCGCGGGAACATTGAGGATGAGGACAACGGTTCCGTCACCAAGAATGGAGGCACCACTCACCAAATCGCTGGAAACGATTTCGCCGGGAAGCGCTTTAATGACCAGTTCTTCTTCGCCAACCAGGCTATCCACAACGAGGCCAAAACGCTTTTCGGCGGCGCCAATGACGATGACAAAATGTTTCTTTCGAATGGGCTGAGTGTCGATGCTACGCAAACGGCTAAGGTGATCCAGCCGAACGAGCGTAAGAATCTGTTCGCGAAGGCGCAGCACTTCGCGCTGATCCACGCGATGAATCTCAGGATCGGTAATTCGGGTGATTTCCACAACGGAAGAGAGTGGGACGGCGAAAAGGCGGCCGCCAACGCGGAAAAGCAAGGTCTGAATGCTCGCAAGAGTGAGCGGTGCGCGAAGTTGAATGGTGGTGCCACGGCCTAGCTGAGACGAGATATGAACAGTTCCCTTGAGGCGGTCCAGGACCGTTCGAACGACATCCATTCCGATGCCACGGCCAGAAACCTCTGTTACTTCAGAAGCGGTGCTGAACCCCGATTCAAAAATAAGATTGAGAGCTTCCTGATCAGTGAGGCGCTTGGCCTCTTCGGGTTTCAGGATTCCCTTTTCGACAGCACGGGCGCGCAATTGAACGGGATCCATGCCGCGGCCGTCGTCGCGAATCTCGATCACGACCTGAGTGCCCTGGTGATAAGCGTTGAGATAGACGGTGCCACGAGCAGGCTTTCCCACAGTGAGGCGCTCGTCGGCCGGCTCGATGCCGTGATCAACGGAGTTGCGGACGAGATGCATCAGCGGTTCGGCAAGGGAGTCGAGAATGCCCTTGTCAAGATCGGTGTTCTGACCGGATAGCTCGAGAGCCACGTCCTTGCCACACTGCTTGGCGACGTCGCGGACGACGCGAGGGAAACGGCGGTAAAGCTGCTCGACGGGGACCATGCGGATTTTCAAAACGCACTTGTGCAACTCATCCAGAATGCGGGCCTGAAATGCCATGGCGTCGGCAAGCTTGGCGCGCAAGGGATCGCGGGCATGCTTCTGATCAAATTCGGTGAGCGTGCGATTGAGCATCGACTTTCCGATGATCAATTCGCCGACAAGATTCATGACGGCATCGATACGGGTGGCGTCGACGCGGAGCGTGCTTTCGGCGACGGCGGTTACAGCAGAACCGGAAGCGCTGGGACTGATTGCCGGGCCGCCTTCGTTGGTATCGGCGGCCCCAGCGGCTAATTTCGCCGCCTGCGCCTCTAACAAGTCGCCGAGCAATTCATGTTCGGGTGTTTCCGCGGTCGCGGCACGTTCGAGGCGCACATCGGAAACAATCGAAGGAATGTGGCAACGCTGAAGAAGCCGCTCCTCCGGTTGGAAGCTCGCCAGGGCGGCTTCGACAATTTCCACGGTGGCGGCGGTGACATTGTCTTCCGGCCGCAAAGCGATGACGGTGCCGCTCCCGTGAAGAACGTTTCGAATGAGTTGGAAAGCAGCGGCGCGCATCAGGCTGTTGGGATCGATACGAAGGGCGACGTTATAAACGATCTCGCCGCGATGCACGGCTTCCGAAATCATGAGCTGTTCGTATTCCGTCCAGGCAAATTGCGCGGGCAATTGAAGGGGCGCAGAGTCTGCCAGTTTCGCGGCAGCGGGCGCCTCGAGCAATTTGCGAATCATGGCGTGGAGCACTGGCACCGCGGGCGGTTCCGTCTTCCGCTGAAAGGCGGCGAGCATAGAGCCAAAACTATCCGCCGCGGTGAGGACCAACTGCGCGAGGTCCGCCCCGGGGGCCTGGACAATCTCCGGAGTAAGCACATCCTCGAGCTCGTGCGCCAGCTCACTCAGCTTGTTGAATCCGCAAGCTGCGGAATCACCCTTCAAGGTGTGCACGGCGCGGCGAATACGGCGAATGACTTCCTCATCCGAAGGACGAGCTTCGAGCTCGAGCCCCGCTTCGTTGAGGGACTGGAGGATCTCGTTGGCGCTCTCAAAGAAGAGAGCGCGCAACTCACCGCCGCGATCCTCGGGAGAACGACTCACGTAGTGACCTCGTTACGCTGGTAAGCGGTGCCGTTGTTCTCGTGAACCATGCGGAACTTCTGTGACAAACCGAACAGACTCTCCGCATGCCCAACAAAGAGATATCCCGCGGGATTCAAGCAGTGCCAAAACTTTTCAATCAAGCGCTTTTGCTCGGCTTCATCAAAATAAATCATGACGTTGCGGCAGAGGATAATGTCATTACGGCGAGGCAAGAACTCGGTTTTCAAGTTGTGAAAGTCGAACTGGACGAGTTCTTTGAGTTGGGCCTTGACCTTGTACTTATCACCGGCTTTTTCGAAATAGCGGAGCCGACAGGTGTAATCCACGGGTTCCATCTGTTGCTCGGTGTACAAGCCTTCCTGGCCGGTGCGAAGACTGGCATAGCTGATGTCCGAAGCGACGATTTCGACTTTCCATGGAGGAGGTATGAGCGGCTTGGGCGACGGCATATCGAATGGAAGCGGATTCCGCAGGTAGTAGTACGCGAGCGCATCGCAGATTAAAATGGCGATGGTGTAAGGCTCCTGGCCAGCGGAGCAGCCAGCGCTCCAAACGCGGAGGGTGTAATCGCGGCGCTCCTGCTTGCGGCGCAGAATTTCCTCGAGAACGGATTTTTGGAGGAGATCGAGCTGCGGGCGATTGCGGAAGAAACTCGTTTCGTTAACGGTGAGATTTTCAAGCAGGAGAGCAAGCTCAGCGCGTCCTTCCCTGCTGGTAAGCAAGCGGTAGTAGGCATAGAAGGAGTCGAGCTGGCAGGCTTTCAGACGACGCTGCAAGCGGTCTTTCAGGAAGTGAGAACGGCGCTCATCAAAGAACATGCCACATTCCTGATAGACCAACGTCTGGAGGAGCTTCAGCTCTGCTTCGGTGAGTTGGACCTGGGCAGTAATCGTTCCCATTGTGTTTTCGTGAAGCGGACCCCGAAGTCCGGTGCTCTTAGCGACAAGCCGGAAAAGATATTACCTTGCGGTAGCGACGGGTTCCACTGCCTCCTCGAGTCGTTTGAACTCCGGGCGATGCAAGAGTTTCGAGATGTCCAGCAGAATAATGAGGCGTCCCTTCAGTTTGCCGACGCCAGTGACGTATCCGGATTCGCCTTCCGCAAAGACACTGCCCGGGGCTTCGATCTCGGAGGGCGGAATCTTCAGGACTTCCGAAGCCGCGTTAACGATGAGTCCGATCAACTTGTTGTCAAGCTCAACGACGAGGATGCGATTCCTCTTATCGTTCTGAATCTCGGTCTGGCCGAACCGCTTGCGAAGATCCATCACGGGGATGATTTTGCCGCGAAGGTTGATCACGCCTTCGATCAGATCGGGAGCGCTTGGGACCGAGGTAATCTCCGGCACGCGCACAATTTCGCGCACGGCACCGATGCGAACGCCGTACGTTTCATTGCCGATGCGAAAACCGACGACTTGAAGGTCTTTTTCCATCGACAGGTCTCCGACCCTCTTAGGAACGAACCATTTCGGCGTATTCGGACTCTTGCGAACGGTCTGACTCCGCACGACGCTTGCCGCCGTATGATTCTCCGCGGCGCGGGCGCTTCTGGTTGGCGCGGTCAAGAACAAAGCGGTCCATGCTGTCGAGCAAATTGCGCGAAAGCTTGAGCATCTGTTCAGCGGCGGCGGAAAGCTCCGTCGAACTGGAAGCGGACTGCTGTACCAGCTCGCGCATCTTATCCATAGCGCGGACGACGGCCTGAGCGCCGGAAGCCTGTTCTTCGACGGCGGAATTGATTTCCTGGGTAATTTCGGTGAGGCGGCTGGTGGCTTTGGCGATTTGCGAAGAGCCAACAGATTGTTCGTTGGTGGCGGCGCCGATTTCCTGGGAGAACTTGTAGACTTCGGTGACAACGTTGGAGATCTTGTGAAGAGCGGAGCCGAGATCGTTTCCGAGGGTCAACCCTTCCTCGACGATGCGCGTGCTGCGCTCCATGTTTTCGACGGCCTGGCGAGCTTCACGCTGGATGCTCTGAATCAGGTCGGCAATTTCCTTGGTGGATTGGGTGGATTTTTCGGCGAGCTTGCGAACTTCGTCAGCGACGACGGCAAAGCCAAGGCCGTGTTCGCCGGCGCGGGCTGCTTCGATGGCGGCGTTGAGCGCCAGCAGGTTGGTCTGTTCGGCGAGGTCATCGATGACTTCGATGATCTTGCCAATGTCGTCGGCGCGATGACCGAGAATGTTGATAATTTCCGCGGAGGACTGGATGGCCTGGTTGGTGCGGTTAAGGCCATCGGTGGCCTTTTCCATTGTCTGGATGCCAGTGACGACTTCTTCGCGCGAGCGGTTGGCGATATCGAGCAAGACCTTGGCGGTATCGGCGACGCGCTGAATGGAAGTGACCATCTGATCGATGGAGGCGGAAGTTTCCGCGACGCTGGAGGCCTGGACTTGTGTGTTCTTCACAACGTTTTGCACGTTGATGCTCATTTCGTGCATGGTGCTGGTGACTTCCTCAATCGCGGATGATGCCTGGACGCTGACCTTCGCGGATTCGTCAGCGGCGCCGGCAACTTGATTCGAGCCCGCGGAAACCTGCCCGGCGGAATCGCGCGTGGTGCGAACAAGTTCCTGCAAGCCATGGGACATGCGCAAGAAAGCGTTGCCCAGGGTGTCGCGCTTGGAACGCGGCACGACTTCGACGGTCAAGTCACCTTCAGCCACGGCCATGGAGACACTGGCCATTTCCTTCAAATAGGCGACCATGTTGTTAAACGTCGTGGCCAAAGCGCCGATTTCGTCGTTGCGGTGAATATCAATGTTCTGGTCGAGATCGCCGGAATCGCCGATTTCGCGAGCCACGGTGATGAGATGAGTCAAAGGTTCGGTGATGGACTTGGCCGTCAGAAATGCGATGAAACCACCAGCGAGAAGCGCGAAGAAAGTACCGCCGGTTGTAATCCAGGTGCTGAAAGTGCTCATGCGGCCCGCGGATTTTGTGGTTTCCTCAAGAAACTTGGTGATATCGGTATTGCTTTGATCGAGAACGATGGATGACTTGGTCAGCCAGGAAGAGGGGTCTTTCTGGAGGTAGAAGATTTGCAGGTCGGACACCGTGGCGTCGCCGGAATCGACTTGGTGGCGTTTGGCGATCAGGGGTTTGGCAAAATTGTCGGCCCAACTGGCTTCGGTGCTTTCCACCTGGATCAGGGCGGTGCGAACGGCTTCGCTAGAGGCATTCGCTTCGCCGCGCTTAATCTGGTCGATGATGTCGTTGAGGCCTTTGTTCACTTTCTCTTCGTCGCGGGGATCGCCGCTGAGGAGGAAGTTATTCATGTTGAGACGATTCAACATGATTAGATAACGCACGGATTCCACGGTACCCTTGCTGTCGAAAGCCAAGCTGGCGTCACTTCGCGCCGATCTTTCCTTGAACCCGGCAACGATATTCACGATAAACAGCAGCGAAAGGATGGCCAGGATCAGGCCGAACCCCGCATAAAGTTTTTTTCCGATGGTCATTGCAAAATGCCTCCGCTCACCTCGGCAGGACGGCGTAGAGACGGCCGCTTCTGCCGGAACAACCCTTGCGCAACTGACGCCTTAGTTGGCATGAAATTCGAATTCAACAACCTGCGTGGTTTCTTCCGGCGCAGACACAAATTTCCATTCCTTCACGGCATCCTGGCAGGCCTGAACGAGCAAAGGATGTCCCCCGACGACGCGAGTGCTTTTGACGCGCCCGTCGGGAGTGACGACCACTTCAATTTTGACCTTACCCGCAACATTCATTCGCCTCGCGAGTTCGGGATAGACGGGTACCGTCTTGATCTTGACCTTGCGCTTGGATTCATCCGTCGTACCAGACTGGGCAAATCCGGAAGCGCCCGACAAAACGAGCACCGCGGTTGTAGCAACAGCCCACTTCCTCCACTGGCTGATTCTCATCGACACCACTCCTAGAAGGATGTGAAGATTCCCCCGCATAAGAGAAGGCACGTCGGATGCCATGGCCGAGAGGCAGGTGTGTAATTCAATGAGTCCTGGTCGAACAAGCGTAAGTAATGGAAGAAGAGCGAGTTATGAAAGATTCGGAAGGTGATGGCAAGCGGGCTTTGGAGTACCATGTGTCTCAGACGGCTTGGTGTTGCCGGGATGAGGTCTCAGGCTGAGACGGGAAGAGATTAGGAATCACGAACGGCTGTAGGCGATTTCGCTACACGATGCGGGCCGGCAATTGACTCACATTGAGACTCCCCGGTAGGGTTGGAGAGAAGCAACGCCTCCCAGTTTGAGACGCGCGGCGCTTCCCCTTCGTCCATGCGCAGAATAAGAGCCAGAGAATCGCGACACTCCACGACGCGGCGCGGCGGTGTGGATCCGTCACGGACACTGTCGAGGCACGCAGAAGAATTGATGGAGCTGGCCGTTGAGGCGGCACAGTCGCGGCATTTGCCTGATTTTCTGGAACAGTTTGCGCTGCGTTCGACGCGAATGACGGACGCGATGTGGGGCGGCGTGGCGGTTTACCGAGGACGCGAAACGGAACTTCACGCGATGCCAGGCGGCGCTTCAACAGCAGAAGCGGCCGCAAGCTGGATCATTTCGTGCGCGCGGGACAGCCAGAACGATGTGGAAACGCGCGAGATCCCCAAGGAAACTTCAGCAGCGTTCGGACTTCCGGAAGAACCGGTAGCGGTCGTCCTCGTGAGGATCGCGGCGAGCGACAATGAGAGACTGGGAACGCTGTGCCTGCTCCGAAAGAGAAAGACACTGGGCGCGGACGAGAAGCGATTGCTGCACGCGCTGGCAAGTCATGCGGCGCTGTCGCTCGAGAATTTCCGGCGATTCTCGCAACTCGAGCGTTCGAAACGGCAGTGGGTGGAAGACATTGATGCGATCAGCGACTACATCGTGGTCCACGACCGCACGTGGAATATCGTTCGAACGAACCGGTCACTCGCGTCACACCTTGGCGTGCCGCCAGTAGCACTGGTCGGCGAAGCCATGAGCAGCTTGAGGCAGATTGCAGAAACGGGGAGCGATTTGCCATGCCCGTTCTGCCGCGATACCGAGCGCGCGAAGGAAGAGTACGTGGCGGCGTCGACGGAGCGCATTTTTCTCGTTTCGACTTCGCGAACGCCGGGCGTGTCTGACGACGATACGCGCACGATCCACGTATTGAAGGACATTACAGACCGGCGAGAGGCGGAACGGCGGTATCGCGAGCTGTTTGACAGCATACAGGAAGGATTATTCTTCGCGACGCCGGACGGGAGATTTCTAGATGTGAATGATGCGATGGTGCGCATGCTGGGTTACGCGTCGAGGGAGGAATTGCTGCGCGCGGATGTGAGTCCGCATCTGTATCCGGTGCCGGAAGCGCGCGAAAAGTTTCTGGGAGCGCTTTCGGAACGCGGCGTGTTGCGCAATTACGAGGAAACACTGCGGCGTAAGGACGGAACGCTGCTGCACACGCTGCAAAACATCACCGCAGTGCGCGATGCACGCGGGCGAATCGCACAGATTCGCGGGTTGATGCTGGACGTTACGGAACAAAAGACGTTTCAATCGCAACTCCAGCGGGAACGCGACTTCAATCAGAAGATTTTGAATACCACACAGAGCATGATCCTGGTGCTGGATACGGCGGGATTGATCAGCTACGCGAACCGGCGCTGCTATGAAGCCGGCTACCAGGAAGGCGAATTGATCGGGCACCGGCTGGTGGACTGGGTGGAAACTTCACACCGGGAAGATTTCGACGCAGCGCTGGAAACGACGGCGCACGGGCATCAAGTGGAAAACCTGGAGCTGCGCGTGCGGCGGAGCGACGGGTCGATGGGATATTTTTCGATCAGTTTGAGCCCGATGAGAGACGAGCAGAACGCCGTGAACAGCGTCGTCGTGGTCATGACGGACATCACCGATGCGGCGCTGCTGCAGGCGAAGCTGGCTCACAGCGAAAAAATGGCTACGATCGGGCGGCTCGTTTCCGGCGTGGCGCATGAAGTGAATAATCCGCTGGCAGCGATTCTGGGCTTCACCGATTTGTTGCTGGAGAATCCGGAGGTGCCGGGGTCGGCGCGGGAAGATTTGCAGATTATCTTGCAAGAGACGCAGCGAACGAAAGATATCGTGCAGGATTTGCTGAGTTTCGCGCGGCAGAGGCCAGTGCGACGGGAACTCGTGCAGGTGAATGGCGTTTTGCGGCAGACAATCAAGCTGCGGAGCTATGATTTCGCCAGCCATGGCGTTGAAGTCGTGGAGGATTTTGAAGAGGCGCTGGCGGCGGCGTTGGGCGACTCGCAGCAACTGCAGCAAGTTTTTCTGAATATTCTCAATAATGCGTACGACGCAGTGCAGGAGGCGGGGCAGCGCGGGCGCATCAGGATTCATACACGGCGGCAAGCGGAAATGATCGAAGTGGCGATCAGCGATAACGGAACGGGGATTAGCGATCCGCAGCGCATTTTTGACCCATTCTATACAACGAAGCAAGTGGGCAAAGGGACGGGGCTCGGGCTAAGCATTTGCTACGGGATTGTGCGGGCGCATAGCGGGGAAATTCAATGCTGGAACAATGAAGAGGGACCGGGGAGCACGTTTGTGGTGCGGATTCCGGTGGCGACGGAAGCGGCGCTTGCGGCCGCGGCAACAAAAGAAGCGCGGCGATGAAGGCGGAACAGGCTCTTTGGACGGGCGGACCGATTCTGCTCATAGAAGATGAGCCGTCTGTCATTGCCTTTCTGCGAGCGGCGCTGGAGCGCAAGGGCTACGCGGTGGTGAATGCTTCGTCGGGCGCGGAGGGATTGCAGCGGCTTTCGAATGGACGGTATGCGGGGGTGATTTCCGACATTCGAATGCCGGGAGCGGTAAACGGGGCAGAAGTACACGGTTGGATTCAGAAGAACAAGCCTGAATTGAAGACGCGGATTATTTTGATCAGCGGTGACACCGCAAACAGCGATACGCAGGCCTTCTTGGCGCAAAGCGGGACACCTTGCATCGAGAAGCCTTTTCGGTTGCAGCAACTGATATCAATGGTGGAGAAGACATTCGGGAAGCCATGAGCGACGAGATGAAAACACGATTATTGGTGGTGGATGACGAACAAAGCATCCGACGCCTGTGCATGACCATCGGAAACACTTTGGGATATGTGTGCGCGGAGGCGGAAAGCGCGGAGGCGGCGCTGGCACGGCTGGATAGCGATACTCCGGACTTGCTGCTGACCGACCTGAAGCTGCCGAACATGTCTGGTGTGGAATTGTTGAAGCACACGAAGCAGCTTCTGCCGCATACCGAAGTTGCCATCATGACTGGGCATGGCTCAATAGAATCCGCAGTGGACGCCATGAAGCTGGGGGCATACGACTACATCGAAAAGCCATTTCGAGTGGAGAAGATGCGGCTATTGTTGCAGCGCATGGCGGAAAAGGTGCGCCTGGTCACCGAAAATGAGTTTCTGCGCGAACGGGTCACAACGGAAGAAAACCTCGACGGGATCATTGGCAGCTCCGCAAATATCCAGGACGTCCTGCGCATGATTTCCCGGCTGAAAGATACCCGGACGCCGGTACTGATCTCCGGCGAGAGCGGCACGGGGAAAGAACTCGCAGCCCGGGCGATTCACTTCCGGGGGGCCATGGCAAAGACGCCGTTCGTGGCGGTCGATTGCGGTTCGCTCGTGCCGACACTGATGGAGAGCGAACTTTTCGGATACGAAAAGGGCGCTTTTACCGGTGCGACGAAATCGAAGGCGGGTCTCTTTCAGTCAGCCGATGGAGGGACGATTTTTCTTGATGAGATCGGGGAGTTGCCGCTGGAAATGCAGGCGAAATTGCTCCGCGTCTTGCAAGAAAAGGAAGTGCGGCCGGTGGGGAGCAACGAGAAAGTGAACGTCGATGTTCGCGTGATTGCGGCGACAAACCGCGATCTGGAGGCCTCCTATCGCTCCGGAACCTTCCGGAAGGACCTGTATTTTCGACTGAACGTGGTGACCGTGCACCTCCCTTCCCTGCGCGAGCGCCGTTCGGACATACCGGTTCTGGTTCATCATTTTCTGGATCGCTACGCCAAAGGCTCGCACATTCAGGTTACAGCCGCGGCCATGAAAAGCCTGCTGCACTATGACTGGCCAGGGAACATCCGCGAACTGGAGAATTGCATCGCGCGTGCAATAACGCTGGGAGACGGAAAAATCATCGACGTCGCCGATCTGCCGCCGGCCATCCGGAGCGAACAGGGAGATTCAGGAATTGTGGCGTCCCAAGGCGCTTCCAATTTGTCTACTACGGCGCTCGCCGAGATGGAGCGAATGACGATTCTGCGCGTTTTTGAGCAAGCGAACGGTGACAAAGCCCTAGCGGGAAAGATGCTGGGAATCAGTCGCGCGACGCTGTATCGAAAACTGAAGAGGTACAACATCGCGCTAAAGGAGGGTTCCGCAAGCGTTGGAGCTGAACCTCAAGCGACTCCCCAGTAGCAATACAACGTCTCAAACCAATTCCTCCGGGAACCCCAACACGTCGCTCGGTGAGACGGAAACGTTTCACGGTGAGACGAGTGAGTCAACAAGACGCGTCGCGAGAATCTTAAGCCTCAGCATTTCTTCAACTTGCAACGGCCGCGCCTTTTTTGCTATTTGGCGTCCAGCGTGCATCTCTGTCAGCGGAAGTCTACGTCTCACGCGGCGAGTGGTGTGTCTTGCCGCGAGAGACTGAGCGGAATCTGGCGGGTAGGGGCGAGGCGACGTGGGAAAATCCGGGGGCCTGGCACTCACAGCGAATGGGCAAGATTGCGCAGAACAGTTGGCGCGTTTCTTTCCGCATGCACGACCCATTCGAATTCCGGTGCAAGTGATCACGCGGCGCGGAGGCGGAACCAGCCTACGCGAAGCTGCGATCGTGGAATATGGCGGCCCAGAGCACGCAATTTTCGTGTCGAACCTGCCTTTGGAGTTTGACGATCATGTGCGCATCGAAGCAACCGGGGAAGGGCGGCCGACGGAAGCAACTGTCGTCGGCGTGCGGTATCACGAAGGACGCAAAGCGGTGGCCGTCCGATTCTTGCAAGGCCCCTGCGACTGGGTGGTGACACAGCCGTGACCAAGACGACTACTACGCTGAATATCCCGGCTCCGGCTCGATCGGAGAGTCCACGCCAGGCGCAATGGAAAGAAGCCCGGGCAGTGTTCCCGATCTATCTGGCGCTGGCGAAACAGTTGGAGATTGAAATCCCTTTTACGCAAGCGAAGCGCAACTTGCCAGAGAAGCCGGACCTGGAGATCTTCAGCCAGGTGCACGAGTGGCTGGATTCGATGGACCAGCGCGTGTTGGTGCATCAGCTCCGTCATCTCCTGCAGATGACGACGCTGAATGCCAGCGAAACAGGGTTGGGTGCGCTGATTCAACGCCATCTACGCAAGACGAAGAAAAGCAACGTTGACCGGGACAAAATCGACTTTCTGCTGGTGCAATACTTCGCGTTGTGCGCGCCCGCGAAGATCTATCACAAGCAGATTGAACCAGCAGATGTTGCGCAGGTCATGGAGCCGGTCCTCGGCGAGGTTGATCCAGCCCCGCTCGCGTGGTGCGCGCCACTGGAGCAAATGATCGAATCATTGAGGGCTCTCCGCAGCTTGCGGGAGATTCTGAAAACGAATTTTATCGAGCAGGGCCGCAAAGTGAAGGAAACGGCCGGGGGAATGTTTTACGACGCGGCGGCACTCGTGGCCTTTATCCGGTTTAATTTTCTTCTTCGGCGAACGCTGATTGAGCTGATGCATGCGGACTTGATCGCCATCCGCGCCGGACTTAGCCAGTTGCAATCCGCCGGTATACGTATGATCGACTGCCACCATTTCGGGCTTTCTTCCTCAGAACCGCTAACCAAGATTTCCGCTATGGCAGACGAGTGGAAACAGCCTTTCCAGAAAGACTACACGGAAAGGTCCGTCAGCCAGGCATTCGATAAGCTGCTCGGCTTGCGGGCGGACGTGGAGCAAGCGCTCGAGAAGGCGCTCGGAAAGGCAGGCGAAGCCGCAATTCAACAACTACCGGCGCAAGCAGCAAAATCACTCCCGACGTTGAAGAAAGCTTCCGTGGGACCTGCTGCCTCCAGTGTCAACGCGAAAACGAAGGAGCGCTCTGCAGCGTTTGGGACCGCGGAACCAGATTCCGTTGTAGCGCTAGACTTTGAAAACTGCATGGAACAGATTTGGGAGCAATTGATCGCGACGCCCCCTACGCGTGGAAGGTCAATGACCACGGTCAAGATCGGCGGAGCGCGAATTCTGCTGTCCTCTTGGGAAGTAACGGCCTTCGTCAGCGAAGACGGACCGTCCGCGGAAGACTTGCGGCGCGCCGTCGTAGCCCGTGTACTGGTCACCGCGGCTATGGAATCCGCCAAGGAAACCGGGAATGCCACATCGCTCGATCGAGCGATGAACATCGCGCGAGCAGAAGTCACTCGTTTGCAGGAGCGCGTAGATGTGGCCAAGCAGGCGAAGGACACCGAGGCGGCCGTAAACCTAGGGATCAGTACGAAACGTCTGCTTTCAACGCTGGACGAAGCGGAAAAGCTGTAGCCGATGGCGAACTGCTCCGGCGAGGCCGGAGAGAAATTCCAGGGAGCTGCTCTTCATTGCGACACGCCAACGTAGTCATCCTGACCGACGATACCGAATTTGCACGGCTGCTTACGGCCTGCTGGCAGGCCGAACGCCAGGCTCCGAACATTACTGTGCTCAACAGCGATTCATGGCAGGAACAGAATGCGCCAGCGCACGACCTTGTCGTGGTTGGACCTGTTCGCGACGCGAAAATTACCAGCGTGTTGAGGTCGCTCGAACCGGCAACCGCCGTGATTCTGTGTATTCCGGCCGATTCACAGGGAGTTGGACAATTGCGGGCCAAATATCCGAGATTGCTGCATATCCCACTTCGCGAAGATTGGGCGCAAACACTTCTGCTCGTCGCCGGCGAATCTTTGCGCCGAGCAAAGGCTCTGCAGATCGCGCGGCAGGCGGAGCGAAACGCCGCCAAGAACGAGAACCACGCCACACTTGGACGCTACATGCTGGAGATGAAGCACAGCGTGAACAACGCGCTGACTTCCGTTCTGGGAAATGCCGAATTGCTCCTTTTGGAACCGGGGCAACTTTCCGCGCAGTCGCTGGCGCAGATCAAAACCATGCACAGCATGGCGCTGCGAATCAACGAGGTGATGCAGCGTTTCTCATCGCTTGCCAGCGAGATGCAGGAAGCTGAGAATGCATCTCAAGCTGAGACGGAAGAGACCACCGCGTCCACATCACGGCGCCGCTGAGGCCACCGCAAGACTGCTGTAACCCGCTCATTTACTGGCACTTGCCACAATACGACACAAGGGCACGCCGAACGCAAAAGCTGGCTGCTGACGTGCACCTCTACTCTGTGGACAACTATGGGGAGACCACGGCTGTGCACAAAAAAGTCCTAATCGTTGACGACTCGCCCGCCGAGGTGAAGCTGATGCAAGGCCTGCTGGAAAAAGAAGGTTATTGGCCGATTGCTTTGCACGACCCCAAGCTCGTCGAGGAAACCATTACCAGTGAGCGGCCGAGCGTGATTCTGCTGGACATCGTAATGCCCGGGCGAAATGGCTTTCAGGTGTGCCGCGATCTGAAGGGGAGCGCAGAGTTCAATTCGATTCCCGTGATTATGGTGACTTCGAAGGACTCGGCCAGCGACAAGTTTTGGGGCCAGCAACAGGGCGCAGACGGCTACGTGACGAAGCCCTTCACGCGGGAAGACTTGCTTCGCGCGGTGCGGCGGTTCGCATGATTTTAAGGGCAAGCAAATAGGCGATGAGCGAAGACTTTCATCTCGAACCACTTCCCGCAGACGCCGATACCGGCGATCTGCTCGAAGCTCTTGGTCCGATCGAAGAGCGGCCGCCGGAGTCGCAGTATTGCGTCTTCCGCAGCGGACGCGAACGATTCTGCCTTCCGGTTCTGGACGTAGAGGAAGTTCTGGATTGGCCGTTGCTGACAAAACTTCCCCTTGGCCCGCCATACCTGATTGGGATCTTCAATTTGCGCGGCGCCATCGTGCCGTTGATAGACATTGCGATTACGGAAGGCCGCCGGCCGGGATTGCTGCCCAAGCACGTAGTGGTCGCTTCCCTGAGCAGTGAAGGCCCTCACGAAAACGTTCGGGTCGGCATTGCCGCCGACGAAGTGATTGGAACTTATTCGGTGAACACCGAGGATTTGCTCGAGCAAGCGCCGGAAAACGTGCCGCATTGCATCGGAATGTTGCGGCATGACGAGCGCCTGGCGCTGGTGATCGATCTGCGCCGGCTGCTCGAGGTTTTTCCGGGGCCCAGCATTTGAGATTTGTGGAGACAGCGCCGATGGAAGGCGCGGGCTCCGCGGAAGAGATTTGGAGGATAGCATGAAATCGCGACTGAGTTCTACAATCTGGACGCTGGTCTTGCTGAACGGAGTGGTTGGCTTCGCCGTTTTGGGACTGGCATTCAGCGCCGGAAAAAAGGCCGGTGAAGCGTCCCTGTTCGACTTCGGCTCGCCAGCCGGAGGAACGGTGCTGCTGGCCATCGTACTTGCGTTGGTAACGGCGGTAATCCTGGCGTGGCGGTTCGGTGCGTTGTTGGGGCCGGTGCAGGCCCTAGCGGAATTTTCCGAGCGGCTGGCGGCAGGCGATCCGCGCGCTCGTGCTGAAGTCAATTCGAACGACGAGTTGGGCTACATCGCGGAAAACCTGAACCGCGCGGTCGCCAAGGTCTCCAAGGCAACCAGCAATCAGGATGCGAATGACGCGCTGCAGCGCAGCATCACGGAACTGCTGAGCGTGATCAACCAGGTCGCGCGTGGTGATTTGTCGCAGCGTGGCAAGGTGACCAACGATGCTCTTGGAAACGTCACGGATTCGATCAACTACATGCTCGACAACTTCACCAAGGTTCTCGAGCGCGTCCGCAAGGCGGCCATGGAAGTGACCGCGTGCTCCAACAACATTCTTGTGGCCGCCGATGAAATGCAAGCGGGGGCTACGCAACAAGACCAGGAAATCACGAATACCTCAAGCGCCGTCGAAGAGCTGACGGTCTCCATGAAACAGGTTTCGAATAACGCGGAAGCGAGCGCCGAAGCAGCACGCCGGGCGCTGGATGCCGCCGAACAGGGCAACCGCGCGGTGCGCGACACACTTGAAGGAATGCAGCGCATCCGAGCGTCGGTGCAGGCGACCGCCAAAAAGATTAAGTCTCTTGGTGACCGCTCGCTGGAAATTTCGGAAATCATCAACGTGATTAACGACATCACGGAACAGACGAACTTGCTGGCGTTGAACGCGGCTATCGAGGCGGCACGCGCGGGCGAAGCAGGGCGAGGGTTTGCGGTCGTCGCGGACGAAGTTCGCAAGCTGGCCGAACACAGCCGCAGCGCAACAAAGGACATCGCGGCGCTCATCAAGGCGATTCAGGCGGAGACGAACGAAGCCGTGGTCGTCATGGAAGAAGGCACGAAGGAAGTGGAAGGCGGCGCACAACTCGCCGATCAGGCAGGCCGCGCGCTGGATGCCATTTCCAACGTGGTTCGCCAGTCGGCTGAACTCGTCCAGGAAATCTCGCTGGCGTCGAAACAGCAGGTGCGTGGAACAGAAGGTGTCGCACACGCCATGCAGATTATTTCCAGCATTACGCGGCAAACCTCGCAAGGAACGCGGGGGACAGTGGCCACAGTAAGCCAACTCGTCAAACTGTCAGATCAACTGAACGAAGCCCTGGCGCAATTCCGCGCGTCATCCAAAGCGGCAGCGGCAAGTGAACATTCCGAGCGGCCCGTCCCGGCAGGCGCTCTTCGTTAAGCACTGACGCTCTTCTTCGCCAGAGGGCGGCTGTAAGAGCGAGGGATGAGCGAACGGCAGGGACACGGGCAAGGGCTGAGCGAACACGAGCTGAGCGAAATTCGCATGTTGATCGAAGAGCGAACGGGAATTTGCTTCGATGAATCGCGCGAGCGCTTCTTCTCCACGCGTGTGCGTGAACACTTCCGCGCAAAAGGTCTGGAGCGCGGCATGGAACTGTTGCGCGCCATGCGCAAATCCAACATTGAATACGAGGAACTGCTCGAGCGACTGCTGACCCAGGAGACGAGTTTCTTCCGCTATCCGAGCGTGTATGAGGCCTTCGAAAAGCGCGCACTGCCCGAACTCCATGCAAAGAAGTTCTGGAAAAATCCGCGCACGCTGAGGATCTGGAGCGCCGGGTGTTCGACGGGCGAAGAGCCTTATTCCATCGCCATCACCATTTCGGATTCGCTGTCATTCGCGGATGCCTGGAACGTGGAAATCCTGGCAACCGATGTTGGACGTCATGCGCTGAAACAGGCGGAACGCGGCATCTACAAAGGCCGCAGCATCGCCAGTGTGAGCGAGAAACAGCTCGCAAACCATTTTACCGAGGTGAGCGGCGGACACCAGGCGAAACCGCGGTTGCGCAAAATGATTTCGTTCGCACAAATGAATCTCGCTTCCGCAGTGTACGTCGGCCGCATGGACATGATTTTTTGCATGAACGTGCTGATCTACTTTTCGGAGGAACGGCGGCGTTCGCTGGTGCAACGGTTCTACGACACGCTGGAACCTGGTGGATATCTCTTCCTCGGGCACTCGGAGTCGATCTCCAAGATGCCGGTGAAGTTTCAGGCCATCGTGCTGAACGATTGCATTCTCTACCGGAAACCGACAGCGGATGAATTGCAGAAACCGGAACTCGTGGCGGAGGGACGGGCGTGAGTACGCTGGACCGCGAAGCCGTCGAAATGTTCCTCCAGGAAGCCTCGGAGAACCTGCAATACTTGCGGGAATACGTCAGCGTGCTTCAGGACGTCGAGCCGCGTCGTGAAGACCTGGAACGGCTTTACATTTCGGCGCATACGCTCAGCGGCACGTCCGCGAGTTACGGATTCCCGCGATTCTCTGAAATTGCCGGAAAACTTGCACACGTTTTTCAATATGCCTTGAACGCGCCTCTTGGCAGCGATTTGCATGGGCCGTTGACGGAGTTCCTCTCTGATGGGATTTCGCTGTTGGAGACAGACCTTCTGGAAATTAGCGACACGGGCAAGGAAAATGTCGACGATATTGCTGCTTTCAAGGAGCGGTATCGGTTTGCATTTCCCGCGGAGACACCCCCGCTGAATTTTTCACAACCTGCACCAAGTGAGCAGTTGGCCGCGGAAGAAGTACATGAGCCCGCGGTTGCCGCACCGACCGGCTCTTACTTCGATGCCCTTCCGATGGACGAAGAGGTGCCGGACGAAATCCTAGAGTTCTTCCAGCCGGAAGCGGAGGAGCATCTTCAGGTCGTCAGCGATTGCCTGATTTCGCTGGAAGGAAAGAACAATCCGGAGGAGATCAACAAACTGTTTCGCGCGATTCACACGGTAAAAGGTTCCGCCGCACAAGTTGGGCTGAAGAGGCTAGGCGCAATCGCTCACCGCGTCGAGGATTTGATCGGGCGTTTGCGCGATGGCGAGATTGAGCCATCGCCTGCGGTGGTGGATTTGTGTCTTGAGTCTGTGGACGTTTTGAAAAAGACTCTTCACCGGCAATGGTCCGATGAAGCCGTCATGCGGACTGGTGTTGATTCCCTGCTGGGCCGCATCGCAGAGTTTGCTCCTCTGGAACCGGAAGAGGCGGGAACGCCGGCAGAATCGCCCAGTGCCACTGAACCTCAGCGCGCGAAAGAAAGTGAAGCGACCTCGCAGGTCGCAGCACGCGCGAAGAAAGCCGCCAAACAAGGCGCAAGTGGCGCTTCGGCGGTTAAGTCCGTTCGAATTGCACTGGCACGGCTCGACCGCATGATGAATACGGTCGGTGAATTGGTCATCAACCGTACGCGCATGGTGGGCCGCGTTGCTGAACTTGAGAAACTGGTTGACACATTGAGCTTCTCGAAAGAGCGGCTGCAAGGCAAAGTTGCCGAATTCCAGGAAAAGTACGAATTCAATCGCATCAGCAATAATCGTGGCGCCCAAGCACCCTGGAACGCGGGGCAGACACCGCAGATGCTCACAAGCGCTGCTGCGGGCGATAAGTCGTTCTGGTCAGAGTTCAGCGAACTGGAAATGGACCGCTACGACGATTTCAATATTTTGTCGCGATCCATGGCTGAGATTTCAGCTGACGTAAACGAAGTGCTTTCGCAACTGGAAGGGTTTATCGGCCGAGTCGAAGGCGACATTGACGAATTTACGAAACTGGCGCATCACCTGCAGGACGAGATTACTGCCGCGCGCATGGTCCCGATCGGTACGCTTTATTCGCGACTGTCACGCGCTGTCCGCGATGCGGCGACTTCGACCGGCAAGCACGTTGAGCTGGATTTGTCCGGAAGTGAAACCGAGCTTGACAACAATATCATTCAGCAAATTTCCGATCCGCTGGTGCACCTGGTTCGTAATTCCGTGGCGCACGGCATCGAGCAAAGCTCTGACCGCACTGCCGTGGGCAAACCGGCTGCCGGAAATATCATGCTGCGCGCCTACCACCGCGGCAACCACATCTACATCGAAGTGGAAGATGACGGCGGCGGAATCAACTACGACCGAGTAAAACAAAGCGCCATTGAACGCGGGCTTGTTTCCGAGGAGACGGCTGACAGGCTGACGGAACGGGATCTTCGCGAAATACTTTTCCATCCCGGTTTCTCCACTGCTCCAGTGAAAACAGAATTGGCCGGGCGTGGAGTCGGGCTCGATGTGGTGCGGGCCAACCTGAACGCGCTCAACGGCGAAATCGAAATTCAGAGCACAAGCGGCAAGGGCACGAAGTTTACACTCAAGGTGCCCCTGACCCTGATCATTTCTCCCGCGTTATTTGTGCGTTGTGGGACGACGAATTTCGCGCTGCCGTTGGCGGTCGTCGAGGAAATCCGGCGCCTGCGCGCGGATGAAATCGAAGACGTCGGCGGGAAACTGCTGACCAAGGTGCGCGACGTGGTTACCGAGGTTGTGCGGTTGGATACCTATCTGGGTCTGCCGCCTCTCGAACCGATCAATGGCTACTTCCGCATGGTGGTGGCAAATGCCGGAAACCGGAAGATCGGCCTCGTCGTTGAGGAAGTTGTCGGCAAAGACGAAATCGTTATCAAGAACCTAGGCGAGTACCTGCGCCGGGTAAAACTCTTCCCGGGCACGACGATCGCGCCCGATGGCAGCCTCATTCTGTTGATTGACCTGAACCGCATGGTAGCTACGGAACCGAGTGAACACCGGCAGATACAGGCTAGCGCCAGCGCCGCCCGAATCTTTGCTCCGGGATCGGCGGCGATTGCGAGCGGAAGCATTCCTTCCGAAGCCATCGACCGCGTTGCGCAAGAGCGCGTAATCGTAGTGGCGGACGACTCCATCAGCGTGCGCAAATTCGTCGGCCGTATGCTGGAGAAGAACGGCTACCGCGTGAAACTGGCGGCGGACGGGCTCGAAGCCGCGGAACTGGTGACCCAGCACGGCTGCCATCTCGTCATTACGGACCTCGAAATGCCGCGCATGACGGGTTACGAGTTGATGGTGCAACTGCGCCAGAGCCCCTCGACGCGCCGGATTCCCGTCATGGTGGTTACGTCGCGCGCGGGCGCAAAGCATCGCGATCGCGCGATGAAGGAAGGCGCCACGGCGTTCCTGACCAAGCCGGTGCAGGAGGATCAGCTGATTGCCGCGGTTGAACAGCTTATTGGAACGGAGGCGCCCAGGCCTGTAGTGCCGGTAGCGTAAACGAACAATGGCGACAAGCAATAAAAAGTTTCGCGTCCTCGTCGTGGATGATTCTTCATTCATGCGGAAAGTCCTGGAGGGGATTTTCAACGCCGACGAACAACTGCAGGTTGTGGGCAATGCCAAGGATGGCCGCGAGGCCGTTGCGATGGCGGAATCCCTGAAGCCGGATGTCATCACCATGGACATCAACATGCCTCACGTGGACGGACTCCAGGCCACGGCCGAAATCATGACCACGAATCCAAAGCCGATCGTGATCGTCAGCTCCGAATCGCGTGAAGGGGCAGCCAGCACCCTTCGCGCCTTGGAACTCGGCGCAATTGAATTTGTGGCCAAGCCATCCGGCGCCATAGACCTCGATATGCAGAGCGTGAAAGAAGAACTGCTGCGCAAGGTTCGCATGGCAGCAAAGGTGCGCGTCGTGCGCACAGCTTCGCGCCTGGCTCTGTCAATTCAGAATGCGAACGGCTCCAAGACTTCGGCACCAGCACCGGTCAGTGCCCGCCCGGCGCCGACTTCGGGACTCGACCAGCGCTTCCCGGTAGTCGTGCTCGCGGCGTCCACTGGCGGACCAGCTACGGTAATGCGTATTGCCCCCGGGTTCACGGCAGACTTCCCTGCCGCCGTTATTCTTGTGCAGCACATGCCCGCAACGTTTACAACGCAATATGCGGCCCAGCTCGCTGACTTCACTGGTATCCGCGTGAAGGAAGCGGAAGCCAATGAATCTCTTCAGCCGGGCACGCTCTACATCTGTCCCGGTGGTCAGCATCTTCGCGTCACACAGACGGGTCGAATCCAGCTTGACGGCACCAGCGGCCGCATCGCCGGATACTTGCCAAATATCGATGTCACGATGGAATCGGTTGCCGCATTTGCCGGCCCGTTGGGCATTGCGGGCGTACTCACCGGAATGGGCAGCGATGGCGCAAATGGTGCAAAGGCAATCAAGGCTGCTGGCGGCCTGGTACTGGCGCAGGATGAAGCGACGTCAGTGATCTTCGGCATGCCAGCCGAGGCCATCAGAGCTGGCGCCGTCGACCAAGTCCTCGGCATCGATGATATCTATGCCGCCATCGAAAAACGTGTCCTAGGAATTTGCCGCACGGCTCCCGCGGGAGTTCGCTGATGCGCCTGGCGGCCCAAGCCAAACCGAGTTCAGCAAAGACGGAACAGATCATTCTCTTCCGTGTCAGCGGACAACTGTTTGCCGTCTCCTCCGCTTCCGTCCAGGAAGTCCGCAGCGTCGATAGCTTGTCGGGCGCAGCCGAGGAGATCAGTGCGCCAGGGCTTCGAAAAGTGCGTCACGTCCTGCGGCGTGGAGACAGATCCCTCTTCATCGTCAACGGCGCCATGCACTTCGGACTCCACGCGGCCGAGGGTGCACTGCTTTTTGTGCTGCGCAAGACGCGCACGGCGCTTTTGATCGACGGCATCGAGAAGATGACATCCATGACGCGGCTACAAGCGCTACCGCTCTCCTTCTGCCACGAAGAGCGGAGATGGTATCGAGGGCTTACTGCTCTTGACCAAACCGTGGTGCCAGTGGTGCACCCGGAAGGGTTTTTGTCGCTTGAAGAACTGGCTTTACTGGATGCGGCAATTCTGAAATCGGACAACCTGGCTGCCGAGGGTCTGGAGAGTACGGATTCGGGACAATGACAGTATTAGCCGAGCTCGACCTGCAATCGTTCGTCCTGCTGAGGCTGGGCGAGCGGAGATTCGCCGTTTCAGCCACTCAAATTGCCGAACTTGTCGCTCCGAGCCGCGTCTTCCGCTTTCCCCATCGAACGCCAAAGTTGGAAGGCGTGATCCTGCGCCGTGGCCGGATTGTTCCGGTATGTGATGTTTCAGAAATTCTGCTGGGCAAACCCCTGACGTCCCGTCGTTTTTACCTGATTGCTGTGCGCAATTACGGAGCACAAAGAGAATGGGTGGCTGTGCCGGTAACGGGTGAATGCGAGCTGATTAACGCGGAGATGACCTCGGCAGCGGAATCCGACGCGCCGCACGTCGCGGGGTGGTTGTCGCATGACGGTGATGTAATCGAGGTGTTGAATCTCGATACACTCACGCCAGGTCCGGAACAAGCAGTCGCGGAAGGTGCAACAACACAAGGTGCGGAGGCGCGATCGTGATCCCCGCCGGACGTCCCGTCAAGGTTCTTCTCATCGACAGCAACGTCTATTTTGCAAAGCGGCTGGGCGACGCGTTGAAACGCGAGGGTTTTGAGGTTGTGTCCAGTACACAAGGGGCATTCGCGCTTACCACGCTTGAATACGACACGCCATCTGCCATTCTCTGCGCGACAAATATGCGGGAAATGGGTGCCTTGGAGATCGCAAAGATTATTCACGCGGACCCAAAGAATGCCAGTCTACCCATTGTCGCCCTCGGTGATGGAAGCCAGCGCGCTTTGATGGAAGCCTTTCAGGCTGGCTGCGACGATTACATTGACCGCAGCCGCCAGCCGGCCGTCATTGCCGCCCACATAAAGCAGATCCTTGTCAGCAAAGCGGAGGGATTTCAGCCCACGCAAATGCTCGACAAGTCCGACACCAGTCTCAGCGGCAACTTGACGCATCACGACCTCACGGGTGTCATGCAAATGCTGGGGCACGCACACCAGACAGGCGCATTGCATATCAACGCGGGCGAGACCGACGGCATACTCTTCTATGATGGCGGAGAGATCGCGCACGCAGAATGCGGCAATTTATTTGGCGACGAAGCCGTCATCCACATCTTAAAAAGCTGCGGGAACAGCAACGAAGGCGTCTATAAGTTTACGTACGGGACCGCATCGACGCAGCGCACCGTGCTGCGCTCAGCCACTGATCTTATGCTGGATGCCATGCGCGAATTCGATGAAGGAACGCGTGACATGGCGGACAAGGAAGCGCAATGAGCGAAGCCATGACAATTCCGCCGTTGGGCGAAGCCGCTGCCAAGCGGACCCCCACCGTCTACTTCATCGACGACAGTGCCACCATGCGCGAAGTCATCAAGATTGCTTTTCGCCGTGAGAGCATCAACGTGATTACGTGCGCCGACGCAGCCTCGGCATTAGCTCAGTTTGAGCAAAACCGCCCCGACGTGGTGATCACCGACGTGATCATGCCCGACCAGGATGGTTATTCCGTCTGCACGCAGATCAAGCAGAATCCGCAGTTTAGTGAAGTTCCCGTCGTGCTGATGTCCGGCGTTGTCAATAAGAGTGTGGCTGACAAGGCCGTTTCCGTGAAAGCCGATGAACTAATCCGCAAGCCATTTCAACCTCAGGAATTGATTGGACGAGTGAAGAGCCTCCTGGAACCAAAGACCGCGAGTCCTGCAGCTGTGCCCGACCGCTCAACACAATCGAATGCATTGAGCAACCTGTTTTCGCCGCCTCCCGCTCCGCTAGCTCCCCGCACGGTTGCTCCGCCAGCGCAAGTACCTGCTACACCCGAATCTGCCTGGCCTCGGGCGCTTGCCGAGGCTTTCGTCCCGCGTCAACCTTCGCAGCCGCGTCCGGAACCGCAGCACTCGTCCAACGCCCCGGCTCGACCTGCTCCAACAGCAGCCGACATCCAGAAACTTCGCGTCGAGATAGCCCATTTGGACCTGCTCGTGAAGAAGCTCCAAACGGAACTTCAAATCGAGCGGCAATACAACCAGGCTCTGGAAACTCAAATTCGCACACTCACGGAAGTAAGTTAGCTGCGCGAACACCACTTTGCCAGCCTCTCGCATGGCCCCATTTACCCCGGAGAACGGTTGACGCTGGAAGGCGGAATCAGTAGCCTCATTCCTGTACCCTTCACTTACCGTTTTACGCTTCTTGTTCTATTCAAGGGGGACTTGCGATGGGCAACAAGAGCGATTCGCCTATTTCTCGGCGTGAATTTGCGCGCCGCGCCGCTTTTGCCTCCGCCGCCGCGTCTTTGGCTCCGGCGGAGCTTCTCAGCTCCGAATCTACGCTTGCGTCACTTCCGGCGCAGCAACCCGCAAACGCGCCCAAGCTTTCGCCGGAAAGCCAGACCGAAGTCGAATCACGGATTCAGGCCATCTTCGCCCAATATGGGAAGCGCCTTTCTGATGCTCAAAAAACCGATATTCGGCGGCTGGCCACCGAAGCGCAGCCGCCGCTCGATCGGCTGCGTGCGTTTCCAACGGACAACGGAGACGGTCCGGGCCTTTACCTTAAGCCGCTGATAGAGCGGGAGAGAAAGCCCTCGCCAATGCCGGCAAAACCAAAGCCGGCGACTACTCCGAAGAGTTCCTGAGGAGCCCCGAATGCCTGGCGAAGAGATCTTTCATCTGTCAGTAAGCGAACTAGCGAAACGCATCGAAGCGAAGAAGCTCTCGCCTGTTGAACTGACCCAAACCTATCTCGACCGCAGCCAAAGGCTCGGACTGCGCTACAACGCCTACGCTCTCTTAACCCCAGAGACTGCTCTTGAACAAGCAAAGGCAGCGGAAAAAGAAATCCAGCGCGGCCACTATCGCGGCCCGCTGCACGGGATTCCCTACGCCGCAAAAGACTTGCTTGCTGTGAAAGGACTACCGACGTCCTGGGGCGCGAAGCCTTATGCAAACCAGGTATTCGATTACAACGCGACCGTGATCGATCATCTGCGCGGCGTGGGCGCGGTGATGCTCGGAAAAGCCTCGATGATCGAGCTCGCGGGCGGGATGGGTTACCGCTTTGCTTCCGCATCCTTGCAGGGTGAAGCCAAGAACCCCTGGGACACTACTTGCTGGACTTGCGGCTCTTCCTCCGGCTCCGGCGCGATCGTCGCCGCGGGTCTAGCCGCTTTTGCTATCGGCACGGAAACATGGGGTTCCATCATCTGTCCCTCGGCCTTTTGTGGAGTGAGCGGGCTGCGGCCAACTTACGGCCGCGTCAGCAGGTACGGCGCGATGGCGCTCGCACCTTCGATGGACAAGATCGGTCCGATGGCCAGGAGCGCTGAGGATTGCGCGCGCATCTTTGCCGCGATCGCCGGCCACGATCCAAAGGATCGCGGAACAGTACCCATTGATAAGGGTGCGTTCACGTATTCGCCATCCATGGAGTTGCATGCCCGCCCTTTGAAAGTCGGCTGGCTCACCAACGCATGGAAATCGTTTGCCCCGGGCGTTGCAAAGCCGATCGATGCCGCCACGAAAATCCTCAAGAAATATTTCTCGAGCGTAAAGGATGTCGCCTTGCCTGTTGGCCCCTGGGAGGACGCCGGCAATATCATCGTTGCTGTCGAGAGCGCGGCGTCTTTTCGCTCCCTAATCCGCTCGGGACGCGTCAGCGAATTAGCCGATCCGCTCGGGCAAATTGCGGGCTATGTGAACGAGCAATACTCCGCTGCAGATTACTTGCAGGCCCTTAAAGTGAGAGAAATCATCCAGAAGAAAATGGATTCCATGTTTGATACATTTGATGTCCTCGCTGCAGCATCCCAGCCGATTCCGGCGACGCCGCTGACCTTGAATCTCGAGACCGATTTGGCTTTTCCCGATCCTCTCGGTGGCATTGGCAATATCTGCGGGCTTCCGGCGATATCCGTCCCCTGCGGATTCACGGACAAAAATCTTCCGGTCGGCCTCCAATTTGTAGCCCGAGCCGGTGACGACTACGCGGTAATTCAGGCAGGGCGGACCTTCCAACTGCACACCGACTGGCATAAGAAACATCCAAGGATTCACTAGCGACTTGCGACTTCAGGTTCGCTTCAGGATTTCATGAACGGCGCCAAGAAAAACCCCTGCGCTCATCCCGAGGAGGCAATCCTGTTATGCACGATATTTGGAAAGATATGTTTGTTATCGGACTTCCCCTGGCTGAAAAGATCCTTCGCCCGATCATCGTATATGCGTTTCTAGTGATCAGCCTCAGGCTGTCCGGGAAACGCGAACTCGTCCAGCTCAATCCGTTTGACCTGGTTGTCTTGTTGACACTCTCGAATACCGTGCAGAACGCCATAATCGGCGAAGACAACACCGTTCTGGGCGGAATCATCGGCGCTACTTCCCTGCTGGTCACCAACTATCTCGTCGTTCGCTTCCTCTACGATCATCGCAAGCTGGATCAGTTGGTTGAAGGCCGAGCTGACGTTTTGGTTGAGGGCGGCAAGGTGCGTATGCGGAACTTGAAAAGAGAACTGATTACCGTGCCGCAGCTCGAAGCCGCCGCGCGGAAGCAAGGCTTTGATTCTCTTTCCGAAGTCGACCAGTGCGTGCTGGAGCCTGGCGGAACACTTACATTTCTTGCGAAGAAGCCCACGGGCGAGGACATCCGCCACCAGGAATTGGTAGGGAAGCTGGAACGACTGGCGCAGGAAATCGCTCTATTGCGAGGTTCACAGCCGCCGGCACGCGCTTAGTTTAATGCAGGAAGAAACCTGTGGCGGCCAAGGTGATGCCCACGGCGCCGATGAGCACGCCTGTAAGCCAAAAACTTTTTCGTTTGGTCAGGAGCGTGATCGAGCAGATGACCAGCCCGATTTCCAGAAGCGCCTCTCCGCCGTCGAATCGGTCGGCTTGCCGAACAGTCAAATCGCGCTCATCTTCCAAATCCTTCGCTTCTTTACTCACATCAACTTTATCACTTTCATAGTGCTCGACTTCCTTGCCATACTTCTCTTTCAGTTGTTCTCCCAACTCCTTGTTGAGCGGTGCGACGAGTTTGACCACGTCGGAGAATCCCTGAGCTTCGTGTAGGCGGACGCTCTTCGCCTGATACTGCGCCCAGCGGCTGGCCGCTTGTGTTTCGAGGCGCAAACCTTCGGTGTGCGCCCGGTGACCAAGCAAGGACACGCCAGCCACAAATACCGCCATGATCGAAATCGTAATCGAGACGGGGAGGATCAGCGGATGATCCTCGTACAGGTGATGGGTTTCAGGGAGTTCGATCCCCTCGCTCATTTCTCAGCTCTCCTTTTTTGTGATTAGCCCGCAGAGTCGGAAGAAATCACCTGAAGCGCTTCGTGACCCGCCGCCAGCGTACGGTCAATATCCTGGGGCGTGTGTGCGACCGAAATAAATGCAGCTTCAAACTGCGATGGAGCCAAAAAGATTCCCCGATCAAGCATCTCGCGAAAAAACTTGGCGTATCGCTTGGTGTCGGAGCGCTTTGCATCTTTGTAATTTCTCACTGGCTCCGATGCGAAGAACACGGTGGCGAGCGAGCCGATAGCATTGATCTCCCCAGGAATCCCCGCATCCGCCAGTTCTGCGCGGAGGCCAAGGACCAGCCGCTGCGCCATTTGCGCCATCTCTTCGTAAAGCCCTGGCTCTGTGAGCTGCTGGAGCGCGGCAATACCAGCACGCATCGCCAGCGGGTTCCCCGCCAGCGTGCCTGCCTGATACACGGGGCCAAGAGGCGCAACTTGGTCCATCAATTCGGCGCGCCCCCCATAGGCCGCCACGGGAACTCCTCCGCCAATGATTTTTCCAAGCGTGGTGAGATCTGCTTCGACGCCAAAATCCTCCTGCACCGAGCCATTGCGCAGACGAAATCCTGTGATCACTTCGTCGACGATAAGTAGTGCGCCGTTCTTTTTGCAAATTTCATGCAAGCCCTTCAAGAAACCTGTCTCCGGCAGCACAACCCCCATGTTCGCTGCAATCGGTTCGACGATGACCGCAGCAATCTTGTTTTTGTGTTGCGAAAATACGCGTTCAACCGCACCGGGATTGTTATACGGCACGTTCAACGTCAACGCAGCCAGTGCCGAAGGCACTCCCGGGCATTCGGCAATTCCCAGTGTGGTGAGCCCGGAACCTGCCTGCGAGAGAAAACTGTCTGCATGCCCGTGATAGCCGCCCTCGAATTTGACGATGAAGTCCCGCTTCGTCACCCCACGTGCCAGCCGCACTGCACTCATCGTTGCTTCCGTACCGCTTGAGACAAAGCGAATCTTTTCAATAAATGGAATCGCGCGAGTAATCAGCGTGGCCAGCTCCAGTTCGAGCTCGGTGGTCACGCCGAAGCTCGTGCCGCGCCGTGCCTGCTCGGCAATCGCTTCGCTAATCGCCGGATTTGCATGTCCCAGGATCATCGCGCCCCAGGAGCACACGTAATCGAGCAGCGCGTTCCCGTCCGCGTCATAGAGGTATTGCCCGCTACCACGCCCGATGATCAGCGGTTCTCCGCCTACGGACTTGAACGCCCGCACGGGGCTGTTCACGCCGCCGACCAATACCTTCTCGGCGCGTTCAAAAATCTCACGCGAACGCTTGCGCTCGCGCTTTAACCGGGTTTGCGCTGTGCCCATCTTTGCTCGATTAAACTAGCACGCCTTCAGCCAGCGCGCGACATCCTTGGCATGGTAGGTAAGAATAATTCCCGCTCCTGCGCGCTGTACGCCCGTCAGGATTTCCAGGACAACTCGCTGCTCGTCCAGCCAGCCCTTCTGCGCTGCAGCCTTGACCATGGCGTACTCGCCGCTGACATTGTAAGCCCCCACGGGAACATCAAACGCGTCGCGCACCCGCCGGATGACGTCCAAATACGCCAGCGCCGGCTTGACCATCACCATGTCCGCGCCTTCTTCGAGATCAAGCTCTACTTCCTTCAGCGCTTCCCGCGCATTGGCAGGGTCCATTTGATAGCTGCGCCGGTCGCCAAACTGGGGCGTAGATTGTGCAGCTTCACGGAAGGGCCCATAGAATCCCGAGCAGTATTTCGCGGCATAAGAAAGAATCGCAATGTTTTCGAACTTATGTTCGTCCAGAATCTCGCGGACGGCGCCCACGCGTCCGTCCATCATGTCCGACGGGGCGACGATGTCGGCGCCAGCACGCGCGTGCGACAGCGCCTGCTGGGCAAGAATCGTCACCGTGGAATCATTCGATACTTCGCCATTCTCGACGACGCCACAGTGGCCGTGGTCCGTGTATTCGCAGAGGCACACGTCCGTAATGACAAGAAGTTTCAGCTTTGCTTTGCGAATCGCTTCAATGGCGCGCTGGATCACACCATTTGCGTCCAGGGAGCTAGCACCGCGTGGGTCCTTGGATTCAGGTAATCCGAAAAGAATGATACCGGGGATCCCCAGCGACTCCACCTCTCGGCACTCCTCCACAATTTGGTCGACAGACTGCTGATGGATGCCCGGCATGGAGCTGACTTCCTGGCGGACCCTTGTACCCGGACAAACGAACATCGGATAAATCAGTCCTGACGTGCTGAGCCGTGTTTCTCGAACCAGGTCACGCAGCGCTTCGTTCCGCCGCAATCGCCGCGGCCGATGGGTGGGAAAACTCATTCTCTTCTTGCTCCTGCTTACGCTTGTTTCATAGTGCCCGCAAAATGCTCTACCAGCGCCTCGACGACCGACGCTGCAGTTGTATCGGCTGAAATCACCGGCCGTCGCACGCCTGCTTCCCGCAATGCATTTGCTGTGACTGGTCCAACCGCGGTAATCGCGAGTTTATGTTGCAGAGCGCGGAATTGCTCGCTGCCCAGCAGCTCCCCGAAGTGTTGGACGGCTGACGGACTAAAAAAAAGCACTGCGTCCGTACCACCCTCGGCGATTTGTCTTAAGTGCCTTTCGTCAACTGCGCTCGGTCGAAGTGTGCGATAGGCGATCACTTCCGTGACTTCGGCACCATATCCACTTAGTGCCGATGGCAAATCTGGATTTGCCCGATCGCTCCGCGGCAAAAATATCTTCGATCCTTGAAGCCGATTCCCCAATTCGTCCGCCAAGCCCGCACCGCTGTGCGTTTCCGCAACGTACTCGACACGGAATCCAGCCTGCCGGGCCGTTTCGGCAGTAACTGGACCGACGCAAGCAATTCGCGGTTTGCTCTCAGAGCGAACCAAGCTGCGTGTCAACTCTTCCCCGCGCTTTGCCACCGCGCGAATCGCCTGCGCACTGGTAAGGATCATCCAGTCGAATCTCTCGATTTCCACAAGCGCCGCATCAAGCGGCTCAAAGTTTTCCGGGTTCGCGAACGAAATCAAAGGAATCACGACAGGGATCGCCCCCCGCGCAGAGAGTTCCTTGGCCAGTGCCTCGCTCTGCGCCGCAGATCGCGTGATGACGATTCGCTTCCCCGCCAAACTCTTTGGAGTTACTTCAGCCACGCTGCCGGCTCACTTCTTCCAAGATGGACTGCGCCCCCGCCTCGATCAGCACTCTCGCCATGTGTTCTCCAAGCTGGGCTGCTTGATCCGGTGGAGCCGTGGCTCGCTGCTTTACGTATTGCGACCCGTCCACCGAACAAACGCACGCATCCAGCAAAAGCTCCCCGCGCTCAACTCGCGCCCAGGCGCCCAGGGGGACCTGACACCCGCCTTGCAACGCCCCCAGCAGCGCGCGCTCCGCGATGATCGCTGTCCGAGTCTCCGCATCATCCAAAGGCGTCAGGAGATCTCCCGCTTCCGTATCTTTCAACCGGCATTCCACCGCGATCGCCCCCTGCCCGACCGCAGGCATGCAGACGTCCGGTGAAAGTACCTCGGAAATTCGCTTGCTCAAACCGAGGCGGTCGAGGCCTGCTTTGGCAACCACCACCGCTTCATATTCGCCGCTTTCCACTTTTCTCAATCGAGTGTCTACGTTTCCTCGCAGGTCGCGCAGGTCGAGGTCCGGCCGGAGGTGCCTCAACTGCGCCTGCCGCCGCAGACTGCTCGTTCCCACGCGCGCTCCCTGCCGCAAATTCGCCAAGGTTGAGCCTACTAGGCAATCGCGCACGTCATCGCGGCGGCACACTGCCGGAAACATAAACCTCGAAGGAATGTCGGTCGGCACATCTTTGACGCTGTGCACCGCAAGATCGATCCTTTCCTCCAGCAGCGCATCTTCCAACTCCTTGATAAAAATGCCCTTGCCGCCAAGCTGCGTCAGCGGAGCTTGCTGCATCTTGTCGCCGCTGGTCTTGATGACCACAATTTCCGCTTCCATGCCGGTCGCAACGAACAGCTTCTTGCGCACAAATTCCGCCTGCCATTTGGCAAGCATGCTGCCGCGCGTGCCGATCCGCAGGATTCTCACGGCTTCTCCCGGTTCGAAAGAAACAGATCACGCAGCGCTTCGACGTTCTGAATCTTGCGCCGAAGTTTTTTCTCGCCTCGCAAGCGTTCCGCAGGCCTCAGAAGCAGCTTCTCCAGCATCTCATCCATCAATTTCTCGACGTGCGCCCGATCCGTCTCCGCAAGGTGCTTCATAGTCTCCATGCGGGCGTGGATAAATGAAGCGCGTTCTTCCCGCATCTTCACGCGAAGCGCATCCACAAGCCCGACCAGCTCCACGCTCGCCTGCCAGGAGAGGAATTTGGACACGTGCTCGTCCACAATGCCTTGCGCCTTAGGAATCTCGTTTTCACGCGCGCTGCGATTCTGTTGCACGATCTCGCTCAAATCATCCGTGTTGTAGACGTACACGTTGTAAACTTCTCCGACGTCGGGAGCTATATTCCGCGGCACGCCCAGGTCCATCAGAAACAACGCGCGATTCCCCCGCGCCGCCATCGCGCGTTGAACGATATCGCGGCGTAGAACCGGTTCCTCCGCGCTAACTGACGATACGACTACATCCGGTAACTGCAGCGCTACATCCCACTCGCCCCAGTCGATCACTTTTCCGTTGAACCGCTTGGCTAGCTCCTCCGCCCGCTCGCGTGAGCGGTTCATGACCTGGAGTTGTGCGACCCCGCGATCCCGCAGGGACGCAACCACCTGCTCGCTGATCACTCCCGCACCTAGTACCAGTGCCTTGTGCCCGTTCAGCTTTCCAAAAATGTGTTCTGCCAATTTCACGCCGGCGGAAGCCACGGACATCGGCCGCGTGCCAAGTTCCGTTTCCGTTCGCACGCGCTTTCCGACTTCCAACGCACCTTGAAACAGGCGATTGAGCACCGGCCCCGTCGCTCCCTGCTCATGCGCGAAGCGATACGCCTCTCGCACCTGTCCCAGAATCTCTGCCTCGCCCAGCAGCATGGAATCAAGTCCCGCCGCAACTCGAAAAAGGTGCCGCACGGCCTCATGATCGTAGTGGTGATACAGCGATACGCCTAGAACATCCGCACGCACCGAATGAAACTCGCTGAGAAACGTAGAAAGTCCCGGGGCGCATCCATGGGATGATTCCGGCGGCACCCCATACACTTCGCTGCGATTGCAGGTGGAAAGTACTAGCGTCTCTTCTAGAATTCCTCGGGCGCGCAACTCTTCACCCGCGCGCTGCGCCTGCTCGGAGGTAAACGACACTTTCTCCCGCACCTCAACAGGCGCCGTGCGGTGATTTAGTCCGACGAGAACAATTTCCATGCCGCGGCTCGTTCGCTCCTAAAAGTACCGGTGGCCATGCGAAAGAAAAAAACCCACAACTGTAAAATTAAACACCACAATCAAAAAATTGAAGACGCACAATTTGGAAGCCCGCGCCCCACGCCAAGCCGTTGTGCGGGCTAAGAAAAAGTAAACCGCATACAGCACGAGTAGGAGCAGTGTGGTCACATATTTCGGATCGAAATACGAGTGTTGCCCTTCCAGTCTGTCCACGGTGATGAATCCTAAAGATGTTCCGATGGCAATCGAAACCAACCCAACCAGCACGCTTGACTGGCTCATCTGCGCGAGCAGTTCCAGCGGCGGAAGCCGCCAGACCACCTCGCCGACCTTGTGCCTGCGCAGCAGCCTCTCTTCTCCAAGGAATATGAGGCTAAGAACGAAGGAAAGCGCAAACGCTGCATACGCCAGGATGCTCAGCGTCACATGCAACGCAAAGATGGCACCGTGCGCGGCTGGCGGTGGGAGCCGGTCTGCAGGAGCGAGATGCCCGGCAAGAAAAAACACCAGGATAAACGGGAGAACGAAAGCTCCGACCGATCGCTGCCGGTGATATAGCTCGAGCCCAAGATAAGTTACTGCGAGAAGCCAGCCAATCAGCGACATGGACCCAGATAGGTCATGGTAAGGAACCGTGTGTAACCCGCGCGGCCTCTCCAAAAGCGCAAAATAATGCGCAATCAAGCCCAGGCCCAGGAGCGCCGTACCCAATCTGCCCGTGACTTTGCTTCCTGTACTCAAAAAGCGAACGTACAAGCCGAAACTCAAAAGATAAGCAAGCGCCGTCAATATTGGGAATACATGATTCATTCTCTGCACCGCAGCAACTGGATAATCCGGGCTCGCGCACGCTACTGGTGGCACTTCTGTGCGCAACTCGCCTGATTCTTCGGCATTTCGAGTATAGCCCACCCAGGCTGGTGCTCGCACATCTCAATATCCCGGCGCTCGAATCAGCAAGTCCGGCTGGGATTTGCTATCCTTGATTCCTCTGGCACACTATGGCCCTGCAACCTGCGCCCATCAACCGGAAAGAACTGTTCCTTCGCGCTTGCCGCGGTGAAGTCGTTCCGCGAGTTCCTGTCTGGATGATGCGCCAGGCCGGCCGGTACCTTCCCGAATACCGCGAAAGCCGGGCAAAGCACGCATTCCTCGAGGTTTGCAAGACCCCGCAACTTGCCGTCGAAGTCTCCATCCAGCCCTTTCGCAGACTTGGCGTCGATGCCGTCATCGTGTTCTCAGATATTTTGATTCCAGCCGAAGCCATGGGGCTGCAGTTGGAAATCGGCGACGCCGGCCCAAACTTGCCAAATCCAGTGCGCTCTAAATTGGATGTCGACCGGCTAAAAATGTTCGACCCAGAAGCAGAGACCGGCTTCCTGCCCGAAACTATCCGTCGCATCGCCAAATCCGTCGGTCCGGAGGTTCCCGTCCTCGGTTTTGCAGGCGCTCCTTGGACTCTTGCCTGCTATATGGTCGAAGGCAAAGCCAAGGAAGGATTTGCCACAGTCAAGAGCTTCCTCTCCCACGAGCCAAGAGTCTTCCGCGTGCTCCTCCATCGCATTGCTCAAGCCACGATTCCTTATTTGAAAGCACAAATCGCCGCCGGCGCAACAGCGATACAATTGTTTGATACTTGGTGCGGCGAACTGAACTTGCAGGATTACGAAGACTTCGCGCTACCCGCCGTACAAGAGATTATCGCTGGCCTCGGCGGCTCAGTCCCGGTGATCTATTACACCAAGGCGTCGCAACATTTGCTTCCCGCCGCGGCCCGCTCCGGCGCAAATGTTTTGAGCCTGGACTGGCGCGTGGATTTGGCGGAGATTCGGAAGATGCTAGGTCCCACAATCTCGCTCCAAGGCAATGTCGATCCAGCCGTCTTACTCGGACCTCCCGAGAGAATTCGCGATGTAACTCTGGCCGCCATTAGCTCTCTATCTGGCCATGGCCATATCCTCAATCTCGGCCACGGCATTTTACAAAATACGCCAGTCGAGAACGCCCAGCTCTTTGTCGAGACGGGCCAGCGCGCCCTGATTCACCATGCAACGACTGTTGCGCATGTGCGGTAGGAGACACTAAGCATGACTCTCGCACATCCAACCCTTGATCAAATGCGTGGCGAGCTCCGCGTCGGCGAGGACTTCCTCGCAAAGTACAATCGTCCCGGGCCACGCTACACCAGCTATCCCACGGCGCCCGTTTGGAACGACGCTTTTGGCCCCGCCGATCTCGAAAGAGTGCACGAAGAGGCCGAGCATGCCGGGACGCCTGTTTCGCTCTACATGCACATTCCTTTCTGCGAAAGCCTCTGTCTCTTTTGCGCTTGTAACGTCGTCATTCAAAAAAATAAGAGCGTCGCGCCACCCTATCTTGATGTGCTAAAGCAGGAGATGAAGCGCGTCAGCCGCAGCGTCTCGAAGAATCGCCCCGTCGTGCAGTTCCACTGGGGAGGCGGCACGCCAACCTATCTGACGCCCGAGCAGATCGAAGATCTGTTCGCATTCGCCAAGGAGCATTTCCATTTCGATCCCGACAGCGAGATTGGCATTGAAGTCGACCCGCGTGTGACCTCCCGTGAGCACCTCGAAACGCTGCGCAAGCTCGGCTTCAACCGTCTCAGCATGGGTATTCAAGACTTTCAGGCCGAAGTCCAACAAGCCGTCCACCGCATCCAGCCTTACGAAATGACACGCGACTTGCTTTTCGCTGCGCGCGATCTAGGCTTCGACAGCATCAACGTTGATTTGATTTACGGTCTCCCCTACCAGACGGCCCACACTTTCTCCCATACTGTGGGTCAGATCATTGGCCTCGCTCCGGATCGCATTGCTCTCTTCAGCTACGCTCACGTGCCTTGGCTGAAAAAACAGCAAGGCTCCTTCGCCGCGCATCTCCCCGAAGGTATGGAGAAATTCGAAATCTTCCGCACTGGACTTCTCAAATTTCTCGACGCCGGTTATCTCTACATCGGCATGGACCACTTTGCAAAGCCTGGCGACGAGCTCGCCATCTCTCAGCAAAATCGCACGTTGCACCGCAATTTTCAGGGCTATACCACTCAAGCGGGCGCCGACCTCTACGGCATGGGCATCACCGCCATCAGCGGCATTCAGGGCGCCTACGCGCAAAATTTCCGCGACATTCCTTCCTGGGAGAAGGCCGTCGCCGAACGCGGACTCGCCACCATGCGCGGTTATCATCTCTCGAACGAGGATCGCCTCCGCCGCGCCGTCATCAGCCGCCTCCTTTGCCATACCGTCGTGCTCAAAGACGAAATCTCGCGCGAGTTCGCAATCGATTTTGATGAGCATTTCGCCGAAGAGCTTCGCCGCCTGGAGCCCTCGCGCCAAGACGGCCTCGTGCTCCTCGATGGCCGCGAAATTCGTGCCACTTGGCTTGGCCGCATCTTCATCCGCAATCTGGCTATGGTTTTCGATCCATATCTCGAAAAACAGCAGCTCACTGCCAAGCCGCTCTTTTCAAAAACTCTCTGACGCTGCGAGGATGTTCACATTTCCGTGACCCGTCACGTCCCAGCACTGGTAGTCGGTGGTGGCATCTCCGGCCTCGTCTGCGCCTACGCCCTTCGTAAATCTGGGATCGACGCGCAACTTGTCGAAGCCTCTCCGCGTCCCGGTGGCGTCATCAACTCCATCATTCGCGACGGCTTCTTGTTGGAGTTGGGCCCGCAAAGTTTCAGCAGTACGCCGGCGCTTTGCCAGCTTTGTGCTGAGCTCAGCATTTCGAACGAACTCCTTCAGGCCCCGCCGCGCGCCCCGCGCTACGTTCTGATCGACGGTCAACTCCGTCCCGTGCCCCTCAGTCCGCCGGCCTTTTTCATGAGTTCGCTTATTAATGGCTCGACGAAATGGGCTCTCGTTCGCGACATCCTCGGGAAAAGCATTCCTCCCAATACCGACGAATCCATAGCCGCGTTCGTTCGCAGAAAATTCTCGCCACAGCTCCTCGACCGTCTGGTTGGTCCTTTTGTTTCCGGGATTTATGCAGGAGATCCCGAGCGGCTCAGCGTTCGAAGCTCGTTCCCTCAACTCTTTGAAGCCGAAAAAACTGCCGGCAGCATCGTTCGTGGCATGCTGCGCTCCGCAAAATCGAAGAAAGACCCGCGCGAGCGTCCCGCGCTGCTATCCTTTCGCGTTGGCAATGAAACTCTGGTCCGCGCGCTCGCAAATAAACTCGGTCCTGCGCTTCTCACTTCAACATGCGTTGCCAGTGTCTCTCGCCAAAGTGAAACGTTGTTCCAAATCCAGCTTGAAAATCACAGTGGCAGCGAATCCGTTTCCACGGATTCCTTATTCTTGGCCACGCCCCCCGACGTTACCGGCAGACTTCTCGCTGGCCTCGATTCGTCATTCGAAACACTGCTGAATTCCATCGACTACGCTGCTGTCGCCGTCGTCTCTCTCGGTTATCCTAAAAAGGACGTCCGCCACCCTCTGAATGGCTTCGGCTTCCTTGTGCCTCGCTCCGCCGGGCTCCGCGTTCTCGGTTCCGTCTGGAACTCGTCGCTCTTCCCCGGCCGGACTCCGGAAGGCCACGCTCTCTTGACGAGCTTCGTCGGTGGAACAACCGATCCCGCCGCAGCAAAACTGCAGCCCGAAGAACTCGCATACCTCGTGCACCGTGAAATCTCTCCGCTACTCTTCATTAGAAGCGAACCAGCCTTTTCAAACGTCACGATCTGGCCGCGCGCCCTGCCGCAGTACAATCTCGGTCACGGCGACCGCTTGGCCGCAATCTCCAAGCTTTGCTCCCGCTTCCCCGGCCTCTGGCTAACCGGCAACTATCTGCGCGGCCCCGCCGTCGGGTCCTGCGTCGAACAGGCTCTTTCCGTCGCCGAAAAAGTTCATGCGACGCAGCAGTAAATGGTGGCTCGGCAGTCTACTGACAAAGGCAAGCTTGTCATTCTGAGGGCATCCGACGAGAATGGCCGAAGAATCTCAAATCAGATGTTCTACCCAAGGTCTCCGTCTGCATGTCTCGCAGCGGCCGGCGTTGACGGCATCTGTTCTTACTTAACCCTTGGAACTAAGAACAAACTACTTCCCATACCGCAGCGCCAGCCGCGTCTTTCTCCGCTCCGCTGCCTCGCGGAACCGCCGCCGTTCCTCCGCCGTCTTCAAGATCAGCGGCGGAACCAGTTTCGGCTTCGTCGTGTGCTCATCAATCGCCACAAACGTCACGTACGCCGTCGTTGTGTGTTTTCGCTCGCCAGTCATCGCGTTTTCCGAATACACCTCCACGCCCACTTCCATCGAAGTATGAAACACCCGATTGACCTGCGATTTGAAGTTCACAATTTCGCCCAGGTTTACTGCATTGCGGAAGTCGATATAATCCACGGACGCAGTGACTACATAACTGTTCGAGTGGCGGTGCGCCGCCAACGCCCCGGCCATGTCAACAAGGTGCATCACCTGTCCCCCAAGAAGTTTTCCCAGGGGATTCGTCTGCGCGGGCAGCACAATCTCCGTCATCTCGGAACGCGAGGCGCTCACCGGTTTCCCGCGCAGTTCCGTCTCAGGCCCCCGCTTGCTTTCGTTTCTCCGCTTCATTCAAGCCTCTTGCCCCGCGCTGTTGGACCCCGCCGGCGGCACCCGTATAATACGGGACGACCCAATGACCGACCAAAAGAAAACACGCCGCCAGATGCTCGAAGAGTTTGTCTCTAAGAAGCCCGATGATGCCTTCTCCCGCTACGGCCTGGCGATGGAATGCATGAACAGCGGCGACACGGCGGCCGCCGACACCCATTTTCGAGCGCTCCTCGAGCGCAATGCCGACTACATCCCCGCTTATCTGATGTACGGCCAGCTCCTCGCCCGCGAATCCCGCCCCGGCGAGGCCAAGCAGATTCTCTCATCCGGCATTGCAGCGGCCACAAAAAAGGGCGACCAGCACGCCCGCTCCGAAATGGAAACTCTCTTGAACGACCTGAGCTGATATTTCAGAAGATATTTCTATCGAGCAACGCCGCGCCTTGCCGCGTGGAAAGTGTCGCTAATCCGCAGGCTTGATCCCTACAGCTGCGTAAACCGCATCACTCTTGAAGAGAACCCCATTTTTCGCTACCAGCCGGCACCGCCGAATGTCACTGATCTTTTCCGCCGGATTTCCTTCCACCAGCACCAGGTCGGCCAGCTTTCCTGGCCCGATCGACCCAAGGTCTTTTCCCTGCTTCAACAGTCCCGCAGCATTAAGAGTAGCGATTTGCAATGCCTTCGCGGGCGGGATTCCCGCTTTCACTTCGAGTTCCAATTCGCGGTGCAGCATTAGTCCAGCCAGAGCATCCGTTCCGGCCAAAATCGGAATCCCGGCGTCATACATCCGCTTCGTCATTCTCAGCATCGCTCCATAGGAATCCTTATACAGCTGGTCATTCTCGCTCGTCACCGGCAATCCGCCGGAGTATGCTCCGCGCTGCACTTGCGCCGGAAGCCGCGCCAGCACCGGCGCAAAATCCGGTGACGCCACGCCCGGTCGGCCAGTGAACATGCTTTCAAACGTTGCCAGCGTTACGTCCACCGTCGTGTGATGCTTCTGAAGCAACTCGATGAAATCTTTTACGGGCTTCGAGTCCAAATCCAGCCTTGCCGCATTCGCTCCCACTGCAGTAAACCGCTCCGGCGTACGGGTATCTTTTACTTGCGACGCCAGAAAATTCAAAAAGATGAAGTTGATGTGTTGCAGTTCGTCAGCGCCTGCTTCCACAAATTGGCTGGCAATCATGCCGTTGGGAACGTGCCCGCTCAGCCGCATTCCGCGTTCATGAGCCGTTTTCGCAATCCCGGGAACGAACTCCGGCTTCAGTGAGCTATAGAGTTTGATCTGGATGTAACCAAGGTCCGCATAGCGATTTACCGCCGCCTGCGCTTCTTCAGCCGTGTCTGCATACAACCCGGTCGGCGCCTGGAACGGTCCGTGTCCATCGATGAATCCCGATTTCCAGAGGCGCGGCCCGATGGCCGCGCCGCTCTGCCACTGCTTTTCCAATCGCTGCAACTCTTCGATGCTGTTTCCCATGTCGCGCACGCTGGTCACGCCGCTCGCGATGTTCAGCAGCCCATCCAGCGGCTGCGCGTGTACATGCATGTCGAATAATCCCGGCAGCAGCGTTTTACCCCTGCCGTCGACGTACTCCGCATCCTTGGGCGCTTGGATTGAGGCCGCCGGCCCAGCCTGCACGATGCGCTCGCCCTCGATGACGACTGTTTGATCCTCTCTCGTCGTCGCTTGTTCTGAGTCAAAAACGCGCACATGCTCGATAGCAAAGGGATGGCTCGGGCGCCGTGTCAACGCTTGCGCCAAACGCTCGTATCGCGCGTTCTGCGCCTTTAGCTGCAGGTCGTAAAGTTGCTGGTTCGTGCCCTCCCATCCTTCCCGGAGGATCGCAAACCACGGCCCTGGAAGCCCAAACAGGCGCTGATTGTCGTCCAACCAGATAGTCTGGGGTTCAAAGGAGAGCCCGGTGACTGCGAATTCCGTTACGTGTATCTTCTGCCCGTGATCCTCAAGCGTCGCTTCGTTCAATCGCTCCAGCCGCGCTTCGCCGGCAGGAAGAAGCTTTACTGGGCCATTTCTTGCCTTCAGCAGAGCCGCAACGAGGAGCGCCGATTCGGCTGCGGGCCCGTTATTGCTGATGTAGAAGCCGTCTGCTTTAGCCTTTCCGTCTTCCGACGTGCTTTTCCAATGTGCGTTTTCATTTTCGACAGCAAAATGTTCATCCACTGGCGCTTTCAGATAGTCATTCCCCGTGACGTCCGTGTGCGACGGCGTCCCGTTGGCGCCGATCATGTAGTGCGCCGATATCTTTGGACCCCGCCCGCGATCATTAAACTCAAAGGTGCTGTCGATCCGGCCGTCCGAACCGAACACATCCACTTCGCTTCCCTGAGTCTTTCCGTTGGACACGATCGAGTAGCGCAGCGTTTCTTGGGCGAGGGCTCCAGAAGTCCAGAATGGAGCAGCCAAGCAAACGAAAAACAGAAAAGCTGGAAGTCGTTTTCTGATCATCATGATGCGCGCATTCTCCTACCAATCGTTTTTTCCAGCCAGCGTGAATTTCCACCTCGGAACGCTGGCGCTCCCTGCAAGATGACCTGGGAAAGAATTCCTTGACTTGCGGTACTATACTTAACAGGTAAGAACGTGGGAGTTCTCCGATGCGGCGGCTTGTCGGTCGCTTTTTTTATTTGTAGTTAACCTTCGCGGCGGGAGTAACCCTCCTGACTCCCATTCTTGCACAATTCCGGTGCAACGTAAGTCCTTTTAGAATCAACGCTCCTGAAAGCGTATCAAAACAAAGGACTTTAACCTCCTGTAGAATGAACAGTTGATGAAAAACTGTCGGATGGGGGAGGGGGTCCTCCGCAAACCCAACGAAGGCTCAGTCTTCGAGCGTGGGCAGCGTCTTCAGCACTTCCGCCGCTCTTGGCCGATGCACCACGGGATCATCTTTGCGAATTTTTCCATCGCGGAATACCAGCACTCGCTTCGCGAATTGCGCAATGTCATGCTCGTGCGTAACCAGCACGATCGTCAGGCCTTTGTCGTTCAAATCCTGGAAGACTTCCATAATCTCCACAGACGTGCGGCTGTCCAGATTCCCCGTGGGTTCATCAGCCAGCAGGATTGCAGGACGATTGACCAAAGCGCGCGCCACGGCGACTCGCTGTTGCTGCCCTCCGGACATCTGCGATGGAAAATGTTCCATTCGGTCCGCGAGGCCGACCAGCGTCAGCGCGTCAACGGCGCGTTTCCGGCTCTCGGCCTTGTCGATCTTCGCGTACAGCGTCGGCAATTCTGTGTTTTCCAGCGCCGTAGTGCGCGCCAGCAGGTTGAACCCCTGGAAAACAAATCCGATCTTCTGGTTCCGGATCTGCGCCAGCGCCCTCTTGTCGTGCTTCGAGACGTCGATTCCTTCCAGCAGATATCGGCCGGAACTGGGCCGGTCCAGGCACCCCAGCATATTCATGAATGTCGATTTCCCGCTTCCGCTCGCTCCCATGATGGCCACAAATTCGCCCCGCCGAATTTCCAGGGTCACTCCGCGCAAGGCGTGCACGCGTGTTTCGCCCAGCTCGTAATATTTATGGACGTCTTCCACGCGAATGACCGCGTTTCCGGCAAGCTCGTCGGCTTTGTTCACTTCGGTTTGGTTAGCGGTTTGCATGGAATTGAATTGGAGCTATTGGTCTGTCAGCGCGCAAGCAGATTCCTAACGCCGTATTCCTGGTCCCCCCGGCGCCGTGGATTTTGGCAGCACGGAGCGGATGATCAGTTCATCGCCTTCTTTCAATTCGCCCTTCACGAATCCGCCGACTTCCGTATACGAATGATCCGTAATTCCCAAGGAAACTTTTACCGGCTCCATGCTGTTATCTGCGCGGAGTTTCCAAACCACGGCGCTGTCAGAGCGCGGCGCGCGCGGCAGATTTTGCGCCCCACCGCTGGATGTCCCGCGTTCCGCCGCGGCAGCCTCATCGCTCGCCGTTTTCCTTTCGCCAGGAGGCTCGATTCCGTATTGTCTGTACAACACGAGAACTTCTTCTGGCGACATCGGCGGTTTGTAACGCAGCGCGGTATTGGGAAGCTTCAAGACATTTTGAACCGTGGCCACCGGAATCGTCACGTACGCCGTCATTCCCGGAAATAGCTTCAGCTCCGGGTTGGCGAACTCCACGATCGTGTCGTAGGTGACCACGTTTTGCACCGTGGTCGCATTCATGCGCACCTGGCTCACCACGCCGTGGAAAGTTTCTTTCGGAAAGGCGTCCACCTTGAACGTGACCGGCTTGCCCACCCTGATATTGCCGACGTCAGACTCATCCGTCTTGGCGTACACCAGCATTTTCGTCAGGTCTTGTGCGATGGTAAAGATTGTCGGGGCTTGCAGCGACGCCGCGACCGTTTGCCCAACGTCCACATTTCGCGCCACCACGGTTCCGTCAATCGGAGAGCGAATCACCGTGTAGTTCAGATTCGTCTGCGCTACGGTTACTGCGGCTTCTTTCTGGCTGACCTGCGCCTCCGCCTGCGTGACGTTCGCCACAGCTCCGCCCACCGTCGCATTCGCGGAATCATAGTTCGCTTTGGCGAGATCCAATTGCTGCTGGCTCAGGATGCCGTCCTTGAACAAGCCGGCCGTGCGGTCGTAGTCGGCTTTGGTCTGTACCAACGAGGCTTTCGCTTTCTCCACGTTCGCGCGCGCCGCCACCAGATTTGCTTTCGCGTTTTCCAAATCCGCCGTGGCTTGCAGTAGCGCTCCCTTAAATAATGCGGGATCGATGAGCGCAACAATGTCGCCCTTGTGCACGCGGGAATTGAAATCCACGTAAAGCTTCGAAATCGTCCCGGACACCTGCGAACCAACCTGCACCGTGATCACTGCGTTGATCATTCCGGTGGCTTCCACGACGTCGTGGATTTCGCCCTTTTCCACCTTGGCAGTAAAGTGTTGCGGCGCGTTATTGTGATTCAGGCCGAACACCGCAAACAGTCCGGCGACGACAACAGCTCCTGCCAGAATGAGCCATTTGCTCTTTATTTTCATTTCCCGTCCTGGAAGCTACGCACAGTATGTTTCATTCGTACCGCAGCGCCTCAATGGGATCGAGCAGAGAGGCTTTTCGCGCGGGGTAATATCCAAAAAAAACTCCCACTGCCACCGAAAACAGAGCCGCCACAATCACCGCTTCAATGGACATTTGCATCGGCCATTGCAACGTCCTGCCAACCAGGAAAGAGCCGACAATTCCGAAGAGGACTCCCGCAGCGCCGCCTACCAGGCTCAGCATCACCGATTCTCCGAGGAATTGCAGTTGAATCGCTTCTTCCGTGGCGCCCACGGCAACGCGCACTCCAATTTCCCGAGTCCGCTCCGTCACCGAAACAAGCATGACGTTCATAATTCCAATTCCGCCTACGATCAGGGAAATCGAAGCGATGGCTATCAGAAGAACAGTAAGAGTTTTGCTGGCTTCGAGTTGTGCTTGAATGATGTCTTCCGGATTCCGAATGTTGAAATCATCTTCCTCTTCCGGACGTAAGTGATGGCGGTCCCGCAGCAGTGCTGCTGCTTCCTGGCCTGCGATTTTTACCGCGTCCTGCGAAACCGCCGAACACAGAATGTCGTCCAGCCATGTGATTCCCTTAATCTTCTTTTGCGCGGTCGTGTACGGGAGAATGATGGTGTCGTCCTGGTCTTGCCCGGAAACGGAAAGCCCCTTGGGCAAAAGAGTGCCGACGACTTTGCATGGCAGATCCTTCACGCGAATCACTTTTCCAATCGGATCTTCAACACCAAAAAGAGTGTCGCGCACGGTACGCCCGATGACGCACACGTCCGCGGCACGGTCCGTGTCGTCCTGTGAAAACGCGGCGCCCTGATCGATGTACCACCGTTTGATGTCGAAGTATTCCGGCGAAACGCCGCGGTAGCTGGTAAACCAATTCTGATTTCCGTAGATGATTTGAACGGATGCGTCGACGTTGGGCGAAACGCTCTTGATCAAGGGGATTTGATTTTTGATGGCGATCGCGTCGGCCAGCACTAGCGACTTTGTTCCATGCGTTCCCGTGCGAACTCCGTTGACTGCGCGCCCGCCAGCCTCAATCCACACAAAGTTATCGCCCAAATTATTAAGCTGTTGTTCAACGCGCGCCTGCCCCGCCTTTCCGATGGCCACAACGCAAATGACCGCCGCAATCCCTATGGTGATTCCCAGTACCGTCAGGATGCTGCGCATTTTGTTCCGAAGCAATGCCACAAGGGCCAATCGCAGCAGCGCCATGTAATTCAAATCCCCTCCTATCCCTTGCAAACCCATGATTTTGGGCATTCGAACCTAAACGGAAGATAAACCTTTGCCATTCAGGCCAGCTTTCTCCCTAATCTTTCCATGATTCAGGATTCATAACCAGTGGCGGTGGATACGGGATGAGTTTCCTACGATCAGGCTGCACCGTTCTTTTTCTCCCTTTACATCAGATTACGATCGCAATGGCAGGTAACCGGTGCAGACTTTTGGCGTGGTCGTCATGTTCGATTCAGACACAGTCACGTCCCAAAAGCGACCGAAGCGATTGGCATGGCAGATGAGCGCGGAAAGATAAGTGCTTTGCTGTCAAGCAGTACTGGCCTGCCTACTCGGACGCTGACGTGCGGAGCTTCCAGCGGATTAGTGCGCAGAGGAGGAAGGAATGGCAAATCTCTGGCAAGACTTGCGATTCGCGTTGCGCATATTGGCGAAAAACCCAGGCTTCACTGGGATTGCGATCCTGACTCTTGCTTTGGGAATTGGAGCCAATACCGCGATCTTCAGTGTCCTCGACTCCGTCCTGTTACGGTCCCTCCCCGTCTCTCATCCTGAGCAACTGGTTGTTCTTACGGATCCCGACGAGCATGGTTCCAGCTTTGGAAGTGAACGCGGCGACCGCTCTCTCCTCGCCTACTCCGAGTTTGAGTATTTCCGGGATCACAACGAGGTCTTCTCAGGAATCTTCGCCGCCGACAGCCAGCTTCCCGAGCGGGAAGTCACCATCCCTGATTCCTCGTTTAAGACAGGTGCGCAAAAAGAGTCCACTCGCATCCGCCTTGTCAGCGGAGATTACTTCGCCACGCTTGGAGTCACTCCCGCCGCCGGCACGTTCTTCACGCGCGACGTGGACCGCGCCAGAGGCGGGTCACCGATTGCGGTCCTCAGCTACGCGTTCTGGAGGCGGCGCTTTGGTCTTGATCCGCTGGCGCTGGGCAAAACAATACAGATTCGCCAAACCTCACTCCAAATTGTGGGCGTCACTCCTCCGGGATTCTTCGGAGAGACCGTCGGGGCGTTCCCCGACCTTTGGATCCCCATGATGATGCAGGACTCCATCTACCCGGGACGCGATCTCCTCACTCCGTCGAAAGATCTGACCAACATGCACACTTGGCTTCAAGTGATGGCCCGGCTAAAGCCCGGGATCACGCCGGAACAGGCCAAGGCCAGCATCAATGTCGTATTCAAGGGCCTGCTGGGATCCAAGGTTGGCGCCTCGATCTCGGCGGAGGAGCGCCGTCATGCTCTCGATCAACGGATCAATCTGCGGCGAGCGGCACGTGGTTCATCCGTGCTGCGCGAGCATTTTGCCGAGCCGCTAAAGATCTTGATGGCCATGGTGGGATTCGTACTTCTCATCGCGTGCGCCAACGTAGCAAACCTCCTGCTCGCTCGCGGGGCGGCACGGCAAAGAGAATTTGCCCTGCGCATCGCTATCGGCGCCGGGCGAGCACGCTTGATCAGGCAACTACTGACGGAGGGCCTGCTCATCGCAGTGACCGGCGCCGCCGCAGGTTTGTTGCTCGCGCAGTGGACCGACGCGCTTCTGCTGCGGATGGTTTCCGGAGCGTCATCCGGACCTCCGAGCATCCACCTCGATCTGCAGCCTGACGCGCGCGTGCTCGGTTTTACCCTGGGCGTGGCACTGCTCACAACAATCTTCTTTGCTTTGATTCCTTCCTTATATTCGACGCGCCTCGATCTCACGCCGGTCCTGAAATCCACTCCAACCGGTACGTCCAGCGAGTCATCGCACCGGCGATTTCCTGCGGGAAGAATCCTGGTAGTCACTCAAGTGGTCGTTTCCGTGATTCTCCTGGTTTCTGCCGCCCTATTTGTCCGCAGCCTCTCCAAACTCGGGAAGGTAAACCTTGGTTACAACCGCGAAGACCTGCTCATTTTCCGAGTCGATGCCGGTCCTGGAGGTTACAAAGGCGGGGCGATTCCCCGCTTCCAACTCGATTTGCTCAGAAGGATTTCGGCGATCCCCGGTCTGCGGGGCGCTACTGTTTCCAAAAACGGCCTCTTTAGCGGCTCGGAATCAGCGGATCCGATCGCTGTAGAAGGCTATACGCCAAAGCCTGATGAGGAAATGGATTCGCGCATGGATCATGTCGGCCCGGGATATTTCTCCACGCTCGGAATTCCCATCTTGATGGGGCGCGAAATTGAAGCGCAGGACGTTCCCGGCGGCATTCGCGCAGCGGTCATAAACGCGACCTTCGCGCATCGCTTCTTTCCCAATACGAATCCCATAGGCAAGCACGTCCGCGATACGTATTCCGGTAACCCCGCGGAGATGGTCGTTGTGGGCGTCGCCGCGGACGCCAAGTACAACGATTTGCGGGAGAAGGGTTTGCCTCGCATTTACGCTCCTCTTGCCAATCCGATGTGGGAAAATCCTGCCGCTTTCTATGAGATTCGAACGTATGCCGATCCTCAAGCCGTGACTGCCGCGCTTCGCCAAGTTGTCCAGGAAGCAGATCTGACGCTTCCGCCCATCAAGGTGCACACGATGTCCGAACTGGTCGACGACTCGCTGCAAACCGACCGCTTTATCGAACAGCTTGCCGGCGCTTTCAGCCTGCTGGCGCTGCTTCTCGCCGCCATTGGACTATACGGCCTGATGGCCTATACGGTATCCCGCCGGACGAGGGACATCGGCATTCGCCTGGCGCTGGGCGCGGAGCCAGGGAACGTTCTTTGGCGGGTCCTGCGAGAAACGCTGACGCTCGTGTTGATTGGAATCACCATTGGCGTGCCTTGCGCGCTGGGTGGAACTTATCTGATGCGCAGCATGCTATTTGGGCTAGGCTTCGCGGACCCCGTCGCAATTCTGCTTGCGGCAGCCCTGCTGACCATTGTTGCCGCGTTTGCAGGCTTTCTGCCGGCCTGGCGCGCTTCTCACGTGGATCCGATGGTCGCGCTAAGATACGAGTGAACCTTCGCAATTCGCCGCTGCGACCAAGTGTTCAGCCACTGCCTGTGGAAGTAATTTCTTTCGTTTCCTGCAAGCTGGGACTCTCCGAACATCAAGGCACTTCCAGGATTCATTCTTACCGCGTTTTTTGGAGACGTCATCGTTCAGGCAACTAGGATTCTCCCGGCAGACTGGGCGGTGCGGGGGAGAGAGCCAAGTTTTTATAATTTGACACGGACAAAATACTTCATTAACGTGCCGGAGTCAGACCTAGCTCGATATCCGCTCAACCTGGCCCACCTTTGAGGAGAGTCCATGAACAAAAGGAAAATACGACATGTGAAACTGTACGTTTTGTCTTGCCTTGTTGTGCTAGCGTTCTCGCAGGCCGGCGTCCTGGCACAAACAACCACCGGCAGTTCGCCCACACCCGTCGCACCCGTTGCCAACCCGTGTCCGCGTCTCAACGCCGGAACGGCTGTCCACCAGCCGCCAGCGCTATTCAGCTCGAATGGCGTTCTGAACGTGAGGTTCTCCTACCAGCAAACGACCGACTCGGTTGGCAGGCTACTGCATTGTTTCATGACTGACACTGGCATAGAAGAACCGACGTTGCATGTAAATCCGGGCGATACCTTGAACATCACAGTGACCAATAACACGCCGATGCAACCCTTCGGAGAGACTTACGCCGCTCCAAATTGCGGGGATGCCACTGTCCAGTTCACTCCCCCCGCTAACGGCATCGCTTCCGTCGGTGCTTCCGTGAACATCCATTATCATGGCACGAACGTCACTCCACAGTGCGGCGGGGACAACGTGACCAGAACGCTGATTAATCCTGGTCCGGGCAGCACCTTCCAGTACAGCTTTACGTTCCCGACCGACGAGCCTCCTGGACTCTATTGGTATCACCCGCACGTTCACGGACTGGCCGAACGCGACCTTCTGGGCGGGGCTACCGGGGCACTCGTAGTGGACGGAATCCAGAACGTGCAGCCTGCGGTCAGAGGTCTACGCCAGCGCATCTTGGTGATCCGCGACCAACCCCAAGTGCAGGGAGCGGCGGAAGGCCCGGGCAATTGCGGCGTTGACGTTCCCTTCCAGGACATCAGCGTCAACTACGTCCCCATTGATTCGCACGCAACCTTTAATTCCAGGGGCAAACTCAGCGGTATCACTTTTGCTCCTGCTGTTTTCTCCATGATTACTGGCGAAACGCAGTTCTGGCGCGTTACCAACAGTACGGCTGATACCATCCTCGACCTGCAAGTACTCTACGATGGGGTCCCCCAGACGGTACAGATCGTGGGTATTGACGCTGTGCCGGTGAACTCCCAGGACGGAACCCAACCGGGCATGCTCATTCCCGTGACGCGCTACCGCCTTCCCGTTGCTGGGCGCGTGGAGTTCCTGGTGCAAGCGCCCGCTTCGACAGTAAAGGTCGCACAGTTGGTGACCAACAACGTTAACACCGGCCCGCAGGGTGACTGTGACCCAACGCGGCCCATATTTAACATCGCGTTGAGCAACACCGCCACTTTCGCGTCAGCCCTCGATGATTCCGTCGGCGCCTACACCGGGTTAACCACCAGCGACCAGCGGTTTGGCGGACTGAGCAGCCAGCCCGTATCGGCCACGCGGACGTTCCAATTCAGCGAGATTCAGCCTACCCAGTTCTTTATTACCCAGGTGAGCGCGGGCCAGCAGCCAACGCTCTTCGACAATAACAATCCTCCAGCGGTCGTGACCACGCAAGGATCGGTGGAAAAATGGATTGTTCAAAACATAGCCGGAGAGAACCATGAATTCCACCAGCACCAGATCCATTTCCTGGTGCAGTCACAGGACAACTTCGAGGTCAATGGGAGTACGCAAGCGCCGGCCATTACCGGGCAGTTTGCGGACATGATTGAGGTGCCGTTCTGGAGCGGAAAGAGAAATGTTCCGTTCCCGCAGGTACAGTTGCTGTTGGACTTCCGCGGGATGGACATTGGAGACTTCGTCTATCACTGTCACATCCTCTCCCATGAGGACCTTGGCATGATGGCGATTATCCGCGTGCTGCCAAAGCCCTAGAGCAGAGCGTTCAGACGGATGCGGCTGCTTTTGAGTGCATCAGGAGTTGCGGCTTCAGAGTTTGCACTCTGAAGCCGCTTCTCTTTTGAGTGACGCTCAGCATTCAGTCCGGGGCATTTTGAGCTGAACGCTGAATGCTAACGGACCGGCGGCACCACAAACTTGTCCATGTACTCTTCTAACTGATTACGGTTTTTCTTTCGATAGGCCGAGTAGTCGCGGGCGATGCCTGCATCGCCCAAACTGAAGAGCACGTACGGCTCAATCAGGCCGGCCAGGTGTAACCCCAGCAACAGACGGAGGGATTGGTCGGTCGTCACTAATTCCGCAACCTTCCTGTCTGCCTTGAGTTTCACCAAGACTTTGGCGGCAGCAATCAGCGCCTCCGATTCTTCCCGTAAGCTGTGCCTGTATTCTTTCTCCTCAGGGAAGCGTCTCCTGAATTTGTCTCCATTTTGCCAATCGGCTTTCACAGCCCGGTAGGCATCCCACACGGCAGAGGCATCCGAGGACCGCTTGTGCGCGGCATTAGTGCGGGGAGATAAATCATCTTTTTGGGGCACTTAACCGGCCAACATTTGGGCAATGTTCTTCGTCTTCTGAATTTTCTTTTCTTGTTCGTCTGATCGGCTCCAGTAGGGCCTTTCCCTTTTGCTTTTTCTCTTTCCTTGCTCCCTCTGTTTCTTTCTGCTTC